>Ga0302322_100001302_pt1 | contig 20272 bp, 18 predicted proteins | sample Fen_T0_2_FD_203757 | JGI IMG/M metagenome (GOLD analysis project Ga0302322, IMG submission 203757) | Peat permafrost microbial communities from Stordalen Mire near Abisko, Sweden - Fen_T0_2 | ecosystem: Environmental > Terrestrial > Soil > Wetlands > Permafrost | place: Sweden: Abisko...
CGGAGAACGGCGTGTCGAGCATCGGGCTGCGGCCGATGACGGTGTATGGCCCGGGGCGCGACCAGGGCATGACGAGCTCGCCCACCAAGGCCATCGTCGCCGCCGTCCTCGGGCGCCCGGCAACGATCGGCTTCTCCGGCCGGACGCTGTTCCAGTACGCCGATGACGTCGCGCGCACGCTGGTCCAGGCGAGCCGCAGCGACCTGCGAGGCGCGCACCAGTACAACCTCGGTGGCAGCCTCGTCGACCTGCGCGACTTCGTTGCGGAGATCGATGCCCGGATCCCGGGCGCGGGCGACCTGATCACGGTCGAGGGCAGCCCGCTGCCCTTTCCCGAGGATATCGCCGCGGATGCGCTGGCCGCGATCGGGCCTGTCCAGGTCACGCCCATCGGCGAGGGCATCGGCCGAACGATCGACCTGTTCAGGCGCATGCGCGACGCAGGCAGCCTGGTGGCGGAGCAGCAGGGCCTGACTGCCTGAGCCGGCTCAGGGCGCCGGGGCGTCCTCGCCGTCCTCGGGAGCCGCAAGGTCCTCGTCATCGGGGCCGACCGTCCCGCCGCCGTCGGCCCCTTGGACCGCCGCTCTTCCCCGGACCAGCCTGCGTGGCGGGCGCGTCGTCGACTCGCGTGCGACGAGCACCGGGGGCGGCTCGGTGATGGTGACGTCCTGCGGCCGTACTCCCGTCAGGCGCAGGTGGAGCTGCCGGATCGCCTCCTGGGCGAGCTGGTACTGCGGCATCCGCACCGTTGTCAGCGGCGGCCACGCGTAGTCCGCGATCCACGCGTCGTGGATCGCCACGACCGACAGCTGGTCAGGAACCCGCAGCCCGATCTCGCGCGCCCCCAGCAGGGCGCCCATGGCGGCGTTCATGTTGGCGACCACGATCCCCGTCGGGCGCCGTCCGCCGGTCGCGCACAGCTGGTGGACGGCGAGCCTGCCGGCCTCGGGGCTGTAGCCCGAGTGCAGGATCCAGGCGGACCTCCGTCGCATGCCGGCCGCGTTGATCGCCTGCAGGAAGCCCCGCTCGCGTGCCTTGCCCGTGTGGCTGTGGATGTCCCCGCCGATGAGCGCGATGTCGCGGTGCCCGAGATCGAGGAGGTGCTCGGCCGCGACCCGTGCCCCCGCGGCGTCATCGAGCACCACGGACCCCCGCCGCGATCCCCGCGAGTTGATCAGGACGACCGGCGCCGTGGCCTCGATCAGGTGGGCGAAGTCGTGGAAGTCGGTCTCGTCCCTGCGCTGGACCAGGAACCCGTCCACGCGACCCTCGCCGACGAGCCGGTGCAGGAAGTCGGCGCCGGGCTCGATGCGCTCCGTGCGACCCATCAGGACCTGGTAGCCAAGTGCATCGGCGGCATCCTCGATCCCGCGGATGAGCCCGTCGTAGATCGCGTTCGTCAGCTCGGGGACGATGACGCCGATGGCGAAGGCCCGCGACATCCGCAGCGATCGGGCCGCGTGATTGGGTGCGTAGCCCAGCGTCTTGGCGGCCGCATGGATCCGGCGACGGGTCTCGGGCCGCGCGCGCAGCGCGGGGTCGCCGTTGAGCTCGCGCGACACGACGGACACCGAGACGCCCACGTACCGGGCGACGTCGGCCAGCGTGACGCGCGGCCGCACGGTCGTCGGGGGATCGCGGCGAGACGCAGGAGGCATCGGACGGCGGGGCTCCGACTCGAGACAATGGTCCTCGGCAGGTCCGGCGACCGGCCGCTTGGCAGTGTCCGCAAGGGTGCGCGAGACACGCTCCCCGTGCGGCGCGGGCAGGTGTTGCGGGCCCGACCGGACCCTACTCTAGCGGGGGCGGAACGCGCCCGCGGGGCGGTCGCTCCGCGCCGATGCGCTCATCCCTTGACCGCGCCGACGACGGCACCCCGCATCAGGAACCGCTGGGCCCCGATGAAGACCGCCAGCACGGGCACGATCATGATGGTCGTCGCCAGGGCCAGCTGCGGCATGTAGAGCTTGGTGCTCAGGCCCGCGGACGTGGTCGGGTCGAATAGCGGGCTCGAACCGATCAGCTGCTGCAAGCCGAGCGTCACCGTTCCCTGCTCGGAGAGCGGCAACAGCACCAGCGGCAGGAAGTAGTTGGTCCAGTTGGCGACGAAGCTGAAGAAGATGACCAGGGCCACGGCCTGCTTCGAGATCGGCAGGGCGATGCGCAGGAACACCATCACCTCCGACAGGCCGTCGAGCCGGGCGGCCTCGACCAGCTCGCGGGGCAGGGTCGTGAGGAAGTGGATGTACGAGAGGTACACCCCGAACGGGTAGAAGCCCATGATCACGATGACCGGCCACAGCTTGCCGATTCCGCCGATCGCGCTGACCTCGAGGAACAGCGGGATCACGAGCACCGTGTTCGGCATCACCATCGTCAGCAGCGTGATGAAGCGGAGCAGGCGGCGGCCCTTGAAGCGCAGCTTGGCCAGGGCGTAGCCCGCCGGGAGCGCGGTCACGACGGCGAGCACCGTGCCGCCGATGCCCACGATCAGCGAGTTCTGCATCCAGGTCGCGAAGATGCCGTGGTTGAACGACATGACCACGTCGAGATTGCGCTTCGCGTTCTCGAGGGACAGGCCTGCGAGGGAGAAGATCCCCCCTGGGACCTGCCCGATGGCGTTCTCCTGGCGGAAGCCCATCAGGATGAACGTCACGATCGGCACGGCGAAGATGAAGGCGGCGGCCGACAGGGTTCCGACCCGGCCGGCCCGGGACGGGGTCCAGCGAGAGCTGGCCGCGTGGCGGGACTGGGCGCTGCTCGAGGCGCTGCTCATGACCGGTCTCCCTCAGCGCTCATCAGCGAACAGGCCGCTGCGGAGGACGATCCACAGCCCCAGGCCCAGCGAGATCAGGAGCAGGATCACGGACATCGCCGCGGCGGCCCCCGTGTCCAGGATCTGGTAGGCGTAGGTGTAGCTCAGCTGGTTGGGGCTCCACTGGGGCGAGATCTGGCCGTGGGTCACCTGGCTCATGACCTGGGGCTCGATGAACAGCTGGAACCCGTACGCCACGTTCAGCAGGAGCATGTACCCGAGCCAGGGGCGGATGATCGGCAGCATGATCATCCACGCCATCGCGACCGGCCCCGCGCCGTCGACGACGGCCGCCTCGAGGACCTCGTCCGGGATGCCGTTGAGGCCGCCGTTGACGATGACGAGCCACGTCCCGGCCCCCTGGAAGAACAGCATCGCCGCCAGGATCACCGGCAGCTGGCCCGGCTGCGCGACCTGGTTGAGCGTCGTGTAGCCGAACCCGTTCCACAGGAAGTCGACCGGGCTCTGGCCCGGGTTCAGGATGAACAGCCAGAGCATGAAGTTTGCGACGCCGGCGAGGGCTCCCGGGATGTAGTAGATGAAGCGCATCGTGGAACCGAAGCGGCCCGGGCTCGAGTACACAAGCAGCGACAGGCCGACGACGCCGACCATCATGATCGGGAGCCAGACCAGCAGGGTGATGAAGATGTGGACGAACGTGTCCACGAAGCGGAAGTCGCTGATGATCCGGACGAAGTTGTCCAGGCCGAAGCCCTGGACCGTCTGCAGGCTCTGGATGAGGGCGTACGCGGTCGGGATGAGCCCCGCGACGATCAGGAGCAGGACGAAGGGCAGCACCAGGATGGCGGCCCCGCGCGACTCCGCGCCGGGCAGCCCGATCCGCCGCCTGCGCGGGGTGGTGCTCACGATCGCGGGTTCGCCGAGCGTCGTAGCGGTCATGGGATCCTGCGTTCACACGTGCCGACGTGGCTGGGTCTGGAGGGATCTGGTCCGCCCGGGGTGACGGCCCGGAGTCCAGGCGGCTGCCCCGCGCATCACATGACGCGATGGAAGGGAGTCGGCGACCCGGCTCCCCTCCACCAGTCTAGTCAGTATGCCCGTGGGGCAGGCTGCGATGCAGCGCTGCGACTACTGCCCGTCGGCGACGACCTCGTAGCCGAAGGTCTTGGCCTCGTTGACGAGCTGGGTTCCGAATGCGTCCCAGGCAGCGGAGAGATTCTTGCCCGCGGTCAGGACCGGGGTGACGGTCTTGCTCCAGATGCCGCCGGTGTTGTAGAGCATGTACTTGTGGGCGCCACGCACCGCGTTGCCCGCGGCGACCATCGCAGCTGACGTCGTCGGATAGTCCGCGAAGTACCCGTCCTTGGCGCCCTTGTCGAGCCAGGCCTGCTGGGGGGCGGTGTAGGCCGGGAGGCCGGTGGACAGGTCCACCTGCCAGAGCGGATCGCTCGTGACGAACTTCGCGAACGCCAGGGTGTTCTCGAGCTGCTTGCCCTTGATGTGGGTCGACACGCCCCACAGGCCGCCGCCCTCATCCCCGGTGAAGCCCGGGTTCTCGTCGGACCAGTGGATCGGCGCCGTCGCCGTCATCTCGCCGGCCGGGATCTTCCAGGTGTCACGGAACAGGTAGTTGCCCCACCAGACGGCGCCGGGGCTCATGGCGAGCTTCGGGCCGACTTCCGCAGCATTCGGGTCGAAGATGCCGACGGGGCTGAGCGCCTTGGCGGCGATCATCTTGTCGATGAGGTCGACGGCACGCTTGCACTTGGGGTCACTGGTGTTGATGTGGACCTTGGTCTCGGACAGGCGGTCGTTGGTCGGGCAGCCTGCAGCCCAGAGGTAGCGGTCGGGCGCATAGGCGTCGCCGAGGAAGCCTGAGATGTACCCGGGGTGCTCGGTCGCGATCTTGACGCCGAGGTCCGCGTATTCCTCCCACGTCGTGGGCGGCTTGTAGCCCCACTCGTCGAAGAGCTTCTTGTTGTACCAGAACACGTCCGGCGCCGAGTCGTTGCGGACGCAGCGAACGGTGTTATCGATGTTGCACGGGGCGTTGTTCGCCTCCGTGTACCCGGTGAGGTAGTCCTTGAGCAGGGTGCTCAGATCACGCGCGTAATTGATCTTGGAGCTGGTGGCCCAGGCGATGTCGTCGTTGGACGGGAAGAAGATCGCATCCGGCCAGCCGCTGCCGGCCTGGTTGAAAAGCGCGAACTTCTGCTGGAGATCCGTGCTGCCGACGTTGCCGGCGATGGTGTTGATCTCGATCGGGATTTCCGGGTGGGCCTTCTGGAAGGCCTCGGCTGCCGGGACGCGCGGCGCGTCGACCCAGACCATGATCTTGCCGCCGGAGTCGGTGGCCTTGGGATCCTCGGCGCCACCCGCGGGGGCGGCCGCGCTCGCGCCCGGGGCCTGCGAGGCGGGGCTCGATGACCCGCACGCACCCACCAGGAGCATAGCCGCCGCAGATCCGGCCAGAAGACGGGCCAGGCCTTGGTGCCTGGAGAGCGAACTCATCGATGGCTCCTCCGAAGTGGTGGCCGCTCGCCACGAAACGCGCCCGCTGACACCAGGCGCCGCAACCCCGTCAGCGTACGGCGGGGCTCGCTCGAATGTCAATGTGGTAACGATAAACACGCGTGGTGGTAACGATATCCACAAGGCTGCAACCGTCCTGTATCCAACGGCACAGGTGGCCCTGCGGCGGGCCGTGTGCGCTCGGTTACGGGATCGGTATACTGCGCTGCATGGCTGAGCAAACGAATGTTCACGCGTCACCCTTCTTGTTCGAGGATCTGCCGACCGCGATCGCCGCACGCCTCACGAGCGCGATCGTCTCGGACTCGTGTGACGTGGCCGGCCTGCGAAGCCAGGTCATGGCGGCGGGCATCACATCCCTGCGACCCGGCGCCCGCGTTCTGGGGCGTGCCCGGACGATCGGGTTCGCACCCACCGAGACGGATCCTGCCGACCCCTACGGGGAGGCCATGGCGTTCATCGACAGCCTCGGCCCGGACACGGTGGCCGTGATCGCGACCGGCGGCGACACCCGCACGGCGTACTGGGGCGAGCTGTTCTCCGCGTCGGCCAAGGGCCACGGCGCCGCCGGCGCGATCTGCGACGGCCCCGTCCGGGACGTGGCCAAGATCGTGGCGGTGGGCTTCGACGTGTTCGCCCCGTCCGCCCGGCCCATCGACTTCCGCGGGCGCATGCGCGTCGTGGACATCGCCGGGCCGGTGCGCTGCGGCGGCGTGCTGGTCGCTCCCGACGACCTCGTCATCGCCGATTCGGACGGGGTCGTCGTCGTGCCCGCCGCGGCCGAGGCCGAGGTCCTGCGGCTGGCCGTGGAGCGCGCCACGGCCGAGAGCGCGGTCCTCGCCGAGCTGCTGGCCGGCGCGAGCCTGCGCGAGGTCTGGGATCGATGGCACGTCCTGTGATCATGGCCGCGGACTCCGATCCCCGCCTCCTCCGCCTCGCAGACAGCGACAACGTGCTGATCGCCACCGCCACGATCCCGGCCGGCGAGGCCGTTCGCGTCGAGGGCGCGGTCGTCCGGTCACCGGTGTCCATCCCGCTGGGCTTCAAGGTGGCCGCCCGAGACCTCGGCGAGGGCACCGTCGCCATCCGCTTCGGCATGCCAATCGGCAGGACGACCGCCATGGTCCGGCGAGGCGAGATGGTGCACACCCATAACCTTGAGAGCCTGTACATGCGCACGCATGCGCGGGGGGAGGCCTGATCGATGGAGGGCTACCTGCGGTCCGACGGGCGGAAGGGAATCCGGAACGTCGTCGCCGTCATCTACACCGTCGAGTGCTCGCACCATGTCGCCACGCGCATCGCGGCCGGCATGGAGGACGACATCCACGTCATCGGGTTCGGGGGTTGCTACCCGAACGACTACGCGGCGATGATGCTGGAGCGGCTCGCGACGCATCCGAACGTCGGCGCCGTGCTCATCGTGTCGCTCGGCTGCGAGGGCTTCGACCGCGCCGAGCTCGCGCGTCGTGTCGCGGCAACCGGCCGGCCGGTCCACACGCTGGTCGTCCAGCACGAGGGCGGCACACGCACGACGATCGAGGCGGGGCGGGCGTGGGTCCGCGAGGCTCGCACGCAGATCGCGAGCGTGGCACGCGTCCCGATCGCCCTCGGCGACCTCGTCGTCGGCACGATCTGCGGCGGATCCGACAGCACGAGCGGGATCACCGCCAACCCTGCCGTGGGCGGGGCCTTCGACCGCCTGGTCGAGGCCGGGGCAGTCACGATCTTCGAGGAGACCGGCGAGCTCATCGGCTGCGAGTACCGGATGGCCGAGCGCGCCATCACCCCGGCGCTCGGCGAGGAGCTGGTCGCGGCCGTGCACAAGGCGGAGGCCTATTACAAGGTCCTCGGGCACGGCAGCTTCGCGGCCGGCAACGCGGAGGGCGGTCTCACGACCATCGAGGAGAAGTCGCTCGGGGCGTACGCCAAGAGCGGCCACGGCCCGATCAGCGGCGTGATCAAGCCCGGCGACATCCCCGCCCACGCCGGCTGCTACCTGCTGGACGTGATCCCGGACGGCGAGGTGCGCTGGGGCTTCCCCAACATCAATGACAACGCCGAGGCGGCCGAGCTGATGGCCTGCGGCGCGCACATGATCCTGTTCACGACGGGCCGGGGCTCCGTCGTGGGCTCGGCCATCGCGCCCATCGTCAAGGTGTGCGCCAACCCCGAGACCTACGACCGGATGGCCGACGACATGGACGTCAACGCCGGTCGGGTCATCCGGGGACAGGGCACGCTGGCGGAGGTCGCGGACGAGATCGTCGACCTCGTCCGCCAGGTCGCCGCGGGGCGGCCGACGGCCAGCGAGCAGATGGGCCACCAGGAGTTCGTGCTCACCTACAAGGCCTTCCAGCCCATCGGGCCCGCGTGCCTGCCGCTCGCCCAGGTCGCGCCGGCCGCGCAGCCGGCCTGAGGAGTGATGGAGACGCCCACGGCCGGGTCCCTGCGCCCGACGCCCGAAGCCCGCTCCACCGCCGTGCTGCCGCTCGAGGGGATCACCGTTCTCGACTTCAGCCAGTTCCTGGCGGGCCCCGTCGCCGCCTTGCGCCTTGCCGACCTCGGCGCCCGGGTCATCAAGATCGAGCGTCCGGGGATCGGCGACATCGGCCGCCAGCTCGCCTTCGCCGGGATGACGCTGGACGGCGACACGCTGTCCTTCCAGGTCATGAACCGGGGCAAGGAGAGCTACGCGGCGGATCTCAAGGCACCCGACGACCTCGCCGCCGTGCGCGAGCTGGTCGCCCGGGCCGACGTGGTCATCCAGAACTTCCGGCCGGGCGTGATGGAGCGGATCGGGCTCGACTACGAATCGGTGCGCAGGCTCAACCCACGGATCGTGTACGGGAGCGTCAGCGGCTACGGCCCCGACGGGCCGTGGCGCGACATCCCGGGCCAGGACCTGCTCGCCCAGTCCATCTCGGGCCTGCCTTGGCTCAACGGGAGCCGCGACGAGGGGCCGGTGCCCGTCGGGCTCTCGGTCGCCGACCTGCTCGCCTCGTGCCATCTCGCCCAGGGCGTCACGGCGCTGCTGTTCCGCCGGGAGCGGACCGGCGAGGGCGGGCTCGTCGAGACGAGCCTGCTCGAGTCCATGCTGGACCTCCAGTTCGAGCTGCTCAGCGCCCACCTCAACGACCCGACCGTGACGGTGGAGCGTGGTGGCCCCCACGGCGCCAACGCGTTCCTTGCCGCGCCCTACGGCGTCTACCCCACGGCCGACGGGTACCTCGCGCTCGCGATGAACCCGGTGCCGCGCATCGGCGCGCTCGTCGGGCTCGAGGCGCTGGCCGCGTTCGAGGACCCCGACACCTGGTGGACCGAGCGGGAGCGCATCGAGGACCTGCTTGCCGGGCACCTGGCCGGCCATCCCACGCAGCACTGGCTGGACCTGCTCCGGCCGGCTGACGTGTGGTGCGCCCCGGTGCTCACCCTGCCCCAGCTGGTCGCCCACGAGGGGTTCCGTGCGCTCGGGATGGACCAGGAGGTCCGCCGGCCCGACGCCCTTGGGGGCGAGGCCCGGTTGCGCACGACACGCAGCCCGCTGCGCATCGACCGGGTCATCCTGCGCGACGATCGCGGGGCGCCGCGCCTCGGTGAGCACACGGCACTGATCGACCGGGAGCTGGGGCTGCGGGCGCCCGGCTCCGGCGGAGCCCCAGCGTGACGGCGGCCGAGGTCGGCGGCGCCGGGATCACCCTCCGCGGCATGACCTGGGACCATCCCCGTGGCTTCGCGAGCGTGCGGGGTGCCGCTTCCGCCTACGAGGCGCTCCACCCCGGCGTCCACGTGGAGTGGCAGGCGAGGTCCCTCCAGGGGTTCGCGGACCAGCCGCTCGAGGTGCTTGTCCGCGACTACGACCTGCTGGTGATCGATCATCCGCACATCCCGCACGCGGCGGCCGGCGGCCTGCTGCTCCCGCTCGACGGGCGCGGCCACGACCCGGAGCTCACCGGGCTGGCCAGCCACGCCGTCGGCCCCTCGCACCGCACCTACGCGCACGACGGCCACCAATACGGCCTCGCGATCGATGCCGCGGCCCAGGTTGCCGTCCACCGCCCGGACCTGCTGCCGGCGCCGCCTGCGACCTGGGACGAGGTGATCGAGCTGGCGACGACGGGCCGCGTCGTCTGGCCCGCGAAGCCGGTTGACGCGATCTCGAGCTTCCTCACGCTCGCGGCCAACCGCGGTGCCGCGATCGCAGACGGGGCGTTCGTCGAGCGGGATGCGGGACTCGCGATCCTGGAGCAGCTCCACGCCATCGCCGACCTCGTCGACCCCGCCTGCCTCGACGAGAACCCGATCCAGACCGCCGAGCGCCTGGCCGGCGACGACCGCTGGTGGTACGCGCCGCTTGCCTTCGGGTACACCAACTACGGCCGCCCGGGCTTCCGACGGCACCGGCTGGCCTACGTGGACATGCCAGCCGGCGCCGGCGGCGTCACGGGGTCCTGCCTGGGCGGCGCGGGGATCGCCGTGTCGGCGCGGACCCGCCACCCCGAGGCGGCCGTCGAGCACGCGCTCTGGCTCGCGAGCGGCGACGTGCAGCGCGGCGTGTACTACCGGTCCGGCGGCCAGCCGGCCCACGTGGCGGCCTGGGACGACGACGCGCTCGACGACGACGCGCTCGGCTTCTTCCGGAACACCCGCCGGACGCTCGAGGGATCCTGGGTACGCCCCCGGTTCGACGGCTGGCTCGAGATCCAGGACCGGGTGGGGCTGCTGGTCAACCGTGCCCTGCGCCGCGAGATCGCGGACGAGGTATGCCTGGCGGGGGCCGACGCGGTCGTCGCGCGGGCTCGAGAGGAGCACATGCGGGCATGAGAACCGTGGAGGCGTTCTTCGAGGACTACGTCGTCGGCGCAACCCGGCAGACGACCGGCCGCACCGTGACCGAGGCCGACATCGTCCTCCACGCCGGCCAGACGGGCGATTTCTTCCCCCACCACATGGACGCGGAGTGGTGCGCCACCCAGCCCTTCGGCAAGCGCGTCGCGCACGGGACGCTCGTGATGTCCATGGCGGTCGGGATGACCGCGGAGGACATCAACCCGCGCGCCATGAGCTACGGCTACGACCGTGTCCGGTTCGTGCGGCCGGTCTTCATCGGCGACACGATCACGGTCCGGGCCGAGATCACGGGTCTCGCCGACCACCGGCGGCGGCCGGAGACGCAGGGCATGGTGGAGGAGACGGTCACGGCCACCAACCAGGCCGGCGAGGTGGTCCTTGCGCTCGTCCACCTGTACGTCGCCGAGAAGCGCGGGGCGGCGGACCAGGCTCCCGCCTGACCCGTCCGCAACCCGGTCAGCCCGCCGCCGGCACGGTCCGGCCGGTCTCCATGGAGGCGTAGATCCGCTCGACCTGGCGCAGCGTCCCGATGTTGTCGCGCCCGCTCGAGCGCGGGGTGGAGCCGGTCGCGACGGCGCGCAGCACTGAGGCCATCGGCCCCAGGAACGCGTCCGGCACCCAGCGTGAGCCCACCGGGTACGGGACCCAGCCGTCCGTCGGGAGCACAGCGCTCGAGACCTCCAGCGTGTCGGGCCGCCCGCTCGGGTAGTCGTAGAGGAGGCCGAGCGTGCCGCGGATGGCGCCCCGCGAGCCATCGATGCGGAAGACCGCGAGGTTGTCGCCCGTGGCGTTCTCGTGGTTCGCGTGGATGACCGAGATCGCGCCGGACGGATACGTGGAGGTCGTGACTGAGCGCGTCTCGCCGACCGGCGCCTGGCCGGGCGTCCGGCCCCCGACGCTGAACACCGACGACGGCTCGCCGAGGAACCAGCGCGCGACGTCGTGGTAGTGGATCGAGTGGACCATCACCTCGAGGCGCGGGGTCGCGAGCATCCACGGCCAGGCCATCCACTCGGTCCAGATGTTCACGGTGATCGAGAAGGCCGTGATGTCGCCGATCCAGCCGAGCTCCACCATGCGGTGCGCGGCGGCCATTCCCTCCTCGTAGCGGAGCTGCTGGTTGACCACGAGGACGACATCCCTCGACTCCGCCAGGTCCACGAGCGCCTGCCCGGTGGCCGGGTCGGGCGCGAACGGCTTCTGCGCGAGGACGTGCCTGCCGCTCTCGAGAACCCTGCGCACGATCTCCGGCTGCGCGGCGGCGGTGACGGCGACGTCCACCACCTTGACTCGCGGATCGTCCAGCACCTCGTCCAGCGTCTCGTACACGCGGGGAATCCCGTGGCGGGCGGCAACCTCGGCGGCACGACCCGCGTGGTGATCGTGGAGGCCCGCGATCTCGAGGCCGGCCGCGCGGTAGGCCGGCAGGTGCGCGACGTCCACGATCGCGCCGGCGCCCACGATCGCGATCGGCAGGCGGTGCGCCTCCGGCACCTCGATCCGGCAGGCGGCGGCGATCGGACCGAACCGCTCGATCACGCCGGTCTCCCGTCGAGGCGCTCGGGTGGAATGCCGTAGAACGCGGCAGCCGTGCCGCGCAGCATCGCGTCGCGCTCGGCGGGGGACAGCTCGTCGAACAGGATCGAGAGCTGCTCCCACACGCGAACGTAGCCGCCGGCCAGGACCGAGATCGGCCAGTCTCCGCCGAACATCAGGCGGTCGGCCCCGAACAGCCCCAGGGCGATCGCCAGGTAGGGCCGCACGTCGTCGGCCGTCCACGCCGCCAGGTCGCCGACCGCCGGGTAGAGCCCGGAGACCTTGGCGTACACGTTGGGGTTCTCCGCCGCCCGGGTCATGAGCCCGAGCCAGGGCTCGTCGTTGCCCGACTTGATCGGCGGCTTCGAGCAATGGTCGATCACCATCCGCAGGTCGGGGTGCCGCGCCGACAGCACCGGCACGTGCCCCAGCTGCCGCGGCAGGACCGACACGACGTCGAAGGGCACGCCCGCCGCGGCCAGCATGCCCAGCGACTCGTCGACGTCCGGCCGCAGTAGCCAGTCGGGATCGGGCTTCGTGTGGATGAGGCTGCGGATGCCGGCGAAGACCGGGTTCGCACGCAGGCCCGGCAGCCGCTCCCCCACCCCGTCCGGGTCGTCGAGCGGCACCCAGCCGACGACCGCGGCGACCTCCGGGTGCGCCGCGGCGACCTCGAGCATGTACCGCGTGTCCTCGTCGTTGTCCGCGGACTGGACGAGCACGGTGTGGGTGACGCCGGTCGCCGCGAGCAACGGCAGGAGCTCGTCGAAAGCGATCGCCCGGTTGATCGGCGCGAGGTCCGGTCCCAGCCAGGCGTACTCGGCCCGGGCAGGGTTCCACACGTGCTGGTGCGCGTCGATGATCGTCATGGTCGCTCTCCCTCGCGGATCGGCAGGTGGTTCGAGGCGGACATGTGCGGGTCAGGCCGGCGCGGCACGGACGTAGGCGATGGTCTCGGGGCCCATGGGCAGGATCGCACCCCGTGCGCCGGGCCCGGCGTCGGCGAGCGCCACGGCGAACGCCCGGCCCGGGTCGTCGACCGGCTCCATCCACGCGCGGCGGAGGTCCTTGGGCACGACGCCCGGCGCGTGGGCGAGGCAGCGCACCCGGGCGAGGATCTCCGCCTGCACCTGCACCTGCCACTGGTCGCGCTCCCCGATCTCGCCCCGCTCGAGCGCCTCGAGGAAGCCGGCGGGGGTCGCGGAGCGCCCGAGCAGCGAGGCGTAGCGGCCGTGCGCGGGCAGCCCGTCCTCGCAGGCGGCCACGAGCAGGATGGTGCCGCCGTCGCGCACGATCCCGGCCGCCGCGCGGAGGCCTTTCACGCACTGGTACAGGTTCTGGTCCAGGGGATAGCCGGTGTTGGTGACGAGGACCACGTCGTACGGCGCGTCGACTGGGACCATCGCCGTCTCGCGGACGTGCTCGCAGGCGGCCCGGTGCTCCGTGGCCAAGTCACCGGAGAACACCGCGGCGATGCGATGCCCGTCGTCGAGCGCCACGTCGAGCGCGAACGAGACGTCGGCGCGCGCCGCGATCGCGCGCACGGGATCGTGCACCGGGTTGCCCTCGAGGACGCCCCAGGTGGCCTCGGGGCTCGCGATCCGGGCTGCCGAGTGGAGCTCGCGGATCGTGTCCAAGCCGGCCAGGCCCGGGGCGACCATCTTGGGCCCGCCCGAGAACCCGGCGAAGAAGTGCGGCTCGACGAAGCCGAGCGTGACGCGCGCATCGGCCTGAACGAAGCGCCGGTCGATCCGCGCGGGCACGTCCGAGCCGGGCACCGTGCCGAGCACGACGTGCGAGGCCTCGTCGTCCGCATCGTGCTGGACGATCTCGCACGCGCCGACGACCTCTCGGCCGAACATCGCGATCAGCTCGTCCGGCGTGCACGGACGGTGGCTTCCCGTCGCCACCACGAGCCGGATGGCGCGGCCGGGGAGCTCGTCGATCAGCACGGGCAGGACCACGGCACCAGGGAACGCCCGTGTGACGTCGCACACGCTGACCGCCACCGTGGAGCCCGGCGGGGCGATCTCCGCGAGCGGACGCCCGGACGACGGAGCCCGGATCGCGCGCTGGAGGGCGGCCCCGGGATCCGCCAGGGGCTCACGGCTCCGCGGCACGAGGACGTCGGCGCCAGCGGGCAGGTCGACGTCGAGGCCGGATCGGCCGAACGCCAGCCGGACGGACTGGGCGCTCATGCGACGGACGACGTGCGGACCGGCGGCCGGGCCCCGTCGAGAGGGCCACGACTGGTGCTCGCGGAAACCGTCCGGCACGGAATGGGATCGCTATCAGATCGCCATTGATGGCTTTCTCTGCAATGGCGTGCAATCGCAAGCCCACCGTGGACGTCGGCGCACGGGCGACGGTCTACTCGGGCGTCGTGCACGTGAAGCGCCTCCTGGTCCCGACGAAATGGCCCAAACGGCCCGAAGTGGCCGCGCGAAAACGATATACCATGCCGCAACGGGGTGGTTGCAGGTGTGCCCCCCGCGGGTCGACGCCCGATGGCGGCGGCGCGGCAGGAGGATGCCCGGGGCGCATCCCGGAAGGTGAGGGCCATGATCGGTGTCGTTGCGGACCGTGAGGTCCTTCGAGAGCTCGGGAGCCGGGTCGCCGAGATCGCGGCGCTGCCCGTCCAGCGGGAGACGATCCGGCTGTGGAAGAACCTGAACGGCCTCCGGCCTGACCGCCCGATGGTGGCGATCGACCAGCTGCCGTGGCACGAGCTCGCGCAGGACCCACTCCTGGTCAACCGCTGCGTCGATCCCTTCAACCGTGGCCTCGAGATCGAGCTGCGCCGGATCCTGTACCGCTGGGAGCACATGCGGGCCGACATGGCCGTCGAGCCCGAGCTCCTGGTCCCCAAGGTGCTCCGGCTGGACGGCTTCGGCATCCAGATGAGCGAGGAGACCGAGGCGGTCGACTCGACCAACAACATCGTCTCGCACCACTTCTTCGACCAGCTGGCGAACGAGGAGGACGCGGACAAGATCCGCACCCCCAGGGTCTGGCTCGACGCCGAGGAGACGGCACGGGTCGAGGAGCGGGCGCACGACCTGTTCGACGGGATCCTGCCCATCCGGATGCAGGGCTGGGTCCCCACCAACATCCAGTGGCCCGGGCTCGAGTCGCAGCCCGAGACCCGCGCGCTCGTCCACGACTGGCCGGACGAGCTGCTTGCGGGCGGCGCCAACTTCTGGGACACGATCGCCTTCTGGCGCGGCGTGGACGCGGTGCTCCTGGACCTCGCGGACCGGCCGGAGCACCTGCACCGGATCATCGACCGGCTGGTCACGGCCTACCTCGGGATGCTCGACCAGATGGAGGAGCAGGGGCTCCTGGGCCACTCGATGACCGTCGTCCACTGCACCCCCGCCTGGACGGACGAGCTCCCGCACGAGGGGTTCGACCCGGCGAAGCCGAGGGCCGTGGACCTGTGGACGATGGGCATGGCCCAGCTGTTCACCTCCTGCTCGCCCGCCATGTTCCGCGAGTTCGAGGTCGAGTACACCTCGCGCTGGTACGCGCGGTTCGGCCTCGGCTATTACGGCTGCTGCGACGTGCTCGACCGCAACATCGACAACATCCGGAAGATCCCCAACGTCCGCAAGATCTCGATCAGCCCCTGGTCCAACGTGGACCGCTCGGCTGACGGCATCGGCCACGACTACGTGATGTCCCGCAAGCCGAATCCGGCCCTGCTGGCCATGGACTCCTGGGAGCCCGACGCGGTCGAGAAGGAGCTCCGGGCGACCGTGGAGACATGCCGCCGGACGGGGACCCCGGTCGAGCTGATCCTCAAGGACGTGAGCACGATCCGCTACGACGCAAGCCGCCTCTGGGAGTGGGTGGACGTCGCGATGCGGGTGGTCAACGAGTAGCCAGCGGCGTTCCTGACGGGGCGGCCCGCAACAACCGGGTACACAAGGAGAAACCAAGATGGCCGAACTGGGCGGGCTCTCGCTCGCGATCGAGGCGGGCGACCGGGCGTCCGCCGTGCGGCATACCAGCGAGGCCCTGGCGGCCGGCGTCCCGCCCCAGGAGATCCTCGACTCCATGACGCACGCGATGGGCATCATCGGCAAGCGCTTCCAGGACGGGGACATCTTCGTCCCGGAGATGCTGATCGCCGCTCGAGCCATGAAGGAGGCGACGACGATCCTCGAGCCCGTCCTCGTCGAGGCGGGCATCCACCCGGAGTTCACGGCCGTCATCGGCACGGTCGAGGGCGACCTGCACGACATCGGCAAGAACCTCGTCGGGATGATGCTCAAGGGCGCGGCGATCGCCGTCGTGGACCTCGGCGTGAACGTCCCCGCGGAGCGCTTCGTCGAGGCCGCTCGCGAGCACGATGCGCGGCTCATCGGCCTCAGCGCCCTGCTCACCACCACGATGCCCAACATGCGCAAGGTGGTCGAGGCGATCAAGGCGTCGGACCTGAACACGAAGGTCATGATCGGCGGCGCGCCGACCACGCCCGAGTTCGCCGAGCAGATCGGCGCGGACGGGTTCGCCCCGGACGCCGGATCCGCGGTCGACCTCGCCAAGTCGCTCCTCGCGGCGGGCTGACGCCATGCCGGGGATGTTCGAGACCTTCGGGCGCGGCGAGGGCGCGACGCGCAGTCCGGAGACGCTGGCCAAGCTGGACCGGGTGCGGAAGACGTTCCGCCACGAGGAGGCGGACCGCGTCCCGATCACCGACTTCTTCTGGGGCCAGTTCCGCGACCGCTGGCGCAGCGAGCTGGGCCTGCCGGCCGACGCCGATCCCTACTACTACTACGACCTCGACTACATCGTCACCGTCCCGAACATGGACCCCCACATCCGGTCGTTCGAGACGATCCGCGAGGACGATGAGGAGGTCGTGGTCAAGACGGGCTTCGAGACGACCATCCGCAAGCGGTTCGACCTGCCGATGCCCGAGCAGGTGAGCTGGGAGACGGACACCATCGAGAAGATGGAGGCCTTCGAGTTCGACGACCCCGCCGATCCGCGTCGCTACTTCGAGGCCGGCGACAACCAGATCGCTGGCGTCGGCGACGGGTTCGAGCGCAACAGTCCGCCCTGGGTGGAGACGGTCCGGTCGCTGCACGCGGACTTCCCTGTCTTCGGCAGCGTCACGGAGGCCTCCGAGATCACGACCCGGCTCCTCGGCCAGCTCAACACGCTGATGTGGATCGGCGAGTACCCGGAGCGGTTCGGCGAGCAGCTGCTGCGCATCGGCGAGTTCAGCTACGCCATCGCGAAGGCCCAGATCGAGGCCGCCGACGGCCTCCTCGACGGCCTCGTGATCTGGGGCGACGTCGCCTACCGCAAGAGCCTGTTCATGGGCCCCGCCTACTGGCGCAGGTACTACAAGCCCACGGTCGCGAAGATCATCAGGCTCGCGCACGAGCACGGCCTGCTCGTCATGTACCACGGCTGCGGCAACGCCAACGCCATCTTCGAGGACATGATCGAGATCGGCCTCGACGGGTACAACCCGCTCGAGGCGAAGGCGGACCTGGATGTTGTCACGCTCCGCGAGCGCCTCGGCCACCGGCTCACGTTCTGTGGCAACAGCGACATCCGCGTCTGGGAGCGCGGCGACCCGGACGAGGTCCGCCGCGAGGTCCTCCACCGGCTCCGCGCCGCCGAGGGCGGTGGCTATGTCTTCATGAGCGACCACTCGGTCGCATCCGACGTGTCCGGCCAGACCTACGACCAGATCGTCAAGCTCGTGCGCCAGTACGGGACGTACCCGCTCAACCTCCCGGAGGCGTAGCCCAGGCCTCGCCCCCGGCCACAACGCCCATCCCCGCACACCAGGCGCCCGGCGGACCTCCTCCCCGCCGGGCGCCTGCTTGTCCGGCGGCGGTCCGGGGCCGCACGCGTCCGGTTGCCTCTGCGTGACGGGAGCGTTGCGAAATGGTGCAGGACGCGTATTGACGGGTGGGTCCGCGGTCGCCTATGGTAACGCTATCTTGTGTTACCGATAACAGACTCGCGGAGCACGAGCCGACATCCGAATCGCCTCCCGGTCGTCCCGCCGGAGAGCGCCTGGGCCGCGCCCGGGCCGTGGACGAGCACCATCGAGAGCACTGTGGAGGCAGGCCCAGATGACGACAGAGTCGGGCGCGCACGAGACCGCGCAGCCGGGCACCCCAGCGGGCGGCGAGGCGTCCCGCGGGTCCGTCAGCCGCGTGATCGCAAGCCTGCTCCGCCGCAGCGACTTCTCCGTAGTGTTGGCCACGGTCGTCCTGTTCGTCATCTTCGCGCTGGGCAGCGAGAGCTTCCTCACCCAGTACAACCTGTTCAACATGGGCCGGACCGCCGCCCTGTACGTCTTCGTTGCGATGGGCCAGGCGATCGTCATCGTGATCGGCGGCATGAACCTGTCGCTCGGCGCGATCGGCGGCCTCTCGGTGGTGATGGCCGGCATGGCCATGCAGGATGCGGGCCTGCACCCGGTCCTCGCGTTCTTCATCGCGCTGCTGGTCGGCGTGGCCGCGGGCTTCGCCAACGGGCTGATCATCATCAAGCTCAAGCTGAACTCGTTCGTGGCGACGCTCGCGACCTCGTTCATCTTCGTGGGCCTCGTGAACGGGATCAGCAAGGGCAATCCCTACACGAACATCCCGAAAGACCTGACGACCATCGGGCGCGGCGATGTCTTCGGCATCCCGATCCTGTTCGTCCTGATGATCCTCCTGCTGACGATCGTCGCCTACTTCTTCCGGTTCTCCGTCACGGGCCGCCGGATCCTCGCGACCGGCGGCAACGCCGAGGCCGCCCGCCTGTCGGGCATCCGGACCGACCGCATCACGGTCCTCGCGAACGTGCTCTCGGGCCTGTTCGCCGCCCTCGCGGGCTATCTCTGGATCACCCGGGTCGGGTCGGCGCAGCCGTCGATCGGGTCCGACTGGCTGATCATCTCGTTCGCCGTCGCGATCATCGGCGGGACCTCGCTTGCCGGCGGCGAGATCTCCGCCCTAGGCCTCGGCGCGGCCGCCGTGATGCTCACCCTGATCAAGAACGGGCTGATCATGTTCAACGTCAACGTCTACTTCGAGCAGACGTTCCTGGGCATCGTCATCCTCCTCGCGGTCTCCCTGGAGAGCTTCCGGGCCATCGGCCGGCGACGCCGGCGCCCCTCACGCAGCGCAACCGCGCCGAAGGAGGGGTGATCACGCAGAGACCCCTCGCGCAGATCACCACCATCAATCCCACCTGGAGGAGATCCCCGTCATGACCACCCGTACCCTGCCCAAGGCCCTGGCCCTGGCCCTCTCAGCCGGCGTGCTCGTCGCCGCGTGCTCCGGCGCCGCCGCCACCCCGGCCCCGGCGACCCCGGCCCCGGCCACCGCTGCGCCGGTCACCGCGGCGCCGGCCACCGCCGCCCCCGCCACCGAGGCCCCGTCCGCCAGCGCGGCTCCCGCGGCCTTCGGCTGCACCGCCCCGGCCGGCTTCGCGCCCGTGTGGTACGCCTCCGCTCCGCACCCGTACTTCGACACCGTCAAGCCGGGCGTCGAGGCCGCGGCCAAGGAGTTCGGGTTCACCCCGGTCCTCCAGGTCGGTCCCGACTGGACGCAGGACGCCCAGAACCAGGGTATGCAGGCCCTGTTCGCCAAGGGCTCGCGCTACTTCTCGGTCTACCCGTCCGACGCCAACGGCGCCAACGCCCTCTACGAGGAGCTGACCAAGCAGGGCGCGACGATCGTCAACTTCGGCGGCTCGACCGCCGAGCCGACGCCGGCCAAGTTCGTGTTCGCGACCGACGTCAAGGCCGCCGCGAGCCAGGCCGCTGAGTCCCTCATCGCGAAGATGGGCGACAAGGGCAACATCATCAACGTCCTCGAGGTCCTCGAGGACCCGAACACGGTCCTGCGCAAGGCCGGCATCGAGGAAGTGGTTGCCAAGCACCCGAACGTCAAGATCATCCAGGAGATCTCCGGGATGAAGAGCGCCGAGGAAGCCGTCCAGAAGGTGACCGACGCGATCGCGGCCAACAGCAGCACCGTCGACGGCATCATCGCCACGGGCTTCACGCCCAGCGTCGCCATCGCCCAGGTCCTCACCGACTACAAGGCCCAGGGCGGCACCCGCACCATCCACGCCGTCGGCATCGACACCGACCCGATCGTGATCAAGGCCATCCAGGACGGCGTCATGGACGGCACCATCTCGCAGAACCCCTACGGCCACGGCTACCTGTCCATGCTGGCCCTCATGTGCATGGCCGACGGCTACGCGCCCAAGGCCGGCGTCTACCGCGTCGACACGGGCACGGCCTTCGTGACCAAGGACAACCTGACGACCTACGCGGACGACATCGCCAAGGTGACCGCCCAGATCAAGGACGCGCTCCTCACCGACTACCTCACCAAGTAGTCGAACCCACCCGGGTCCCTCCTCCCGGTGCCGGGCGGCCGCCTCCACGGCCACCCGGCACCACCCCTCTTCCCGTCACGCCGCACCCGGAGTCACGACCAGATGCTCCACGTCGAGGCGATCAGCAAGTCCTTCCCGGGGGTCCAGGCGCTCAGCGGCGTCTCGCTGACCTTTGAGCCCGGCGAGGTCCACGCGGTCGTCGGC
>Ga0302322_100001304_pt1 | contig 20263 bp, 19 predicted proteins | sample Fen_T0_2_FD_203757 | JGI IMG/M metagenome (GOLD analysis project Ga0302322, IMG submission 203757) | Peat permafrost microbial communities from Stordalen Mire near Abisko, Sweden - Fen_T0_2 | ecosystem: Environmental > Terrestrial > Soil > Wetlands > Permafrost | place: Sweden: Abisko...
TATGTGATCGGCAACCCAGAACAAGATGATGGTAGTTGCGCTCAATTTGTTCGTGAGCTTGGCATCACGGTAGTTTCAGTAGATTACCGTGTTGCACCAAAGGATCCATTCCCAGCCGGGCTGGATGATGCTTACGCCGCCTTAAAATGGGTAGTGTCTAATTCTAAAGAACTCGGTATTGATACAACGCGGATTGCGATCGGCGGCGCAAGTGCTGGAGGCGGATTAGCAGCCGCCCTCGTTCAACTTACGCATGATCGGCAGGAGATCAAACTTATTTTCCAATTGCTGACCTACCCGATGTTGGATGACAGGACAGTCCTCCGCGCTAATATTGATGACAGCAATAACGTTACTTGGAATCAAAAGAGCAATCGGTTTGGCTGGGAGTCTTATCTGGGAATGAAATGCGGGGCGGAAGATGTTCCAGTTTATGCTGTGCCTGCCCGTCGCGTAGATCTTTCAGGTTTACCCAAGGCTTGGATCGGGGTAGGAACACTGGATATCTTCCATGATGAAGATGCGGCATATGCAGAAAGATTGAAGGCGTGCGGCATTGAATGCGAAATTGATATCGTCACAGGCGCGTTTCATGGTTTCGATGTTTTCGATCCTCAACTACCGATCGTTCAGGATTTCCGAAAATCACAAATCGCCGCATTGAAAAAATACCTGGTTCAGTGATTCTGAAATTTACGAACGACACTCCGCATGCCACGGAAAATAAAGAACAAAATCAAAAGCAGGATCAGAACAACAGCCACTATTACTGCAACAAGATTGAATGTGACCTGCCCCTCGCTCGGGTTAGGTTGGACTTCAACGGCAAGAAAATCGGTGCGTTCAACCGATGAGCCATCAGGGGCAACGCCAGTGACAACGATATCCACTGCATAGGTGCCAGCTTTATTTGGAATCCATGTAGTGGAAATATTTTGACCAGCATGGAAGTTCAATGTTTGGATGTTGCCATCCGAATCTTTGATCAATGCCTTTGCCTCTTTGATCTCCAAAGCTTGACCACCCAACGCTAAACTCGCCTCAAACCGAACCTGTTCTTTGATTCGCGGGACCAACGTATTTGATTTCGCTTCGAGTTTTGCGCCGCCAACAAAATAGACCGAGATGGCAAAGTCCGTGCCATTCGAGGGAGTTTTGTCCGTTGCTTGCACAGTGATCTTCCATGGACCCGGTTTGGGATTCTGGAATCCATAGCCGAGATAGAACAATGCAGAGGGTTCGTCAATTTTGATGAAGCCATTTGTGTCAGGATTGAGGTTGATAACATTCCCACTGGCGCCACGCACAACTGTATTGATCGAACGCGAGGCATCATACAATGCAAACGAGGCGACGGTTAAACCCGCTTCGATGTTGATGGTTAATTCAGTGGAACCATTTGCATCCACGTGACCGGTATAGACACGCGTAAATTCAAGGGGCGAATCAGTTTGGGGTGGTGAAGCAAGATCGGGCGAAGAAAGAAACGTGTCCAGCGTCCGTTGGAGCAAAGGTTTTACAAAATCCTGAAATGCTTTTTCAGAAAAAGTTAAGTCACTATGAACGTCTGATAGTTGTGAGGATTGCAAAGCGATGGCATTGATGCTATTGAAAGAGACAACCGTATCGTTGGGCACATCGGTGCAGGGCGATTTGAACGGATCGAGAATCGCCGTGCCGCCGAGATCATAAAACGCGATGCCTCGCCGATGCGTGATCTGTTGATTGAATACGCCGGTCATATAACTTTCGCGAATCTCGATCGAAGCAGGTAAAAAGAAACCCAGCGCAGCGGGCAACACCGCACAATCGGAACCGCCCATCGGCGAACCTAGCATGATGAGTTGTGCCACATCGCGATCTTGCATCACGCGATCAATATAATACCGTGAGATCATGCCGCCCATGCTATGCACAACAAGATCAACCATCTCAGCACCGGTCTTTTGTTTAACGGCTGAAATATATTGTTTCAAGACTTCGGCGTTTTGCGCAATAGTGTTCGTGCGATTTGTGGGATTGGTGATGACGCCAGTATTTAATTTTCCAGAGACTTGACCATCACCCACGGCAAAACCCTGTATACTAATTGTTGAAAGAAAACCAGTTGAGCCAACATAAGGCGCCCAGGTTTCAGGGTTGGACAGAAAACCATGCACCATCACTACGGGACGAGGCATCACCGTGATGGAATTAGATTGTCCAAGCGCTCCGCTATCAAAACCAAAAGCTTGGATCACGCGCGTATTTTGCGCGACGCCATTGGCATCCCAATGCCACCCCAATGTGGAAATAACCTGCGTGGTACAACTATCTTTTCCGGCTGCAATGCTACATGAACCAATTATTTGCGCATGAGCATCGAATGCAAATTTTATTTCTTCGCCTTGGGCAGACGGCTGAGATGTTGTGATCTGAATTTGAACGCTATCACCATCAGTGATCTGTGAGGTCGGTTGATGATCGCGATTGATGATAACAATACTTGCATCAACATTCTGCGGCAGCACTACAAACCCAGATACGGCTACTACACTTACCAGCATTGTCAAAGTCAGGAATATTCGGCGCATATTGCCTCGCTGTAATATAAGGTTGAGGATTTATAATGGTTGTCAGAGTATATTACAACCTACCTGTTCTTTGAAAGCTATTAGCCTATGAGTCGTCCGTTTGTTTTTATTAACGTAGCAATGACTGTTGATGGCAAGATCGATACGTTCGCGCGGAAAGGTGCGGCAATCTCATCACAACGCGATAAAGAACGTGTGGATCAATTGCGAGCCGAAGCTGATGCGGTGCTGGTGGGCGGACGAACACTACTCGATGAAGACCCGAAGTTAACGGTCAAGTCTGAAGCGTTGCAGGCAGGACGAATCGCGCGCGGGCTGACACCAAATCCGATCAAGGTGGGGATTGTCACGAAAGCCGAACTCAAATCTCATTCAAAATTCTTACACGAGGGGAATGCCAGAGTAGTAATATTCACAACGCATCAAACATCTATAGACCAACTCGCGTTTCTCCGTTCACAAGGCGCGGAAGTGTATGTAGACCAGCAGGACAAAGTTGACCTGCAACATGCACTGGCAGTCTTGAAGGAACTTGGCATTAACCGCCTGATGGTCGAAGGTGGCGCAACGCTTAATTTCGAATTGTTGCGGCTCGGACTGGTGGATGAGATCACGGCATATATGGCACCGTTGATCTTCGGAGGAGAAAAAGCTCCGACAATGGTATCAGGCTCCGGCTTGGAGAGAAGTGCAGCGCTTCCGCTGAAATTAGTCCACGTGGAAAGTTGGGACGATGGCGGAGTCCTATTGAAGTATCAACTAAAGAGGTAAATATGACGACAACCATGCATGAAAAATTCGATGTACTGCTTGAAACCGAAGGCGAGCACGATTGCCCCGGCTTGGGCAAGGATAAAATTTGCGTCCGCATTGTGGCGATGGCTGAACTGCCGAGTCGCTTTGGCGATTTTCACATTATTGCGTTTGAAAACAACCGCGACGGCAAGGAACATGTTGCCATCACCAAAGGCGATGTGATCGGCGCCAGCAATGTGCCTGTGCGTTTACATTCAGAATGTTTAACGGGCGATGTAGTGGGATCGTTGCGTTGTGATTGCCGCGACCAACTCGAAGCCTCACTGAAAGCCATCGGTCAAATGGAAAAGGGCATGGTGCTATATTTGCGCCAGGAGGGTCGTGGCATCGGACTCATCAATAAGATCCGCGCTTATAGTTTGCAAGACCAAGGTCTTGATACAGTCGAAGCGAATCTTGCGCTCGGCTTTCGCGATGATGAACGCGACTATGCTGTTGCCGCGCATATGTTAATGTCGCTCAAGATCGAGTCGATCCAATTGATGACCAACAACCCCAAGAAGATCGACCAACTCACGCAATACGGCATCCAGGTCAATGGACGTATTCCGCATATCATGGAGCCCAACGAGCATAACCGTTTTTATCTTGAAACCAAAGCCGCCAAGTCTGGTCACATGATCGATTTTCACGGCAAGGAACATTTGCCTGAGCAATCTGATGCGCCATTTATTGAAGGCATGAGCGAAGTGCAGGTCGGCGCATTGCATGAATAAAGTGATCGTCATCACCGGCGCAACCGGTGCGCTCGGAACTTTAACGGCAAAGACATTTGCGGCGCAGGGTCATTCTCTGGCATTGCTCGATCACGATCAAAATAAATTGGATGTTTTAACCCGCGACTTGAATCTGCCAGACGAGCGACTTTTCACTTCAGCCATTGACCTTCGTAACGCACAAGCGGTTCACGACTCAGCCGAGGCTGTTACCAAAAAATTTAACAGTATTCACGCTTTGATTCATCTCGTCGGCGGCTGGACGGGTGGCAAGGCCATCGCCGAATCGAACGCAGATGATTTAACTTCCATGCTTGATCAACACGTGTGGACGACATTTCACTTGTTCCAAGCTTTTTCTTCCAATCTTGCCGCAAGTAAAGCCGGGCGCGTGATCGTCGTCTCCAAATCCACTGTTCCGAAACCAACCGGCAAAGAAGGTATCTACTCCGCCGCCAAAGCCGCGCAAGAGAATCTGGTTTTGACGCTCGCCGCTGAACTGAAAGAAAGCGGCGTCACCGCCAACATCATTCAAGTACGAATGATCGATGTTGATAACAAAGGCAAGGGCACGACGCCCGCTGAAATTGTCGCGGCAATGCAATATCTGTTTTCAGATGCAGCGGGGAAGATCACTGGCACAAGAATACCGTTGTATTAAACACAAAACTCCGAGTTCTTGAAGAACTCGGAGTTTTTATTTACAAGTGCGCGAGCTTATTTACGGCTGGCTGATCTTGAACCATTCCATTTCGATCTGAATGGGCAACACATTGAATGACGAGACCGACATGCCGATCTGACCGTCACGCAAACCATATTTCTTTTCCGAAATTGATTTGACTTCCTTGCCATTGATATACAAGGTCAACTGCGTGCCTTTGCAAGAGATACCGTATTCATTCGTATCCTTGCCCTGCTTGATGGCATTCGAACCGCCGTCAATGATGGTGTTGTAGGAAATATTCCCATCACTGTTTCGTTCGGCGTAGATAATGTTATAGACACCGCTATTGGCAATATTAAACTCATACCATCCCACTTTGGGATCATAGCGGCAGATCAAACTGATCGAGTTATTGTTCTTACCGCGATTCGTGGCACGCACATCCACACGCACATCATCGTATTTGTAGGCGCCATAAAACAGGTAATAATACACATACTCACTTTGAAAATCCCAAACCAGTTTTCCATCCTTGGCATCCACTGTGACCTTATCGGCATTGGCTTTATCAGAACCAGTCACTGTTAATACGGACCAATCGGTGGAAAGAGCAGAGTCGAATTCTTCTGTATAAAATTGCTGGGCGCTTGAAGCCGGCGCTTCGGTGGGAGCCACAGTGGCCGCTGCATCTGTGGGAGCATCTGTCGCCGCGGGCGCTTGTGGCTGGGCTGGCTGCTGCGGTTGGGCTGGCGGTTGAGTCTGTGCAGGCGTAGTGCCGCCGACTGCATTACATGCCAGTCCCACAATGAGCAACAGACCAATGAAAAAGAATAACGGGCGTAAAGTTTTCATAGCACTCTCCTTTGGGTGTGTGTCGATAGTATACGCATCTATTTGTAAAATTACAAGAAAATGAAGCATCACCTTATATCAAATTCAACAATCATTGGTACTGGTGTGGTAGATTTATCCGCACTATGCCTCTCCTTGCCATCCTGCTCCTGCTTATCAGTGCCATATTACACACTTCCTGGAACCTGCTCATCAAACAATCCGGCGATAAATACATTACCACCTGGTGGATGATAACCATCGGCGGACTCTGCGCCAGCTGCGCGTTATTCTTCACCGGCTTGCCACCGCGCGCAATGTGGCACTTCGCGATTGTCAGCGTCTGTGTGGAAGCCCTATACTTCATCGCACTCTCTTATGCCTATCATGATAATGATTTTTCCCTGATCTATCCGATAGCACGCGGTGCCGCACCCGCATTCATCGCCGTATGGTCATTTTTATTTCTGCACGAAAAGTTGACGCATAGCGGCATCCTCGGTCTCAGCTTGATCATTGGCGGCTTGATCGTCATCGGCATTAACACATTGTCCCAGGCGCATATAACTCATGTCCACTTTAAAGGCATGGCTGTCGCGATCTTGATCGCCCTGTTGATCTCGATCTACTCTACGATTGATGGCGCCGCCGTAAAAAACGGATTCGCTTTGCCATACGTCATGAGCATGTTCACCCTCGTACCATTGCTAACCACTCCATTCGTCTTTCGTCAGTACACGTGGCATCAGATCAAACAAGTTCTCATAGACCAACCCATCCGCGTACCACTGGCTGGGATTCTCGGAGTTGTAGCTTATTTGATGGCGGTCTTCTCTTTTTCGCTTGCGCCACTCAGTTATGCCGGTTCGATCAGAGAAGTGAGCGTGGTCTTTGGCGCGCTGGCCGGCTGGTGGTTCTTAAAGGAAAAAATGGGCGGCATTCGCTTATTGGGCGCGATCATTATCTTCGCAGGCATCGTAGTCATCGCGCTATTTGGATAAGCGGCTTATAGCTAAACCAGTCAGTATCTGTTTTCAAATCATAGGGTTAGAATTATTGAGCCTAATTCTTATCGGTAAAAAATACCACTCGAAAGCATCGCCATCTGGCAGGTGCTGATCTTCGTCACCGCATTTATGAATCCCACCGATTTCAAGGCCAGCATCATCAACTGGTACACCCTTTCCATTGGCGTGATGTTGATCGGAGTATTTATTTTTTATCCAATGATGGAAACACAAAAGCGCAAGACGAAATAAATTTAAACCACGGGGACATGAAGTCATTGAGCGAAAATAAAACTCCGTGGCTCTGTAGCTCCGTAATTAGCAATTAAGACATTCGGAATACATAACGCGCTATCAAAACCGCGCCAACACCAATACAATTACCGGCGCAACCAACAACCCCGGCAACATATTTCCCACGCGGATCTTTTTGATCTCCAACAAACTGCTGATCGCCAACCCAGTCAGAATCACACCGCCGGTTGCGGTCAACTCATTCATCATCGTTGTGGTCACGAGCGCGTTTAACTGCGCGGCAAGCAAACTAATTCCGCCTTGATATACAAAGACGATGATCGTTGAGAACATTACCCCTACGCCCAATGTAGAAGCAAACGCAATCGACGCGAAACCATCGAGTACAGACTTTACCGCCAGCAAGTTATAGTCACCCTTGAGTCCATCTTGAATCGAACCAAGGATCGCCATTGGTCCCACGCAAAACAAGAGTGAAGCGGTTAAAAATCCGCGCACGAATTTATTCGAGCCGTCGTCAGATTCTTTTGAGAACCGTTGTTCCAAAAGTTTCCCCAAATTCTGCAAACCATCTTCGATGCGCAGCCATTCACCAAGCAGTGTACCGATCAACAACGCTCCCAACACGATCAATGGATTCTCAGTCTTCAAAAACATTTGAAGCCCCATCGCCGCAGTGAAGAGGCCCATGCCTGCGATGACGGTCTCTTTCAATTTATCGGGAATGCGCGCGCCAAAGATCAAGCCGATCAAGCCACCGACGATTATTGTTACAACGTTGAGAAATGTGCCTGTCATTTTAAAAACTCCCGTGGCATTATAACCGCTTACAGGTTGCCGCTTGGGTATAATCGGACAATGCTCACCCAATATCATATCGAGATCATGCTTAATGCGCTTGGTGATCGTTTCGGCGCGCGCGCCATTTCTCAGATCATCTACGCCAACGCCCGACAAGACAGTCTAAGTGGACAAATCGGTCACGATGAATACCATTGCGATAATAATGCTTTTGCAAAATCGTACGCGTATATCGAGGAACAACGCGCGCTCACAGCGGCATCTTTGCAAAAGAATGACGCGCTCTCTGCGTGGTGCGCATTTGGTCGAATGACTCACACGCTCCAGGACTTTTACGCCCATTCGAATTACATCACCCTATGGCTCGCTCGCTTCGATGGGCAAACGCCTCCCGCTTCGTCTGAAATTGATCCCGTTGATCTGGCCTTGCTCAACAGCCCTGACCTCCGCTCTGGCAAAGTATATTATCCCTTTGAGTTGTTATATTTCATTCGTAAGACCAGAGCCTTTTCACTACGCTATTTACCCCACGACTCACACGCCTGGATGAATCTTGACTCACCTGAACAAGGTTTTAAATTTGAATATGCCATGCAAGCCGCGATCAAGCGAACAGTGATCGAGTTTGAAAAAACAACGCTTAGTTTTTCAGATGAAATGTGTAATTTGTTTTTGGATAATTAACAAATAACAGGAGAAATAACATGCAGTACCGTGAACTTGGCAGGACAGGGTGGAAAGTATCCACGATCAGTTTTGGGGCGTGGGCAATTGGCGGGACCTGGGGCAATGTCAAAGATGATGAGTCACTGGCGGCGTTGAAGCGCGCGCTTGACCTCGGCGTGAACTTTTTCGATACAGCTGATGTCTATGGCGACGGTCACAGCGAACAATTACTGGCGAAACTGCGCAGGGAACGCAGTGAGAAATTTTATATTGCCACCAAAGCCGGGCGCCGAGCGAATCCGCATGTGGCAGATAGCTATAACAAGAAAAACTTGACCGCTTATGTTGAACGCAGTTTGAAGAACCTGGAAGTAGAAACGCTTGATCTTTTACAATTACACTGCCCGCCTACACAAGTGTTTTATATGCCAGAAGTATTCGGCATTTTGGATGATCTCGTCACAGCAGGCAAACTCCGCTATTACGGCGTAAGCGTGGAAAAAGTAGAAGAAGCATTGAAAGCCATTGAATATCCCAACGTGCAAACCGTGCAGATCATTTTCAACATCTTCCGCCAACGTCCGATGGATTTGTTTTTTAAAGAAGCACAACGTCGCAAAGTTGGAATCATTACACGCGTTCCACTTTCCTCAGGTATGTTGACCGGTAAGATGACGCGCGCAAGTTCCTTCCAGGAAGATGATCATCGTCAATTCAATCGCAATGGCGAAGGCTTTGATAAAGGCGAAACATTTTCAGGGCTTGATTATGAAATTGGTTTGCAGGCTGTAGAAGAATTACGCGCGCTCGTCCCAGCCGGGATGACGATGCCGCAAATGGCTTTACGCTGGATCTTAATGTCGCCCGCGGTGACATGTGCCATCCCTGGCGCAAAGCGTCCATCTCAAGTGGAGGAAAATGTCCGCGCGGCAGATCAACCTGAATTGTCGGAAGAGACGTTGGGTCAGATCCGTGCAATCTATGATCGGTTGGTGCGTCCGCAAGTGCATCAGTATTGGTAAAAGAAATCCCATGATCACAACCTCACAACTTTTCTTTTTTATGGGAACAGCATTGGCATTGCTTTTGATTCCGGGACCGGCAGTGTTATACATCACAGCACGGAGCGCGAGCCAGGGACGCGTGGCGGGACTCGTTTCGGTATTAGCGATTGAGACTGCAAACTTGCTTCAAGCGGTTGCCGCGGCGTTGGGACTTTCAGCGATCTTGTTGTCATCAGCGTTGGCATTCGATGTGGTAAAGTATCTCGGCGCAGCATATTTGATTTATCTTGGGATTCGAAAACTGCTGGCTGGCAATAATGATGAAACCGAAGCAATCGTTCAACCAGAAAGCCTAACGCGCATTTACTGGCAGGGCTTTGCGGTCAATATTCTCAACCCGAAAACTGCATTGTTCTTTTTCGCTTTTTTACCGCAGTTCGTTGACCCCGCCAAGGGTAATGTCACTACCCAAAATTTATTATTGGGTGCAATTTTTGTTGGCATGGCGATCATTACAGATAGTATCTATGCCTTATTAGCCAGCTCACTTGCCGGGAAGTTAACAAGCAGCCAGCGCTTCCAAAAAGTTCAGCGTTATTTTGCAGGCTTGGTTTATATTGGCTTAGGGATTACAACTGCGTTGACCGGTTCAAGAAAATAAAACAAACTCAACTTACACTTATCAAAATCGCCTACAATCAGTAGATCATAAAGGAGCATATTCATGAAACGTCTTTTAATTTTTTTCGCCTTATTGGCGCTTAGTTCACTGGCTTGTGCAAAATTGATCCCCGGACAATCAGCAGTAGCAACTGAAACCACAGCGGCAGCAACTGAACCAGCGATAACGGAGTCAGCCACCACAGCGCCCGATGTAGCAACCACCGCGCCAGAGCCAGCCACGACCACATCCGATTCATGCGCCACCGATCAATTCTTTACGGATGATTTTAATTCGTCCCTGTGCAGTGCCTGGACGCCGTTCGTCAAAATAGATGCAGAGAAACCAGATTCAAGCAAAGTCACGGTTGAACCCCAGGATGGAAAATTGGTCTGGAATCTTGGTAATAACTTTGTGTATTACTATCTGTTCTATAACAAGTTCACTTACACTGATGTGAAAGTGGAAGTGAACGCAGAGAACCGTGGCAAGAACAACAATAATGTCAGTTTGATCTGTCGTTATGACCCGGCTGTTGGCTGGTATGAGTTCAATATCGCCAATAGCGGCAAATATAATATTTCATATGCTGAGATCATATCCGAAGGCCGGATTCGCTACAACAAAATGATAGACGGTGCTTCGACTGCGATTCACCAAGGTAAGGCGGTTAATGAATATGCCATCACCTGTTCGGGCAATAACCTTTCTCTGACGATCAACGGTAAAGAAGTAAAGAACATTACTGACAGGAAATATGATTTACGCGAGGGACAGGTTGGCATGTCGGTGTCATCGTTCAATGTGTTGCCGATCCAGGTTGAAATGGATTGGTTCAAGGTTAGTAAACCGTAGTTTCGATTTGGGGTTTAAAAAAACAAAACGGGTAAACAAGCCTCACAACTTGTTTACCCGTTTTGTTATATACTTATCTACTTCCTCTTACAACTTCTCCAACTCATCCACCATCTTGCTCAACACATCGAACCCGCCCTGCCAGAATTTTGCCGAGCGGATATCGACGCCTGCATCGGCAAGGATTTTTGCAGGAGCTTCGGAACCACCTGACGATAATATTTTGAGATACTTCGGCTTGAAAGAGTCACCTTCCGCTTTGTATTGTTGATAGAGCGAGAACACCAGCAATTGACCAAAGGCATAGGCATACACATAGAATGGTGTGTGATAAATATGCGGGATGGATACCCATTCCCATTTGAAGTCATCGGTCAGTTCCAGCGAATCACCGAATTGTTCTTTAAGATTTTCCATATACGCCGCGCAGAGATCGTCCACGGAGGCATTCTTCATTACCAGTTCATGCGCTTCGCGCTCGAACATCGCGAAATAGATCTGGCGCAGGATCGTGGCAAAGGCATCATCCATTTGCTTGAAGAGGATGTCGCGCCGCACGGCCTCATCTTTTTCTTCAGCGAGCAATTTTTCGGTGAGCATCATCTCTCCGAAAGTTGAAGCGGTTTCGGCTAAAGGCAGAGACGAGTGGAAAGTGTACGCACTGTGATGGGATGCAAGCATCGCATGGATGGCATGTCCGAGTTCGTGTGCCAGAGTCGCCACGTCACGCGCGCGACCGGTAAAATTCATCAACACGTATGGAGTATCTTCAGGGTTGATCGAAGCGCAGAACGCGCCGCCCTGCTTACCTTTGCGTACTTCGCTATCGAGGCGGTCTTGATCGAACACGCGTTTTGCCAACTCGCCGAACTTCGGATCAAATGCGCTGAACGATTCAAAGACCATGTTGGCAGCGGTATCGAAATCAAACGCCTTGTCTGATTTTGCAACAGGCGCATAAATATCATAACGACGCAACTTTCCCGAGGGGATGCCCATGAATTTTGCTTTCATCTTGAAATAACGCTGGAAGATCTTTGAATTCTTTTTCGTTACTTCCATGAGAGCGTTCACGGCTTCATCTGGAACATCGTTTGAAAGATTGCGTACTGATATGGCGTTGCTGAACTTACGCAGGTTAATGTTTTCATTATGCCAATCACGCACGCGCGCCTGATAGATCTGTCCTAAGATCGGGCCATCATTCCCAAAGACTCGTAAACTTTCCTGATACGCTTTCGCGCGCATCTCTGCGTCAGGTCCTTGAATGTAGGGTTGCAAACCCGCGCGAGTTAATTCCTGCACTTCACCGTTTACTTCCAACTTGAACACATAGCGATTCGTGATGGCATCATAAATGGGCAACAATGCGCCCATGCCAGTCACATCTTTGATGTTGACGATCTTCTCTTCGGCTTCGCTTAATGTGTGTGGTTTGAAATGGCGGATCTCTTCAAGATAATAACGATAATCGCCGGAGTCTTTCATTAAGCGTTCGGCGTTCTTATCATCCACTTCCTTCCACCACAGACTGAAGAACATGGTGCGGTTCTGCATCTCGGCGGCAAATTGTTGCATGCGCGCGATCAGAGTCTGTGCATTTTGATTCTGCGTATCTTCTGCGAATGCCAGGCCCGCGAACGAATACATCGTGTTCACAATGCGCGTAGTTGATTCGGAGGCACGCACCACATCGAGGAAAGTGTTCGCATCCATATCGGGAGTCAATTTTCCACGTACACCTTCAAACGATGCAACTTGCTCTTCAACATTATCAAACGCGCCTTGCAATTCAGGGCTATCGAAACCCGGATAGAGTTGTGAAAGATCCCATTTTTTGATCGTGTATGCCATGGTATGCTCCTAACGTTTTTTGTAGAGGCGGGATCTCCCCGCCCAATGGTCTTCTATCCAACTGGGGCGAGATGAGCTCGCCCCTACTATTATTATTTACAGACTCGACCTCACGTGCATAATATCGCCATCTTTGACGAGATATTCCTTGCCTTCAAGCCGGAATTTGCCTTTGGCTTTCGCTTCAACCATACCCCCAAGGCTGATGAGGTCTTCGTAAGCCACGACCTCAGCCCGAACAAATCCGCGATACAGATCGGTATGGATCTCGCCCGCAGATTCTTGCGCGGTCGCGCCGCGTTTCGTTTCCCACGCACGGACTTCATCTTCACCGACCGTGAAGAATGATTGCACTTGTAAGAGATCATACGAAAGATTGATCATACGGCTCAGACTTAATTCTTTGATGCCGTACTCTTCCATGAACAACGCCGCATCATCAGCAGAGAGTTGTGCGATCTCCATTTCAAGTTTGCCCATCAATGCCACAGACGGTGTATCCAATTCCATTTGCGGCGCGGACTGTCCTTCGCTCATGTTGAAGACAACTAATACAGGCTTACGTGAGAGCAATCCGTACGAGGCGAGTTCTCTGAGTTCTTCGGGAGTGTATTCCAATTTGCGCAACGGGATATTATTGTTCAGCGCTTCATTCAAACGGGTGAACAAAATAGTCACCTTTTCGTTCAAGGCTTTATCGGTGCCACCTTTTTTACGCTCATCCACGAGGCGTTCAAGCTTGCGTTCAACTGCGATCAAATCATTGAGCAGTAACTCACTCAACATCGATTCAGCATCGCGCTTTGCATCCACGCTGCCGCTGGGATGCATCACTGAGTCATTTTCAAAGGCGCGCACAACGAGGATGAAACCATCCATTTGAGAGAGTTGATTCAGCAATTGACCAGAGATACCGCTTTTAGCAGAACCAGCTTCCAGTCCCGCAATATCCGCATAGGTCACTTTGGCATAGATCGTTTTCTTGGGGTTGAACATCGCTGAAAGCTTGGTCACGCGCGGGTCGGGGACATCCACAACTGCATTGTGGACTTCGATCCGTCCAGCAGATGCGGTAGTCGGCGTGTTGCCGCGGGTGAGCGCATTGAAAATTGTGGTCTTGCCTGATTGAGGTAATCCGATGATTCCGAGTTTCATATTATCCTTTGTGAAGCGCAGGTTGCACTGCGAAATTTTACTTGACCTTCATGATGAGAGTGGTATACTTGCGGACGCACGAGCCGAAGTGGCGGAATAGGCAGACGCGCACGACTCAAAATCGTGTTCCCTCCGGGAATGAGGGTTCGATTCCCTCCTTCGGCACACGGATTATACCCTGATGGGTACAATAACAAAACGTCCTCCTGAAATAGGAGGACGTTTTGTTATCCATAAGACTTCTGTATTAACCAAGCCCATATTCGTTGACCTACAGCCATCACAACTATAGAATCAACAACAGGAAGTTATTGGAGGTGCAACATGCGGCTCTATATCATTTTTGCGCTGATTGATCTGCTGATCGTGGTGGCTTATCCAATCGTATATGTGCTGGGGAAAATTCGCCAACTTTTTGGTTTTAAGAGATAATAGAACTCGTTCTTGTTCGTCACATTCATAGCCTGGAGGCTTACCATGCCATCAATGAACGATGTTCTGGGTATTATCATGGGCGGCGGTCGCGGTTCGCGTTTGCATCCGCTGACCAAGATGCGCTCGAAGCCAGCCGTGCCAATTGCGGGGAAATATCGTTTGATCGACATCCCGATCAGCAACTGCATCAATTCGGGGATCTATCGCGTAGCGATCCTGACTCAGTTCAATTCTGTTTCGTTGCACCGCCACATTTCCCAAGCCTATAACTTTGACGTGTTCCACACCGGCTGGGTCGAGATCCTCGCGGCAGAACAGACTCCCGAAAGTGCTGATTGGTATCAGGGCACAGCCGATGCTGTGCGCAAACAACTCTTTGAGATCCAAGCTTCAGGCGCAGAGTATGTATTGATCCTCGCAGGCGATCATCTTTATCGTATGGATTATCGGGAGATGGCGGATTTTCACTGGGAGAAACAGGCTGATATAACGGTAGCAGTTCAACCTGTCGCCAGAAGCGAAGCGTCCCGTTATGGGATCTTGAAAGTGGAATCGAACAGTAGTATTTCAGCGTTCGTAGAGAAGCCCAAAGACCCCGAAGTCCAAAAGAAATTTATAAGTCGTCCGCATGATGAAGAGCGACCTTTCCTGGGCTCGATGGGAATTTATATATTCAAGACCAGCGTGTTGATTGACCTGCTCACAAATTTTCCGAAGCACGATGATTTTGGCGGGGACATTATCCCCGAGGCGATCAAGTCGCTGAAGGTGTATGGCTACGATTTCGATGGCTACTGGGAAGATATTGGAACCATTCGTTCATTCTATGAAACGAATTTAAAACTAGTAAGCGCGAATCCGCCGTTCAATTTTTATGATCACAAGGCACCGATCTATACTCATGCGCGTTTTCTGCCCGGCTCGATCGTGGAAGATAGCAAGCTCCAGGATGTGTTGATCGCAGAAGGTTGCCGCATTAGCAAGGCTGAGATCACGCATTCGATCGTGGGTATTCGCAGTCAGGTTGCAGAAGGTGTAATGATCAAAGACAGCATTCTCATGGGCGCGGATTATTACGAAGTCAAAAAGAATCACGGAGATGTGCCGCTGGGTATTGGCAAAAATTGTCATATCGAATGTGCGATCCTTGATAAGAATGTGCAAATCGGCGAAAATGTTGTGATCAAGCCCTTCCCGCGTGATAAGGATATTGATCATGAATTGTATTTCGTGCGCGATGGCATTGTGGTGATCGCCAAGGATACGATCATTCCATCCGGCACACGCATTGAACCAGGCGTGTAAATGGTTTAGCGAGAATTATTCGATAGATCGTCACGGGGCGTGGCGGTCTATTTTTGTGTAAAGCGCTTATGTTGGAGCATTCATGAACGAATACGTGCCAATACTCGTCATTATTTTGCAGTTGATCTTTTTGGAGGGCATCCTTTCCATTGATAATGCCGCAGTGATCGGTGCATTGGTCTCACCTTTGCCTGATGATAAGCGAGTGGAATGGCCCAAGCCTTTACAAAGATTCGGCGAGTGGCTGCATCCCATCATCGGGAACCAACGTCTGGCAGCATTGCGCGTCGGCTTGTTAGGCGCATACGTCGGGCGCGGATTAATGTTGTTCCTCACCAGCTTCATCATCCACAATTCATGGATCAAACTGGTCGGCGCCGCGTATCTCATCCATTTGGCATTTGATAATCTCGAAGATAAATCCGTTGAAAGCAGTGAAGAAGATGAATTGGTCAAACCCATCAAGGTGCAAACCTTCTGGGCAACGGTATTGACCGTTGAGACAATGGACCTGATCTTCAGCATTGATAATGTAGTTGCGGCAGTTTCACTTTCCAATAAACTTTGGGTGGTAATGATCGGTGTAGCGATCGGCATTCTCACCATGCGCTTCGCCGCCGGTGTATTTAGTTATGCGGTACTGCGCGAACCCATCCTGCAACAAGCAGCGTATGTGCTAGTCTTCAATATTGGCATTGAATTAACCCTCCAACAAATTTGGCATATTGAAATTCCCGATATGCTCCGCTTTGCAATTTCAGTCGGCACGATTTTGTTTGCACTGGCGTATGCCCACAGCCCGTTCCTGCAAAAATTCCGCTTCGTACTGAGCTGGCTGACACATGGCATTGGCATCATCAATGAACTTGTGGATTGGATCTTTGCGCCATTGCGCGGTCTCTTCAATGCCATCGTTGGCATCTTCACTGCGCCTTCTGGATCGGCTCAATAGCTTGGAGCGAATATGTATACGATCAAAATCCCTAAAACTCATGACGATTTCAAAGCTTACTATGCTCTGCGTTATAAGATCTTGAACGAGCCTGCAGGGCATCCCAAAGGCACTGAAAAAGATGATTACGAACCGATCAGCGAACACTTCATGGCAGTTGATGAAAAACAAAATATAGTCGGTGTAATAAAACTATATGAAAGATCCGAGGGAGTGGGCTTTATCTCACATCTCGCGGTCGCTGTTGAGCATCAACGTAAAGGCGTTGGAAAACTCCTGATAAAGGCTGTCGAACAACGCGCGCGTGAACGTGGCTTCAAGACGCTTGGCGCCATGACACGCATGACCGCCACTTCCTATTTTGAGAAAATTGGATTTAAAATCACCGGCATGCCCACGCCTCACCTTGGGACCACGCACTTGGTCTGGCTCGAAAAAGCCTTATCCTAGCTGATAGCTTTATATACCCAAAAACTGCTTGACAGCCTATTTATTTGGAGTAGACTCAAATTGGTTGGGGAGTAGCCGCCTGTTCCCCACAGGATGGATTGTCGTCATCCCATTGGCTTAACCGCCATCGGTGATCCATGCGCAATTGAGCGTTGGCAAGACCACCACATTACCATGTGTGGTGGTCTTTTGTTTGTATCCGCCGCATAATCATTCAAGGAGCAGTCTCATGATATACCACAGCGAAGATACGAAGCAACATGAATGGCACGCGCTCGGGGCTGAAGAAGTTCTAAAACATCTCAAAGTTCAGGAAGACGGCTTAACCACTGAAGAAGCCGCCCAACGACTGGCACATTATGGCGAGAATCAACTACGCGAGACACCGCGTCCCGGGTTCTTGGTCATGCTTTGGGAACAACTCAATAACTTTGTTGTTATTCTGCTGATCGTTGCCTCGATTATCTCTGCATTGCTCGGCGATTACGTGGAAGCCGCTGCCATTATGGCAATCGTTGTTTTGAATGCGATCCTTGGCATCGTGCAAGAGCAACGTGCGGAAGAAGCATTAGCGGCTCTCAAACGTCTCGCAGCACCCGACGCGCAAGTGATCCGCGATGGCCATCGCAAAGCGGTTCCGGCACGTGAAGTGGTGCCAGGTGATATTGTCTATCTCGAAGCGGGGAACTATATCCCAGCTGATGTACGTCTGCTCGAAGCGATTAATCTTCGTATTGAAGAAGCCTCATTAACCGGTGAATCCCTCGCCGTTCAAAAAAATGCTGCCAGCGTGCTTGATAAAAATGTTCCACTAGGTGATCGCAAGAACACTGCCTTCATGGGCACACTCGTCTCTTATGGCCGTGGACACGGCGTCGTTGTCAGCACCGGCATGCACACCCAGCTTGGTTTGATCGCATCCATGCTTCAGAACGTAGAAACAGAAGAAACACCTTTGCAGCGTCGCCTTGATCAACTAGGCAAATCGTTGAGTATTGGTGCGCTCGTGCTAGTGGCTTTGGTATTTATCGTTGCGCTTTTCAACTACACCGATGTCAGCCAGATCTCCAACGGTTTCTTCAGTTACATGAAAACGTACGCCACAGAGATCACGGAAGTTTTCATCATTGCAGTTAGCTTGGCAATTGCCGCGGTACCGGAAGGACTGCCTGCTGTAGTGACTATCTCGCTTGCCCTCGGTATGCGGGAGATGATCAAACGCCACGCGCTCATCCGCAAGCTGTCCTCAGTTGAAACGCTTGGATCGGCGACTGTGATCTGTTCTGACAAAACCGGCACCCTGACTCAAAACGAAATGACCATCACTCGATTGTGGACCGATGGACAATTCATTAACATTACTGGTACTGGTTATATTCCACAGGGTGACTTTCTTGTAAACGGCAAAACAGTAGATGTATCGAATTATCCTGCAGCACTCACTACGCTCTGGTTGGGTGTATTGAATAACGATGCGGAAATTGAAACCACAGGCGCGAGTGAAGACCAAAAGACCTATCGTATTGTAGGCGACCCAACCGAAGGCTCATTATTGGTTGCGGCGGCGAAAGCTGGTGCCTTGCACATTGAACTTGACAAGGCTTATCCACGCGAGAACGAAGTGCCATTTGATTCAGAACGCAAGCGCATGATCACCATCCATCATGTAAGCGAGCCGGATCCTGAAGACCCGTCTCCATTCCAAAATAATAAAATGAAAAATTGGGACGTGATCGCCGTGAAAGGCGCGCCGGATATCGTACTCGAATTATGCTCACAATATCAAGCCATGAACGACGAGTCCAAGCCACTGGATGACGCCGGTCGCAAACGCATTTTGGATGCAAATGACGCGCTGACCAAAGATGCACTCCGTGTACTCGGTCTGGCTTATCGGGTCGCAAGAGACGTCCCTGATAATCCAGAAGATATCAAAACCGAACATCTGGAAAAAGACCTGGTCTTCGTTGGGCTTGTAGGGATGATCGATCCTGCGCGGACTGAAGTCAAACCAGCACTTGAGAACGCGCGTCACGCCGGTATTCGCACCGTGATGATCACTGGCGATTATGCCAACACAGCGAAAGCCATCGCAGAGACAATTGGCTTGTTGCGTCCCGGCAAGAATGTAATGACCGGCGCAGAACTAGATAAATTAAGCGATACAGAATTAAAAAATGTAATTGAGGATACGGATGTCTTCGCTCGTGTCTCTCCTGAACACAAAATGCGCATCGTGGATGCACTACAAGCCAACAATGAGATCGTCGCCATGACGGGTGATGGTGTCAACGATGCGCCTGCCATCAAGCGCGCCGATATTGGCATAGCGATGGGCATCACTGGTACCGATGTGGCAAAAGAGACCGCTGACATGGTGCTTACTGATGATAACTATGCAAGCATCGTCGCAGCAGTGGAGCAGGGTCGCATCATCTACTCGAATATTCGCAAGTTTGTGTTCTTCCTCTTGTCATCCAATGTCGCTGAGATCATGATCATCTTCCTTGCCACGCTCGCAGGTCTCCCCGCTCCGTTGACTGCCATTCAATTACTCTGGCTAAACCTCATCACTGATGGTGCGCCCGCGCTCGCGCTCGCCATGGAAAAAGGCGACCCTGACACTATGGATCGCAAGCCGCGCGCCAAATCTGAGCCAATCATCAATCGCGTTATGGGTGTAGGTATTGTTATTCAAACCATTGCACAAACGGCTGCTGTGCTCACTGCTTTTGTATTGGGGCTGATCTGGCATCTTGAAGCAGGCGCACATATTCCAGCTGGAATGAATCCACTTGTATACTTATTGCAACATGATTGGCGTGGCGTTGATGTACAAACTGCCGAGACGATGGCATTTATTACACTTTCACTATGTGAATTATTCCGTGCCTATACAGTCCGCTCTGAGCGCGCTTCGATCTTTAGAATCGGATTGTTCTCGAATCGTTATATGCAATATGCTGTTGGGCTTTCGATTACATTGCTCGTGGCAGTCACTGCCATACCATTCCTGCAACCGATCTTCAATACCCACTTCCCATCGGCAAACGAATGGGCAGTTGTGATCGGGCTAGCATTGATCCCGGCAATTTCAGAAGAGATCACAAAATTCTTTTTGCGAGGAAGCGAAGCGTAGAAAATAGGTATTCGAATCAATTACGCATTACGTGATACATATTACGTAATGCGTAATTATTTAACATGAAACGATCTACGATGAATTTCCGACATGCCCAACCGCTTCATTGCGGACCGAT
>Ga0302322_100001306_pt1 | contig 20247 bp, 16 predicted proteins | sample Fen_T0_2_FD_203757 | JGI IMG/M metagenome (GOLD analysis project Ga0302322, IMG submission 203757) | Peat permafrost microbial communities from Stordalen Mire near Abisko, Sweden - Fen_T0_2 | ecosystem: Environmental > Terrestrial > Soil > Wetlands > Permafrost | place: Sweden: Abisko...
CGCTTGGGCCGTCTCGGGTGATGACGTGCGTGCGGTGGCGGTCCTGGTGGTCGCGACACCGTGCCCTCTGCTCCTCGCGGTGCCGATCGCGATCATGTCCGGACTCTCGCGGGCCGCACGCATCGGCGTCATCGTCAAGGGCGGAGCCGCACTCGAGCGACTTGCCGGCGGCCGGGTGCTGCTCTTCGACAAGACCGGAACGTTGACGCGGGGGCAGCCGGTGGTGGTCGATGTGGTGGCGCCCGCTGGCCCGATCGACGAATCCGAGCTGTTGCGACTCGCGGCATCCCTCGACCAGGTCTCCCCCCATGTCCTGGCCGGAGCCATCGTGACGCATGCGCGTCGCCAGGCCGTGGTGCTGGCCCTTCCCAGTGGCGTCCGCGAGATCTCGGGCTACGGAGTCGAGGGCGACGTGGATGGTCGTCAGGTCCGCCTCGGTAAGGCCGGCTGGATCGTCGAGGGCGGATCGCCGAGCTGGGTCCGTCACGTACGTCGCCGGGCATCGTTGGACGGTTCGCAGACCGTGTTCGCCGCCGTCGACGGCGTCCCGGTCGGGGCGTTCCTGCTGGAGGACCCGATCCGTCCCGACGCGCCACGCATGCTGCGCGCCCTGCGTCAGGCGGGCATCACCCGCACCGTGCTGGTTACCGGGGACCGAGCCGACATGGCCGAGTCGGTGGGACGCATCGTCGGGGTGGACGTCGTTCGCGCCGAGCTGGATCCTGCGGACAAGCTGGCCGTGGTGGTGGACGAGCGACGGTACGGCTCCACCATCATGGTCGGCGACGGCGTCAACGACGCACCGGCCCTCGCCGCGGCCGACGTCGGGGTCGCGTTGGCCGCCCACGGCGCGACCGCCTCGTCGGAGGCCGCCGACGTCGTCCTCACGACGGACCGAATCGACGGGTTGACCGAGGCGCTGCTCATCGCGAGACGTTCCAGGAGCATCGCGATGCAGGCTGTGGTCGTCGGGATGGGGCTGTCATTGATCGCCATGGCGGCGGCGGCCCTGGGGTACCTTCCTCCAGCCCTCGGCGCCGTCCTGCAGGAGGTCATCGACGTCCTGGCCATCGCGGTCGCGCTGCGGGCCGTGCTGCCCGGGACGGCTCGGGTCGTCCGGATCGCCGGCGGCGACGCCGAGCTCGCCACCAGACTTCGGACCGAGCACCAGGCCGTCACGCCCATCGTCGAACGGGTTCGGGTGGTGGCGGACGGACTCGAGGACGACACGACGTCGATCGCGGGCGTGACCGCACTGCTCCGGTTGCTGGACTCAGAGCTGCTTCCCCATGAGCACGCCGAAGAACGCGACCTCTTCCCGGTGATGGCTCGGATCCTGGGCGAGCCGGAGTCGACGGCCGGGCTGAGCCGCACTCACGCCGAAATCGACCACCAGGTGTCGAGACTGCGCCGACTGGTCGAGGAGCTCGGTTCCGCGACCCCCGACGTCGAGGACATCCTCGAGCTCCGCAGGCTCCTGTACGGTCTGTACGGCGTGCTGCGTCTGCACAACGCGCAGGAGGAGGAGAGCCTCTACAGCCTGCTTCGGGAGCCGACGCACGGTTCCGCGGCTCACCCGACCGTCGGGTCCGGACTGCTCTGAGCGAGCCGTCCGACGCATTGGTGTGCGGCGTGGTGGCTAAGCGGTGTGGAAGATCTCGATCGAGGCCCGCAGGTCCTCAGCCATGCCGTCGATCGCCTCGACCTCACGCGCCCGGTCCCGTTGACCCGCAGCCTGCGCCTCCGCGACCTGAGCGACCTCGGTCATGGCGGCCACCACCTGCTGGGAGGCCGACGTCTGCTGCCGTGTGGCCATCCCGATCTGGGCTGCTGAACTCACCGCGCGACCGGCCACGTCGACGATCTGCTCGAGGGTCTCGCGCACCGCCTCGGCCATCTGCGACCCCTGCCGGGCTGCTTTGGCGCCCTCTTCGGTGGCCATGACCGTGGCCCGGGTTCCGGTGCGGATCCTTGTGACGATGCCTTGGATCTGGCCGGTGCTCTCCTGGGCCCGCTCGGCGAGTTTGCGCACCTCGGCGGCTACCACGGCGAACCCCTTGCCGTGCTCGCCGGCACGGGCGGCCTCGATGGCCGCGTTGAGCGCCAGCAGGTTGGTCTGGTCGGCCAGCTCGTCGATGACCTTCAGGATCCGGTCGATCTCAGCACCGGAGACGTCGAGCTCGGTGGCCTCGCTGGCGATCGTCTCCACCCGTTCGACGATCACGCTCATCTGCCCGGTCGCCCCGGTGACGATGTCGCGCGCCTCGCCAGCCGCCGCCGTCACGTCGTTCGCCGCCTCGGTAACAGCTTCGGCGATCTCGGCGATCTGCGAGGCCGTGGCGGCGAGCTCCTCCATGCTCGACGTCGTCTGTGCGATCGCCGCCGACTGCTGGGCGTGGCTCGACGCCGACTGCGTGGCCGCTGCGTTCAGCGCCGAAGTGCTGCCGTTGAGACTCTGCCCGGCCGTGCGAACCCGGTCGACGACGCGACGCAATGAGGCGAGCGTGTCGTCGAGTGACTCCCAGACCTGGCCGACGGCGTCGTCCTGGGTCTGGCGCTGCTCGACGAGCTGCTGCGGCTGCAGGTCGCCGCGAGCCACGGAGCTCAACACCGTGGACAGCTCGGTCACCTCACCCTGCAACGCCAGCCGGCGCTCCTCGGCGTCGTCGTGCAGGCGCCACAGCACCTTGGTCAGCGCGATCGAGAACCCGGTCACGATGAGGAGGGCCGCTGCGCCGTTGAGCACAGTGCCGATGTCGGTGTGCTTCATGTTCCCGGCGCCGACGGTCGTCACCAGGTACGACGTCGTGCACGCCAGCCCGTAGAGACCGGCCAGGACGGCCGGCAGCTGGACGGCCGCGAGGAGGATCAGGGGGAAGTAGTACGCCCAGACCCCGCTCATGAAGCCGTCGAACATCTGGGAGTCGTAGGTGGCGACGGCGAAGAACACGAGGAGCTGGGCGAGGTTCAGCCCGAGGCGGTGGCGGCTGACCCAGCCGTTCTTTGGGTCGAGGTGCAAACGCAGCGCCAGCCAGGCGGGCATGAGCAGCACGCCACCCAGAGTGGCCGCGACCGTGCCCGCGTCGGCGGTGGTCCCTCCGGTGGCCACGGCGATCCACAGCACAACGGGGCCGGCGACGGCCAATGCCGTCGCCAGCCACGTGGACATCCGCATGATGCGGTACTCGAACGTCATCGGTCCCTGCCCCATGGTCGACTCCCCGGCAGGCATCGGCCGAATCGTTCTGCAACTTCAGCCGAGGGCCAGGAATGGCTGGGGCTGACGCCCGAGCTCCCTGGCGTCCGAGCCACCTCCGGTGGGTAGGCTGCCCTCGTCTGGTCGACGTTGGAGGAGCCCGGTGACCGCAACGATCGGAACGGCACATGCTCCCGACTCGGCCGGGCATCCGCCTGGTGCCGACGAGTGGCAGCTGCGCTGTGAGCTGGCGGCCACCTATCGGCTCGTCGCGCATTTCCGGATGACCGACCTCATCTTCACCCACATCTCACTGCGCCTGCCCGGCCCCGAGCACCACTTCCTGATCAACCCCTACGGACTCCTCTTCGAGGAGATCACTGCCTCGAGCCTGGTGAAGATCGATCTCGACGGAAGCCCGGTCGAACCGACGCCCCACTCGGTCAACCCGGCCGGTTTCGTCATCCACTCGGCGATCCATCGATCGCGCGGCGACGCGCACTGCGTGCTGCACACGCACTCGCGTTCCGGCTGCGCCGTGGCCGCCCTGGAGTCAGGGTTGTTGCCCGTCAACCAGATGTCGATGGAGTTCTACGACCAGGTGGCCTACCACGACTACGAGGGCATCGCGCTCGACCTGGACGAACAGGCTCGGCTGGTCGCCGACCTGGGTGCTCGCCCCGCGATGATCCTGCGCAACCACGGGCTGTTGACGGTGGGCGAGTCGGCCGGTCAGGCCTTCCTGCGCATGTACTACCTCGACAAGGCCTGCGAGATCCAGATCGCCGCTGCAGCGGCCGGAGCGCTGCACCTGCCCCCGGTCGAGGTCTGCGAACGAACGGCCGGACAGTTCGCGGGGACTGTGAGCGGCGACTACACCGACCCAGAGGCCAACGACCTCGCCTGGACCGCGCTCCTTCGTCTGCTCGACCGGATCGCCCCCGACTACGCCACCTGACGTCCGCGTCCGAGCACCCGCTCACGAACGTCATCACCAGAGAGGCAGCCCACGCATGCCCATCACGATGTACGGCACCGGCTGGTGCTCGGACTGCAAGCGAGCCAAGCAGTTCTTCGGTGAACAGCGCGTGCACTACGCGTTCGTCGACGTCGACGCGGACCCTGCGGGCCGGGCCGTCGTGCAGGCTCACAACAACGGCAAGGACACGATCCCGACGATCCTCTTCGAGGACGGCAGCGTGCTCGTGGAGCCGAGCAACGCCGAGCTGGCCGCGAAGCTCGGCCTGGAGACGATGGCCAAGTCGCAGTTCTACGACCTGATCGTCATCGGTTCCGGTCCGGCCGGGCTCACTGCCGCTCTGTACGCGGCCCGGGAGGGCTTGTCGGTTCTCGTCGTCGAGCGAGCCGGGATCGGCGGGCAGGCCGGCGTCACCGAGCGGCTCGACAACTTCCCCGGATTCCCCGAGGGCGTCACGGGCGACGAGTTCGCCGGTCGACTCCGTGCGCAGGCCGAACGGTTCGGCGTGGAGATCCTGGCCGCACAAGAAGTGTCCGAGCTGTCCGAGGACGGTGCCTATCGCAGCATCGCCACGGTGGACGGCTCGACCTACTCGGCCTTCGCGATCCTGTTGGCGACCGGGTCGACGTACCGACGCCTCGAGATCGACGGCGAGGCCGACCTGATCGGCGCCGGCGTGCACTTCTGCGCCACCTGTGACGGGCCGTTCTACCGGGGGCAGCGAGTCGTGGTGATCGGTGGCGGCAACAGCGCGGGGGAGGAGAGCATCTTCTTGGCGCGGTTCGCCGACCACGTCACTGTCGTGACGCGTGACGATCGGTTGAGCGCCAGCTCGGTCGTCGTCGGCAAGCTCGAGGAGCACGACCGGATCAGCGTCGTGGTCGGTGCCACTCCGATCGCCTTCGCCGAGGACAACGGCCGGTTGCGGGCGCTGGTGGTCGAGCGCGATGGGCACCGCGAGGAGATCGAAGCCGGAGGTGCCTTCGTCTTCATCGGGCTGACGCCGAACAGCGCACTCGTGGCCGGCCACGTCGAGCTCGACGAGGCTGGGTTCATCGTGGCCGACATGGGAATGTCCACCACGATGCCCGGGGTCTTCGTCGCCGGCGACGTGCGCAGCGGCTCGACCAAGCAGGCGGCGAGCGCCGCTGGTGAGGGGGCCGCGGCTGCGCTGGCGATCCGTCGGTACGTGGAACCGCTGGCGGCCGGCCTTCGTCCCGGCCCCAAACCCATGGCCGGTGCGAGCGTCTGAGGCTGGGATCCGACAGGATGCGCGGGTGACTGCTGACGTTCGCGTGATGATCACCGGTGGAGCTGCGGGAATCGGCGCCACCATCGCCCGAGCTTTCGCCGACGACGGGGCGCGGGTCAGTGTCGCGGACGTGAACCCAGACGTGCTCGCCCGAGCCGTGGCCGACGATCCCCGGTTGCATGCGCGCGCCATGGACGTCTCGGACCCCGACGCAGTCGACGCCTGGTTCGACGACGTGCTCCGGATGTGGGGCGGACTCGACGTGCTGGTGAACAACGCCGGGATTGCAGGCCCCACGTCGTACGTCGAGGACATCGAGGTCGACGCGTGGCGCCGATGCCTGGCCGTGGGGATCGACAGCCATTTCCTGACCTGTCGTCGAGCCGCGGCAGTGATGAAGCAGCAGCAGTCGGGGTCGATCATCAACATCTCGTCCACTGCCGGGCAGTTCGGCTACGGCCTGCGTACGCCCTACGCCGCCGCGAAGTGGGCGGTGATCGGTCTGACCAAGTCGCTGGCCGTCGAGCTTGGCCCGCACGGCGTCCGGGTCAATGCGGTCTGCCCCGGCTCGGTCGACGGGCCGCGCATGCAGGGCGTCATCGCGGCCGAGGCCGCGGCACGGGGCATGACCCCGGCCGACGTCGAGCGTCAGTACACCGACGGACAATCCATCCATCGGCTCGTGCAGCCGGGCGAGATCGCCGACCTCTGTCGGTTCCTAGCGTCACCGGGGGCCGCGATGATCTCGGGTCAGGCCATCGCCGTGGACGGCCACACCGAGACCTTTCACTTGAGCGGAGGCTGAGTCGACCCGGTGCGAGGGGCGCACCGGGTCGACTGGGACCGAATCTCAGCGAACGGCGTACGCGTCGACGATCGTCTGGCGGACGCGGTGGCCGGCCGCGTCGACTCCTGTGGTGCGTAGTGACAGCGAACCGTGCGCCCGGTTGCGGACCTGCACCGTGCAGCCGCCGAGGTCGTCGGCCGGGTTGCCCGGGGCGTTGCTCCAGCAGCGCGTCACCTTGGCCGGCGCCCAGACCGCGCCACCGTCCCACGAGATCTGTACCCGCTCGTGGGTCATTCGGGACTGTGGTGCCCCGGTCGGCATTCCGAACAGCACCGAGAACCGGAACGGCTGGCTGGCCGGCGCGGTGTTCGTCGGGGTCAGGTGCATGCGGTAGGTGACGTTGAGCAGGGGCAGGATCACGTGGTCGTGCGTCGGCGTCCCCGACCGGAAGTTCCAGGCGGTGCTCACCGAGGTGGAACGCTGCCAGAACGGGTTCGTCCGATGGGTGGTCATGACGAAGCGGTAAGCGTGCTCCTTCTTGGGCACCGGCGCCTCGGCGAAGTGCAGCTGGTCGGTCTCGTTCACGATGAGCTTGCCGTCCATGTACAGCTTGCCGCGGAAGTCCCCGTAGTACGGCAACCCCCACCCTTCGTGGCCCGACGAGTCGCTGAACACCGGCATGACCAGGTTGAGGACCTGGCCGGTGGGCGACCACGGTGAGGCGTGCCGGTTCGGCACCATCTGCCAGGTCTGCGACTCGAGGTCCTTCGACACCCAAGCCGACATGGGTCCGCCGTACCAGGTGTCCTTGGTCGTCGTGCCGCTGGCCAACATCTCCGGCGGCGCCACCATGGTGCCGAGCGGGTTGCCGGTGGACGCGTCCGTGGCGTCGACCTCACGCTGCCAGTTGAAGCCAGTGCTGACGTAGTGCCGCACCGTCGCAGGAGCCGCTAGCTGCTCGTTGAGCCCGGCGTTGGCCATGCCCCAGACCGGCACCCAGCCGATCAGTCCTGCGTAGTAGTTGACGCCCTGGGCAAGTGGCCCCGGGGTGTGCAGGTGCTCGACCACAGTCGCCACATCGGGACTGGTCCCGTCCAGCACCACTCCGCCGGGCACCCGGTCGTCCCAGAACTGCTGCAGATCGTAGACGTACCCCGGGTTGGCCCGGTGGGAGACCTCGACGGTCGTGCCCGCCGTGGCGTGCAACGTGCCTCGACGTTCAGCACTTGCCTGGTACACGGGGATCGTGGTCGCTCCGGTCACGGTGCCCGCGCATCGCTGGCCGGGGCCGGGGTACACGACCACGCCAGCCGCTCCCGCCGCGGCGAACGCGTCAGCCGTTGCGTTCAGGTCGGTACAGTCCCCGGCCACGAGCGCGAGGGCTCCCGCAAGGTCGGACGGGTCGGGGCTCGTGACGCTCCCTGCGTCGACGAGCCGGAACTGGCCGGTCAGTTCGGGGACGGGTGCATCGAACACGTACTCGCCGGTCTGCGGAACGCCGCGCAGCGGGACGCTGCGCCCGGTGGTCGGGTGGAGCATGGCGGTCGGCTGAGCCAGCTCCCAGGACGCCACCGTGGTGACGGTCTCACCGGCGGTCGGCGTGACCGGTTGGGCGTACAGGCGGTCGTACGTCCCGAACGTCAGGACTCCCGAGGTCATGCCCGTAGCCGTCTCGGCGCGGGTCACGTTGAGGACCGCGCCGCGGTTGACGACCGGCCGATTGGTCCGGAAGCGGATGCGTTGCGCCTGGTTGCCGTCGAGGGTGGTCGAGGTGTCTGCGGACACCTCCATGACGGGAGAGAACGACTCCACCTGCTGGCTCTGTCCCCCGGCCATCGTCCCGATCGAGTCGTCGGCGAACGCGTAGGTGCCCGGCGCCACCCGGAAGGTGACGCTCTGCGCGCCGGCGGCGGCGTCGACCGCGCGGGTCTCGAACGGCCACTGACCATCCGTCGTGAGCCCCTGAAGGATCACCATGTGGGACGCCGTGACGCTGTCGTCTCGCGGGGTCAGGTGCACGGTCACGTCGTAGTGCTCACTCTCGACCGTGAAGCCGAAGGTCGTCCGCACCGGCACGCCCGCGTCGTCCGGAGTCGCCTGCACGATGCCGCTGTAGCTGCCGGGCGTCGCCACCGTCGGGTCCAGCAAGACGTCGACCGAAACCTGTCCGTGGGCCGGCACGGTCACCTGCGACGCCGAGAGCGTGACCCCCGGTGCGTTGACCGCGGTGCCGTCCTCGTTCTGCAGGGCGAGGGTGAGCGTCACCGGTGCTGCGTCGTCGTTGTGGTAGGTCAGCGGTGTGGTGGTCGACGGCAACGTGGCCTGCGGCCACTTGAAGAAGCCGAGGGAGAGCGTCGGGTCGGCGGTCACGTCCTGGTGGATCGCCTGGAGCGCGTCCACCCGTCCGCTGCCGGCGTCGAACGCCGTGACCGTGGGGTAACCGTCGGGCGTGGGGACGACCACGGTGCTCCCGACGATCGCGGACTTGATCTGCTCGCCGTCCCACGAGGGGTGCTCGTCCTCGATGATCGCGGCCAGTCCGGCGACGTGCGGTGTGGCCATCGAGGTCCCGCTCAGCGCCGTGTAGTACTGGTTCACCGGGGTGCCCAGGCTGGTTCCGGCTGCACGCGCGGCGACGATGTCGACGCCGGGGGCGACGACATCGGGCTTGACCGCTCCGTCGGTCATCCGCGGACCACGGCCCGAGAACGGCGCCATCACGTCGCCGGAGTCCACCGCGCCCACGGTGAGCGCCGCGTCGGCCGACCCAGGGGTCGTCACGCTGCCGGGATCGCTGCCGTTGTTACCGGCGGCGATCACGAACAGGGTGTTCGAGGTGGCCGAGAGCTGGTTCACCGCCTGGCTCAGCGGGTCGGTCCCGTCGGTCCCGTCGCCGGCGAGGCTCATGCTCACGACGTCTGCGCCCTGCGCCACCGCCCACTGCATGCCGGCCAGCACCATGGAGTCCTCGCCGCTGCCGACGTTGTTGAGCACCTTGCCGATCAGCAAGTGTGCCCCGGGGGCCACGCCCTTCTCGACGCCACCCGATGCGGCACCGGTACCGGCGATCGTGGACGCAACGTGGGTGCCGTGGCCGTTGTGGTCGACCACGTCGGCCTCGTTGGTGAAGTTCTGCGAACCGACCACCTGCCCGGTCAGGTCGGGGTGTGTGGGGTCGTACCCGGTGTCGAGCACGGCCACCGTGGCACCGGTTCCGTCGTAGCCGGCCGCCCAGGCCTGGGGGGCGTGGATCTGCGCCACCGATTGGGCCAGGGTCGCGTGGACCTTGCCGTCCAGGTACACGTGCGTGGCACCGTCGCTGAGCCCGGTCGCGATTCCGGACCGGCCCGGGACGGTGATGCTGCGCCAGAACGCGCGGGCTTCGGGCTTGCGCGCCGCGAACGCGGCCATGCCGAGCCGATCGATCGTGACGGTCCGTTGGGCGGCTGCCGGACTTGCGGTGCGCGCCTCGTGCGCGGCCACCGGGCCCTGTCCGTAGTCGACGATCACGGGGAGCGTGGCGCGTTGCGCGTCGTCGTAGCCCTGCGCGATCAAGCCGGTCACGTCGAAGAGGGCGCGGTCGAGGCGGTGGGACGAGACCAGCCCGAAGGCGCTCACCGGTACGACGAAGAGGTGGCCCCCGATCGTGTTGACGATCGCCCGGGGCGTGGTGCCGTCGGGGTTGGGCTGCAGGCTGACGGCCTGCTTCCCGTCCGGCCCGGTGACCACCTGCACGCGGTCGCCGGTCACCAACGTGACGGTGTGGGCCGCGGGCGGGCCGGCGACCGAGTGACGCGATGGGGTCGCGGCGCTGCCGCCGGCGGCGGTCGCGGGACCGCCTGTGGTGGCGAACGTGGCGAGGGTGACGACGACGGCGACCAGTGAGCCCATGGTTCCCAGGGCCCTCCGGCGCGACGAGCGGGTCCGACGGATCGCGTCGGTTCCGCGCGGCGACTGCGGCATGCGCGTGGTCCTCTCTTGCCGACCGGATCCAGCCGATCAGGCGTAACGATTCGGCAGCGCCGAACCAACCGGGGTGACGGGGGTCGGGGCAGCCTGACATCGAGGTCGACGAACTGTGAAATCCGCCACGCCGAACCGATTCAGCCCGGCTGGCGACCAGCCTGCCCGTCCGAACCCGGTTCGGCGGGCGATTCGGCGAATTCGTTGGGCACCTCGGGGTGCCGCGGCCCCCCCGGGTGGACCTCCCAGTCGTAGATCACCGAGGTGCGCAGCACGACGTCCTGGATCGACCGGTTCTGCCGGCTGACGACGGTCCAGAACAGTCCGATCATGAAGACGACGCAGAACATCGCCCGGACCAGCGCCGGCAGCCAACGCATCCGGTTGCCGCGCCACCCCACGACGCGCAGGCCGAGGAGATGGTCGCCGTAGGTGCGCCCCACCGTCGCCCAGGACACCCAGAAGTAGAGGGTCATGATGGCTCCGCCGACCAGGAGCATGACCGCGAAGTTCGTCTGCGGGAAGGTGAAGGCCCGAGGGTTGACCAGGAAGAGGACCGCTGCCCAACCCAGATAGAGCGCAACGACGGCCCCGATGGTCAGGCCGAGGTCGACGCTGTTCGCCACGGACTTGGTGACGATGCCTGCCCGGTGGCCTTGGAACGGTCGGGCCTCGGCTGGAACGGCGTTCATGGCGTCGCCGGCGGGGCGATCCGTTCGCCAGGGGGAGCGGCGCCCGGTCGTAGCGTCGGCATTCAGCGAGTCGTCGGTCGCGCTCACGGCGTGTCTCCACCCCCCAGCGACTCCGGCTCCCCGGGAGCATCGGTGGCCCGGGTCTTGCGGCGCAGCATCAGCCGGTCGACGATCCCCGCGACCGCACGGTCGGCGTCCACGCCTTGCAGCCGCACGGAGCGCACCGCCTCCGAAGCCACCGAACCGGTCGACATGCGGATGATCTCGGGCAGGTCGATGCCTTGGACGACGTAGTCGGCGAGGCCGAGCACGTCGACCCGCTCCATGACGATCTGGTCGAGGTCCATCTGGTCCAGCGCCACCCTCACCACGGCCCCGAGGTCGACGTGGTCGACGACCAGCTGGGTCAGGTCGATGCGTCGGACGACCGACTCCGCCACGGCCGCGACGTCGAGCGACTCCAGCGCCTCGCCCACCACCTCGGTGAGGTCGAGGTCGGCGAGGACGGAACCCACCAGTGCCTGCAGGTCGAGCCGGTCGAGAACGGCGCGCACCAGCTGGTCGACGTCGACCCGGTCGACGAGCGCCGCGGTCGTGAGCGGCACCGCGGCGGCCATGGCGTTGTCGAGCGCGACCACCGACTGTGGGCGCTGGGCCCGCCAGGTGCGGGCCAAGGCCGTCGCCACCGTCACGGGGCGGAACCGGTTCGGGAGGAAGGGCGGGTCGGCCACCCGGACAGCCACGGGACGGGTGACCGCGGTCACCGCACCGGCGGTCTGCCCGGCCCAGCCGGTAGCGGTCCACGCCAGGCCGAGGGCGACCTCGGTGGCCTGCCCGGCCACTGGCGCCCGCGACGTCGTGGCTGAGTCCGGGGCGGCAGACCACCCGACCGATCGCAGCACGATCTCGACGCTGACCGCGGCCACGCCGAACCCGATCCGCACCGTCTGCGCGAGAAGGTCGGGCACGCTGGGGGCGAGTGCGACCGGTCGCGTCATGACGACCGCCTCGGGCCCGAGCCCGGTGGCCGGGCTGCCCAGCGCGTCGTCCGCCGTCACCGGGTCGTCCGCGTCCATCGCACCTCCTCGAGCCCATCATGGCCGCTCCGGGGGTGTCGCGTCTTGAGCGATCGCCGTCGGGCACGTCGCCGAGACGGTGCGGGCGCGCCTGCCCCGGCGTCGTGCGTCGAGCGGGCACCCTGGTGGGGAGCCGACCGCCCCACGCGAGCGGCACGAGGAGGACTCATGTTCAAGGCGCTTCTGGCCGCCATCGTCATGTTCTTGATCGCGACGTTCCCGGCCACCTGGCTGCTCATGCTCTTCCTGGGCAACGTCGGCGTCGAGGTGTCGTACTGGGGGGCGCTGCCGTTGGGCATCCTGGTGTCCGTGCTGATCGCCAGTTCCGGCAGCACCGTCTACGGCACCGGCCGCTGACTCAGCGCCGGCCCCGCACGTCGCCGCCGGCGCACCTCCGACCCACCGTCGGCCCCGAGCAGCGGCGGGCGATCGTCCAGGTGGTTGGGCCGGTGGCCGACGACGACCTCGTGCGGGCGTTGTGCGACGCCCGAGGGCGAACCTTCCAACGACTGGAGTTCCTCGGCGACTCGGTGCTCGACGTGATCGTGTCGGCGCACGTGGTCGTCGCAGAGGGTCGGTGCCCGGTCTGCCGCGACGACCCGACGACCGCTCGGCGGGTCGTGTCCGACGCCGCCCTCGCCAGGACGGGGGCGACGATGGGCATCAGCGGCTGGCTGGAGTGGGACGCCGCCCCCGAGCGGCTCGCCGACTGCGTCGAGGCGTGCGTCGCCGTCGCGTGGCGCAGCGGCGGATGGACGCAGGCGATCGACCTCGTGACCACACACGTCCATCCGCTGGGCTTCGCTGCGCTGCCGCCACCGCGCCCGCCCGAGCGGGTCGACGGCCCGGCGGTCCGACAGCTCGGCGCCGCTCTCCTCGAGCTGGCAGCCGGGTTCTTCGTCTGGTCGACCCGGCTCCACGCCGACGAAGGTGAGCTCAGCCGCGCACGCGCCCACTGGCACCGCGCCGAGAACGTCGCGGCCCACGCCGGCTCGCTCGGAGTCGACCGGTCAGGGGCAGCGGGGGTCGTCAGCAACCGCGTGGAGACCATGCTGGCGCGCCTCGTGGTGAGTGAGGGCCCCGACGTCGCCCTGCTGCAGGCCCGACGGGCCCTCGGCCTCCCGGAGGAAGCCGACCCAGACTGACCGCGCGGGGACCGCCTACAGGTCGAACACCTCGAACAGCACGGCTGCCTCGACGTCCATCGCCAGCCCGGCCCCGGCCGCGATCATGGTGAGGAACTCCTCGGGGTCCGGTGCGGCGTCGCCCAGCCCCTCGAGGTAGGCCGCGTGGGCCCGCAGTGACCGCACCGCCGGGTCCATGAAGCCGGTCACGTCGGTCCCGTGGGTGGGCAGCGGGGACCCCGCGATCGCCACGAACCGCGTGCCGCTCCAGGGTTCGAGCCCCTCATCGATCAGTTCCGAGAAGATCCACCGGTTGCCCGCGTCCTTCGCCGCGTCGATCGTGGCGAGCCCGACGGCCCGGTGGTCGGCCTGGTTCGTGAAGCCCCCGGCGAACCGCTCGTGGTGGTTGATCCCGAAGACCGCCTCGGGTCGATGGCGGCGGATCGCGCGGGCGATGTCGCGCCGCAGCGGCAGACCGGCCTCGACCACGCCGTCGCTGTGGTCCAGGAACTCGACGACGTCGACACCCACCTCCCGCGCACCGGCGACCTCCTCGGCCTCACGCAGCGCAGCGGCGTCTTCGGGACGCATCCCGTCGATGCCGGCCTCCCCGCGAGTGGCCAGCAGGTAGGTGATGGTCTTGCCCTGGTGCGTCCACTTGGCGACGGCCGACGCGGCTCCGTACTCGAGGTCGTCGGGGTGCGCGACGACGCACAGCGCGCGCGACCAGTCTTCGGGCAGCGGCTGGACCGGGGGAGGGGTCGACGAGGTCATGTGCCGAAACTAGACGGCCTCAGTACCTGCCGTACACCACGACCCTGGTCCCGAGGGGTGACTCGTTGAAGATGGCGTGGATGTCCGGGCGCCACACCCGGATGCAGCCGTGGCTGGCCGGATACGGCAGCACGAGGTCGTTGCTCACCGACCCGTGCAGGGCGATCGCCGGCCGGGCCGGGTTGAAGAACATGGGCCAGTACATGAAGGCCCCCGGGTAGAGCGTGCTCTCGACCGGCCCGTCGACCTTGCGGAAGATCGCTCCGACGACGCTCGGTGTGTCGAGCCCGGGCATCCCGGTGGAGGCCCAGACGATGCGTCGGTACCTGCCGTGGACCACCTGGAACAGCACCTGACAGGTCTTGCTGACGTACAGACCGTCGATCCGGTTGGCTCGGGGCGCCCGCGGTGCGTTCAGGATCGACCGGGCGATCGCATTCGTCACGCCGTTTCGGGTGGCCTTCTGGCCCTGCACGTCGCGCCAGGCACACAACGCCTGACGTGCCCGCGCGTCGATCGTTCCGTCCACGGCCCCCACGGGGTAGCCGAACCTGGCGAGCTGCTGCTCGACCAGCTCGTTGCGCGAGCCCGTGACCATGGTGAACCGCGAGTCGATGTCGCCGGTGATCCGACAGCGTCCGCCGTGGCACATGGCGTCGGACTTGGTCACCCGAAGGGTGGCCGTGCCCAGCGAGGTGAAGCGGGTGGACAGGTGGAACTGGGCCCTCGGGAGCAGCTTGCCGTTGCGCCGCTGCGGTCGGACGTGGGCGACGTCGACGGTGCGCCACTTGCCGCTGACCAGACGCTGCAGGGAGACGTGGCCCAGCATCGCGGCGGGATAGCCGGGGCTGACGGTGCCGGTGACCACGTAGCGACCACCGGCCATGGCGTACGGCGGATGCCGCACGTTCAGCGCGAACCGGGATCGGGGCGTGTTCAACGTGCGGGTGTCCGACACGACCGATCCTGTGGCGCCCGCAACGCGCACCAGCAAGGTGCCGGCCACGCCGGAGCGTCGGTCGGCCCACGGCCACGGCGCGATGAACCGCCCCTGGCCGTCGGTGTGGGCGACGACCGCCGGCCGACCGCCGGCGCGGACCAGGGCGATGTCGATGCCTGACGCGGGAGTCGATCCACCGGCGTAGACCACGTGCCCGATCGCCTGCGCCCCGTGCGTTTGGCCGTGCGGCAGGCGCACGGGGCTCTGCACGAGGTCGGCCAACACCGGTGCGTGCGTCCCGTCGACGGTGATCGTGATGCCGAGCGGGTGGGTCTGCGGGCCGCCACGGTTGCAGTGGGTGCCCCTCGGACACACCTCGACGGCCAGGTCGTGACTGCCGTCGAGGCTCGCGGCGACTGGCACGCGGGCCCGCCAGATGCCGTCGGTGAGCGACCCACTGATGAGGCTGGCGACCTTCCGGGGGACGCCCAGCGTCCCCCCACCGGGCTCGACCACGGCCGGGACGGTGCGCACTCCGTCGTGGGCCCGGTAGGACCGCTGCTGGCCCTTGGGCACCCGGAGCCGGAACGTCACGGTGGCCGTGGCGGTCTGGTCCTGCGTGAGCGTGAAGGTGGCGGGCGAGACGGAGACGTTCGAGATCACCACCTTGGCCGAGGCCTGCGCGGCGCCGACCGGGCCGGCGACGACGAGGGCGGCCGCGGCCGCCAGTGTGGCGCCGACGGCGGCCGCGCGGGAGGCCTGACGCTCGCGGACAGGGCGATGGCTCATGGGGGATGATCGGCCGGACACACCAAGAGGCTAAGGGGTGACGGAATCTCCCGCGCGACAGCGGTGTTGCCCCGGACGTGTCTGCAGAGTCCGAATCCGCGCCCGGTGGGGTCGGCGGCGACCGCCGCCCAGCGGTGCCGGCCCCCCTTCTGGTCACCCAGCACGAGTCGGTCTCGACCAGTGCGCCCATCCTGATCCATGCCCTCCAGGGCGTGCTGGAGGCCGGATCTGCGGTCGACCAGGTGTCGGACTACCTGTTGACCCGGCCGCGTCGACTGATCGCCGAGTTCGACGCCGATGCCCTGATCGACTACCGCGGGCAGCGCCCCGCCATGACCTTCGTCCGCGACCACTACGCGTCGGTCGAGCTGCCGCGGATCGAGGTGCACGAGGTCGTCGACGCGGCCGGCCAGCCGTTCCTGGTGCTGACCGGGCCGGAGCCCGACCTGCACTGGCAGCGGTTCGTGGCGTCGGCGATCGGGCTGATCGAGCAGTGGGGTGTGCGTCTCACCGTCGGGGTGGGGGCCATCCCGTGGCCGGCGCCACACACCCGTCCGCTGGAGATGTCCGCGCACGCCACGGACGCGTCGCTGATCGCCGGCTACGAACCCTGGGTCGGGGCACTGCGCGTGCCGGCCCACGTCGCCGGCCTGCTCGAGTACGAGCTCGGGCAGCGCGATCAGCCGGCCCTCGGCTACGCCGTGCACGTGCCCCACTACCTCGCCCAGATCCGCTACCCGAGGGCTGCGCTCACGCTGCTCGAGGCCGTGCAGAACGCCACTGGGCTCAGCCTTCCGACCGACCACCTGGCGCGCGAGGCGGAGTCCGTCGACGCCGACGTGGTGACGCAGGTCGCGGGGTCGGCCGAGCTCCAGGCGTTGGTCGGTGCGTTGGAGACCCAGCACGACGAAGCGCTGGACACCCGACGGCGGTTGTCGGACTCCTCCGACGACGAGCAGCTACGGGCCGGCGAGCTCCCCTCCGCCGACGATCTCGCCGCGCAGGTCGAGCAGTTCCTGGCCGACCAGGCCCGACCCGACGCCGACTGAGGTGCGGACCGGTCCGGTGGCCTAACCGGCCGAGGGGGTCGCCGCCAGCGGGGCGAAGTACCGCCGGCGCAGCCACAGCGACACGTAGACCAGCGCGACCAGTGCGGGGACCTCGATCAGCGGGCCGATGACACCGGCCAGCGCCTCGCCGGACGTGACGCCCCAGACGCCGATGCTGACCGCGATCGCCAGCTCGAAGTTGTTGCCGGCGGCGGTGAACGCGACGGTGGTGGTCTTGGGGTAGCCGAGGTGGGCACGGGCACCGAGCAGGAAGGAGACTCCCCACATGATCGCGAAGTAGACCAGCAGCGGGATCGCGATGCTGATCACGGCGAGCGGGTCGGACGTGATCGCGTCACCCTGCAGGGCGAACATGACGACGATGGTGAACAACAACCCGTAGAGCGCGAACGGACCGATGCGCGGGAGGAACCGCTGCTCGTACCAGTCCCGTCCCTTGGAGCGGATCCCGATCCTTCGGGTCAGGTAGCCGGCCGCCAGCGGGATGCCAAGGAAGATCAGGACGGCCTTGGTGATCTCCCAGGTCGAGAAGTGCACGTCCTGGGTGTCCAGGCCGAGCCAGCCCGGGAGAATCTTCAGGTAGAACGTGCCGAGCAGCGCGTAGGCGACGATCTGGAATACCGAGTTGATCGCCACCAGCAGCGCCGCGGCTTCGCGGTCGCCGCAGGCGAGGTCGTTCCAGATCAGCACCATCGCGATGCAGCGGGCCAAACCGATCACGATCAGACCGGTGCGAAACGCGGGCTGGTCGGCGAGGAAGACCCACGCGAGGGTGAACATCAGTGCCGGACCGATCACCCAGTTCAGCAGCAGCGACAGCCAGAGCAGACGACGATCACCGGTGACGTGACCCATGTCCTCGTAGCGGACCTTGGCCAGCACCGGGTACATCATCATCAGCAGGCCCAACGCGATCAGCAGCGAGGTCTGACCGACCTTCACGGTGTCCAACGCTGACTGCATGCCCGGAACGACGCGCCCCAGCAGCAGGCCACCGGCCATCGCGGCCAGGATCCAGACCGGAAGGAACCGGTCCAGCACGGAAAGGTGGGCGAGAACCGCCTCGTCGTCGGCGGACGTCACGGTCATGCGACCGGCGCGATCTCGGCGATCAACGCCTCGACGCGGGTGCGGATCGCGTCGCGAATCGGGCGCACCGCAGCCACGCCCTGCCCGGCCGGGTCGTCCAGGACCCAGTCCTCGTACCGCTTGCCGGGGTAGAAGGGACACGCGTCTCCGCACCCCATCGTGATGACGACGTCGGACTCCTCGACCGCCTCGGACGTGAGCACCTTCGGGGTCTCCGCCGAGATGTCGATCCCTTCCTCGGCGAGGGCGGCGACGACCGCGGGGTTGACGGCGTCCGCCGGCGCGGAGCCGGCGGACCGGACCTGCACGCGGTCACCGGCCAGGTGGGTGAGGTATGCGGCGGCCATTTGGGACCGGCCCGCGTTGTGCACGCACACGAACAGAACCGACGGCTGGTCATTCACGACGGGTCGCCCTCCTGGATCTGCGACTGGATCTGCGACACCGTCAGCAGCACGGCGACGCCTGCGCCGACTCGCCCGTCCCGGCACCAGCGCTCGCGAACCCGGACTTCGGGGTGCAGCAGGCACTGTCACCGACCAGCCGGCTCACCAGCTGGTCGTGCCCGTCGCGCGGGTTGGCCGGATCGTCGTCCTTGACGGTGTAGATCTCCCACGGCGCTCCGGCCGGGTCGTGCACCCACACCTTGTCCTGCAGGGCGTAGCAACACGTGGTGTCCAGCTCGTCGAAGGCGGCCAGCCCGGCGTCGCGCAGCCGCGAGGCCTGCTGCGCGACCTCAGGGGCGTCGGCGACCTCGACCCCCAGGTGGTTCAGGGCACCCTGCACGCCGCTGCCGCGGGTGTCGGAGGGGACCTCGATCAGCACCAGCTTCAGCGGTGGCTCGGCGATCGCGAAGTTCGCGTACCCCGGGCGGCGCTTGTGCGGCTCGACGCCGAACAGTGCCGCGTAGAACGCGACCGAGGCCTCCAGATCGGCCACGTTCAGGGCGAGTTGCACCCGGCCGGGGGTCTTCGTGCCCGATCCGGTTCGTGTGGTGGACATCGTGGCCGCTCCTTGTCGCTTGACGTCAGTCCTATATTGACGTAGGTCGATAGTTTCGAGTCTGTCGGTCATATCGATGTCTGTCAATGTCTAGGCATGCTTGGGAGGGCGGCATGACCACCTCGCTGAGTCTGACCCCGCGCCCGGCCGGCCCGGCCTGCTGCCCGGCCGGCCTGGCGGCTCCGCTCGACCGCGACACGGCGGAGGATCTGGCCCGGCTGCTCAAGTCGGTGGCCGACCCGGCCCGGCTGCAACTGCTCGCCCTGATCACCTCCAGCACGGCCGGCGAGGCCTGCGTGTGCGACCTCACCGAGCCTCTGGGGCTGTCTCAGCCGACGGTCAGCCACCACCTCAAGGTCCTCGCCGAGGCCGGGCTCGTCACCCGGGAACGCCGTGGCACCTGGGCCTGGTTCAGCGTCGTCCCCGAGCGGATCGCCGAGATCGCCTCCGTGTTCGCCTGACCCGGTCCGCGATCGGTCATCGGGGGGAGGAGCGAACCGCACCCGGCTCAGACGACCGGTCCGTGACCCTCGAGGTGAGGGTGGATGGGCAGGTCCTCGTCGAGCTGCTCGTCGGTGGGCAGCTCGGCCTCGACGTCTGCGGCCTTGATCGTGTGGGTCATGGCGTAGGCGACCCATCCGAAGAAGACGATGAGCACCGCGCCCACACAGATCCAGGCGGCGACGGTGGGCAGCTGGGTCAGCTTGTACAGGGCCCACGACAGCAGCAGGGTCGACGGGATCGTCACCACCCAGGCCAGCACCATTTCGCCGACCACCTTCCAGTTGGCGCCGCGCCCCGAGGCGACTCCTGATCCGACCACCGACGATGCGGCTGCCTGCGTGGTGGACAGCGGCGCCTTGAGGAAGGTCCCGGCGAGGACTGCTGTCATGGTGCCGAGGTTGGCGGCCAGCCCCGAGTTGGCGTTGAGCCGGGTCAGCTTCAGACCCATGGTCTCGATGATCTTCCAGCCGCCCCAGACGGTGCCGAGCGCGATCGCGCCGTAGGCACCGATCTCCACCCACGACGGCGGGCTGATGCTGCCGTCCTTCGGGCTGGCCTCGAGGTAGCCGGCCGAGACGAGCAGCGCCGCGATCACGCCCATGGTCTTCTGAGCGTCGTTGGCCCCGTGCGCGAACGAGACGCCGGCGGCGGTGATCACCTGCAGCACCTTGAATGGTTTGGCGTCGTCGTGGGCGTGGCTGAGCCGCTGGATCCCGGCCACCAGGAACATGACCAGGAAGGCGATGCCGAACGCGATCAGCGGGCTCACGATGATCCAGACGGCCACCTTCTGGACGCTGCTCCAGCCGATGGCCGCGGCGCCGCCGGCCGAGAGCCCGGCGCCCACCAGGCCACCCATGATCGCGTGGGACGACGACGACGGCAGGCCCGCCCACCACGTGATGTAGTTCCAGGCGATCGCGGCGATCAGCGCGCTGAACACGATCGCGATCGACTCGTAGCCGGGGTTCACGGTCTTGGCCACGGTGTTGGCCACGCCGGTGCCCACG
>Ga0302322_100001307_pt1 | contig 20241 bp, 18 predicted proteins | sample Fen_T0_2_FD_203757 | JGI IMG/M metagenome (GOLD analysis project Ga0302322, IMG submission 203757) | Peat permafrost microbial communities from Stordalen Mire near Abisko, Sweden - Fen_T0_2 | ecosystem: Environmental > Terrestrial > Soil > Wetlands > Permafrost | place: Sweden: Abisko...
TGGTCCATCCCGATGACCTCGAACGCATGCTGTCACTGGTGGGGCGGTGCGTGGGACGACCCACGCAGAGCGTGCGCGGTGAATGGCGCCTCAGCGACCACGAGGGCAGATGGCACTTCACCGAGTCCGTGGTCGCCAATCTGCTCGACGACCCGCACGTGCGTGGTCTTGTGTTCACGTCCCGGGACATCGGCGAGCGCGTCCGCTTCCAGGACGAGCTCCAGCATCAGGCCTTCCACGACGCACTCACCGGACTGGCGAACCGGGTGCTGTTCAAGGAGCGCGTGGAACACTCGCTGGCCTCGAGGACACGAGCCAAGGTCGCTGTGCTCTTCATGGACATCGACGACTTCAAGCTCGTCAACGACAGCTACGGCCACGTGCTCGGCGACAGCCTGCTCGTCCAGGTCGCCGACCGGCTCAAGGGAGAACTACGGGAGGGCGACACGGCGGCGCGTCTCGGCGGCGACGAGTTCGCGATCCTCCTCGAAGGCATCGCGGAAGCAGACGAGGCCCTGGACGTGGCCGAGCGCATCCTCCGACTCTTCGACGAGGACTTCTGGCTCGACGAGACGCACCTGGCGGTGTCGGTGAGCATCGGCGTCGCGCTTTCGGACGGCTCGCACACGCTGTCCGAAGAGCTCCTCCGCGATGCGGACGTCGCCATGTACTCCGCGAAGGCTCAGGGCAAGGACCGCGTCGAGGCCTTCGAGCCCGCGATGCAGGCGGCCGTCCTCAAGAGGGTCGAGCTCGCGAACGAACTGCGGCGAGCCGTGGATGAGGGCGAGTTCGCGGTCCACTACCAGCCCATCGTGGAGATCAGCACTCGGCGCATCGTCGGCACCGAGGCCCTGGTGCGCTGGGAGCACCCCAGCGAGGGTCTCAGATCGCCGGGCTGGTTCATCCACGTGGCGGAGGAGACGGGGCTCATCATCCCCATCGGGGATTTCGTCCTTCAGCAGGCGTGCCGGCAGCTGCGCGAGTGGCAGGATGAGTTGGGACAGCCTTCGCTGCGCATGGCGGTCAACCTCTCGCCGTGGCAGCTCAAGAACCCCCACCTCGTCGAGAAGGTCCGCGACGTCCTGGCGACGTCCGGCATCGAGCCGGCACTGCTCACCCTGGAGATCACGGAGACCGCGCTCGTCGAGGAGAGTCACGCGACGCTCGCGCGCCTGCGCGAGCTCAAGGCGCTCGGCGTGCGCCTGTCGATCGACGACTTCGGCACCGGCTACTCATCGCTCAGCTACCTGCGGCAGTTCCCGATGGACGGCGTCAAGATCGCCAAGCCGTTCGTGGACCACATCGCGGACGGAGCGGACGACTCCGCGCTCGCGCGGGCCATCATCACCATCGGTGAGACCCTCGAGCTGGAGGTCATCGCGGAGGGCATCGAGCACGAAGAGCAGATGCGCGTGCTCCAGAAGCTGGGGTGCAAGCTCGGCCAAGGCTTCTACTCCTCGCGCCCGCTGCCCGCCGAGCAACTCCTGGAGCTTCTGCAGAGTCGCGCGGTCCGCGCGAGCTAGAGCAGACCGGTCAGCCGGGTCAACTCGGCCGGAAGCTCGGCCGGGGGTGTCTCCACCGGCGGCACAGCCCGGAGCGCCCTCACCGGCAGTCCCTCGTGGTAGATGCATTCGTCGTATCCCGTGAAGAAGTGGAGCAGGCTCGGCCGCAGGCTGGCCCAGTCGCGCTTGGCCGCCTCGATGTCCAGGGCGAACGTCACGACGGACTGCTTCCAGAGGTAGTCGGGATCGCGATAGGGCCTCGTGAGCAGTTCGAACCCCATCTTCATATAGAGTCGCTCCGTCCGCAGCGCGTTGTCCACGTAGGTGTCGAGCACCACGTGGGTAGCTCCGTCGCGGTCCGCCCGCTGGTACCCCGCCTTCATGAGCAGAGCCGCCAGCATGGTCCCGCGGAGGTCGGGCGCGACCGCGAGCCGGGAGAGTTCGACGAGGCGCTTGCCGTCGCGGTAGCCGTCAAGCACGCGGCACCGCTCCAGAGGCAGGCCGAGTGGTCCGTCGGCAACGGCGCGCATGCTGCCGACAACCTGCCCCGAGCGATCGTAGGCCGCATACTCGGCAGCATCGCGGTCGAACTCGTCGACGAGGACGTGAGCCCCGCGATCCTTGCGCGCCAACCACCCGAGCTCCTCGACGAACACTCGGTAGCGAAAGGCGTACAGCTTGCGCAGCTCGCGTACATCGGTGACCCGCACGATGCGCATCAGTCAGACTCCCTCACAAGGATGCCGTCGATCCCCTTGCGACCACTATCGGTCACAAGCACCCACGAGTTGAGCGCCACGCCGGCGGAGAGCGTGTCCCGACGCGCTCGTGGCGGGCGCGCCGGGAGTGTGAGCGGGGGCGCCCTCCTAAGAGCGGAAGGCTCCCCGGGCGGCGTCCCAGAACCGCAGCTCGGCGTCGTCCTGGTCGAACACGAGCAGGTCGGGAGCGACCGCGTGCGCCGGCAGGTCGCGCACGGTCACGCGCATGAGCTCGTTGACCAGGAACGTCGCCTCGAACGAGCTCGCGAGGACGTCGAGAGGGACGCTGGGGAGCTCGCCCGCGATGGCCCTCGCCAGAAGCTCGGGCGTCGCGGCCCGGGGCAGGACCGGCAGGAACGCGCGGATGGTCCTGGCCTTGGACGGCACACCGGCAGCGCAGACCATCCCATCCAGGGCCCTCCGCGAGGGATCGAACGACGTCACCGTGGTGACCTCGGCCACTCCCTGACTCGTGAACACCCACTGCCCGCGACGGGCGGCTTCTCTGTGGAGGAGCAGCTCGAGGTCGAGGCTCCAGAAGTCCAGGGCGTCCACGACGGCGTCGGCGCCGTCGAGGAGGCCTGCGATCGTGGCCTCCGTGACGCCGTCGGCAAAGGTCCTGAGCGAGAGGCTGGGGTTGATCCTGCTGAGCTCGGCGGCGACCGCCTCCGCCTTGTTCACGCCCAGCGTGTCGACGTACGCCGCGAACTGCCGATTGATGTTGGAGGGCTCGAACTCCTCCGGGTCGGCGAGGCGAAGCTCGCCCACGCCGAGCCGGGCAAGGTGATGCGCGGCGGGTGCGCCGACGCCGCCGCAGCCGGCGACGGCCACGACCAGCGAGCGCACACGCGCCTGCTCTTGGGGCGTGAGCAACCCGATGTTGCGCTGAGTCATCTCGTCGTAGTCCGGCTGCACTGCTCTGCATTCGAGCGGCGCGGGGGCGTTCCTGCGGTGGCGAAGCCCGCCGCCGGTCACGCCCTTGGCTCGTGTCGCGTCTCAGCGTAGGGTCATGCCGTCCGCACGTGCAGCGGCCGGACCGGCCGGATCGACGCGTCGTCGCGGCGAGATCGAGCCGCGCAGGAGGGCTGGAGGGAGTACGTGAGGCATCGGACCGGGACGCGCAACCAGCTCGCCCTCATCTGTCTGACCGACTTCCTGGTCTGGCTCGGAAGCGGCGCCATCTATCCCTACCTGCCGGTCTTCCTCCGTGAGGATGCAGGAGCTTCGCTCGGCATGATCGGCCTCGTGGCCGGCGCGTACTATGTCGCCGTGCTCGCGTTCTCGGTGCCCGCCGGGCGGCTGAGCGACCGCGTGGGGCGCAAGCCGATGCTCGTGGCGGGTACCGCCCTCTATGCGGTGTCGATGCTGCTGTTCACCTTGACCAAGGATCCGTGGCTGTTCGTGCTCTTCCGGGCGATCGAGGGCCTGGGAGCGGCAGCGGTCGTGCCGGCGGCTCTGGCCTTCGTAGCGGAGATCTCGAGCGAGGAGCACCGCAGCCGAGCCTACGGATGGCTCACGAGCGCCCAGTACGCCGGCCTCATCATCGGGCCCGCCGCCGCGTGGGCGCTCCTCTCGCTCGGGAGCGGCGGCGACTACGGCTTCATCGGGATCTTCCTCTTCGGCTCTGCGATCACCGCGGCGGCCGCCGTGACGCTCGCCGTCTACCTGAGAGAGCCGGACAAGACCGGCGGATCACCGCCACACGCCATGCCGCGACCCCCTCTGCGCGCGCTGCTCAGCCGTCCGGTCGCCGCCATCATCCTCATCGTCGCCACGGCCGAGTTCGCCATCGGCGGCTTCGAGGTCGTGTGGAGCATCTATCTGCGTGACCTCGGGGCGTCCCTCGCGGTCGTCGGCCTCACCTGGGTGCTCTTCAGCGCGCCGCTTCTTCTGTCGTTCCTCGGAGGCAGGCTCGCGGACCGGCACAGCCGCTTTGCGCTCATGGTCGCCGGATTCGCCGTCCAGGCGGTCTGCTGGCTCCTCGTCCCGATCTTCCACGACCCGGCCGTGTTCCTGCTCATCGTGCCGGTGGACGGCCTGGCCCTGGCGCTCGCCTTCCCCGCCAAGCAGGCGCTCCTCGTCCAGGTCAGCCCTCCGCCGTGGCTCGGGACCATCCAGGGGATGGAGCAGTCCGGCATGCAGCTCGCGGCGCTGATCGGCACGGTCGCGGCTCCCCTCCTCTATGCGTGGCTCGGCGCGGGCTTCTTCGCCATCGCAGGCATCGTGGGGCTCGGCGGCCTGCTCGTCGGAACGCCGATGCTCAGGCGTTCCCGGCTGACGCTCCGGGACGTGAGCTCCGCAGCTTCAGTGTCGTCCACCGACTCGGAGAGCCGTCTGGATAGCTGAGGAGGCGGCGCCCCGTAGACACCCGAGAGCCGCGCGTGGTGGCTCTCCTGCCGCGAACGGGTAGCGTGCACGGTGCGACCCATTGACCGCACACTCCAGGAGAACCTCATGAGCGACCCTCAGCGCCCGATCGACACGGCGCTCTTCGATCCAGACACCGCCGCAGCCGACGACTTCTACCGGCACGTCAACGGCGGCTGGATCGACGCCAACCCCGTCCCGTCCGAGTACGGCTCCTGGGGCGCGCCGCAGATCGTCCACGCGCGCAACCAGGACGTGCTGCACCAGTTGCTCGAGGACGCGGCGGCGCGAACGGAGCCTCGCGGATCGGCCGGTCAGATGGTGGGCGACTACTTCGCCGCGGCGATGGATGAAGCCGCGATAGCCGCCGCCGGGGCGAAGCCGCTGGCGCCGTATCTGGAGCGTATCGACGACGCGACGTCCGTCGCCGACATCCGCGACATCGTGCGCGATCTGCAGCGGTGCGGGCCGAGCCCGCTCCACTCGCTCGGCATCGCGCCCGACTTCGAGGACTCGGACGCCTACCTCGTCTACGTCGGCCAGGGCGGGCTGGGACTCCCGGAGCGCGACTACTACACGCGCGACGACGAGCAGTCGGTGGCGTTGCGCGCGCAGTACGTGGCCCACGTCGCCAACCAGCTCGGCAACCTTGGCGACGCCGACGAGCGTGCGGCAGAGGCCGCCGCGCGCATCCTCACCTTCGAGACGCGCCTCGCCGAGGCGTCCTACACCGCCGAGCAACTGCGCGACGTGCAGCTCACGATGAACCGGCACGACGTCGCCGCGTTGGATGAGCTCATGCCGGCCTTCGGCCTGAGCGGGTACGTGACGGATCTCGGCGTCACGTCGGCCACGGTGAGCGTGGACAACCCGGGCTTCTTCAAGGCGCTCGACGTCACGCTCGCCGACACCCCCCTGGAGACGCTGCGGGACTACGTTCGCTGGCACGTGATCAGGGCGTTCGCCTCGGCGCTCGCGCCGGCGTTCGCGGACGAGGCGTTCGACTTCTACGGCAGGACGCTCGGCGGGCAGAAGGAGATGCAGCCGCGGTGGAAGCGCGTGCTCAACGCCGCCTCCGCGGACATCGGTGAACTGGTGGCGCAGCTCTACGTCGAGGCGGCGTTCTCCGCACACGCCAAGAAGCGCTGCGAGGAGATGGTCGACCATCTCCTCTCGGCGATGGAGCAGGCGATCCGGAGCGCCGAGTGGATGACGGAGACGACCCGCGAGGAGGCGCTGCGCAAGCTCGACGGCTTCAACTACAAGATCGGCTTCCCGGACGAGTGGCGCGACTACACCGGTCTCGTCATCGAACGCGGGTCGTACGTCGCGAACCGCATGCGCTGCGAGTCGTTCGAGTTCGCCCGGCAGATGGGCCGGCTGGCTGAACCCGTCGACAAGGGCGAATGGGTGATGCCCGCGCACACGGTGAACGCCTACTACCACCCGCTGCTCAACGAGATCGTCTTCCCCGCCGGCATCCTGCAGCCGCCGTTCTTCTACGCGGACGCCGACGACGCGGTGAACTACGGCGCCATCGGCGCCGTCATCGGGCACGAGATCACGCACGGGTTCGACGACCAGGGCAGCCACTTCGACGCGGCCGGCCAGCTACGCGACTGGTGGACCGAGGCGGATCGCGCCGAGTTCACGCAGCGCGCCCAGGTGCTCGTGGAGCAGTTCGACGAGTACGCGGTCGTCGACGACCTGCACGTGAACGGCCGCCTCACGCTCGGCGAGAACATCGCCGACTTCGGCGGCCTCAAGATCGCCCACGAAGCGCTGCGCAAGGCGCTCCCCGGCACGGCGACCGCGGCCATCGACGGGCTCACCCCCGAGCAGCGGTACTTCCTCTCGTGGGCGACGGTGTGGCGCACGAGCTACACGGACGAGTACCTGCGGCTGATCGTCAAGACCGACCCGCACTCGCCCGCGCGGGCGCGCGTGAACGGCCCGCTCTCGAACCTTCCGGCGTTCGCTGCCGCCTTCGCGCTCGACGACGCGTCGCCCATGGTGCGCAGCGAGGAGACGCGAGCGCACATCTGGTAGCCACCGGCCGGGCGACCGACCTAACCCGCGGCTCGCTCCAGAAGCCGCTGGAGCCCATCGAGAATGAGGTCGAGCCCGAAGTCGAAGTCGGCGCTCTCGTCGTGGCCCGTGGCCATCGCATAGTCGACGACCATCTCCCTGAGGTAGGGGTACTCGTCGGTCGGTAACGTGCGGAGAAAGGCCTCCGCCATCTCCTCAGGCGCCACGTCGGGTGGGGCGGCCATGTTGAGCTGCTGGCGACCGAAGCCGTAGACGTAGCTGTCGAGCAGCGAGAACGCACGCACGGCCAGCTCGAGCGTGAACCCGGCTCGCCGGAGCGTCCCGATCACCCAGTCGAAGTACCGCAGCCTCGCCGGTCCGCTGCTCGCTCGTGCATCGACGAGGGCGCTCGCCCACGGGTGACGAGAGAAGACCGCCTGGGCGGAGATGGCCCTCCGGCGCATGGCGTTCTTCCAGTCGTCAGCCTCCGAGGGAAGGTCGATCTCGCTCACTACGAGATCGACCATGCCGTCGAGGAGGTCGTCCTTGTTGGCCACGTGGTTGTACAGCGACATCGCCTCGACGCCGAGCCGCAGTCCGAGCTTGCGCATCGTCAGTGACTCGAGGCCGTCCTCGTCGGCGAGCAGGACGGCGGCCCCCAGCACTCGTTCCCTGCTGAGCGGCTCTCGGGAGTCGGGACTCGGCGTGGGTCGTGTCGGCACGGGCAGCCTCCTCCTCGGGCACGCCTCTTGACAGACTTACAGCGTAAGTATCATACTTACACAGTAAGTCTACACCAAACGTGTCGGGGCGAGAAGCGCGGCGTGCTTCGTGCTCTGACGAGAGAGGAGACTCAAATGGATGCGTTCGTCGGTGGAAGTGCGCGGCAGCAGAAGGTCGGGGGCCTTGCGGCGCTCTACCTGGCTGTAGCCTATCTGGTGACGATGCCGTACTTCCTCATCTTCGTGAAGTACCCGAGCGTCGTGGGTCCCGTCGAGAAAGTGACCCTGCTCGTGCGCACCCACGGCAGCATGCGGGTCATGAACCTGATCACGTACGTGATCTTCGGCGTCGTCCTGGCCGTCCTGGCGTTGGCCGTCCACGCACGCCTGAAGGACGAAGCCCCGGCCCTGGCACAGGCGGCGACGGCCGTGGGGCTCATCTGGGCCGTGGTCCTCGTCGCGAGCGGGTTGATCTTCAACGCCGGCATGGCGGCGGTCGTCGGACTCCACGGCACCGATCCGGCCCAGGCCGTGGCGGTCTGGCAGGCGATCGAGCCGGTGGCGGACGGCCTCGGCGCAGCCTCCGGCGGTGAGCTTCTCGGCGGTCTATGGGTCCTGCTCGTGAGCATGGCTGCACTGCGCACCGGGAAACTGCCCAAGGCGCTGGACTGGCTCGGAGTGGCGATCGGAGCCGCGGGCGTCCTTTCGGTCGTGCCGGTCCTCCAGGACCTGAAGTACGGCTTCGGGTTGCTGCAGATCGTGTGGCTCGTGTGGCTGGGCATCGTCATGGTGCGCACGACGTCACGAGCTGCCGATCCAGCATGGAGTGCCGAGACTCCCGAGCCAAGGCACAGGTACCTGCCTTCCACGTCGGTCTGACCGCGGCATGCGGCGGAAGGCGCCCGCAGGACCGGGCGCCTTCCGCCCTCAGGGTGTCGTGCCGCCGCCCCAGAAGGGAGCATGGCGCCGGCGGCAGAAGCCCGCGTAGTCGCCCTGCAGCTCGAAATCGGCGTAGTCGACGCGAGCGACGCGCGAGCGATGCAGCACGAGCTGGTCGTTGGCCTCGTTGAGACGCGAGACCAGCGCCGCCTCGGCGTCGCTGAGCGGACTCAGGACAGTGCCAAGGTGGAACGCCCAGAGCGTCGACGACGACGGGTCGTACTCGGGCGGCAGGAAGATGTCGTCGAACACCACCGCCCCGCCGTCGTACCGGTAGTGCGCCGTCGCGCCGCCCTCCCCGGCCGCCACCGAGACCGGCACGATGGTGTGCGAGAGCAGGTACGAGGAGACCGACGAGACGATCCGCGCCTTGCCGGACAGCGTGGCCGCGGCGAGCTCCCAGTGGTAGCCGGAGGCGTTGCAGCGCAGCACGTGGTGTCGCTCGATGACCGGGTCGTCGTCCTCCGCGGTCCAGCTCGTGAACGACGCGAGGCCGTGGAACGGCGTGTCCGTCGAGTCGAAGACGGCGAGCACGGGAGCGTAGTCCGCCAAGTCGTCCGGCGCCATACCGCGCAGATGGCCGAACACGGCGACCTCCTGCTCGTGCGTCACGGGACAGGGGCAGCTCAGCACCACCCTGAACGCCAGCTCGAGCGCCTCGCCTCTTATCCTCATCGTGGTGACCCTCCCGTCCGTCGCTGTGCCCGGCAGCTTACACCGCCGGCGGCATCGCCGAGGCGCCGGCGACTGACGCCCATGCAAGCAGCCGCCCGGCCTAGACGGGGCCGGGCCGGCCTAGGTGTTGACCACGATCCCCTTGCGTTTGTAGACCGCCACGGACAGAAGATACGAGACAACGAGAACGCCGAGGATCCATGCCATGGCCGTCCAGACCTTCGGGCCGGCCGTGCCGCTGACCAACAGTGAACGCATCGTCTCAACCACGGGGGTCATCGGTTGATGCTCGGCAAAGCCCCGCAAGAAGGGCGTCATGGAGGTCGTCGGCACGAATGAGGGGCTGATGAACACGAGCAGAAGGAGGATGTAGCTGAATGCGCCTGCCCCCTCCGTCGTCTTCGCGAGCAGGCCGAAGAAGATCGCCAGCCACGTCGTCGAAAGCGTGAACAGCAGCAGGACCCCGGCGAAGACCAACCATCCCGTGACGCCGGCCTGCGACCGGAAGCCGATCGCGAACGCTACCAGCAAGACCACCAGGGACGAGAAGAGGTTGGACAAGGTGGACGATGCGACCTGCCCGCCCAGGATCGACGACGGCGCGACCGGCATCGTCCTGAAGCGATTGATGATGCCACTCTGCACGTCCATATTGAGGCGGATCGCGGCGTACGCGATGCCGCTGAGGACCGTCATGACGACGATCCCCGGCACGATGAAGTCGATGTAGCTCACCGAGCCCGTCTGCCGCCCCATCGCTCCACCCCACACGTAGGCAAACAGGAGCATGAGGGCGATCGGCATCAGCAGCACGGTGATGACCGTGTCGGGACTGCGGGTGATGTGGCGCAGGCTGCGCCTGGCCAGCGTCCAGGTATCTGTGAGCGCGCGCGTCATTGGTCCTCCCTTCTGCTGCCGGTGATCTTCAAGAATGCGTCGTCGAGCGTAGCCACCTTCTGGGAGAACTCCGTCGGCTCGATCCGAGCATCCCGGAGTCCGACGAAGATGCCGGCCACCTCCGCCACGGTGCCGTTCGTGCTGATGGTCAGCGTGGCGCCCTCGCCTTCCTTTTGGGCGTAGCTCTTGCCAAGCGCCTCTGCAGCAGCATCGCGGGTCGCTTCGTCATGGAAGGTCAACTCGATCAGGCCACCCGGCACGAGCCGCTTCAGCTCGGCGGCCGTTCCGCTGGCGACGATCCTGCCCTGGTGCAAGACCGCGATGTCATCCGCCAGTTCATCGGCCTCGTCGAGATACTGCGTGGTGAGGAACACCGTCGTCCCGCCTGCGGCCAGCTCGCGGATCGTCCGCCACATCTCATTGCGAGCTTCCGGGTCAAATCCGGTGGTGGGCTCGTCCAGGAAGATGACTGCGGGACTGCCGATCAAGCTCATAGCGATGTCGAGGCGGCGGCGCATCCCACCGGAGAACGTCGCCACACCGCGATCGGCCGCCTCCTCCAACCCGAACCGCCGCAACAGGTCTGTGGCCGTCTTGGCGGGATCGGCAACGTGGCGCAAGTCGCCGATCAGCAGCAGGTTCTCGCGACCCGTCAGCCGATTGTCGACGGCAGCGAACTGCCCCGTCAGACTGATCTCCTTGCGCACCTTGTCCGGTCGCGCGGCAATGTCGTGACCGGCCACTGTGGCTGTACCGCCATCGGCCCTTATGAGCGTCGTCAGGATATTGATGATCGTGGTCTTGCCGGCGCCATTGCTGCCCAGCAGTGCGAAGACCGTCCCCTTTTGAACGCTGAAGCTGACGTCCTTCAGGACTGAGACGTTCTTGTACGACTTGCTGAGTGATCTGGCTTCGATCGCGTTGTCCATGTCGTTCCGTCCTTGACTCCCGCTCGACGCCGACCGTCTCAGGTCGCGCGCCGCTATCGTTTACCGAGAGTGAGTGTAGCGCTGATAATTAGATTGTCAAATGATTAGGTTCTGGTATCATCCGCCATGCGAACGAAAGCCGCGGCGCCTCCGGCTCGCCGGCGCCGGACCGCCTGCGGACCTTGAGGGGGTGTCCCTTGCCGCCAGCGGGAGGGACCAACCTGGTGAGTCCCAGGCAGCGGCCCATCGAATCCCAGCCGTTCCCATCCAGACGCACGGACATCCAGACGCACAGACGCACGGATTCGGGTCGCGGAAAGGTTGCTGAACGGGGGTCTTGCGGAGAGAAGAATCGCCGTCTCGCTGGAGATCGCTGGTGGGCGCACGTGGATTCGAACCACGGACCTCTTCCTTATCAGAGCAGGGGGCAGTCTGCCTCACGCTCCGTCCCGCTGCAAAGCGTATCAGCTGGTGCAGGTCTGAAGGGGCATTCAGGCTTGCTCGGCCAAGGTCGCGTCGGCCGATTGTGAGGGGTTGGCGGGGAGTGCGGCAACAAAGTGGGCAACAGGATCGCGGTCACGACGGCCCCCGCTCGCCCTCACCCGCGGCCGTCGCCCGTTGCCGGTAGAGCATCGCGGCGGCGAGCCGGCCGCCTGTCCCGGTCTTCGCGAGGATGCGGTGCACGTGCGTCTTGACCGTCCCCACCGAGAGCACGAGGCGACGCGCCACCTGCTCGTTCGAGTATCCTTCAGCCAGCAAGGCGAGGATCTCCTCCTCACGCGGCGTGAGCTCGAGGAACAGCCGGGTCACCAAAGCGCCCGCCCCCAGGTCGAGGCGCCGGGCTCTGTCGCGTACCTCTTTGGAGGGTTGGCGGCGCAGCGCCTGGACCAGCAGCGTGGCCTCGCGCGCGGGCAGGTCGGTACGCGCGAGGCTGAGGGCCAGCGCCAGCACGCGCTCGCCGCGCCCGGCTAGCGTGGCCACGAGCGCCGACCCGCCCACCTGCAGCGCACTCACGCGCAGCAGCTCGCGCAGGTCATCGTTGGACACATCCTCTCCGCACAGCCTCGCAGCCGCCTCCGGACAGGCGACCAGCTCCTGCCCCAGGAAGTCGAGGTGGCCGAGCCGCAGGAGGTCGCCGGCGGATCGGGCGAGCTCACCGTCGTCCTCACCGGATCGCAGCAGGAGCGCGCCGTGGAAGAAGCCCGCCTTCGCGTCCTGGAAGCGCAGCCCTGCAACTGCGGCTTCTCGGCGCAGCGTCAGCAACCGCGCGACCGCGTGCCGGGGCGCGCCGCAGAGCCCCTCCGCGGCTGCGAGGTCGATGGGGATGTCCACCCTGTCGTAGGCGGTCGTGCCGGCCGGCATCAGTTCCGCCGCCCGGCGACACCATTGCACTGCCCGCTCCGGCTCCCCGGCGCGGCGCAGGGTCGTCGCGGCCACCAGGTAGGCGTGGCCGAGAACTCCCGCGTTTGTGCGCGTCAGTGGGTCGGCGGCCAGGTCGTCGACGAGCTTGAGGCACTCGCGCAGGCGGCCCTGCTGGGCAAGAAAGGTCGCCTGCACGGCATCCACTTGGGCGCGCGCATACAACGGTCCATGAGGGTTCAGGACGCGCCGCGCCTCCTCCAGATAGGGCGCTCCCCTGGCATAGCGGCAGAGGTAGAAGTTGAAGCCGGCAAGTCCGATCAGCACGGTGCCGAGCGTCCAAACGGAGGCATCGCGCCGGACCGCCGGCAGTGCCAGCTCGCCCGCGGAGAGTGCCGCGCGCATGTCGCCGCTCCCGTAGGCGCTGTGGGCACGAGTCACCATCATCCCGGCTGCCAGCTCCCCGGGGACGACACCGCACTCGGAGAAGGCGGTCTGCGCCTCCTCGAGTTCCGTCCAGCGGCACGCCAATGACAGATCGAGCGCGAGGTCTCGTAGTGAATCCGCGCGTTCGCCGTCTGCACTTGCCTCCACGGACTGTCGCGCGTAAGTCACGGCGTCGTCGTCCTGCCCGGCGATGGAGCAGCACTTGGACAGCGGCCGAAGGGCGAGGTAGCGGCCACGGGGGTCGTCGTCGAGCAGCACGACCGCGGCCTCCAGGCGGCTTCTCGCGGCGGTGAGGTCCCCGGTCAGGAAGTACAGGCGCCCCTCGAGTAGCGTCGCCCAGCCGGGAAGACCTGCGCCTGCCAGAGCAGCCGACCAGCGGGAGAGCAGTGCTTCGCTGCTGCCTTCGAGTAGGCGGTAGCCCTGTTCGCGGAGCACGCGCACCGTCGCCTCCGGCTCGCCTGCGTCAAGGTACAGATCGATCGCCGGGCCCGCCGACCCCTGCGCCACGAGCGCATCCGCGGCGCGCATCTGCAGGGCGTGTACCGCGCCGAGTCCGCCCTCGGCGGCGACCTCGTCGCGCAGGAACCGCCGCAGCAAGCCGTGGACGCGGTATGAGCCGGCGTCGGCGAACGTGAGCGCCCCGTCCCTCTCGAGGCGCTTCAGCAGGCGGCCCGCATCGGGCGTGCCGCTCACTGCCTCGGCGACCTGGGCGCTCATGGAGTCGAGACACCAAGTGCGCCGCAGGAAGTCCTGCGCCGGTGCGTCCAGGCGCGCGTAGATCTGCTCTTCGAGGTACGGCCGGACGGCGTGCTCGACGACATCGCCGTTCAGCTCGTGGAGGCCGGGACCGCGGCTTGCAGACAAGGCAAAGAGCGCGCCTGCAGGCCAGCCTTCGGTGTGATCGAGGAGCGTCTTGGCGGCGTCGCGCGTGAGCGCCGCGTCTCCGCTGCGCTCGGCGACCTCCGTGAGCTGCGCGGTGTCGAAGCGCAGCTGCTCAGACCCGATCTCGGCGAGCTCGCCCTCGAGGGCCAGCTTGCTGATGGGGAAGGTGGGCCGCACGCGGCTCAGCAGGACGAGGTGCGCGGCGTCAGGCAGATAGGTGAGCAGCGCCGCCAGCGCCTCGTTGAAAGCGGTCTCGCCGGCGAGCGTCTCGTAGCCGTCGAGGACGAGGTAGAGCTCGCCGTCGAGGACACGCTCGAGTTCGGCTGCGAGTCCGGCGGCGGCCTCCGCGATCTGCGGCCGGACCGCCGTCGTTGGCGGGTCGGGGCGCCCCCCGCCGGAGTCCGGCACGCCGGCGTCCAGGGCGCGCCCAAGCGCAGCGAGGAAGAGATGCGGGTCGGCGTCGAGCGGGTCGAGGCGATACCAGACGTACTTCCAGCCGAGCTCAGCCGCAGCCGCGGCGACCAGGGTGGTCTTGCCATAGCCGGCGGGTGCGCGCACGAGCAGGAGGCGCACTCCCGCAGCATGGGCGACGCGCTCCAGCTGGTCGGCACGCAGTACCGGCGACTGTAGCTCAGGCGCCGCGAGCTTCGCCGCAAACTGGGGCCGAAGGTCGGGACCGCTGGTCAAGGGTCTCCTCCGTCGTGATGTGCGCCCTCGGCGGGATGCCACGGCCCCGGCCGAGCAGCGTCTCGCGCGTAGTGTAGCGGCTCGACAGCAGCTGAAGGGAGGGGGACTCGTATACCCAAAGATGTACACCCGCAGGGGTCCAGGCCCGCAGAAGTACGCCTGGTCGATAGATGCCGGGCGCTGCCTCGTCGGGTACCGTGAGTAAAGGAGGATGGTGCTCGGAGACGCAGATAGGGGTCAGGGTGGGTCACTCGCAGCACGCGGAACGCCAGCGGGCCAGCCGCACAGCGGCTGGGGCCGACCCGCTGGCGTTCGGCGCGAGGCACATACAGTCTGCCTTTCGCGCACTCGCAGGCTCGTGGCCGCGTCTTATACAGAAGAGGGCCGTCTGCGTTTGGGACTTACGCAGACTGTCTAATTGTTGTTGGGTGGACTCCGCTGGAGGGCAGCAATGCTGAAGGGGTTTCTGGTGGCGACCTTGATCGCAGCGGCTCTGCTGCTGCCGGCCTGCGGCACTCAGGCCAAGCCGGACTCGCTCGTCGGCACCTGGCGCAGCTACTCGCGTCCCGGTGTCCAGTTTGTGATCAGCAAGCAGGGCGACGCCTATCTCGCTGTCGCGTTCACCAACTCGCGGGCCATACAGCGTACCGTCATCTCTCGGAGTGGCGGGGTGCTTACCGGCAGCACCACCTGGCCGAACGGCAAGTCGGACCGCTGGACGTTCGAGGCGGGGCAGCAGGCGGACCGCCTGGTGCTGCTGGACTCGCAGAGAGGCCGTCTCAGCCTCAACAGGGTCTCGACCAGCACGACTACCCCGCCTGCCTTCTGAGATCGACCCGCGTGGACAAATCGCCACCCAACAAGTGCATCAACCTGATGCGCCGGAGCGCCAAGATACACTGTGGGCGCACAGCGCACAGGTTATGCACCGGGCGTTGGGTGTGGTGCAGTTCGGTCTGAGGAGGGAGTCGTGATGTCGTTCCGGCGGTTCTTGGTGGTCGTGCTGCTCGGTCTTTCGTGCCTGGCGCTTCTCGGTGTGCTCAGCTCGCCGGCCAGCGCCTCATGGGCGGCCAAGGTGAAGGCGGCGAAGGTCCGCTCGAACGTCCATCGCCTCCAGGTGGCCGTCCAGATCTACGCCGTCGACAACGGCGACCTCTATCCGCGCTTCACGACCAATCGCGCGTTCCGCGCTCTGCTCGCGCCGTACATCGACAACCGCTGGCCGCGCAATCCGTACACCCACCGCTCGATGCGCCAGAAGCGCAGCCGCGGCAACTTCAGCTACGCGACCTACGGCAACCTGACCAGGTTCCGTCTCATCGGCTGGGGCCCCAGCGGGCGGCGCATCATCGTCGTTCCGTAGACGGTGGCGCAGTGAGGCACACACCTAACAAGTGCATCAACCCCGACGCCGCTGCGCGGCGCGGGTTATGCACCGGGCGTTGGACTGACTGAGGAGTGCGCGTGAGACTCGGAATCGGCATGCTCGTCGCCGCGGCCCTGCTGATGACGGGATGCGGCGGCGGCGCATCAGCAGCGTCCCCAAGCTCAACGTCGCCCTCGCCGGGGCCGACGTCCACCGCCGTCGGGTGGAGTGGTCCCAGCAAGCAGTTCCGCAGCCCCCAGCTCGGAATCGCCTTCAGCTACCCGGCGGACTGGAAGCTGAAGGCAGCCGACGCCGCCGCCTCATTCGCGACCTACGGTACCGCCGTTCTGGGCGTGGAGACGGCAGGCGGAGCGGCACGTCAAGGAGTCCTCGCCTTCCAGATTGAGAGCCGGCAGATCTACGCCCACCAGCCGCCGCTCCCGTACGTGAGCGTCGGGCCGAACGCTGCGCGTGAGAACCAGCACCTCGCGGACGTGCAGAAGACGCACGACTCGGTTTGGGGACTCGCCTACGTCGGCGGACTGCGCCTGGTCACGGCCCGGCACATCAAGGACATCCCCTCACCGTCCATCGGTGCTGGTCGCTGGCGACAGGAGACGTTCTGGTCGAAGACCAGCGACGGGTCGCCGTATCCGACCGGACTCACCATCGACGCTTACGTCCCCGCGGAGCGTGCGCGCTCCGCGGCGGCCACCCTCACCGCGATCCTCTCCAGCGTGCGCTTCTCAACGCCGACCGGCGGATGGCAGGGGTCATGACGGCTCCCGCGCGATCGGCAGGACGTCGGCGTCATCGGCAGCCCAACAAGCGCATCGAGCAGAACGCCAGGAGGTCTGCCGCACTGCGGCAGGTCAGCCGCGTCTGCTCATGCGCGGTGCGTTCGGCGTATCAGGGGTCATCCAGTGAGTGAACCGTCAGCGCAGCACCTCGCATCCCAAGGTCATGCTGACGCCCCAGTCGGGCGCAGCCACCTGGCTCGACGGCTCGTCTACGTGCTCGTCGGCCTCTGCCTCGCCGCCGTCATCGGTTGGGCGACCTGGTCTCGCATCACCGAGCCCGTCTGGAGCCAGTCGGTCATCCCCGCCGGCCAGCGGCTCACCATGGCCAACGGCCTGTCGCTCGCGGCCCCGCATGATGCGGGTGCGGAGATGGTGCGTGACACGGTCGGTTGGCGAGTGCCGTGGCTGTACGATCGCGGCGGGCGCGAGTACGACGAGCAGGTGAGCGTGACGCGCCGGGGCGGCAGCGCCGTGCCGGACGTCGCGCTGGCAAGCTTCCGCGGCGACCCGCTCGACTCGATCTCCGTCGACGCGGTCACCGGCGGACGCGGCCTGCCCCCGCTCGCGTACTCATCGCCGGATGGCGCGGCCAAGGTCTACTGGCGCACCGGCGATCCCGTCGTCCTCGTCGCGACCGCCCTGCCGGGCAAGCAGGCAGGCCTCATCGAGGTGATCGGCCTCGACGGCTTCGCCACTTCATCCGGTCCGAGCCCCGTCGCGCCGCCGACCGCGAGCGACGTGAACCGCACGCTCAAGCGCGTCTGGCGCGACCTCGCCATTGAAGGCCTGCCCGCGCCGCAGTTGCCGTTGGGCACATAAGTGTTGAGAACGCCGAACAAGCGCATCGAGCAGAACGCCAGACGGGCTGCCGGAGAACTGCAGGTCAACCGCGTCTGCTCATGCGCGGTGCGTTAGGCGTACCAGGCGCGGGTGGGACTCGTGCCGTCTGTGCAAGGTGAGAGGAGGGGCATGAACCGCAAACGTATTCTGCTCATCGTGCTTGCCGTCGTGGTGATCGCCGCCATAGCGGCAGTCGTCGCCACAACTGTGCGCGGCGCAGCGCAGTCGCCTCCCGCCGCCGAAGAAGCGGCGATGCGCAGCGCGATCACCACCTACGAGCTCGAACTGGAACCCTTCGTCCCGGCGAAGTTCTATGGCCGTCAGCTGACGATCGGTCCCTGCATCACCATGCTCAAGACACATGTGCAGCGGCTGCACGCGGTCGCGACCGGCGAGGGCATCTGGCCGACGGATATCGGCTGGCTCTACCTGGCCGGCATCAAGCGTCAGGTCTACGAGCTGCACGGAGCCCTACCGGTCTCATGGAGCGGCAGGACTGCCTCCTGGCTCGTGGTCGAGGGCAGCGGCGACCGCTACGTGGTGCGGGCGGCCGTGCGGAAGACCATGCACTCGGCCACGTGGGACCCGGCAAAGAAGCGGCTCGTCCGTCCCGGCAGCATCAGCTATACGGCATCGACCAACGAGTACATGCTTGAGCGCATCGACGGCACCTGGAAGATCACCCACGTGGTCCGTAACATCGACGGCAGCGCCTGAGCGCAGCGTTGGACGGGACGCCTAACAAGCGCATCAACACCGACGCCGCTTCGCGCGGGTTATGCACCGGGCGTTAGCGCGACCTTGGGGGCGAGGTTGAACCGCATAGCCTGTGTTGTCGCGGCGTCGCTCGTCTTGGTTCTGTCGCTGGCCGGCTGCGCGGGCAGCCACACCTCCACCACCTCATCGCTGGGCGGGATCCTCTACCGGGGACAGGTTTACACGACCGCTGACCAGGTCACCGCCGGGTGGGGCGACGGCGCCGACCCGCAGCCCCCTGACGGTTTCACGAAAGCCGGTCGCGGCTGGGGGCTGGAAGGCGGTCCGGTCAACTACTCCAAGGCGTTCCGGGTGCGCGTCTACACCATCGCCGGGCAGCCCACGCGCATCTCCTGCGACGATGTCCTCGCCGGGGGAGGCGACGCAGTCTGGATCGTGTACCAACTGGATCCCAAGGTCCAATGGAAGCCCCAGCCGACCGGCGCGCTAACAAGTGCATCAACCTGACGCGGCCAACGGTCTCTGTAGTAACTTGGAGCCGCAACCCGCGCAGGTCATGCGCCGGGCGTTGGGGCCAGCAGGCGGTGAATTGAGCATGACCGACTCACCATGGGCAGAAGGCTTGTCGAGGCGCGGCAAGGTGGTCGGCGGGATCGTGCTGGTGGTCCTCCTCGCCGCGATCATCGCGCTGGTCGCGCTCAACTGGGTGAGCACGCACTACCCCGGCGCTCTGACGCCGCCCTCCTCCGCGCAGCAGGCCGAGGTGATCGCGACGCTCGAGAAGCGGGTGCGCCAGGCTTACGGCCCGACGCTCGAGTCGGTCGACGTGCGCTATGGGCGTCAGGACCATACTCCGGTCTTCGTCACGAGCTTCCGTCTCAAGGGCGTGCCGCTCGACTTCAGCTTCGTCGACGAGGACTCGTGGGTCCTCCAGTACGGCGACAGCTTCAGCAGGCTCACCTCGCCCGACCAAGTCGGCGGCGCCGAGCAGTTCGTCGCCTTGGCGAAGGCGTTCCACCGCGACTTCCCGGCCGAGACCTCCATGGCCCTCCAGCGGGCCTACGCGGGCAACCTGCCCGCGCCGCTGCCGCAGCTGGCCGAGGGCATGAAGCCGACCGTGCTCGTGTACAGCCACGACGCCGACGTCGGCGACCTCACGAAGGTCGTCGGGGTGTACGCCTGGGACGGGAAGTCGGGAACGTGGCGGCTCCTGCATCGCGGTTCCCTACCCGAGCCGAGCAGCGGGACGCAAGGTTGATGGGCGGGCCCAACAAGCGGAGCAAGCTGGCTCGTCGTTCTAGTCATCGCAGTCGGCGCTGGCTGGTCGGCATCATCGCCCTTGCGGGCGTGGTCGTCACGCTCGCAGCCGTGCCCTTCGTCGACCTCTCGGTGCGCGATCACCTGCAGACGCTCACCTGGCCGCACAGCTTCTCGCCGCAGGCCTGGCGTGAGCACCCCGCGCAGCGCTACTACATGGCCGTCGACCTCGCCGGCAGCGGCGACCTGGCGGGCAAGTCGAGGCGCTGGCTTCGCCAGAACCTCGGCGCGCCGGTGGCCGCAGGCGGGTCCGACGCGGGCGGCGTGCTCGTCTGGCCGGTGCCCTCGCCGCAGCGTCCGGACGACGTCCTGATCGTGCAGTTGCGCCGCGGCGTCGCCGTGAACTGGGGCGTTACCTCCGACCCGTTCACCGTCGTGGGGTGAGGTGGAAGCCCTGACCAACAAGCATGTCGAACCGACGCGACCAACGGCTTCGGTGGCAGCGCCAGACCGTTCGGCCCCGGAAAGGACTCTCATGACGAACCTCGTGCGGCGCCCCCTCCTCCTGCTGGTCCTCTTGAGCGCATGCGTCCTTCTGGGTCACGTGGCGACCGCCGAAGCTCTCGTCTCCGCAGGCGGCGGCTTCTACTTCCAGAGCGCGCAGCCCTTCGGCTGGCAGATCTCCAACGTGCAGTTCACAACCGCCACCGACGTCTGGGCGGTGGCGCACACGCAGAACAACGGCGTCCGCCTCCTGCATTCGAGTGACGCCGGTGCGACCTGGGAGTCCGCCGACCCTGCCTATGACCCGCACCACGACGAGCAACTCGACGACCTCACCTTCGTCGATGCGACCCATGCGCGCGCACTTCAGGGCTGGCAGACGAGCGCCACCACCTACGCGATCGCGCTCGTGAAGAGCGACGATGGCGGCGCGAGCTGGGCGATGACGCCGATTGGGACCAATCACTGGTACCCCTACGGCTCCTGCCTGCCGGGCAAAGACGACGCGGTCGTCTACGGCCGGGACTACGACGCCGCGACCAGGACCTACCCGCGCGTCATGCTC
>Ga0302322_100001309_pt1 | contig 20232 bp, 16 predicted proteins | sample Fen_T0_2_FD_203757 | JGI IMG/M metagenome (GOLD analysis project Ga0302322, IMG submission 203757) | Peat permafrost microbial communities from Stordalen Mire near Abisko, Sweden - Fen_T0_2 | ecosystem: Environmental > Terrestrial > Soil > Wetlands > Permafrost | place: Sweden: Abisko...
CTGTACACCCAGCGCCGGGCCGGGATCGACGGCGGCCGGACGGCCAGCCTCGAGCCGCACGAGCTGGACGACGAGTACTTCATGCTCCGGGTGCGCATCGACGGCGGCGCCGTCACCCTGGCCCAACTGAAGGTCCTCGCTGAGATCTCCACCGAGTACGCCCGGGGCACCGCGGACATCACCGACCGGCAGAACATCCAGTACCACTGGATCCGGATCGAGGACGTGCCGGCCGTCTGGGCGAAGCTCGAGGACGCCGGCCTGCGCACGACCGAGGCCTGCGGCGACACCCCGCGCGTCATCCTCGGCTCGCCGGTCGCCGGGATCGCGATGGACGAGATCGTGGACGGCACGCCGGCGATCAACGAGATCCAGCGCCGCTACGTCGGCGACCCGAGCCTCGCCAACCTCCCGCGCAAGTTCAAGACGGCCATCTCGGGCAGCCCCCACCAGGACGTCGTCCACGAGATCCATGACATCGCCTTCGTCGGGATCGACCACCCCGAGTTCGGTCCCGGCTTCGACCTGTGGGTGGGCGGCGGCCTGTCGACCAACCCGATGCTGGCCCAGCGCCTGGGCGCGTTCGTCCCGGTGGAGGACGTCGCCGAGGTCTGGTTCGGGGTGATCCGGGTCTTCCGGGACTACGGGTACCGGCGGTTGCGCAACCGCGCCCGGCTGAAGTTCCTCGTCGCCGACTGGGGCGCCGAGCGCTTCCGCGAGGTGCTGGAGTCGGAGTACCTCGGCCGCCGGCTGCAGGACGGGCCGCCCCCGCCCCCGCCGCCGCTGGGCCGACGCGACCACGTCGGCGTCCACAAGCAGCGGCGCGGTCGGTTCTACGTGGGCGCGGCACCGCTGGTGGGCCGGATCAGCGGCGACGTCCTGCACGGCCTGGCCGCGGCGGTCGAGCGGGCGGGCAGCGACCGGGTCCGGTTCACGCCGGAGCAGAAGGTCGTCGTCCTCGACGTCGAGGCGCCCAAGGTCGCCGACCTCCTCGACGACCTGGACACCCTCGGGCTCTCCGCCCGCGCCTCGACCTTCCGGCGCGGCACGATGGCCTGCACCGGGCTCGAGTACTGCAAGCTGGCGATCGTCGAGACCAAGGCGACGGCCGCGGCACTCGTCGCCGAGCTGGAGAAGAGGTTCTCCGACATCCCGGAGCTGTTCACCCCCGACGCCCCGATCCTGACGATCAACGTCAACGGCTGCCCGAACTCGTGCGCCCGGGCCCAGATCGCCGACATCGGGCTCAAGGGCGTGCAGCTGCCCAACCCCACCGACCCGCAGGGGCCGACGGTCGAGGGCTTCCAGCTGCACCTCGGCGGCGGGCTCGGCCTGAACGCCGGGTTCGGCCGCAAGCTGCGCGGCCTGAAGACCACCAGCGCCGACCTGCCCGACTACGTCGAGCGCGTCGTCCGCCGCTGGCTCGAGCAGCGCGCGGACGGCGAGGACTTCGCCGTCTGGGTGGCCCGTGCCGACGAGAGCGACCTGCAGTGAGCGAGGGAGCGGGCCGGGCGTCGACGCCGTACCTGTGCCCCTTCTGCGGCGAGGAGGACCTGCGGCCCACGGACCACGCCGGCGCGCCGGTCTGGCACTGCCGCAGCTGCCTGCGCCTGTTCTCCCTGACCTTCCACGGCCTCGCCCCCCGCGAGGCCTCCATGCTCAGCGCGGCCCCCGCCGCGCACGACTGGAGTGACGAGTCATGATCGGTCCGCTGATCTCCCGCCCCGAGGACGTCGCCGCCGCCCTGGACGCCGACCCGGTCGCCTTCGCCGCGACGGCGAACGCCGCGCTCGAGGGCGCCGACCCGCTCACCGTTCTCGGCTGGGCCGGCCGCGCCTTCGGCCGCGACCTCGCGGTGACCGCGGCCATGGGTGACACGGTGCTGGCGCACCTCGCCTCGCGCGCGGTGCCCGGCGTCCACGTGCTCTTCATCGACACCGGGTACCACTTCGCCGAGACCATCGGGACGGCGGACGCCGTCGCGGCCAGCTACCCGGTGCGGATGCTGACGATCCGCCCCAAGGAGACCGTCGCCGAGCACGAGGCCGCCCGCGGGGTGCTGCACCGCACCGACCCGGACGCGTGCTGCGCGCTGCGCAAGGTCGGCCCGCTGAACAACGCGCTGCGCGGGTACCGGGCCTGGGCGAGCGGCATCCGCCGGGACGAGTCGCCGACCCGCGCCGGCACGCCCACCGTCTCCTGGGACGCCGCCCGCGGCGTCCTGAAGCTGGCGCCGATGGCCGGCTGGACGGACGACGACGTCGACGCCTACCTGGCCGAGAACCCCGACGTGCTGGTCAACCCGCTGGTGCAGGAGGGGTACGTCTCGATCGGCTGCGGCCCGTGCACGCGTGCGGTGCAGCCCGGCGAGGACGCCCGCGCCGGGCGCTGGGCCGGCCGCGCGAAGACGGAGTGCGGCCTGCACGTCTGAGCGAGCCGCGCTGGCCCGAGCCGCCCGGTCCGGCGCCGGACCAGGTCCCTCGTTCAGACTTTCACACCGGCGTCCGGCGTTCACCGGTGTGAAAGTCTGAACGGACACCCGCCTCGGAGCTGATCGTGGACGTCCTCACCGCACCACCGTGCCCGACACCGAGCTGTCGGAGAGCGGGTACGCGGTCAGGACGTACTTCGCCCGGTAGGTACGGCCGGGGGTGCCGGCGCCGATGTGGCAGATGCCGCTGGACGACAGGTCGACCCCCGGGCACGTGAAGACGACGCTCCCGTCGGCCTCGTCGAGGATCGTCACCGCTCCGGAGGCCTCGGGCATGAGCGCGTTCCGGTTCGGTGCAGCGTCCCAGGTCGCGATCATCTCCAGCTGGCCCGCGCGCCCCAGCTTGATGGCCGGTGCGACCGGGGCGGCGTACGCCCGGTTCGTCGTCGGAGCGGACGTCGCGCACTTCCCGGCGGTGTTGCAGACCGTGGCGACCGCGGTGATGTCCACGCCGGTGGGCAGGCCGCTGAAGTCCGCCGGTATCTCGACGGGCAGGATGCTCGGCAACGGGAAGGTCTTCGACGTGCTGGTCCCGCCCGAGAGCTCCACCGTCACGGAGGAGATCGACCCGGTGCCCGCCGAGTCGATGGCCAGCGTGAACACCAGGCCGCCCGGCGTGTAGCTGGCGCCTCCGTGCCCGCCGTAGATCTTCAGCGGGCCCGGCGCCTGCTTCAGGGCCGCCACCGTCACGGTCCTGGGCGCCGACACCGCCCCGCACACGTTCGTCGACGTGCAGGCCTGGACGGTGAACGTCAACGTGCCCGGCGCGAGGCTGCCCACGGTGTAGGTGTTCGCGCCGGGGGACGCCTTGACCTGCAGCGTCCCGGAGCCCCAGCTGATTGTCGCGACGTCGGCGGGGTTGGTGGGGGTGTCGCTGCCGAAGCTGACGTCGACCGTGACGGACTGCCCGTCGCCGACGTCCGTGAGGCTGTTGATGACGGGCCGGGCGGGCGTCCGCACGGTGGCCGGCGGCGGCGTCGTGACGGCCGGCGACGTGACTGCGGGCGAGCTGGCCGGCGGGGTCGTGACCTCCGGCGTCGTGACCTCCGGGGTCGGTCCCGCGGGCGTCGCGTCCGGCGGCGTCGCGCCGGCCGAGCGCGGCGGGAGGGGCGCCTCCACCGGAGGCAGCGCGGCCGCCCCGGGGGCCACCACGGTGAGCGCGGACGACGTCGTCGCCCGTCGGCCCCCGAGCGTGGCCGACGCCGTCACCCGGTAGGTGCCCGGGACGGCCCAGGTGTGCGTGACCCCGACACCGAGGACCTCGTCGGGACCGTCGCCGAAGGTCCACGCGCCGTCGGTGACCCGCCGCCCGTCGACCGCGCCCACGGTCAGGGCCACCGGCCGGCCGGCCACGAAGGGCGGGCGGCCGACCACCGAGATGCGCAGCGGTCCGGCGGACGTGCGCGCGGTACGCCCCGACGGCGGGAGCGCCGTCGAGGTGGAGCGGCCCTTACCCGGACCGTCGGCGGGGCTGTCGGCGGCGCCGGCGGTCAGCCGGGTGCCGTCGTTCGCGGTCGCACCCGGCACGAGGACGGCGGGCGACGCCGCGTCGGCCGTCATGATCGGCCGGACGCTGCCGTCCGGCTTGATGACCCCGGCGCGCTCGCTGCCCGGGTCGTTGTAGAACACCAGCCCGTCCCGCGGGAACAGCTCGAAGGCGGTCCCGGTGCCCGGCAGCACGGCCGGGGACGCGACGAGCACGTTCCGCGCGGCGTCGACGACGTGCACCGCGCCGGAGGTGTAGTCGGGCACGAACACCCGCGTCCCGACGGTCACCGGGGCGCCGAGCCGGTGGGCGCCGGTGCGCAGGGACACCGCCCGGGTGCAGTCCCCGGTGCCGAAGGTGCTGGTGAGCAGGACGCCGCGGGTGGAGTCCGCCACGTACACGGCACCGCCGTCCGGCGAGCCGCCCGCCTCGAACTGCGGCGTGCCGCCCGGCCGCAGGCCCAGGCAGGTGCTGTGCTCGCCGGTCGCGTCGTCCGCCAGGAGGCCGACCGTTCGCCGGGCGACGTCCACCAGGACCACCCGGTCGCCCGCGGTCACCAGCCGGGAGCCCGGGGACGCCGCCCCGCGCCACTGCTGCTCGGCACCGTCGGCGTCCACCCGCAGGACGTCGCCCGAGACCGGCTCGACGGCCCAGAACCGGCCGGCGGCGTCGACCACGGTCGAGCGGGCGTCCAGCGACGCGGCGAGCGAGACCGGCTGGCGCGGAGCGGCGCCGGTGCCGGTGCTCGTGGCGGGGCTCGCGGCGTCCGTGGGGTTCGCGGGCGGCAGCGGGGCCGCCAGGCCCTGCGCGGTGTCCAGGGCGTAGACGGTGTCCGTCGAGCCGCCGCCCACCAGCGACAGGCCCGCACGGGCCCCGGGGATCACCTCCGCCGTCGAACCGGGCACGACCGTCTGCCGGGCCGCCGAGACCCGCGACACCTGGCCGGTGGCCAGGTTGGCCACCACGGCGTCCGCGCCCGACTGGACCAGCCGCAGCGGGGCGCCCGGCGCCGCCACCGTCACCCGCGCCACCACGTCGTCCGTCGAACCGTCCAGCAGGACCGCCTCGCCCCGGGGGGACGACGCCACCCACGCCTGGCCGGACACCAGCCCGACGCGGACCTGGGTGTACCCGGGCGCGGTCGCCACGACGACGAGGCCGAGGGCGCCGAGGGCCGCCGCCACGACGGCCGCCACGGCGCGCCCGGCGGGCGACCGCCAGCCGCGCAGGACCGCCTGGTTCCGGTGAGCCCGACCCGTCATCCCTCTCGCACTTCCCCCGTGTCACGGAGCCGGTGGCCGGCTCCGAGCCGTCGAATCGTCCCATGTCCGCGCCTGGCGGCGGAGCATCACGACCGAAGCTGCGGCAGGACCGGCGGTGCGCGACCGGCAGCTCTGCCGCCCGGACGTCAGGGCGAGGGCGCTCCGGGTCGGGTGACGGCGTCGTCGTCCGCCGGCACCGGGGACGTCCGGCGCACCAGCAGGGGCCGCGGGTCGAAGGGACGCCGCCACCGTGCGGGCGGCGACCCCGCGGAGCCCAGCGCCCGGCGGACGTGACTGTGGCCCGCCCAGGCGCGGTCGACGTCCTGGACACCGGGCTCGACCGGCGAGCAGGCGGCGGCGTCCACGGTCGGGCCCACCGGGTGCAGGGCCGCGGCCACGGGCGCCCCGAGCACCGTGCCGGCGAGCGCGATGACCTGCGGCGGGGTGAGCGCGAGGTCGCGCGGCACGCCCGCCTCCTGCAGCCGGTCGCGGATCTCGGCCCACGCGCCGAGCACCCGCGCCCGCGCCGTCGCGGCGGAGCGCCGCCGTCGCCGCCGACCGGCCTTGAGCACCGGCACCAGCAGCGGGGTGAGCAGCACGAGCAGCAGGAGCCACCACAGGCGCGACCACGCCGAGCCGCCGCCGTCACCCTCGCCGCCCGCCACCGCGACGTCGGCCTGCGGGTTGACCGGGGCGTCGACCTGCGGGCCACGGCCCTGGCGTTGGGCCTCCGCCTGGGGCGGGGTCCCCTCGCGCGGCCGGTTGCGGGCGATCGACTCGGGCGGCGTCGGCTCGAAGGCGACCCACCCGTACCCCGCGAGCCGGACCTCCGGCCAGGCGTGCGCGTCGTCCGTCATGACGGCGAAGGTGCCGTCCGCCGCGCGGTGCTCCGGCGAGAGCACGTACCCGGCCACCACCCGCGTCGGGAAGCCCAGGCTGCGCGCCAGGACGGCGAAGGCGGAGGCGCGCTGCTCGGCGAAGGAGTCCGGGAAGGTCGGGTCGGCCGTGAGCAGGTCGGCCAGGACGGCGTACGACTCGCCGGGCGGGTGCGCGGTGCCGTAGGGGAGCCCACGCAGCGTGGTCTCCAGCGCCTTGAGCTGGGCGTACTGCGTCGGCCGGCCGCTGGTCAGCGAGCGGGCGCGCTGCACCAGCTCCGCCGGCGGCGACGGCAGCTCGGTGTAGGCGGGGCCGCCCGACAGGTCCGCGACGGCGGTCTGGACGCCGGCCGGGTCGACGGCCGCGATGCTCGTGCGCACCCGGTACTCCCGGCCGCCCTCCCCCGGCGTCGCGGTGATCAGGTTGCCCTGCGGCACGGCCACCCGCAGCCCGTCGCCGTCCACCTCGCCGGGCATGCCGGCGACGGGCAGGAACGTCCCCTGGTAGCCGACCACCCGCACGGTCAGGGTGGCCGGCACCGCCTGCTTGACGACCGCGTCCTGCGTGATCCGGGCGCCGGGGCGCAGGAACTGCCCGGACGGCTCCCACGCCGCGCCGGTGAACGTGTCCAGGGCCGCGATCCGCACCCGGCCGAGCCCGGTGCGCAGTTGCGGCGCGTCCACCCGCACGGTGAAGAGGGTCGCGGGCGGGGACGTCGTCAGCTGGACCTTGAGGTGCATGAGCGGGTTGGAGACGTCGAGGTCGTCATGGGCCGCGGCGATCGTCGTCCGCGGGTCGTAGGGCGGCCGCTGCAGCCCGGCGGGCACCAGCATTGCGGCGCCCGCCCCGATCCCGACGACGAGCAGCAGGGCCGCCACCCCGGCGACGACGGCGCTCGCCGGGACGCCCCGGCCCGGCCCGGGCAGCGCCACCGCGCCGGCCGGCCCGTCGCCCGGGGCGCCGGCCGCGCCCGTGGGCTTCCGACGGCCGGTGCGCTCCGGGCGGCCCTCGCCGGTGACGACGTCGGGACGGACGAGCACGAGCAGCGCCGCGACGCCCAGGAGCAGGGCCGCCGGGAGCCACCGCGTCGAGGTGCGGCCGGCCGTCAGCAGCAGCGCCACCACGTAGGCGGCCAGCGGCGGGGCCAGCGGGGCCAGGCGGGCGCGCGGGCGGCGCAGCAGCAGGACGCCGAGGAACGCGGCGAGCCAGACCACCATGACGGGGAGCACCAGCAGGTCCGGGGTGGGGGCCGCGGGCAGCCCCACCGTGATCATCCGGGACCAGCCCTGGTGCACCGCGGCCAGGCCCTGGCCCAGCGCGGGCCCGACGCCGCTCGCCGTCCCCGGCGGGTAGAGCCGCAGCAGCAGCCCCACCGGACCCAGCACGACGAGCGCCACCATCAGCCCGCGGCCCGCGCGGCTGCGTCCGGGCAGGGCGGCCAGGCCGCCGAGGAGCGCGGCGGCGAGCAGGTGCGTGCGGTGCGTGGTGCCGAAGAAGTAGCCGTCGAGGAGCCAGCCGGCGATCCCGGTCGCCGCGAGCACCAGCACGACCTCCGCCGCGCGGCGCAGCCGGGCCGTCCTCACCGGGACGCCACCTTGACCCACGCGGCGGTGAACTCGGCGGCGTCCGCGACGGTCACCGTGACGACGCCGCGCAGGGCCCCGTCCGTGGCCCCCGGGAAGGCACCCGGGCGGGCGCCGGGGAAGGCACCCGCAGGAGCCGCGGCCACGCGCGGCCCGACCTGCACCAGCGTGATGAGCTCGAAGCGCGCCCGGACCGCGGGCAGCACCTGCACGCCGGCCCCGGCGGCGGAGCCGGTGACCACGGTGAGGGCGACGCCGTCGTCGTCCGGGCCGACGACGTCGAGGCCGGCGAGAACCTGCAGCCCGGGGTCGTCGGGAGTGGCCCGGACGGCGGCCAGCAGGTCCAGGGCGCGGCGGCCGTCCCCGGTGCCCGGCTCGGCCGTCTCCCGCTGCCCACCCGTCGTCCGCAGGTCGAGCGGGAAGCCGCCGGTGGCCAGCGAGACGGCGAGCGAGGCCGCGATCCGGACGGCGTCCTCGAAGCCGTCCTTCACGTACGCCAGGGAGAGCGTGTCGAGCAGGACCACCATGCGCGGTTCGGTCGGGACGACGAGATGGCGGACCATGAGCGTCCCGGTGCGGGCGCTCGACCGCCAGTGGATGAGCCGGCGGTCGTCGCCGGCCCGGTACTCGCGCAGGCTGTGGAACGCGATGCCGCCCTGCGGCGCCGCCTCCGTCGTCGGGCCGTCGAGGTTGCGCGACCGGCCGAGCGGCAGCGGGGGGACCGGGTGCCAGGCCGGGTGCACGGTCAGCACCGACTGCGTCGCGACCGGCCGGGCGGCGCTGAGCAGCCGCAGCGGGTCCGCGTGGCCGATCGTGAGCGGGCCGACCTGGTGGACGCCGCGCCGGTCCGTCGGCAGCAGGTACTCCACCGAGCGGGCGGCGCCCCGCGCCAGGCTGGGCACCGGGATCGACACCGGTCGCCCGCCCACCTGCTCGACCGCCACGACGGGCGGGCTGCGCCGGGGCGAGCGGTTGGTCACGGTCAGGACGCCGTGGCACTCCTCGCCCTCGCGCACCCGCACCGGGCGGATCTCCCGGACGACGAGCACGTGCGGCCGGGCGATCATCCACACCGCGGCCTGCAGCAGCGCGGCGGCCCCGCCGAGCCCGAGCACCAGCAGCTCGCCGTACCCCAGCACCCACCCGGCGCCCAGGAGCAGCGCGGTGCACCCGGCGGTCCAGCGGCCGGTGGCCGTGAGCATCGGCTACCCCACCAGGCGCTCGGTGGGCACCTGCAGCGCGCTCACCGTGGCCTCCAGCAACGACACCGCCGTCGTGCCCTGCAGCTCCGCCTCGGGGCGCAGCAGCATCCGGTGCGCGAGGACGTAGGGCGCCAGCGCCTTGACGTCGTCCGCGGTGACGAACGGCCGGCCCGCGGCCGCCGCCCGCGCCTGCGCGGCCGCCGCCAGCGCGATCGTGCCGCGGGGGCTGACGCCGAGCCGCACCTGCGGCAGCTGCCGGGTCGAGGCGGTGAGCATGACGATGTAGTTCTTGATCGCCGGCGCCAGGTGCACGCGCTGGACGACGCCGCACAGGTGCACCAGGTCGGACGTGGACATGACCGGCTGCACCTGCTCGGCACCGAGGCCGGCCATGCGCCGGTCGAGGATCTCCACCTCGGCGTCGTGGCCGGGGTACCCGACGGACATCCGCACCATGAACCGGTCGATCTGCGCCTCGGGCAGCGGATAGGTGCCGCCGTGCTCGATCGGGTTCTGGGTCGCCATGACGACGAACGGCCGCGGCACCGGGTAGGCGATGCCGTCGACGGTGACCTGCCGCTCCTCCATCACCTCCAGGAGCGCCGACTGGGTCTTGGGCGAGGCCCGGTTGATCTCGTCGCCGAGGACGATGTTGGCGAAGACGGCGCCCTCGTGGAAGACGAACTCGCGCCGGCCGGCGTCGTAGATCTGGACCCCGGTGACGTCGGACGGCAGCAGGTCGGGCGTGAACTGGACGCGCCGCACCGACCCGTCGACGGACGCCGCCAGCGCCTTCGCCATGGACGTCTTGCCGACGCCGGGCACGTCCTCGATGAGCAGGTGGCCCTCGGCCAGCACGCACAGCGTGGCGAGCCGCACGACGCCGTCCTTGCCCCGCACCACCCGCTGGACGTTGGCCACCAGCGCCTCGTAGCGCTCCGCGACCCAGGCCACCTGGCGGGCCAGATCGTCGTGCCCGACGTTCATGCGTACCGTCCCCGAGACGGGGGTCGCCACCCGATGGCATCGACCCTGATGGAGGTCACCTTACGACCGGTGCCTCACGGCCCGGCGCGGTCGCCCGAAAAAGCGCCCGGCGACCACCCGGCAGGACCCTGCCGAGACCCGCAGACCTGCCGGTAATCATGCACGGCTGAGTTGATCATGCACGGTTGAACTTCCTCACCCGCAACTCCAAGTAGTGATTACACTTCAGAGAGTGAGTGAAGAGGCGTGGTGGGTGCGCAAGCCGGAGGCGACGACGGCCACCGCCGTCGAGGACGCCGTCCCGCTCGTCGTCCAGGCCGCTGACCCGCAGCAGGGCGTCACGCTGGTCCTCACCCCCGAGCCGCCGCCCGAGCCGCCGCCCGAACCCGAACTGGAACCCGAGTCCGGGCCGGCACCCGGGCTCGACCCCGGCCCGGCACCGGGGAACCAGGGCGCCGACCGCAGCCGCCGTCCGCGCCGCGCGCTGGTGGCCGCGCTGGTCGCCGTCACCAGCGTGGGGACGGCGTCCGCCGGGGCGGTGACCCTGCTGCGTGACGGCGACCGGCCGCGGCCGGCGACGCCGGCGGTGGTCGCGGCACCCGCGCGGGTCGATCCGGCGACCATGACGGCGACCGCGTCCAGCACCCAGGACAGCGAGGGCGGCACCAGCTACGCCGCCGCCAACACCCTCGACGGCGATCCGGCCACCGCCTGGAACAGCAACGGCGCGGCCCGTCCCCGGGGCCGCGCCGTCACCCTGACCTACACGTTCGCCCGTCCGGTCGAGCTGCGCGACGTCGTCGTCCGCAACGGCTACCAGAAGGTGCGACCGCGGCCCGGCCGGGCGCCGGTCGACCTCTACCCGGCCAACGCCCGGGTCCGCCGCCTGCGCGTCGTCACCGACCGCGGCGCCTGGACCTGGGACCTCGCCGACGTCCGGGCCCCGCAGACCTTCGCGGGGGCGGCGGGCCGGACCGGTTCGGTCCGGCTGGAGGTGGTGTCGGTCTATCCCTCGACCACCTACCCGGACGTCGCGCTCAGCGAGGTGGCCTTCACCGCCCTCACCCCGAGCACCTGACGGGCGGGCGACGGGCAGGCGGGCGACGGGTCAGTGCCGCTCGGGGCCCAGGCCGAACGGCCTCGGCATCGGGTTGAAGGTCCGGACGGTCCAGCGGTCGGCGGCACGCAGCGCCCGCCGCATCGACGGGGTGGTCAGGGTGGTCAGGGTGCCGGCGAGCTTTCGCACGGTGTTTCGCATGGAGCGGTTCTCCTGACGTGTCGGCGACCGGTCGGCCGCCGGATCGAGCGGCACGTCGTCGTGTCACGCGGAAACGATGGTGCGTCGGGTACAGCGACGTGCCACCCGCACCCCATCCCCGCCCGGGCGTGAGGCCGCTCACGCAGGGTCACGCCGTCCGTGCCACCAGGGCCAGCCCCCACACCACGGCGAGGACGCCGGGCACCGCACCCGGCGGCGGCGCCTGCCCGAGCCACGCCCACGCGACCAGGGTGGCGCCCGGCACCTCCAGCAGGATCGCCAGGGACAGCGACGTCGCGCCGACCACCGGCAGCGCCGCGTTGAACGCGGTGTGGCCGAGCAGCTGCGCCACCACCGTGAGCAGCGCCACCTGCGCCCACGCGGTGCCGTCCCAGCCGCCGAGCCGGACGCCGCCCGCCAGGCACACCGGCAGCAGCGCCAGCGCGCACACCGTGTAGGCGAGCACGGTGTAGACGCCGGTGGACAGGTCCGCGCGCGCCCGCTCGCCCGCCACCGCGTACCCGGCACCCGCGGCCCCGCCCACCAGCGCCAGCGCGTCGCCGAGCAGCGCGTCCGCCGAGCGCCCGACGTCCAGGCCGGTGATGACGACGACGCCGAGGACGCCGAACGCGGCCCCCGCCGTCACCGTTCCGGGCACCGCGGCGCCGCGCAGCCGGCGCGCCGCGACGATCCACAGCGGCGACGTCGTCACCAGGGCCGTCGCGGTCGCCACGCTGGTCAGGCGCAGGCTCGGGATCCAGGTCCCGAAGTGGACGGCGAGCAGCAGCCCGGCCAGCGCGGTCGAGCGCAGCCGGCCGGACCGCGGGCCGCCGAGCCGGACCGCCCGCAGCTCGGAGCGGCTGCGACGCCCGGCGGCGACGACGGGCGCGGTGGCGAGCGCGCCGAGCGCCGTCCGCCAGAAGGCCACCGCGAGCGCGGGCACGGCCACCGCGGCGGCCAGCGGTCCGGACAGCGACACCCCCGCCACGCCCAGGCCGACGAGCAGCCATGCTCGGGTCACCGCCCCGGGCACCCTGCCGGGGACCGCCCGGGGCCCGGCACGGTCCGGGAGGTCCTGCCCATCCACGCCCCGACTGTGCCACGCTCGGACCGTGACGACGCCAGAGCCCTCGCCGATTCCGGCTGCGGCCGACCCCGCTGCCGCGTCCCCCGGTTCCGCCTCCGCACCCGCCGGCCACCAGCCGAACCCCGTGCCCGGCGCCTCCGCGGCCACGCTGACCCCGCACCACGCCGCGCTCATCGCCGAGACGTGCAGCAAGAGCAACGTGCTGTGGGTCCGGACGGCCGGCTCGGTGCGGCACAACCTGGCGTGGCACGTGTGGCACGACGACGCGGCCTACGTCGTCTACGGCGTCGACGAGCAGATGCTGCCCCTGCTCAGCGGCCAGGTGGAGGTCGTCGCGAAGAGCAAGGACAACGGCTCGCGCGTCGTGACGTTCGTCGCGCAGGCCGACATCCTGCCCGCCCGCTCCGCGGAGTGGGAGGCCGCCGCCGCCGCGCTCGCGGCGTCGCGCCTGAACACCCGCGACAGCGCCACCCAGCGCGACCGGTGGGCCTCCGGCACGCTCGTCACCCGGCTCACGCCGCTCTACGTCAGCGCGAGCGGCCTCGGCGACGACCGCAGCGAGGCCGGCGCGGTGCCGGCGCCGACCGAGGGCCCCACCACCATGACCGCGCACCAGCCGTGGCACGTGCGCGGGCGCGCGTCCACCTGGCGCGCGCGGCGGGCCGCCCGTCGGCCCTGACCCCGGCCCCGGCGTGGGTAGCCTGGTCGGGTGGTGACCAGCACCCCGACCAGGGTCTTCGTGGCCCGCCTGGCCGGCCTGGCGGTGTTCGACCCGCTGGGTGACCAGGTGGGCCGGGTCCGCGACGTCGTGGTCGTGTTCAGCGCGCGCCGGCAGACGCCGCGCGCCGTCGGCCTCGTCGTGGAGGTGCCCGGCCGGCGCCGGGTCTTCGTCCCGATGACCCGCGTGACCAGCATGGACGCCGGGCAGGTCATCACCACCGGGCTGGTCAACATGCGGCGCTTCGAGCAGCGCCCGACCGAGACGCTGGTGCTCGGCGAGATGCTCGACCGCACCGTCGACGTCCGCGGGACGCAGGAGCAGGTCGTCGTCGAGGACGTCGCCATCGAGCCGGGGCGGCGCGGGGAGTGGCACGTCACCCGGCTGTTCGTGCGGCGCGGGCGGGTCGGGCGGCTGCGGCGACGCGGCGAGACCTTCGTCGTCCCCTTCGAGGACGTCACCGGCTTCGGCATCATCGAGCAGCGGCAGGGTGTGGCCAACCTGCTCGCCGCCTTCGAGGAGCTGAAGGCCGCCGACCTCGCCGAGATGATCCACGAGCTGACCCCCAAACGCCGCCTCGAGGTCGCCGCGGGCCTGGACGACGAGCGGCTCGCCGACGTCCTCGAGGAGCTACCCGAAGACGACCAGGTCGAGATCCTCTCCGTGCTCGGCGGCGAGCGCGCGGCCGACGTCCTCGAGGCCATGCAGCCGGACGACGCCGCCGACCTGCTCTCGGAGCTCCCGCAGGACCAGGCCGAGCAGCTCCTGGCGCTGATGGAGCCCGGCGAGGCGGACGACGTCCGCCGGCTCCTGGCCTACGACGAGCGGACGGCCGGCGGCATGATGACGCCGGAGCCGGTGATCCTCTCCCCCGACGCCACCGTCGCCGAGGCCCTCGCCCACGTGCGCCGCCAGGACATCTCCCCGGCGCTGGCTGCGGCCGTCTACGTCTGCCGGCCGCCGCTGGAGACCCCGACGGGCCGCTACCTGGGGCTGGTCCACATCCAGCGGCTGCTGCGCGAGTCCCCGCGGGAGGCGCTCGGCACCATGCTCGACAAGGACGTCGAACCGGTGGGGGTCCACACCGAGCTGCCCGCCATCACCCGGCACCTGGCCACGTACAACCTCGTCGCGGTGCCGGTGACGGACGACGTCGGGCGCCTGGTCGGGGCGGTCACCGTGGACGACGTCCTCGACCACCTCCTGCCCGACGACTGGCGCGACGCCGACGACGACCTCACCGGGGAGGTGCCCCGTGTCGGCTGACGACCGCCGCCACCGCCCGCGCGCCCGGACCGTCTCCCTCGACGTCCCGCTGGAGCTGCGGCGCGCCGTCCTGCCGACGCCGCAGGTCGACCCCGAGGTCTTCGGCCGCGGTTCGGAACGCTTCGCCCGGTTCATGGGGACGGCGCAGTTCATCGCCTACATGACGGCGTTCGTCGGGCTCTGGCTGGCGTGGAACACCTTCGGGCCGGCGCGCTGGCAGTTCGACCCGCGGGCGCTGAACTACACGCTGCTCACGCTGATCCTCAGCCTGCAGGCCTCGTACGCGGCCCCGCTCATCCTGCTCGCCCAGAACCGGCAGGCCGACCGGGACCGGGTCTCGTTCGAGCAGGACCGGCAGCGCTCCGAGCGCAACCTCGCCGACACCGAGTACCTGGCCCGCGAGGTCGCGGCGCTGCGGATCGCGCTGCGGGACGTCGCCACGCGCGACTTCGTCCGGTCCGAGCTGCGCGTCCTGCTGGAGGAGCTGCTCGAGCGCGACGCGGACGGCGGCGGCGAGGGCGGCGGTGGCGGCAAGCCCGGCAAGGGCGGCAAGGGGGGCAAGAAGGGCGGGCGCGGCGGCGCCCCGCGCCCCGACCCGGTGGAGGCGGCACGGCCCGACCCGGTGACGTCGCCGAAGCCGGGGCCCGACCCGGCGCAGCCCGGCCCGGCGGAGGCACCGAGGCCCGACCCGGTGGAGTCGCAGCGCGGTTGATGCGCCGAACGGGTCAACCCGGCGGCGCCGGTTGCCGAGACTCACCCCGTGCCACCCCTCGAGAGAGCCCCTCACACCGAGGGCGTTCCCCGCCAGCAACGACGCTTCGACGCGTCCGCCGCGGAACGCCGGCGGCTGGGCGACGTGCTGGTGGACTCCGGGCTGATCACCGCCGAACAGCTCCAGGCGGCGCTGCGGGCGCAGAAGAGCGTGGACGGGCCCCGCCGGCGGATCGGCCAGGTCGTCAGCGACCTGGGCTTCGCCAGTGAGCGGCAGGTCGCCGAGTGCCTGGCCCAGCTCCTGCACCTGGAACTGGTCGACCTGTCCAAGATGACCGTGCTGCCCGAGCACGTCCGGCTGCTGCCGCGCGCGGTCGCCGAGCGCACCCGGGTGCTCGTCATGGACCGCTCCGACCGCGGCGTCCTCACCGTGGCGGCCGCCGACCCGACGAACGTGCTGGCCTTCGACGACGTCCGGCTGTACACCCGCAGCACGGACATCGAGGTGTTCGTCGCCACCGACAGCCAGATCCGCGACCAGATCAACCGCGCCTGGTCCCTCAGCCAGGACGGCGGGGCGGCCGCCGAGCTGATCGGTGAGGCCGGCGCCGGCAACGCCGACGACGAGTACGACGCCTCCGCGAACGGCGTCGAGGACGCCCCGATCGTCCGGTTCGTCAACCAGGTGCTGGGGGACGCCGTCCGCACCCGGGCGTCGGACATCCACATCGAGGTCGAGCGGGACGCGCTGCGTGTCCGGTACCGCATCGACGGCCTGCTGCGTGACGTCACGACCGCCCCGAAGCGGCTCGCGACCGCCGTCATCAGCCGCATCAAGATCATTTCTGGCCTGGACATCGCCGAGCGCCGGATCCCGCAGGACGGCCGTACCCGGTTCGCCGTCGAGGGGCAGGCGATCGACGCCCGGATCAGCACCCTCCCCAGCCTGCACGGGGAGAAGGTCGTGATCCGGCTCCTGACCCGGGGGGACGCCGTCCCGTCGCTGAGCGAGCTCGGCCTGGAGCCCGACCAGCTCATCAAGCTGGAGACCGCGCTCTCGGTGCCGCAGGGACTCATCCTCATCACCGGGCCGACCGGTTCCGGCAAGACGAACACGCTCTACTCCGCCATCGCCACGATCCGGTCGCCGGAGCTCAACATCGTCACCCTCGAGGACCCGGTCGAGGTCCAGCTGCCCGGGATCACCCAGGTCGGCGCCAACGAGAAGACCGGGATGACGTTCAGTCGGGGCCTGCGCTCGATCCTGCGGCAGGACCCGGACATCATCCTCGTCGGCGAGGTCCGGGACGGCGAGACCGCCGAGCTCGCGCTCAAGGCGGCGATGACGGGTCACCTGGTGCTCACCACCCTGCACACGAACTCGGCGGTCGCGGCGCTCACCCGGCTCGTCGACATGGGGGTCCAGCCGTTCATGGTGGCGTCGTCGCTCACCGCGTCGGTCGCCCAGCGCCTGGTGCGCCGCCCCTGCGAGTCGTGCGCCGAGCCGTACGTCCCCGACGAGCTGACGCTCACCATGCTCGGCCTCGTCGCGAGCGACCTGGCCGGCGCGACCCCCCGGCGCGGGGCCGGCTGCTCCGAGTGCGGCAACACCGGGTACCGCGGGCGCACCGCCGTCTACGAGATCCTCACCGTGGACGCCACGATGCGCCAGATCCTCATCAAGGAACCGACCGAGGCGGCGATCTCGGCCGCGGCGCGCGCCGCGGGCATGGTCACGCTGCGCGCGGCGGCGATCATCAAGGCGCTGCGCGGGCTGACCACCTTCGAGGAGGCCATCCGCGTCACCCACGCCGACCACTCGGGCGGGTCCTCGTGCCCGGTCTGCGAGCGGCCCGTGGGCAGCGACATGGTCGCCTGCCCCTGGTGCGCCGCGACCCTGGACCGCGGCCAGTGCCCGACGTGCGACCGCAGCCTGGACGCCGACTGGCGCATCTGCCCCTGGTGCCGCACTCCCGCCGTCCGGACGGCGGCACCGCCCCAAGCCGTCCTGCAGTCGGCCCCTCAGCCGGCCCCTCAGCCGGCCCCTCAGCCGGCGCCCCAGCCCGCCCCTCAGCCGGCGGCGCAGCCCGCCCCTCAGCCGGCGGCGCAGCCCGCCCCTCAGCCCGAGTACCAGGCCCAGCCGGAGTACCAGGAGTACGCGGCGCAGCCCGAGTACGCGGCGCAGCCCGAGTACGCGGCCCAGCCCGAGTACGCGGCCCAGCCCGAGTACCAGGAGTACGCGGCCCAGCCCGAGTACGCGGCCCAGCCCGAGTACCAGGCGCAGCCCGAGTACCAGGAGTACGCCGCCCAGCCCGAGTACCAGGTCCAGTACGAGCCGGAGGGCCAGTACGAGCAGCAGCACGCCCCGCACGAGCGCGGCCCGTACGACCAGTACGTCCGGCCGGAGCAGCCGGGCCCGTACGGCGGCTGACGGTCAGCCGGTGTGGGTGACCACGCCGGACGCGGAGTTCTTGGCGTCCTTCACCGACTCCAGGCGCACCTGCAGGGGGGCGTCGGGCACCGGGTCCTTGCCCGGGTCCGGCTTGGGTCGCACCACCGTGAGCCACGCGGGGTCGCCGCAGTCGGCGTCCGGCCCGGCGGTCGGGACCGCGACGAAGGTCAGCGTCCCGCCGTCCTTGGCGATCTCCTGCAGGGTGATCACGTAGCGGCAGTCGTTGACGGACTGCTCCCCGATCGTCGCCCCCTGCGCGAGCTTGACCTGGGTCACCCAGTTCTGGGTCCCGGCGGAGAGCCCGCCGGTCCAGGTGCCGGCGAACGTGGCCGGCACGGTGGGACCCGTACCGACGACGACCGGCGCGACGCTGGGCCGCGTCGTCCGGTCCCAGACGGTGAGCCCGACCGCCGCAGCCAGGGCCAGCACCCCGACGGCGGCCAGCACGACGGCCGACCGGCCGCGGCGCTCCCGGCGGGGACGGCGGTCCGCCACGTCCGTCGGACCGCCCGCGGCACCGCCCGTCGCGGGCGCGCCCGGCAACCCGGCGGGAGCCGACGTCGGGGCGGGGTCCGGCCGGCCCGTGACGCCGGCACCGCCGACCACGGTGGGCGGGGTCGGCGCGCCCACCATGGTCGCGGCGCGGGCGAGCAGGGCCTGGGTGTCGTCGGCCTGGGCCGCGTAGGCCCACGTCGACTGGCCGGGACGCGGCGCGGTGGGGCTGCCGATGAGCTGCAGCAGAACCTGCTGGGCGGTCGGGCGGGCGGCGGGCTCCTTGGCGAGGCAGGCGTCGAGGACGGCGGCCAGCCGCGACGGCACCGCGGACAGGTCGACCGGCGCCGACAGCACGCGGTAGAGGCGGTGACGTGCTCGGCCTCGAACGGCGAGGACCCGGTCGCCGCGTGGACCATCATCACGGCCCAGGAGAAGACGTCGGCCGCCGGCGTCAGCGGCTGCCCGTCGACCTGCTCGGGAGCCATGAACATCGGCGTCCCGATCATGCCCGTCGTCCCCGAGACGTGCCCGTTGAGGTCGCGGGCGATGCCGAAGTCGACGACGCGGGGGCCGTCCGGGCCGAGGATGACGTTGGCCGGCTTGACGTCCCGGTGCACCAGGCCCGCCTCGTGGATCGCCAGGAGCGCCGTCATCGTGCCGACGGCGAGCCGGTCCAGCGACGTCCCGGAGAGCGGGCCCTCGACGCGCACGTGCTCGGCCAGCGACGGCCCGGGGATGGACTCGCTGACGATGTACGGCGTCGCCGCCTCCAGGTCGGCCGCCAGCACGCGGGCGGTGCAGAACGGCGCCACCCGCCGCGCGGCCGACACCTCCTTGCCGAGCCGCGCCCGCGCCCCCGGGTCGGTCAGCCAGGTCGCGTGGAGGGCCTTGACGGCGACGAGCCCCGCGGCGTCCGAGTGCCCCTGGTAGACGACGCCCTGCCCGCCCGACCCCAGCCGCCCGTAGAGCCGGTAGCCGGCGATCTCCTCAGGATCGGCGGGTGCGAGCGGCGCGATCCCCACGCTGGGTCCTCCCCGGGTCGAGCCCGCAGCAATCGTTGACCCCGGGCGACGGGGGGCACCCTAGTCCAGGTGGCGCGGCCGGGGTCATCTGCGAACCCCGGGGTGCGCGACGGCCCGTCCGGCCGCCTACCATGCGTGGTTATGGGCACCCCCACGATCGACGCCGTCCACGCCGCTCTCGCCACCGTCAACGACCCCGAGATCCGCCGGCCCATCACCGAGCTGGACATGGTCAAGTCGGTCGATCTCGACGGCGGCCACGTCGCCGTCACGGTGCTCCTCACCGTCGCCGGCTGTCCGATGAAGGACAAGCTCACCGGCGACGTGCGGGCCGCGGTCGGAGCGATCGAGGGCGTCGAGGACGTCGCGGTGACCCTGGACGTGATGGACGACGGCCAGCGCGACGCGCTGAAGACCAAGCTGCGTGGCGGCCAGACCGTCCGGGAGGTGCCGTTCGCCAAGCCGGGGTCGCTCACCCGGGTGTACGCGGTGGCCTCCGGCAAGGGTGGCGTCGGCAAGTCCAGCGTGACCGTCAACCTGGCCGCGGCGATGGCCGCCGAGGGGATGCGCGTGGGCGTCCTGGACGCCGACGTCTACGGCTTCTCGGTCCCGCGGATGCTGGGCGTGGAGAACCAGCCCACCCGGGTCGACGACATGATCCTGCCGCCGGTCGCGCACGACGTGAAGGTCATCTCGATCGGGATGTTCGTGCCCGGCAACCAACCGGTCGTGTGGCGCGGCCCGATGCTCCACCGGGCGCTGGAGCAGTTCCTCACCGACGTCTTCTGGGGCGACCTCGACGTCCTCCTGCTCGACCTGCCGCCCGGCACCGGCGACATCGCGATCTCGGTGGCCCAGTTGCTGCCCGGCGCGGAGATCCTCGTCGTCACCACGCCGCAGGTCGCCGCGGCCGAGGTGGCCGAGCGCGCAGGCGCGATCGCGCTCCAGACGAAGCAGCACGTCGTCGGCGTGGTGGAGAACATGTCCTGGCTGGAGCTGCCCGACGGCACTCGGATGGACGTCTTCGGCAGCGGCGGCGGCCAGATCGTCGCCGACTCGCTCACCCGGGCCGTGGGCGCGCCGGTGCCGCTCCTGGGGCAGGTGCCGGTCGACGTCCGGCTGCGCGAGGGCGGCGACAGCGGGACGCCGGTCGTCCTCAGCGACCCGGACTCCGCCGCCGCCGTCGCCCTGCGCGGCGTCGCCCGCGCCCTGGGCCGCCGCGCCCGTGGCCTGTCGGGCCGCTCCCTGGGCCTGAGCCCCGTCTGACCGCCGGCACCAGCCGCAGTCGTGATCATGCACGGTTGAACATCAGAACCACCGATGTTCAACCGTGCAT
>Ga0302322_100001310_pt1 | contig 20228 bp, 17 predicted proteins | sample Fen_T0_2_FD_203757 | JGI IMG/M metagenome (GOLD analysis project Ga0302322, IMG submission 203757) | Peat permafrost microbial communities from Stordalen Mire near Abisko, Sweden - Fen_T0_2 | ecosystem: Environmental > Terrestrial > Soil > Wetlands > Permafrost | place: Sweden: Abisko...
AACTAATCCCTCACGCCAGCCACGTCGCCGCGTAACCTGAATACCTCCGACCATTAGCAAAACGGCCACCGCACCTACCATAAGTTGATACCAGGGCGAAGTGCGTCCTTGAAAATCATTCAATACAAGCAACGCCAACGCATTTGGCAGAGGGTTTTTCACGAACCATACGAACTTGCCAAAATAATCATGCTCGAAGGCCACTCGCTTCGATATCGGTAAGAGCTCCAACGCAAACGCCAATCGGATCAGCGCATAAGCCATGAGCATCGCCCAACCGAGTAAAAATAGATGTTGAATCAAGCGGAAGCGCGGAGCCTGCTGGACGAGTTCGCCTCGCCGAACTGCTTTAACCGCGATAAAAACGAGATAAAATAACCCGTTGGGCTGAAACGTCCACGCGCTCGCTACCACCAATACCATCGCAAGGATGCACAATACAAATTGCTTTCCTCGCGCGGTTGGCGGTTGACGAAATCCATTTTCCGCTGCCACAAACGCCGCCATGGATAACAATGCCGAATAAGCGTAAGGCCACAATATGCTCCACCCTGCCACCATTTGCGCCGAAGGAACGAGCGCAAACATGGCCCCCACACACGCCGCGGTCGTCAGCGACCAACTATATAAAAGGACTAACACGAGGCACACGCCCGCAGCCATGAAGCCGAGGCAGATAGAGCCGCCTAACCGCGACCAGGAAAGATCTCGAATGTGGTCGATGTGCTTGAAAGTCGTCTGCAGCAGCCAGCCGTAAATCGGACGCGCTTGGGAACCGCAAAACCGGATTTCCTTTCCGGGCTCCTCACGCGCTTCGCGCGTCACCGAATAGTCATCGCGCAGGCCGTACTCCATCCAGGTTGTGTTCCAATACAAACAAGTCGGAAAAACCAGCAGCAAAGTTGCCACCACAAACAGCCACCAACGCAGGGGCAGGCACACGCCAAAGGCCCGTCTCATTCAAATCCTTTGGCTGCGGTGGCAACGTATGTATTCACAAACAAAATCACCATACTCCGCGCGCGTTGCATCAAGACTATTCATCGTTCGCCAAAAATGATGAATCGTCAGATCCGACTCGATTGCAGCGAATTTTTGGGCAACGTGTTCACCATGCGTCGCATCACCCTACTGTCCGCTACCGCGGCATGCTTTCTGTCTTTTTTTTCAACTACGTTTTCCGCGCCAAGCAAAGATATTTACCTCGATCCCTCTCAACCGCTCGAAACGCGCGTGGCTGACCTCGTTTCCCGCCTGACCATAGAAGAAAAAGCAGCGCTGATGATGAATGGTTCACCAGGCGTTCCGCGTCTCGGCATTCCAAAATATGATTGGTGGAACGAGGCGCTGCATGGCGTCGCCCGCGCGGGAGAAGCCACTGTTTTCCCTCAAGCCATCGGACTCGCCGCTATGTGGGACGAAGATTTCATGTTCACGGTTGCCGACACCATCAGCACCGAAGCTCGCGCCAAATATCACGAGGCCATTCGGCACGACAAGCACGCGCAATATTACGGTCTTACTTTCTGGACGCCTAATATAAATATTTTCCGCGATCCGCGCTGGGGCCGCGGCCAGGAAACTTATGGCGAAGATCCATTCCTGACCGGTCGTCTCGGTGTCGCGTTCGTGCGTGGTCTGCAAGGCAACGACCCGCGTTACCTGAAGTCCGCTGCTTGTGCCAAACACTTTGCAGTTCACAGCGGGCCCGAGTCGCTCCGCCACAACTTCGATGTATCGCCAAGCGAAACCGATTTTCACGATACCTATTTGCCGGCTTTCGAAGCGCTCGTACGCGAAGCCCACGTCGAAACGGTTATGACCGCGTACAATTCGATCTACGGTTATCCCTGCGCAATCAACCCGCGCCTCTACGATATTCTCTACAACCAATGGCGCTTCGACGGCCACGTCGTTTCCGACTGTGGTGCGATCTACGACCTGTCGCGTAGTTACAAAGTGGCGCGCAATGATGCCGAGGCCGAAGCCATGTCAGTCAAAGCCGGTCTTTGCTTGCGCTGCGGTGAAGACGCGCCCGCGCTCGCTGAAGGCGTGAAGAGCGGCTTCATCGCCGAGTCCGACGTGAACATTCGCCTCGGTCAACTTCTCCGCACGATGTTCCGTCTCGGTTTCTTCGACCCACCGGAGATGGTGCCGTATTCAAAAATCCCCTTCAGCGAAAATAATTCTCCCGCACACGCTGCGATCGCGCTCGCGGCCGCACAAAAATCGATCGTTCTCCTGAAAAACGACGGCACGCTCCCATTGAAATCCGAGAAGCTAAAACGCGTCGCAGTGATTGGCCCAAATGCAAACTCCCTCGCTGCGCTCCTCGGCAACTACAACGGCACCCCGTCCGCACCCGTCACCATTCTGGCTGGCATTAAGGCGGCCTTAGGCGAACACGTTGCTATCGACTACAATATCGGTTGCGACTACGTCGCTCGCGATTCCACGCTCGTTCCTATCCCGCGCACCAATCTCTCCAATGGTGAATACACCGGGCTCAACGGCGAATATTTTGCGACTCCCGACCTTGCCGGCCAGCCCATCGCACGCCATCGCGACCGTTCGCTCGCGTTCAATTGGTCCAAGGACAAGCTCCCCGAAAAAGTCCCCGCACAAAATTTCTCCGTGCGGTGGAACGGCTGGTTGTTGACCGGTCTTGGTGGAGACTACCAGTTTTCCCTCGATGCGAGCGGTGGCGTTCGTTTTTATATCGGCGACGAGCTCGTATTCGACGCTTGGACGCCTGGCGCGAAAACCAAGACGGCCACTCGTCGCCTGCCGGAAAATGCACGACTGCCCGTGCGTATCGAGTTCTCCCATACTGAAGGTCCGGCGAACTTCGCCCTCAAATGGGCGACGCCGAATGCAACCTCCAGCTTTGCTGAAGCGCTTACGAAGGCGCGCGAGGCCGACGTCGTGATCTTCGTCGGCGGCATAACCGCCCAACTTGAAGGCGAAGAGATGCAGGTCAACTTCGACGGATTCTCTGGCGGTGATCGCACCAAGATAGAATTGCCGGCGATTCAAGAGCAATTACTAGAACAACTGCACGCCATCGGCAAACCCGTCGTACTCGTACTTATGTCAGGCAGCGCGGTGGCTCTTCCTTGGGCGGACGCCAACCTCAATGCCATCCTGCAAGCCTGGTATCCCGGCCAAGCCGGTGGAACCGCGGTTGCGGACGTGCTCCTAGGCAAAACAAACCCCGCCGGCCGCCTACCGATCACGTTTTATCGTGAGACAAAAGACCTGCCGCCCTTCGAAAACTATGCAATGGCCAACCGCACCTATCGATATTTTCCCGGACAACCACTCTATCCATTCGGTTACGGCCTCAGCTACACTCGCTTCGCCTACAAAAACCTGAGCGTTGCGAAAAGTGCCACCCCGGGCGAACTCTCTGTCAGTATCGAAGTAACCAATACCGGAAAATATGATGGCGATGAAGTCGTGCAACTCTACGCTCGCGAACCCGTTTCGGCCCATGCACCCGCCCGCGAATCGCTCTGCGGTTTCAAACGGATCTCGTTGAAACGGGGCGAAACCAAAACCGTTACTACCACTATTTCTGCGACTGCTTTACGCCGTTGGAGTTCAGAGAAGAACGATTACGTTATTTTCCCCGGTGATTGGACCGTCCTCGCTGGCTCCTCCTCCGCCGATCTCCACGAAAAGGCAATTGTCAGTTTTTAGCTACTAGTCAGTGGCCAATCTGCAAATAGAGTAAAATTGGAGAAGAAACAGTAGATCTCAGCCCATATTGCCGGAACAACCAGGCTTGCGGTATACAACAACGCGCATCTACTGTTCTCCTACAGGATCAGTCGCACGTAAAACGCGGGTGACTTTGACGCCCTCTGGAGCTCGATAAAGGAACCTATGCCGGCTTTACGCGTATTGGTGGTCGATGACAACGATCTCGTCGTCCGAGTGATCTCCGATCTGTTGCGTCAGCGCGGCGATCTTTGCGTAAGCGCCACAGGTGCTGAAGAGGCGCTCCAACTCATCCAGGACAACATTTTTGATCTGCTGCTCAGCGACATGGTGATGCCTGGCATGGATGGCCTTGAGTTAATCAAACGCGCGAAAATCCTTCAGCCAGCCTTGGTATGCATCCTAATGTCTGGCCTAGGCACGCGCAGGGACATCATCTCCGCATTACAAATCGGCGTGTTCGACTTCATGGACAAGCCAGTGCCCGACATGGCGTCGTTCAACATGATCGTCGAACGCGCTGGTGGACGCAGCCGCCTTATCCGCGAGCGCGATGCGCTACTCGAAAGCCTCAAGCAGCAAAACTCCAAGCTGGAGTTTAGTCTTCAACGCTTGCACGAGGCCTTTGGCCAGCTTCGGCAACAGGAGGAAGAATTGGAATCCGATTTGCTCCGAGCTCAACAAGTGCAGCGTCGTTTTCTGCCGACAGGTTTTCCAAGCACTGCCGGGCTCGATTGTTTTGCTTACTTTGGACCTTGCGACCAGGTTGGTGGAGATTTTTTTGGCACGTTCCCCCTGTCCGACGGCCGCATGGTGGTCTATTTACTCGATGTCGCGGGTCATGGGGTAAGCGCGGCGATCGTAACCGTGACGCTGCGCGAGCTGATGCGCGCACGTATGCGGCAAAATACCGATAACGACCTATTCGGCAATCCCAGTGCGTTGCTGGCGTTCATGAACGACGCGGTCATCGAGGAACAATTCGAGCCACCCGTGCTCGTGACGATGATTTATGCCGTGTTTGATCCAGCATCGGGGCGCGTTTCCTTCGCCGGTGCGGGCCATCCGCCGCCGTTTTTAGTCACTAGTCGCAGTGAGGGCCGACCTGTACCTGCGCAAGGTCCGGTCTTGGGCGCCAATACCGGGTCAGTTTATGCGACGACCGAGCTGCAACTCGCTCAAGGCGACACTCTGCTATTTTATTCAGATGGGCTCACGGAAACGCGTGATGTTACAGGCACAGAATTTTCACCGAACCGGCTATTAGAACTTATTAAGTCCCATATTGGAAAGACCGCCGCAGAGGTTGGCCGCGCCATTGAAGAGGCGCGCGCAAAGTTCCTTGAAGGCACAGCGCCAACCGATGACATGACGTTTATCGTTTTCCGTCGGACCGATCCTGTTCTTAAACCTGCGCCAATCGATACGCCATCGATCAAATTCGTAATGCCAGAGAAACTACGCGCGGCCAGTCCAGAGATTCGCGGGCGAATCAAAGCGGGTTGGTACAAGCAAAACTGTATCGCAGTATTTTCGGGGACCGCCACTTGGCAGCTTGCACCCACGTTGCGAGAAGTTATCCGGCAGGCGCACGAAGGACGGTCAGCCGCGATCAACATCGATCTCGCTGCGTGCGAAAGCATGGATTCGACCATGCTGGGCTTATTGCTCCAACTCGCGAGCGAGGTCACACTTCATCAGCCCGGTGCGCGTGTGATCCAGCAATTGCATGAACTCGGCGTGTTGGAGCGTTTCACGATCAGCCACGAAATTTGCCCACGAATCGAACAAACGATGGAAGTTTCTCGCGTACAAACGCGCGAGGCATGCTCGGAACTCATTCTATCCGCGCACGAGGCCTTGATGGAGGCATCGGTAGACAACCGCCTGCGCTTCCAAGACGTCGTCGGCTCGATGCGGCAAGAACGCGGCAGTCCGAAGCCACCACCGAGCTAGTTGGTGCCTAGAGCCGGCCAAAGCGATTCAGGAGGTGCACCTGCAACGGTGCTAAAAATTTCCATTGAGGTTTTTCCGGGCGCCATTATTTCGATTGTGGCAACCATGACTAAGGTTGCATCACCCGCCACTCATCCGGCCGACGCCGAGTTCTACTTGGCAGCCGATGAATTCTTCCGCTCCAGCTTGCCGACAGCGCTGACCTTCGACGACGTCTCGCTTGCCACTCTTTACTCGGAGATTTTGCCGAAGGACGCCGACACTTCCACGGCGCTTTCTGAGACACTGCGCCTCCCGATCCCCATAATTTCGTCCGACATGGACACCGTCACCGAGTCGCGCATGGCGATCGCGATGGCACTCAACGGCGGTCTCGGCCTGATCCACTATAATATGACGCCGAAGGACCAGGTGAAGGAAATCGCCCGCGTTAAGCGCCACATTCACGGCCTTATCCAGGATCCTATCACTGTCGCCATCGATGCATCGGTGGCGGACGTGCTCGCGATGATCGAGCAGAAGAAATTCGCTTTCTCAACTTTCCCGGTCGTCGACCGCGAAGGGAAACTTGCCGGCCTGCTCTCTGGCAACGTCGTCAAGGAACGCTACAAGTCCAAAAAAATCGCTGACGTGATGACGCCGCGCGCACAACTCGTCACCGAGCACGAGCGCAACGTGTCTAAAGATCCGATCAAGGCTGCCGACGCATTTTTCAACGAACACGTTGGCGTTAATAAGATGCTCGTGCTCGACGACACGGGGCGTCTCCGCGGTCTGGTGACCAGCTCGGATGTCGAGCGAATCACCAGCGAAATCAAGTCACGCCGCAAACCAGCGCGCGACGCAAACTTTCGCCTCGTGGTCGGCGCAGCGCTCTCACCCATTCGCAAGCCTACCGGCGAACTTGATCGCGATAAGATCATCGGTCACGTCGGCAGTTTAATGGACGAATCCGTCGACGCCGTCGCCATTTCGACTGCTCACGGTCATACCGCTGGCGTAGGCGAAATGGTTAAAATGGTCCGAAGTGCATTTCCTTCGCTCACGATTATCGCCGGCAACGTCACAAGTGCATCGGGCGTCGAATACCTCGCTGAGTGCGGTGCGGATGCCATCAAAGTCGGCCAAGGCCCAGGCTCGATCTGCACTACGCGCATTGTGGCCGGTGTCGGCATTCCCCAGCTCACTGCGCTTTTTGCCGCGAGCAAAGGCGCCGCCGCGAAAGGCGTTCGCATCATCGCCGACGGTGGCATTACCAAATCAGGCGATATCGTCAAAGCCCTCACTCTCGCCGATTCCGTGATCCTCGGCGGCCTGCTCGCGGGCTGCCGTGAAGCACCAGGTGAAATTATGGAGATCAACGGCAAACTTTATAAACAGTATCGCGGCATGGGTAGTCTCTCGGCGATGAAGGCTGGTTCGGCAGCTCGCTACGGCCACGACAAAAACGATAACGCCCGCAAGATCACCGCAGAGGGAATCGAGGCATTGAAAGAGGTCTCCGGCTCAACCGACGACGTACTGGCCAATCTCATCGGCGGTCTACAAAGCGGCATGGGTTACCTCGGCGCAAAAAATCTCAGCGAACTCCGCAGCCGAGCCCGCTACATCCGCGTCAGCTCGGCGGGCATGAAAGAAGCCGCGCCGCATGACGTGATCGAAGTCGCTACGCGTAAGAGCAGCTGATACTGACACCGATAACAACTATGCAGGTCGGGAGCACCCCGCGCCCGACCTGCATGATTTCGACCTCTGCTTTTCAGTTACGCGGCAGGCGGCCTACGGCCGACCACGAGCGAGATGATAAAAAACAAGAGGAAGACCAGAAAAAGTATCTTGGCGATACTCGCTGCAGTCCCCGCAATGCCGGTAAATCCGAGGACTCCAGCAATGAGGGCAATAATTAGAAACATGAGAGACCAGCTAAGCATAGTTTGCCTCGGTTGGTTGTTGTTTGAATATTGCGACTAACATTTTCGGCCAGCGTTTTAAATCCGCCGGCCGGCAGAAAGTATCAATTACGAGCCCTGAACAGTCATATTGTTACGGACGTCGCGAACGCCGTCGATTTCCTTGGCCAGTTGGCTAACCAAATCTTTTTCGGCCGCATTTTTTGCCTCACCGCGAATCGTCACGACGCCGTTTTCTGTCGTCACGTTTGTATGTAGGGCACTGGTCGAACGCCGGACACCCAGCGCATATTTAAGTTGGGCGGTGATCGATGCGTCGTCGATTTTATCCCCCGCCGTCCGATCTGAGCTTTCGCGCGCGACGGGCTTCGTCGTTCTGCTCTCGTTCGAAGAAGACGTTTCGTGATTCGCAGCAATACTGATCTTATTGTCCACTCGTTTCACCCCTGTGACATCAGCAGCATATTCTCCCGCCAGAGCCTTTTCGGCCTCATTTTTCGCTGTGCCCGCCAGCGAAACGACGCCATTGTTCACTGCAACCTTCGTATCTGTGAGACTCACGTTTCGGTGAAAAAGGAGCGATCCACGCACCTTGGTCGCGATCCACTCGTCCGAGGATTCCTTCGGTTCGTTTGTAACGCGCACCTCGTTTTTCACCTGTTCGACACCGGGAATCGCGCGAGCGGTATCTTCAGCGAGCCGCCTCTGCTCGTCGTTGTCGACTTTACCTTTCAGCGTTACGACGCCCCCGTCTGCATCAAATGACAAATCGGTATTTTTTAGCTGAGTGCGATAGATATAGGAGTTCTTGAAGGTACTCTCGATTTGGTCATCGCGGTCGGCGGCAGAAACTTTGCTAGCGACGCTCAACAGCGCAGACGCGGAGAGGCACACCAACAGGCATTGACGAATGGATTTCATTTTCATGGTCGTTTATTTTGAGGTTTTAGGCGTCGCGCCGGTTTGTAGTTACCGGAGCCGCTTGCGGTAACCATTAGCCCGCGCAATGCCAGCGCTGTTGGCTAGAACCTTAACCATCTACTACTGGCGGGTTAGCATGTGTTTTTAACGAAGCATAAAATTTCTGAGTCTGAATTTCCGCACTGCAAAATGCAGCGCCGCGCCAAGGCTACATTGCATCTGGTGCGTGCCTTTACTTTGCCCTCCGGTTTCGAAAAACGCTAATGATGAGGTATCTTTTTGGTTTTTTGTTGCCGCCGCCCGCCCCCTCCTCTTTTTGCTTCTCTGCAACAGGGGACAAGACTCCGGTTGCGCGCCAACCAACATGTCACTTCTCCCCTTCTCCAGTCAGCTCATCGCCGATGTCGGCATTTCACTCGGCGACGAAGGCAAAGGCCGTCTCATCCCCGAGGTCGAGCACGAGCTTCGCAACACCGCTTCGCCCGTGTCCGTTGTCCTGAAGGTCAACGGCGGTGCCAACTCCGGCCACACGGCCGCGGGGATCAAACTCAACTTGCTGCCCGCGGGCGTCGTTGAGAAGGGCATAGGCCACCTCGCCATCGGCAGCGGCGTCGTCGCTGACCCACGCAAGGTCTGGTGGGAAGCACGCCCGCTCGAACGCAAAGGCTACGCCGTTCTCTCTCGCCTGCTCATCGACGAACGCACGCTCGTCTCCGATCTTTGCCACCGCCTCCTCGATCTATCGTGGGAAGATTATAGAACCAATGTCTTGAAGGAAGAACCGCGAGGCTCGACCGGCCGTGGCATCACGCCAGCCTACGGCGACGAAACAGGTCAGTGGCAGATCACCTACTCCGACTTCCTCGGCAGCCGAGAAGCGTTCGCCAAAAAACTCGCCAATCGCGCAAACCGCGCCTGCCGCACAATTCAATATGTCTGTCAGATTAGCGAAGCCACGTGGTCGTCGTTTTTCGACAAACTCACTACGGCTGAACAGCGCGCCAACGCAGAGGGAATCGATCTAGGGGTATTCACCAAGGAAGAATTTGATTTCGTGCGCTTCAAAGGCGCCGCGCCGTTCACGCTTAACCTCGAAGTATTGACCGAAGTCTATTGGCAGGCCGGTTCCACGCTCGCAAAAAACATTGGCGAGGTCCGCGAACTCATTCTGCGCGAAATCCGTGCTGGTCATACCATCATCGGCGAATTCGGCCAAGCCTACTGGCTCGATAAACGCCATGGCTTCTCGCCCAACGTCACCGCTTCTCACACTTACACGCCCGAGTTTTTTGAAAGCGCCGGCATTCCTGTCCAGCCGATTCATACTTTCGGCGTGGCCAAGGCCTACGACACCAAAGTCGGCACGCACACGTTCATCACGCAGATGGATGACGCGCACCCGCTCGCCGTGAAGTTGAAAAAACTCGAATTCGGCACCAGCACCGGCCGCCAACGCATGGTCGGTTGGTTCGATGCCGTAGAAAAAGGCGATGCGCTCCGCTACGGCGGCTACCAGGATGTCATGATCAACAAAGCCGACGCACTCACGCACGGCGGCGACTGGCAGGGCGAACTACAAATTTGTACTGCCTATCAAGACGCTACCGGTAAACTATTTCATCACGTCCCGCGCAACGAAGCGGTGCGCAAAACCCTCCGCCCCGTTTTCTCGCTGCATGCTGGTTGGTCCGAGGATATCTCCACTGTCCGCCGCTTCGCCGACCTGCCTAAGAATGCGCAAAAATACGTCGCCGCGATGGTACGTGCCACACTTGAGGTCGCCTACCATGGCGAAAAATGGCCCGCCAATCTCCCCAATCTCCGCTACCTCGGCGTCGGTCCCGAACCGTCGCAAATCATCAAGGACGTTCCACCGACAACTGAGCTGGTGAAGCTCTGAGAACGCTTAGCATTTCCTCCAAGTAAAAAGCCCGCTCAATCAGAGCGGGCTTTTAAGTATTTGTTAGAATCTTAGGCGATTTTACGACGAAAGCGTCGCGCCGTAATCAACCCACAAAGTCCCGCCGCACCGAACCATACGTAGGCCGATGGCTCAGGAACTGGAACGGCTCTCGCTATTCCAAATTCACCAATCGCAAATCCGTTAACATCATTTGACGATATCGTGATGGTAGAAATGGCGGAGTTATCAGTCGTATAGAAGCCAAAGAATTCAGCTCCACCATTTCCATTAACGATTTCCGATAGCACAGTACCATCTGAAGAAACAGAAAACGCGTAATCACCCCTGTCGTCAGGTTCGGCATAAAAGTAAAAAGACGACGTGAAACTGGGCAGTGTGAGAGTGAGGCTCGAAGAGCTCGGGGAAAAATACACGTCGCCCGTGTATCCGTGGCTCCAAGTGAGCCATCCCGCGCCCACTTCGCGATGGCTCAAGGCCGCGCTAAACGAAACCACGCCACTGAACGGAGAAATAACATTGTTCTCATTGCCAAAGTTCGGCCGCACATCGTCGCCAAACACAGTCATCTCAAAACCGCCAAAGATTGCGGGAGGTACATCCGAAGCCCCCGAAACACCGATGAGTTGCGCACTAGCGGACGCCGCGAAAACAGCAAAGCTAAGCGAGGCAAAAATCTTAGGTGCAAACGACAGTGCTTTTATGCGAATCATTGGTTTGGCGGATCGACACAGTAGCATTTTCGGGGTGGCAAAGAAAGCGCACTTACGTGATCTCGCTATAATATTTTCCGCTACGCTCGGTCCAGGCATCTTCGCCCAATAGAAACTTAGAAATCCTGCAGGCGACCCTCGCCTGGACCTCGTTGTGGTTCAAGCCGCGCTAGCACCTCGCCGAGAAGGTAAATCGAGCCCGTCACCAGCACTACGTCCGATGCCCCGCCAACGTCACATCGATCCGCACCAGGGAAAATTTCGGCCACCGTTCCGCGCCGAATTTTTCCTGTGTAATTAGGCAGAACGAGTGCCTCTAACTGCTCGAACGTGCATGCCCTCGCCTGCTGCGGCATGACGAGGTGAATCTCGTGCACGTATCGACAAATCGTCTCCATTAACGGCCGCGCTCGTGCCGTTCCTAGCACGCCAGTCACCACCACAGGTGGACGACCGGTTTCAGCAATCAGACTTCTTAGATTCGTATCCAAAGCTTGAGCGCCTTCCGGATTGTGCGATGCGTCTAGCACCAGTTTGCGCCCACCTACCGTCATTCGCTGCCAACGCCCCGGCCAATTTACCTGCTGCAGTCCGCGAGAAATCACTTCGTCGCTCAACTTCCATCGAGGTGACATGAGCTTCGCGACTAAAAAAGCCGTCGCGGCATTCCAGCGTTGATATTCTCCTTCGAGGTTCGTCGTCGGACAATGCTCCAGATTTGCGCCAAACGATTCGCGGATTGAGTGCACCGGCGCGTTTCGAGCAGACGCGATTTCTCGGACAACACGTTCTGCCGATGGTGGTAGGTTACCTATGACCACGGGACGACCGGGTTTGATGATGCCGGCTTTTTCGGCGGCAATTTTATCGATCGTGTCGCCGAGCATTTCGCAATGGTCGAGACTGACCGAAGTGATCACCGCAATATCGGGAATCACCACGTTGGTTGCGTCTAACCGCCCGCCAAGTCCCACTTCAATCATCGCGATATCGCATTTTTTTCGGGCGAATTGATAAAACGCCATCGCGGTCATGAACTCAAAAAAGCTTGGATGATCGTCGGGGTTGTCGTGTGAGACCGCCTCGGCAATCGGTTTGAGTTCTCGTGTGTAGTTCGTGATTTCTAGTTCGGAGAGCAGCTCCCGGTTCACTTGCACACGTTCACCCAATCGCACCAGATGCGGTGAGGTATAGAGGCCCGTACGCCAGCCCGAAGTCCTAAAAATCGCCTCCAGCATCGCTGCGGTAGATCCTTTGCCATTGGTTCCGGTGATGTGGATAACCGGCGTTTTCGTTTCTGGATGTCCAAGGGCGCCCAGCCACGAATTCATCCGATCGATGCCGTACTTCACACCCTTCGCCTTTAAGCTGAAAAGGTAGTCCTGCACTGCAGTGTAGTCGGCAAACGTCTCAGTCATCTCTAGTGGATTTTAAACTCAACTTTCATTCCAAACGTGGCAACACATCCAGCGACACGATATAAGCAGCGTGTATTCTCCTTTGCATGAGAACGACCGTCCAGGAATCGTATCTTCTTAGCTCTCGGCGTTTGCTACGGTCATCTTTCCAACGTGCAGCGCGAGCAAAAGATCGCGCAGCCGATCCCGCATCTCGAGGCGACTCACGATTTGGTCGATCAAGCCATGTTTCAGCAAGAATTCAGAACTTTGAAAACCGGGCGGCAACATCTGCTTCGTTGTTTCTTTGATCACACGCGCACCGGCAAAACCGACCAGCGCACCTGGCTCCGCAATAATCACATCTCCAAGCGTCGCAAAACTGGCGGTTACACCACCCATCGTCGGGTGCGTGAGGACCGAAATAAACGGGAGCTTTGCCTGCGCGAGACGCCCCAGAGCCGCACTGGTCTTCGCCATCTGCATCAATGAAAAAATACCTTCCTGCATGCGTGCGCCACCCGAAGCACTAAAGATAATGCAGGGAATCTTTTTCTTGAGCGCAACTTCGATGGCGCGGGTGATTTTTTCACCTGCAGCCGAACCCATCGCACCACCACAAAAACGGAAATCCATCACCGCCGCGGAAATGTTGAGATCGTGTATTTTTCCCGTTCCACACACGACCGCCTCGGGCAGGCCGCTCTCTTTTTCATACTTTTTCAGACGTTCGGGATACGGCTGCGAATCCACAAACTTCAACGGATCAGCCGAGCGTATTTTCGCGTCCGCTTCCTCAAAGGTGTTCGGGTCAAAAAGCGCGGCGATGCGCGCGCGCGCCTGAATCGGAAAATGGTAGCCCGATTTCGGCACCACCATGAGGTTGTCCTCAAGCTCCTTGTTGAAAACAATTTCCCCTGAGATCGGACACTTCGTCCAAAGTCCCTTGGGGATGTCTTTTTTCTTAACAACGACAGTCGAATACTGCGGCTTGCTGAACAGCGACATAGGGGAAATTAACCGTGACCGAATGTGACGACGTCTAGCTTTAGGCAACCCGTGCGGCGTAGCACGCTTGCACAGCTGTTAAGGGTTGAACCGGTTGTAAAGACATCATCGACAAGAACGTAGTGTTGATCCGCATTTGTGTCACCCTTGCCCGAAAGTGAAAAGGCATTTTTTAGGTTACTGCGTCGGCTCTTTCGGTCAAATGCCGTCTGTGATTGCGTATCTATCTCTCTTTTTAGCAAAGTCTTAACCGTCGTCCGGCCTCCCGCTGCTCGTGCAAAACACTCTGCCAGTAATAACGATTGGTTATAACCGCGCTCCCGTTCCTTTCGTGAATGTAATGGCACGGGCACGAGCACGGCATCGCGCACCAGCTCCAACACACGAGCGGACCGCCGAATCACCAGCTCGATGTCGGACAACGCGTACAGCCCGCCATGGTATTTCAACTCGTGCACAAGCTCCCGCGCCGGGCCTTTAAACAACACGCACGTGCGCCCTTCCCGAAACGCAGGCGCCAATCCCTCGCAATGCGGACACATCCGCTCGCCCGCTAGCTCACCGTAAAACGGATGCCCGCACACGTAACAGGACGGTTCTGCCACAAAATCTAATTTCTCCGCGCATTTCGCGCATACGTGTCGATAATCGCCTCCCTCGACCAGTCCAGCACACGAGACACAAACCGGGGGAAACGCCACATCACCAAAACCACGCGTCAGACTGCGAATCAGCGATTTCATTTATACTGCACCTTCATCAAAAAAAGGCCTTGCGGCGGCGCGGTCTGAATAACCGGTCTGCGCTGTTTCGAATCTTGGATCTCACGCAGTTCCGCCAGCGTCATTTTCCCCTCGCCTACAGCTACCAGCGCACCAATTAAGCTGCGCACCATTTTGTACATAAACCCGTCGGCCTCCGCAGTGATACGTACACGTGCCCCACGCCGAACCATTTCGAATCGCCTCAGGTCTCGCACCGTGTTGTCCTTCGGCGGACCGTTCAGCGCCGAAAAAGCACGAAAGTCGTGTTTCCCACGCAAAATTTCCGTGGCGGCCTTCATCGCCGACAGGTCGAGCGGTTTTCCAATCTCCCAGACGAATGGCCGTTGAAACGGATCGGCTTCGCCAAGATAGAGATGGTATTCGTAGATTTTCCCAGTCGCCGCAAACCGGGAATGGAAATCCGCCTCAGTCGCACGCAACGATTTGATTTGGATCGTTGCCGGTAAGCCCATGCGCAAAGCCGCTCGCAACTTCTCCGGCCCGTGCTTCCACGGTACGTCGAAATGAAAAACTTGTCCGTGCGCATGTACGCCGGCATCCGTCCGCCCACTCGCGTGAATGCGTATCAACCCGCCAAATACCTGGGCCAGCCGCACTTCAATCACGTCTTGAATTGCCCGGCCGCCATGCTGGCTCTGCCAGCCGGCAAAGTTCGTGCCATCGTAGGCGCAGACACACTTCCAGCGTTGAATCGCAGGATCGCGTTTGGCCTTCGGCGATTCGCTCACGGCATCTCCTCCTCGGGTGCCGTCGGCGGGAGTACTTTCTGATTAAGGAAATCCTGCAGTATAATCGTTGCAGCCCGCGAATCGACCAGTCCGCTCGCGCGAACATCGCGTCGTTTCGCTTTCGGAATCGTTGCCTCTGCTTCGTAGGAAGTCAGCCGTTCATCGACGAAATGCACCGGTAAACCAAATTCGCCGCGCAATTTCGCGGCAAACGACTCGACTTCCTTAGCCTTAAAACCGACCGAGCCATCCATGTTATACGGGAAACCAAGGACGAAATCTGTGATGCGCCGCGCCTTCACCACTGCGGCAAGCGCGGTCCAGCGCTTCGAAAGATCGGTTTCAACAAGCGCGGGTAAAGGCGTCGCTACACCAATCTCATCGCCGTAGCCAAGGCCAATGCGCTTCGATCCATAATCGATGCCGAGATAACGCATGATACAAAACAGGATCGTTACAACCAGCGCTTACCGTCCTTTTCGGCCTCGATGCGTTTAAGCAGCAATTTGATTTCCTGCGCCCTCGCCTTCGGGGCGACGAGAGTCGCATCAGCCGTATGTACGACTATAAGATCATCCAGGCCGAGCACCGTAAGCAGATGGTTTCCTTCGGAGAAAACGATATTGTTGCGCCCGTCCTCGATCAACGCACGACCGCGCGTCACGTTACCCGCTGCGTCTTTTTCGTAGTGTTTCGGCACCGCCGGCCACGCACCAACATCGTCCCAGTCGAACGACGACGGAAGGACGACGACGTTATCGGACTTCTCTAACAGTGCGTAATCGACCGAAATTTTCGTGAGTTTCGGGTACACTTTTTTCAGTACTGGCGCGAGCGCCTTCCGCTTAGCCAACGCCGCTCGGATCGGCTTAAAACCTGCATCGAGTTCCGGCGCATGCTTTGCCAGCGCGGCCTCAACGACCGGAACACTCCAGACAAACATTCCGGCGTTCCAAACATGATCGCCACCGGCTAAGTAACCTTTAGCCACCTCTAACGTAGGCTTCTCTACGAAACGCTTCACACGATAAACCGGGCAGCCTTCAAATTTCTGCCATTCTTCGCCGCGTTGAATATAGCCGAAGCCCGTCGCTGGTTCAGTTGGAGCGATGCCGATTGTTACCATAACCGGCGACGATTCCGCCGCGGCAAACGCCGCGCGTAAATCGCGTTGGTACAATTTCGCATCATGGATAACATGGTCCGCCGGCAACACGGCAAAGATGCCCTGCGGGTCACGCGCGCCCACGATTGCCGCCGCCAACCCGACTGCCGGTGCGGTGTCTCGGCCAACTGGTTCAGCAATGATGTTTGCCGCAGGAAGCTTCGCGCAGACTTTGCGCACAGCTTTTTCTTGCACAGCACTGGTGATGACAAAGATATTTTTCGCTGGCACGAGTGGTTTTACCCGCTCAAGCGTCTGCGTCAGTAGGGGTTTCTTGCCGACAATGGGCAGTAAATGTTTTGGGCGATGCGCACGGCTTTGCGGCCAAAAACGCTCACCTTTTCCACCGGCAATAATGACGACAAACTTTTGTGGCATATGATAGAAACCTTTGGTCAGGCTTTTTAGCCTGTGCAACGTCATTCGGACGGTCGCGTTAATATACGCTACTGCAACTTAATTTCGGGATGTAGCTTAGCATAGCTCTCGGCGTACTCAAGAAACGCGTGCTTAAGACGCAGCGTGAGCGAGCCGGAGCCAACTTTAAATTCATATCGATCGATCGCAGCGACCGGCGTGATATCTTTGGTCGATGAAAGCAAAAAGCACTCCTGCATGTGCGGCAAATCTTCCGGACGTATCGCTTCCTCCGATACCTTGACCGCAGCTAATGGCGCCACTGCTTTAATCAAAATCGCGCGCGTGATGCCTGCCAGAATGCCTGCACTGAGTGGCGGCGTGATGACAACACCGTCGCGCACAAAACCAATATTGCACACCGCGGCCTCAGCAATTTCACCGGCCATATTAGTGATGACCGCCTCGTCGGCGCCACGCGATCGTGCTTCGCGCAGGCAAAGAATATTGTTGAGATAATTGCCCGTTTTCCACGCAGGATTGAGCGCCTCGGGAGGATTTCGCCGTAGCTCAGCAAACGACAACCGAAGCCCTGCGGCAAATTTCTCCGCAGAAAATAGCTTATTTTCCTGCACGAGGATCGTGAAGTCTGTTTCTCCTGCCAGCGCTATATCGAGACCGATCTGGCCGGTGCCGCGAGTCACTTGCACACGTATATAAAGTTCGTCCGCGGCCGGCGCTTTCGTGCGAAACGCTGCAGCCGTTTTCTTGATCTCATCCAACATCTGCTCCCGGGTGAGCGGTAGTTTGAGGTGCAAAGCCTGCGCGGATTGCTCTAGGCGACGCAGGTGTTCCTCCCACGCAAAAATGACGCCATGGTAGGTCCGCCAAACTTCGTAGATAGCATCGCCATACAAAAACCCACGATTAAGCGGCGAGATCGACGGCTCATGGGCGGCATGCAGCCGCCCGTTTGTATTTGCCTGAATATAAGGAGTCATTCGTAACAAACTTAGCCTTACTGCGTTTAAATACTTTCCTCCAGGCAAAAACGAAAAAGCCTCCGGAAGGTTCCGGAGGCTTGATATTGAAAATATGCTGCTGAGCTCAGCCGCGCTTTTTAACGAGACCGAACTCTTTCTTAATGTTCTGCACGCTCGGAACCGAGATGCCGAATTCTTTGGCGATGGCCGCGCCGGTTTTGCCAGCGTTGACGGCGGCCTTCACCTTGTCCTTCAACTCGGAGGTGATTTTAGCGCGTTTAGCGCGTTTGCCGGGTTTGCCAGCGACCTTGCCGGGCTTGGGACCACGGCGAGCTCCGGAGGCTTGCTTCAACGCCTTAATAAAGGCGGGAAGACTGTCGAAACCATATTCAGAAGGCAGCTTCGCAAGTTTTTGATTCAGCTCCTTGGCGAATGACTGCTCGAGTGCGGCCACTTTAGCTTTTGCGGCCTGTAATTCCTTAACTGTATCAGTAACCATAGGAGCGTCACAAAATAATATTTAAACTGAGAGGCAAGTACTATGTTTAATATTTCGCTTTAACAACGTGCATACATACCGTGTAGCACGCTCTATATTGGCCCTAATTTAAAAATTTTAATGTTTATCTCATCGCCGAATAATTACGGTAGTTATTCATAATTCGATGCTAATAAATATACTGCTTTATCCGACAAATAAAAAAAGGCCAGAAGCACTGAGGCTTCTGACCCTTGGAGAAAAAAGATTAAATTATTAAATCGTCATAGCGTGATAACCGCCATCGACGATGATTTCATCGCCCGTGACGAAGGAGCCGGCATCGCTCGCGAGGAGTAGCGTGGCACCGATCAATTCCTTAGCTTCGCCGAACCGTTTCATCGGGGTATGGCCCATGATACTGGCGACACGATCCGGGCTAAGAATCTTGCGGTTTTGTTCGGCCGGGAAAAAGCCAGGAACAAGAACGTTGACGCGCACGTTTTTCGTGGCCCATTCGCGCGCCAGATTAAGCGAAAGGTTGTGCACCGCGGCTTTGCTTGCCGAATACGTGAACACGCGCGAGAGCGGAACCACGCCGGACATCGAACCGAGGTTGATGATCGAGCCGCCCTGGCCGCGATCGACCAAATATTTGCCGAACACTTGGCAACCGAGAAACACGCCTTTGAGATTGATTTTGATAATGCGCTCAAACTCCTCTTCGCCAATTTCTAGATAGGGAGTGGCTGAGTTGACGCCTGCGCCATTAACGACGATGTCCACCTTGCCTGACTTTTCGAGGACGGTTTTGAGCAGCTGCTCTAGTTCGGTTTTGCTACTCGCCTCGGTCGGAACGAAGTAGGCTTTGCCGCCAGCTGCGGCGATCTTGGCGATGCGCGCGTCGGCCTTTTCTTTGCTACGGCCAACGAGGACCACTTCAGCGCCTGCGCCGGCCATGCCTTCGGCCATCGCGCCACAAAGTTCTCCGGTGCCGCCGATCACGACAGCGACTTTACCGGAAAGGGAAAACAGGGAGTTTAGGTATTCTGGTGTATTCATGGGGAAACGAAACAAAGCGCAATCGGTCACAAACTGGCAAGGCAAAGCGGACACGAGTCTGTGGTAATTTGAGTTTACGTCGCGGAACGAGAAAACAGCCATTGCGCTTGCGCCTACGGCCTACCTCGCGCTACCTCACGCCTTATGGGACGTATCCCGCTCGAAGATAATTTCAACGATGTCATCGCCAAGGCCCAACGCGGCCTCGGGATCGACGATGCTGAACTCGCTCGACGCGCCCGAGTCGATCCCGCCGAAGTGGCCGCGCTTAAAGAAGGTCGCTTCGACGAAGTGGTCGCACGCCGCATCGCCTCGCACTTGCGCCTAAACCGCGACGCCCTCGTGCAGCTCGCACTCAAGAAATGGTATCCCCAGCAACCCGTTTTCCCGTCGGGGTTCATGGCCTTCAATACCCCGTATGAAAAAGATTTGACGGTGAACAGTTATATTATCTGGGACGACCGCTCGCGCCACGCCGCCGCGTTCGATACCGGCGCCAACTGCGAACCGATGCTGGAGTTTATTCGCGAGCTGAAGCTCACCGTTCGCTATATTTTCGTCACGCATACACACGAAGACCACGTCGCCGATTTGCCACGACTCGTCGCGGAAACCAAAGGCGAGATTTGGGCCAGCGCCCGCGAACCCGTCGCTTTACCGGGCGCAAAAACCTTCAATGAAAACGCGTTCTTCCACCTCGGTCCGCTTTCGATAAAAACGCTTTTCACCTGGGGCCATTCGCCCGGCGGTACGACCTACTACGTCACTGGACTGTCTTGGCCGTTGGCGGTGACAGGCGATTCGCTTTTCGCCTCTTCCATGGGCGGCGGCCAGGAATCGTACGCCGACGCCTACGATAATAATATCAAAAAAATCATGACGTTGCCGGGCGATACCGTCCTAGCCTGTGGCCACGGACCGCTCACTACGGTTTCACAAGAACGTCGGAACAATCCGTTCTTCGTCCGGTAAACGCCTTTGCCAGGACCCAAGCTCGCGGTATTCGGCACAGGTTGTACGCGGTTTTATCAGGCAAAGTTTTTTGTAACAAACCTCCAGGAACTCCTAACATACAGATGTGCGACCGCTGCGAACATCTGCATCGAATGCGACTGGACCAC
>Ga0302322_100001311_pt1 | contig 20227 bp, 19 predicted proteins | sample Fen_T0_2_FD_203757 | JGI IMG/M metagenome (GOLD analysis project Ga0302322, IMG submission 203757) | Peat permafrost microbial communities from Stordalen Mire near Abisko, Sweden - Fen_T0_2 | ecosystem: Environmental > Terrestrial > Soil > Wetlands > Permafrost | place: Sweden: Abisko...
TTATGTGAACGGCACCTGGTCGCAACTGGCCTCACTTCCTTCCGGATATTCTCCCCTCTATTATTCGTCGGCGGTTCTGCCCGACGGGCGGGTGATCGTGATGGGTGGGGAATATAACTTCTTCAGCCCCGTGTGGACGACGCTCGGAGCGATCTACAACCCAAAGACTAATAAGTGGAAATCGATGAAGCATCCGACGGGATGGACGACGGTCGGAGACGCACAAAGCGCGATTCTCGCTGACGGTACCTACATGCAGGCGAATTGCTGTACGAAGGAAGCCGCGCTACTGAATCCAAGAACCCTGACCTGGACAGCGGTCGGCACGGGCAAGGCCGATATCAATGACGAAGAGGGCTGGAGCTTGCTGCCCAACGGCCAGGTGTTGACCGTGGACGCGTTCAACGGCCTTAACTCCGAGCTCTTCAATCCCGCCACGGGTGCCTGGTCGCTGGCCGGCAGCACCATCGTTTCGCTGGTGGACCTGTCTTCGGCTGAGATCGGGCCCTCGGTTCTGCGTCCCGACGGCACCGTCTTTGCGATCGGAGCCACCGGGCATAACGCCATCTACAATACGGCGACGGGAGCGTGGTCGGCGGGTCCCGACTTCCCCAAAGTTGGCGGGAGATTCCTGGACGTAGCCGACGGTCCGGCAGCACTTCTTCCCAACGGCAATGTTCTGACCGGGGCGAGCCCTGCCATCTTCCAGACGAACACAACTTTCTTCGAGTTCGATGGCACCCATCTCAACCAGGTCGCGGGCACGCCGAACTCACACAACTTTTCCTCCTACGAGGGACGGATGCTCGTTCTTCCCACCGGGCAAGTGTTGTTCACGGACGGCACCGGCGACGTGGAAATCTACACATCTGCCGGCAGCGCCAACCCGGCGTGGGCACCGGCGATCACCAAGGCCCCGAAGACGGTGGTTCACGGCAAGACTTACACGGTGAAGGGTACGCAGTTCAACGGTTTGTCGCAGGCTGGCGCTTATGGCGATGATGCTCAGGCGGCGACGAACTATCCGCTGGTCCGGATCACCAACAACGCGAGCGGGCATGTGTTCTACGCTGCGACGAAGAACCACAGTTCGATGGGCGTGGCCACCGGAGCTGCCATTATCATCACCCACTTCACCGTTCCGGCGGGCATCGAACTCGGCGCCAGCCAGTTGGTAGTTGTCGCCAACGGCATCGCTTCCAGTCCGGTGAGCTTGATGATCAACTAGGTTCGAATGTGTTTTGCCATAGGCCGGACGGTTTTTCGTCCGGCCTTTTCTTTGTGTATTCGCAGAGTGTGTGCGCAAAAAAGCCCCGGGCATTGCGACCGGGGCTGGATTTGGACGACGACAACTTAGCTGGCAGCGTGCTCATGATGCTCGCACTTGTTGCCGCCGCAGCAACCCGCGGCAGTCTTGTCCGCTGAACCGCCACAGCAACCTTTGCCTTCGGCGCAGCATCCGTCTTTGCCCTGCTTCATGCAGGACTTCATGTCCTTGCCTTCGCAGCAGGACTTGCCCGCTTTCATGTCGCACTTGTCCTTGCCGCAACAGGCCATGGCGTCCTTGCCTTCGGCCGCAGCGTGATGGCAGCAATCCTTGCCGTCTTTCTGATCGGCCATGTGATGGCAGCAGCCCTTCGCTTCCGGAGCGGGGGTGGAGTTCGGGGCGGACGGTGAGGGTGGACTTGTCTGGGCCCACGCGACCAGCGAGAGCACGAGAGTCAGAGCCAGTATTCTCAGTTTCATAAAATCTCCTAAATGTATGTGGTGAAGAAACGATTTCCGGGGTGCGGCCAGAGTTCAGCCGCGCAAGAACAGCGGAAGGAAGGTCTTCCGAGCTAGATACGAAGCACCATGGCAAAGGCGCCGGGTGGCGGCCGCAGGGCGGGAGTGGCGGCGGACCAGGCGGATGGCCGCGGGATCAAACTAGCATTGAGGTCCGCGGAATCTCCGGAAATTTCTGGGGAGGGCTGTCGGCGATCCGGTGCGGGGGAGGGCGTGCTCTGTGGGCCCTGGCGGAAGCAGCAGCGATGCTGTTCTTCGCAGGGCAAACCGTCGGCTTTCAACTCGATACTTGGACTGGCCTGGGTGGATTTGTGCAAGCCCGGACAGCAGGCGTGATCCGCGGGCATCCCGTGCTGATGCCCGGAATGGGGCTGGGCGGCAGTATGCGCCGCATGCCTGTGCCCGGCATGAAAGGTAAACATGGGCGCCATCACGACCTCGGCCCAGGCCGTGATCGTCAGGAGCAGAAGCGCCGCAATGGATTTCCTCAACATCCCTGTACTTCGAGATTGGCAGAGCGGGAACAAGCGGGATGTGATCCAAGTCACTGGAGAGAGTGATCTTGTCGGCCGCAGGGACTAGCCCAGCAAGTCGTCCAGGGCGGCCCCCAACTCAGGAAAGCGGAAGGAATACCCGCTGGCCCGGAGCCTTTCCGGCTCCACGTGCGCGCTGCTCAGTAATAACTCGTCCGCCATTTCGCCGCCGAAGGCCAGCCGCGCTAAGAACGTGGGCAGCGGAAACAGCGCCGGACGCCTCAGCACCGACGCCAGCGCCTGAGTAAAGTCCGCATTCCGGACCGCGTGCGGCGACACCAGGTTCACCGGGCCGGAAAGCGACTCCGCGTGCATTGCATAATGAACGGCGCCCACAATGTCATCCACGTGAATCCAACTCCACCACTGCTGGCCCGACCCGATCTTGCCGCCCAGTCCCAACCTGAACGGCGTCAGCATCTTCTCGAGCGCCCCGCCCTTCGGACTCAGGACCAACCCGATGCGGAGATTCACGGTGCGGATGCCGGCCTCAGCCGCGGGTCGGGTTGCGGCTTCCCACTCCCGGCTGACCCCGGCCAGAAATCCCTGCCCGCCAGGACTCTCTTCGATCAGAATCTCGTCCCCCCGGTTCCCGTAGTACCCCACCGCCGAGGCGCAGATGAAGACCCGCGGCCGTTCCAGCGTCTGGGCAAGCGCAGTGGCCAGGTGCTGCGTGCCCAGGACGCGACTCTCGCGAACACGTCTCTTCTTGTCGTCGGTCCAGCGACCCACGATGCTTTCGCCCGCCAGATGGACGACGCAGTCGAATCCGGAGACCGCGCCGGGCGAAATCGGCTTCAGGGGGTCCCAGGAGATCTGGTCCGCTCCCTGCGCCGGCCCCCGCACCAGCCGCACAACATGCGCCCCCTGGGATTCTAGGTAGGGCAGAAGCACTGCCCCAATCGGCCCGGAAACCCCTGTCACCAGAACACGTTCCACGCCATCGCTCCCGTCCGTACTCTACCAGTCCCAAACCGTACTTTGCGCCCTTCTCGATCTTTGCGGCAGACCGCTTCTTACAAACTTAAGGCACAACCCAGGGTGCGGCAAGCCTTCCCCGGCTAGGGTAAAATCCATCATGGCGACGTTGCGTCAGCAAATCGCGACCAACGTGCTCACGGTGACCCGCTTCCGCGAGCTGATGAAGAAGCTCCGCGAGAACCGCCCCAACGACGACCTCGACCTGGTCAAGAGAGCCTACGAATTCTCCCAAAAGCATCATGCCGGGCAGACCCGCGCCTCGGGACAGCCCTACCTGATTCATCCGCTGGAAGTGGCCAACGTCCTGGCGGACATGAAAATGGACTCGGTTTCCGTGGCCGCGGGCTTGCTCCACGACTCGGTCGAAGACACCTCGGTGACCACGGTAGAAATCCGGCAGGAATTCGGCGAGCAGGTCGCGCACATCGTGGAAGGCGTCACCAAGATCAGCAAGATCGACTTTTCTTCCAAAGAAGAAGCCCAAGCCGAGAACCTGCGAAAAATGATGCTGGCGATGATCGACGACATCCGGGTCGTCATGATCAAGCTGGCCGACCGGCTGCACAACATGCGGACCCTGGAACACCTGGCGCCCGACCGCCAGCAGAAAATCGCGAGAGAGACGCTCGACATCTACGCGCCCATCGCGCACCGCCTGGGCATGGGCAAGATTCGCGGCGAGCTCGAAGACCTCGGCTTCCGCTACGTGGATCCGATTGCCTTCGAGCAGGTCCACGCCGCCGTGGAAGCACGCCGCAAAGCCGGCGAACTTTTTATGGCGCGCGTCGAGGACCTGCTCCGCGACAAACTGAAGGAAGCCGGAATCACCGCCCGCGTCGAAAGCCGCATCAAGCGCCTCTTCAGCATTCACAAAAAGCTGCTGCGCCAGCGCATCAGCGTGGATCAGGTGTACGACCTGTACGCCATGCGCGTGATCACCAACTCGGTGCAGGATTGCTACGCGGTGCTCGGCATCATCCACAACATCTGGCGCCCCGTGCCCGGCCGCATCAAGGACTTCATCGCCATGCCGCGGCCCAATCTCTACCAGTCGCTGCATACCTCGGTGATCACCGAGACCGGCGAGGCCTTCGAAATCCAGATCCGCACTGAAGAAATGCACAAGATGTGCGAGGAAGGCATCGCCGCGCACTGGAAATACAAAGACGGCCCAGTTTCAGCGCAGGATGAGCAGCGCCTGGCCTGGCTTCGCCAGGTGGTGGAGTGGCAGCGCGACATCTCCGATCCCAGCGAATTCCTTTCCACGCTGAAAATCGATCTCTACCCAGAGGAGGTCTATACCTTCACTCCGAAAGGCAAGGTCCTGGTCCTGCCGCGCGAGTCCACGCCGATCGATTTCGCCTACTCCATTCACACCGAAGTCGGCCACAGTTGCACCGGCGCGAAGGTCAACGGGCGCATGGTGCCGCTGCGCCACAAGCTGCATTCCGGCGACATTGTCGAAATCATCACCCAGCCCGGACACAAGCCCAGCCGCGACTGGCTGGCCATTGTCAAGTCCTCGCGCTCGCGCAACAAGATCAAGCACTGGCTCAACCTGCACCAGCGCGAGCGGGCGATCGAAATCGGGCGCAAGCTGATCGAGAAAGAGGCGCGCAAGTACCGCATTTCGCTGAAGGCATTCAAGGATCCGGATTTTCAGAGAGTGGCCAGCGAATACGGACTCGGCCGCCCCGACGACCTGATGGCGGGCATCGGGTACGGCAAGTATTCCGCGCGCCAGGTGCTGACCAAGCTGGTGCCCGCAGGCAGCGAGCCGGTGGGCGAGGGACATGAAACCGCGCCCAGCGGATTGGCCAGCGTCATGCACCGGGTGTTCGGCGGCGGCGACAATGCCATCGTCGTGAAAGGCCACGGCGATCTGCTGGTCTATCGCGCGCGATGTTGCAACCCGATTCGCGGCGAAGCGATCGTCGGCTACGTGACCCGCGGCAAGGGCGTGGCGGTCCACTCCATCAACTGCTCGAACGTGACTAACCTCCTGTATGAACCCGACCGCCGCATCGACGTCCAGTGGGCCCGCGACAAAGAAGGCACACCCACATCCTATCCCGTGAAACTCACCCTCTTCTGCGACGACCGCTTCGGCATGCTGAAGCAGATCACGGCCGTCATCACCGACAGCAGCACCAATATCCGCAATATCGAGGCCCGGACCAGCAACGGGCAGGCGAACATTGACGTGGTGCTGGAGATCGCCGACCTGAAACACCTCCAGAAGATCATCACCGGCGTAAGGCAGATCCCGGGCGTGCATGACGTTCAAAGGCTGCAGAAGATCTGAGGCGTTTCGCCGGCGCCGGCGAGTGAGAGCCCACTCGAACATGCCTCCCAAAGCCAATTCCTCACAAACGGCATGTGACCGCTGTCACGGGAAACTGTGAACACATTGGTCTAGTCTCGCCTTGGCGGTCTCCCGGCCCCGGTTTCCACCGCGAGCCATTCCCTCCTGCAAAACCATGCGCATCCATTCGCTACAGGGCCTGCGGGCGTGTGTATCAGCTTCGTTGTGCTTTCGCATCTGTCGGGCACGGGGAACTTTCCGCGTTCGCACCTGCTCGAAATCTACGGAAACCTGGGCGTGCGTATTTTCCTGGTCGTTTCCGGATACCTGATCACCGCGCAGTTACTGAAGGAGCACGGCAGAACCGGAAGCATTTCGCTGAGGACGTTCTACGCCCGGCGCTCGCTCCGCATATTTCCGGCGGCCTACGTCTTCATGATCGTCGCCATCGTCACACACTGGGCTGTTCTTTCCGGCGGCAACATGCTGACGGCGCTCACCTACACCGTGAACTACTACCAGCGCGGGGACCACGTGCTCGGACACCTGTGGTCGCTGGGAGTCGAAGAGCAGTTCTACTTGCTCTGGCCGATGGGCCTGCTGCTGTTCTACCGCCGCCGCCTCTGGATTGTGGCGGTGGCCGTCGCGGCCGGGCCTCCGCTGCGAATTCTGTTCTGGCTCACCTGGGGAACCGCCGGGCTAAATCATCCGTTCCCGGTTTTTATGGACGCGCTGGCGATGGGCAGCGCCATCTCAATCCTCGAGCCGCAACTCGCCCGCTTTCAGCAGGCGTTCTCCAGTCGCTGGTTCGTGATCGTGCCTGCGCTCACGGCGCTGTTGCCGGCGTCCCAGCTATGGAGTAGCCGCGCCTACCAGATCGTCGGCCTCAGCGCGCTACACCTGGGAATTGCGCTTTCTCTCAAGCACGTCATGCTGCGGCGCTACGCTGTGTTGAATGTGTGGCCGGTGATGTGGCTGGGAGCGATCAGCTACAGCCTGTACCTGTGGCAGCAGATTTTCCTGAATCGCGGGTCTTCGTCGCTCTGGACAGCCTTCCCGCAGAACCTCGTACTATCGATCCTGCTCGCGACCGCGTCATATCACCTGGTCGAACGGCCATTCTTAAAGTTGCGTGAGCTTTGGACCGGCAAGCGGCGTCCTCATCTGGTCGGTGGCGGGGCGAGTGGCCCGTCGCCTGCCATCAGCGAAGTTGGGGAAGTGAGACGAGTCGCCAGCGGTTAGCAGAGGCGGGTTTTACTGCGCGGCACGTAGAACTGCACGTCCAGCAGCCTGGGGCAGTTTTACAGGGACAAAGTAGCCTTCAGGATACAGGTAGTCTTCCCCCGACTCGTCGATGATCCGCAGAAGGTGCAGTTTTGCCGCTTTTCCGTCGGGAATAACCTGATAGAGCTTGCGCAACTCTAGTGAGGCAGGGTTTTCTTCGTTGCAGATACAAACCACGAACTGGTGCTCACGAGCTTTCATGTCAGTCGAGGACGCGTTTGATCTTGAGTTCTTTCTTGCCAATGCCATGCGCTTCGTACCAGTGAATCTCAGCTGTGCATATCGTAGCATCGCTCAGTCGAACTTTCGCAAAACCCTTTTTCTTGCGCCACCGCCCCTTCCCGTGGAACTTCCATAGACGTTTTCGTTCCCGGATGGCCGTTCCGGAGGCGATGGTTTCGATTCCGCTGATCTCTCCAACCAGTTCGAAGTACATGGAAACGCACGATCGTACCACGGGGTTTGTGCCCTGTCGGGTACCTGCCTCGGGACTCGGTAACCGTACCTTTCCACCGCCCAATCCCCTGAATCCGGTATCATAAGGAATCCGTTTGGAGGGGTGATGGCAGTTCCCGTATCACAAATGTGGACGGTGGCAACCTACGTCCTGCGGCAGAAGCTGGCCGGACGCAAGCGCTACCCGCTCGTGCTCATGCTCGAGCCGCTGTTCCGCTGCAATCTGGCGTGCGCCGGATGCGGAAAGATCCAGTACCCCGCCCACATCCTGAAAAAAGACCTCACTCCGGAAGAATGTTTCAAGGCGGTGGACGAATGCGGCGCCCCGATGGTCTCGATCCCCGGCGGCGAACCGCTCATGCATCCCCAAATTGACAAGATTGTTGAAGGCCTGGTCGCCCGCGAGAAATACATTTACCTCTGCACCAACGCGTTGCTGCTCAAGGAAAAGCTGCACCTGTTCAAGCCCAGCAAATATCTGAGCTTTTCCGTCCACGTGGACGGCCAGAAAGAGCATCACGATTTTTCCGTTTGCCGCGAAGGCGGATTCGACGTCGCTCTCGACGGGATCCGCGAAGCCATCCAAGCCGGCTTCCGCGTGACCACCAACACGACCCTGTTCGATGGCGCAGATCCCAACAGCGTGCGCAACTTCTTCGACGAGATGATGAACGTCGGGGTCGAGAGCATGATGGTCTCCCCCGGATATTCCTACGACAAGGCGCCCGACCAGAAGCACTTCATGGGACGCGCCCGCACCCGTCGCCTGTTCCGCACCATGCTTTCGAACCGCAAGAAGACGTGGCGCTTCAACCAATCGCCGCTTTTCCTGGAATATTTGATGGGCAAGCGCGACTACAACTGCACGCCCTGGGGCATGCCGACCTACAACCTGTTCGGCTGGCAGAAGCCCTGCTACCTGCTTCAGGACGGCTACGCCGAGTCCTACAAAGAACTGATCGAGACTACCGAGTGGGACAACTACGGCACGCAGTCCGGCAATCCGCAGTGCGCGAATTGCATGGTGCACTGCGGATACGAGCCCAGTTCGGTTGACGATACCTTCGGCTCGCTGCGCGGATTTGTTGACACGGTGAAGGCGACGTTCTCGTTGTATCCAGACAAGGGCGCTTTGGCCGATCTTGAGCAGGAAACGCGCCCGGTGTACTCCTACAATCCGCTGGTGCAGATCAACATGGGCGAGCAGTCCGAGATCGAGGAAACGCGCGTGCAGGCGGGGCCGATCTACTGATTGCGACCTTCTTAAGGAATTGTCATCCTGAGAGAAGCCTGAGCGTATGCGAAGGCAAACGAAGGACCTGCTTTCGGTAGCTGAACTACAGATTCCTCGCTCCGCTCGGAATGACAAACACTTTGATTTTTCCATGACCGACACGTCCAACGCGAAGATGCCTGCTGCATCCGATGAACTCGAAGTCGTCCCCGGCTTTGAGCGCGAGAACCTGCAAGGCTGGATCCCCGAACTCGCCACCGAAGCCGACATCCGCGCGGTCATCGAGAAAGCCTTCGACTATCGCGGTGACGTGACGGTTTCCCGCAAAGACGGTTCCCAGATCACCGGCTATCTCTTCGACCGCCGCGTCGGCCCGACACTCGCCAACTCCGTCATCCGCCTGATGCTGGCCACCAGCAATGAGCGACCGGCGATCCCTTACTCCGAGATCGCAGGCATCGCCTTCACGGGCCGCGACACCGCCGCCGGCAAGAGCTACGAAGCCTGGGTCAAGAAATACTGGGAAAAGCGCGAAAAGGGCGAGACGAATATTTCGATTGAGCCGGAAGCGCTGGAGTAGAGCGCCTTGACTGCCAGCTAGTCCACTTTCGTTCCCTTCAGCTTTCCGTTTTGCCCAAACGGGCCCGCCCAATAGCCACTCAGATCATTGCCCTTCACAACGATGCGGAATTCCAGCGATCCAAATGGCGAATCGGAGACCACCCAGAGGCTGTCGCCCCCAGCCAAAACCGATCGCAACTGACTGCTGGCACCACCACCGGACTCACCGCGAAACTGACCGTGGACCGGGTCTTCAATCTGCAGAACAGCCTTCTGCGCCTCATGAGATTGGTCGTTCACATACTCAATCCGATACGTGCCCGTTGCCTTGAAAGTGGGCGCCTGTTGCGCGACCGCAACCTTTTGAACCAGGTTCAATGCTGCCGCATTGTGCGGCTCGAGGGAAAGCGATTGCTCCGCCTGGGTCGATGCCTCCGCGTAGCGCTTTGCCTGAAAGAGCAAATCGGCCAGCAAATATTTGGCGGAAAACGACTCCGGATACCATCGCGTACCGAGCTCGGCTGCGCGGATGGCCGCGGCCAGATCCTTTCCCTGTAGTCTTCGTGCTTTCAACATCAAGACCCACTCTGCAATTAAGGGTGAACTGTCAGGCTCGGCGGCGCTCTCCGCCGGAACGGTATTGCCGGACTCCAGGGAGGCATCCATCTTCTCGACATTCCGCCTAGCGCTTTCAAATCGTGCCGCCGTCTCCTTGCGTAACTTCGTGAGTTCATCGGCGGAGAACCAGCGGCCCCGGAGCACAACTCCGGCAATATCCTGCGTATGCCGGATGTAGCTCAACGGGTTGGACGAGAGCAGCACCAGATCGGCAGAGGCACCCTCCGTCACAGTCCCGGTTCGTCGTGAGCCGGGAATGGTCTGCGCGATGAACGTTCCGGCGTTTCGTGTCGCAGTAAGCAGCGCTTCATAAGGGGAAGAGCCCGCTTCGACCAGTTCCTGTAATTCCTGATGCGCGGAAAGGCCGGGGAAACCGTACGGCGATGCATCCGTACCGAGAACGAGCGGCACCTTCTTGGCCTGTAGCAGCCGAACCATCTTGTAAAGAACCGACTGCATGCCTTTCATAGACTCGATCTGCTGTGCCGTCTGATCATTCCGCTCATTCCGGTTGTTCGCCGGCATCCACTGGGAGTAGGCCGCCGGCGAGAGGAGTTCGGCGGGCTGCGACTTCAAAACGGCGTCCAGGTTCTCCAATTGCGCAATGTTTGCCGGATTGACATTCAGGTTCGGCGTTACGGTGATCCGAGAATGCGAAATTGCGGTCGCAAACTCGTCCAGCTCTGCGTCAGTGGGCATGTGGTCATACCGAGCCGACAACAGGTCCTCAAGATGAGCCGCCAAAACCTGCGAGGACTGCAGTACCTCGACGGCTCCCACCTGCCGATTGATATGGCCGACGACCGGAATGCGCTCCTGTTGGGCGGTTTCGAGGATGGCGCGAAAGACGTCTGGGCGCAGCGTGCCATACAGTTTAATGACATCATAGCCGGCCCGTTTCTGCTCCCGCACGATGGCGCCGCCTTGATCGGGCGTCTCGGCGGTCAGAAACATCTCGTTCAGTGGAGGCCACCCGTCGATGGTATGCCCGGCGGTGTAGATCGTCGGACCCAGAAGCTTTCCGTCTCGAACCTGCGACCGCCATTTCAGGTGCGCCGGGCCGCCGTCCATATTCAAGACAGTCGTCACACCATAGAACAGGTAGGCGGGCAAGTCGTCGGACGAGAAAAGATGCACATGCAAGTCGGCCAAACCCGGAATCAGATACTTACCCCGGCCGTTGATCTGAACGGCACCCGTTGGGGGAGTTTGGTCACCGGCAGAAATCCTATCCACTTTGCCGTCACGGATGACGACGGTGCGGTCTTCGAGGACGCGTTCCCGGTCCATCGGAATGACAGCGACATGCGAGATAACAATCGTCCGAGGCTGCGAAGCCGCGAACACTAGTACTGACATGGCAAACAACAGCAACACGGGAACGAAAGATCGTCTGGCCATGAGCCTTAGACGGCCAGTTCCACTGAATGTAACGATCCATGGGAATACCATCGGCCATTAAGACCGTAGAATGTCTCCCATGCTCGTGCTCGCTTCCGCTTCGCCGCGTCGCCAGGAACTGCTGCGCAACGCGGGTATCGCTTTTGCAGTCCAGCCTGCGCACATCCCGGAGGATCCGCTTCCCGGAGAAGATGCGAAGGCATGCGCCGAGCGTCTAGCTCGCGAGAAAGCGAGGGCAGTGGCACAGAAACGACCCCACGACACCGTTCTCGGAGCCGATACCGTGGTCGTCATCGAGAATCAAATTCTCGGCAAGCCCCCCGACGCGACCGACGCCACCCGCATGCTACGCATGCTTTCAGGACGCGAGCATCAGGTGATCACGGGTGTGTGTTTAGTGGTGAAGGGACAGGCATCGGTGGCCAGCGAAACCACCTCGGTCACGATGTCCGAAATTTCCGAGAAGGAAATTGCCGATTACATCGCCACCGGCGAACCCATGGACAAGGCAGGCGCCTACGCGATCCAAGGCATGGCATCCCGATGGATTCCGCGCATCGAAGGGGACTACAGCAATGTGGTGGGACTGCCGGTCGCGCTGGTGTGGCGGATGCTGCGCGACAACGGACTAGCGTAAGAGCGGCGGACAAGAGTGTCCGCCCCACACGAACAAACTACGACTTCTTCTCGTCTTCGCCGTCTTTCACGGCCGACTTGAAGTTCTTGATGCCTTCGCCCAGACCCTTGCCGAGATCGGCAATCTTGCTCGGGCCAAAGATCAAAAGCGCGACCGCGAGGATCAGCAACAGCTCAGGCAACCCAATTTTTCCACCAAACATAAAGTCATCTCCTGGGGATGCCCGCGGCGCCCAAGCACAATTCGCTCAAGGACCCCACCTAGATTCTAGGGTAGTGCAGACCGCGAGTCAAAGAACCCCTGCGTAGGTAGTGGGTTACCTTGACATTCCGGGGTGAGACAGCCACCACTTTCGCGCTGCCACGATGGACCAAATACCCTCAACCAAACCAAAGGGCCATGCACCCTGAAGAAAGCCGTAAACCGACCCCAGCACGCAGGACACGGCAAAACCCAACACAAACCACCGGCTGCGATCCTCCAGCGCGTAACACACCACCATGGCCGTTACCGCGAAGAGTCCAAATGCGGTGAGGTTATTCATGCCGGAGACGCTGCTTACCGCGTCTCAAATGCCCCTCCCATCACACTGCTTCGATCAGCCCCGCCACCAGCGCCGCCCGCCGGGGCAATTCGGAGATCACAATATGCTCATGCACCGCGTGCGCGCCATCACCGACGCCGCCCAAGCCGTCGAGCGTCGGAATACCCATCCCCGCCGTGAAATTCCCGTCTGAGCCACCGCCGACCGCTGCTTCCCCGAGTTTCCATCCCAGGCCGCGCGCGATTTCTACCGCCTTCGCATAGAGCGCGGCCACTCCCGCAGTTCTCTCCATCGGCGGACGGTTCAGCCCGCCCGTGACCTCGACCTTGCACTTGCGGTTGAACGGGCGCAGGGACCGCATCTTTCTCTCAATCCCAGCAGCATCTTTCATGCGCGCAATCCGCACATCCACCTGCGCCACCGCCTCGGCCGGAACCACGTTCACGCGTGACCCGCCGCCGACGATCCCCACGTTTACGGTCAGGCCCTTCTTCAAGTCGGTAAAGCCAGAAATTTTCTCAATCTGCCGCGCCAGTTCGAGAATCGCATTCACGCCTTTCTGGAAATCAAGTCCGGCGTGCGACGCCTTGCCCGTCACTTTCACCTGATACTCGGCAACGCCCTTGCGCGCCGTCTTCACCGCACCCGCAGGTCCGTAGGAAGGCTCCAGCACCAGCACGGCCGCAGATTTCTTCGCCAGCGACTCGGTGATGGCCCGCGAAGAATCGCTACCCACTTCTTCATCCGAAACCAGCAGCACCGTCACCGGACGCGGCAATCCACCGTGCCAGTGCTTCAGCGCGGCCAACGCGTGGAGCATCAGCCCAATGCCCGATTTCATATCCAGCACGCCCGGTCCGGTCAGCTTGTCGTCCGCGATAGTGCAAGGCATCGAGGTCAGAGTGCCCAGCGGATACACCGTGTCGTAGTGCCCCAGCAGCAGCACCGGTTTCCCAGGGCGATCCCCCGTGAAATCTACCTGGAGGTGATTGCCAAACTCCCGCGCCAGGTGAAACCGCGCTACGCCACCTACCTCAGTGAACTTCGCTGCCACAATCTCGCTGATGCGGTCCACCGCAGGCTTGTCATCACTCGGAGATTCGATCTCCACAAGTTCGCTGATGGTCGCGACCATCTCGTCCAGTCGCTCGCCGAAGTACGCGAGCCGCCGCTGCAGTTCCGGGTTCTTTGCGGCGGCTGTTTTTCTGGATGTACCCATTCTTTGCCCTGTCATTCTTCGCCCTGCAGCGTGCGCTACAGTATAATCTTCGCCTCTGAACTTCCTGTATGACGAACGCAACCCACACCGCGGCCGAAGCGCAGGCGCCATCCAAGCCCGTGATGGAAATTGGCGACATTCTCAAGTTCTTGCCGCACCGCTATCCGTTCCTGCTGATTGACCGAGTCATCGAAATCGAGCGTACCAAGCGCATCGTGGCCCTGAAAAACGTCACCTTCAACGAACCGTTTTTTCAGGGGCACTTTCCCGGAACCCCCATCATGCCCGGGGTGCTGATCGTGGAAGCAATCGCGCAAGCCGGGGGCGTGCTGCTGCTGACGGAAATCCCCAATCGCGACGAGCTGCTGGTGGTGTTTACCGGAATCGAGCGGGCGCGTTTCCGCCGCCCGGTGGTGCCCGGAGATCAATTGCGCATTGAGGCGGAGGTCCGGGCATTTCGGGTTACCGCGGCCCGGCTCGAAGGCAAAGTGTATGTAGGCGACAAGCTGGTTGCGGAAGCCACCGTTACCTGCCGCCTGGTGCCGCGCGTAATGAGTCGGGGCAAAGCGGAGACTGAGTAGTGGTCAGTGGTCGGTGGCCAGCGGGCAACAAACTGTCGCAGTCTGGGTTTTCACTGTCCACTGTCCACTGGCCACTGGCCACTGAAGAATGTCCATCCATCCCACCGCGATCGTTGATCCCAAAGCCAAGGTTCACCCGTCCTGCAAGATCGGCCCGTATTGCGTGATTGGCGCCGACGTGGAACTCGGCCAGGAGTGCCACCTGGTTTCCCACGTTGCCATCGAGGGCCCGACCAAAATCGGCGTGGACAACGGCATCTTTCCATTCGCGTCGATTGGCATGGCCCCGCAGGACATCAGCTACGCGGGCGAACCGACGCGGCTGGAGATCGGCGATCACAACGAAATCCGCGAGTTCGTCACCATCAACCGCGGTACGGTCAAGGGCGGAGGACTTACCAAGGTCGGCGACTACAACCTGATCATGGCTTACACCCACATCGCGCACGATTGCCAGGTCGGAAGCCACATCATCATGGCCAATGCCGCGACGCTCGGCGGACACGTCGTCGTCGAAGACTGGGCCAATGTCGGCGCGCTCAGTCCGGTACACCATTTCGTGCGTATTGGCACGCATTCGATCATCGGCGGAGGAAGCACCATCACCCGCGATGTGCTGCCATTTTCAAAGACCTCGGCCGAGCGCGGCACGCAGGCATACGGACTGAATGCGGTGGGCCTGGAGCGGCGCGGCTTTACGAAAGAGCGGATCAAGAAGCTGCATCATGCCTATCGCGTCTTGCTGGCGTCGAAGTTGAACACATCGCAGGCGATCGAGAAACTGAAGGCCGAAGCCGACCGCGGAGAAGATGTGGACATGCTGATCCGGTTTATCGAGTCTTCGGAGCGCGGGGTGATCAAGTAGTGGACACTATCCGTGCTCACGTAGGGACGGTCGCCCTCGTCCGTCCTGCCGCACGCAGTGCGGCAGCCGGCCCGTGGTGGAGGTATGCGTTTCTGCGGAGCTTCGCTCCGCTGGGCGGACGAGGGCGTCCGCCCCTACGTGGTTCGTGGTTATGACCCGTCTAGGATTGATCGCCGGCAACGGTACGTTCCCTTTCCTGGTCCTCGACGCCGCCCGCGCGCAGGGCTACGAAGTCGTGGTTGCCGCGATCAAGGAGGAAGCGTCCCCGGAAATTGAATCGAAGGGTGCGGCCTCCGTCCACTGGCTCTCGCTCGGCGAACTCTCCAAGCTCATCGATACCTTCAAGAAAGAAGGCGTGACGCGCGCCGTGATGGCCGGACAGGTCAAGCACAAGCAGATCTTTTCCGCCATCAAGCCCGACTGGCGCCTGGCCAAGCTGCTGCTCTCGCTCGGCACCCGCAACACCGATTCGCTGCTGGGCGCGGTCGCCAAGGTTCTCGCTGACGAAGGCATCATGCTCGAAAACTCAACCTCGCTGTTGGAACCCCTTCTCGCGAAATCCGGCGTGCTTACGAAACGCGCGCCTACTGACCAGGAGCGCAAGAACATTGACTACGGACGTTCCGTCGCCCGCCACCTCGCGCAGTTCGACATCGGCCAGACGGTGGTGATTGCCGAGTCCGCCTGCGTCACCGTCGAAGGGATGGAAGGGACGGATGCGACGATTGAGCGCGCCGGTCAGCTCATGCGTTCGCTCGAAGGGGACGCTTCCACGCTCAGCCGCGCGCTTACCGTTGTCAAGATTGCGAAGCCGAATCAGGACATGCGCTTCGACGTGCCGGTCATTGGCGTAAGGACGATTGAGACGATGCATCGCGCCGGAGCGACTTGCCTGGCAATCGATGCTGGCCGCTGCCTGCTGCTGGACGGCGATGCAGTTCTCCGGGCAGCCGACGAAAGCGGAATCGCAGTTGTGTCGGGGTAAATTGCAGAGCTCCATCTAGAATCTAGCGTCATTGGTGGGAGGCCCCATGTCCGAAACCGCCCGCATTGCCGATCAACTCCGCCGCGCCTTCAGCGGAAAAGCCTGGCACGGCGATTCTCTCCTCAAGATTCTCGACGGCGTCACGGCCGCACAGGCTGCCGCGCATCCCATCGCGAATGCCCACAGCATCTGGGAACTGGTTCTCCACATCGCGGCCTGGGATGGTGCCGTCTGCCGCCGTCTCGCCGGAAAAGCTCTTACCCTTTCCAGCAAGCAAAACTTCCCTCCGGTCAGCGACACCAGCAAGACCGCCTGGCGCCAGACGCTTGAGCACGTCCGGCAGGTGCATGATGAACTCGTCGATGCCGTCGCCTCGTTCCCCGGCTCGCGCCTCGGCGACCGCGTCCCAGGCAAGGGCCACGACATTTGCCACATGCTCCACGGCGTGGCGCAGCACGAGCTCTATCATGCCGGACAGATCGCGCTGCTGAAAAAAATGGTTTGATTGCCGGGCTTCGCCGCCTTCCCATCCGGCCGTGGAACTGCGACAATACCGCCTTAGTCCTCCGTGGCTGGAGCCGCACGTTTGAGCAACGAAACTCCCATTAATGTGGCAGTGGTTGGCGTGGGCGCCTTTGGGCGCAATCATGCCCGCGTGTACCGCCAGTTGCAGCAGCAAACCGGGAAAGTGCGGCTGGTCGGCGTGATGGATCCCGACACGGCGCGCGCCGACGCCATCGCCCGCGAGTTCAGTTGCAAGGCATTTGGCTCCATCGACCAGATGCTGACCACGCATAGCGAGATCACGGCCGCCTCGGTGGTGGTGCCGACCGTGCTCCACCTCGAAGTCGCCCGCACCCTGATGGAGTCCGGCGTAGACGTGCTCATCGAAAAGCCGGTTGCCTCCACGCTCGCCGAAGCCGACGAACTGCTGAAGCTAGCCAAGCAACATCACCGCATCGGCCAAGTCGGGCATCTGGAGCGTTTCAATCCGGCCGTGCGCGCCACTCTTCCTCTCATCACCAAGCCGATGTTTTTCGAGGTACACCGGCTGAGCGTGTTCACGCCGCGCTCACTCGATGTGGACGTGGTCCTCGACCTCATGATCCACGATCTCGATGTCGTGCTGGCATTTGTGAACTCGCCGGTCAAGGAAATCCGCGCCGTCGGTCTGCCGATTCTTTCCGGTAAGGTAGACATCGCCAATGTGCGCCTGGAGTTCGAATCCGGTTGCGTGGCCAACTTCACCGCCAGCCGCGTTTCCACCGAGCGGGTGCGAAAGCTGCGCTTCTTCCAGCCGGGACAATATGTTTCCGTCGACTACGAGCGGCAGGATGTGCTCGTGTTCTCCGTAGGCGCGACCACCGGTTTGCCCGCTCAGCCCAGCGTCAATCCCCAGATCCAGATGTCCAAGCCAGCCGTATCCGAGGAAGAGCCGCTGCAAGCCGAGATCAAGGCTTTCTTGGACTCGGTCCGCACCCGCTCCCAGCCGCTGGTTTCGCTGGAGGAGGGTCGGCGGGCCCTGGAACTCGCCTTGGCGATTCTGGCGGAGATCCAGCGTCACGCAGGTCGAATTGGCGTCTGAGAGACAGTCCACCACGGAGCCCAGAGTCACGGAGAAGGACATAAACAAGGTCAATTCTCGATTGGAATTCCACGAAGGTAAAGAACCTGACCGGTGCAGAGATCTGGCTCTTCATCGTAGCGCGCGTACTGATTGGATTTGGAACTGGAATCTTAGCCTATCGGTTTTCCCCCCAAATTGCTGGATCGCTGGGCTGGCCCGCAGTGTTGCTTGGCTTTGTTCTCTTCTTGATTGCCGCGAAGGGGTTGGCGAGAACGAAATAGTGACCCAACTGCAAGTCCAACCTGATTGCTTTTCTCCGTGTCTCCGTGCCTCCGTGGTCAATCTGCCCAAGGTTGCCAGCGGTGCCAGCGGGGAAGGCCCATTACCCAGGTACTCACGCCCATGGCCGGAAAAATGCGACAATACTGAACAAGGTCCACGGCCGCAACTCTCGCAATTTACGTAACTTTACGCAACGCGGGGACGCTTCCGTGTCTCTAACTGTTTAGGATAGCGGGAGTGTGCCTGGCCTCGGTCCCAGCAAAGGGCCGCTGGAATCGGTCACTGGCGGCGTCGGTAAAGGGATGCCCCCGACGCACAACCCGTCTGGAAGTTTTGCAACCACTCTCGATGTCGGTGACCCAAATTCCGCCTCGCGATCCACTCCCTCCGCCTCCGCCGGCGGCGGAGCAGCCCGATCTGTTTGAGGCCCAGCACTGGGAAACGGCCTACCGCCGCTTTAACCCCGACGATGTTCCGCACCTGCTCATCCAGTTGCAGGACGATCTTTCCCGAGCGCGCAAGCGCGAGGCGCTGTGGCTATCGGTTGTCTTTCACCTGCTGGTGATCATCCTGCTTTGGAACAGCACCAAGCTGGTTCAGCTCTGGCCGTGGCGCGCGGTTTACGTGGCCACTCTCAACGCGAATGCGCAGAAGGACGCGACGTACCTTGCGCTTCCACCGGACGAGCAGAAGCTCACGCGACGCCCCGATGCGAAAGTCATTTCCGATAAAGACCGCATCGCGACCAGCAAGACGCCACGGCTGGACCGTGACGAGCTGAAGAAGATCCTGGACGCCTCGCGTGCGGGAAGGCCCGGCCAGCCCGCCGCTCCGCAGCAAGCGCCCGCGATGGCACAGAACCAGCCTCCGCCGTCACCCCAGGAAAATTCGCAGGATCCGCCGAATTCAGGCTTCTCGCCGCCCGCGCAGACCAATCCGGCGCAGTTGCAGGCCCCTCCGCAGGGACGCCGGACTCAGCCCAGTTTCACGGTTCCCCGGTCGGCCGGTTCGGCGATTGAGCAGGCTGCGCAGGCCGCGGCCGCCAACCGTGGGCGCTATGCCGTGGGAGAAGGCGGGGATTACGGCCTGAACCAGCCCAATGGCGCCAAGGTTCTCGATCAGATGGAAGTGCTCAGCGACACCCTGGGCGTGGACTTCGGTCCCTATCTGGCTCGTGTCCTGCAGATCGTAAAGGAGAACTGGTACCGCGCCATTCCTGAGTCGGCCATGCCGCCCATCATGAAGAAGGGCAAACTCTCCATCGAATTCGTGATTCTTAAGGATGGACAAGTCAGCAACATGCAACGGGACGTGTCTTCCGGCGACATAGCCCTCGATCGCGCCGCCTGGGGCGGTATCACCGCTTCGAACCCGTTCCCCCCACTGCCCAGAGAGTTTATTGACCTTGCCAAACAGCAGAACGCAGGCCAGTACCTCGGGCTGCGCATCAACTTCTACTACAACCCCGACAAGTCAGACCTGCAGTAGCATCCCGCGTGTGAGATTTTGGGTGGCGTAGCGGTTTACCGCTGCGATAAGAAAACCTCTCTTCGAAACCGGTTTTATGCGTCGGCGAGGACCGAGGGTCAACGACCGTTAAGTCCTCCTAAGGAAAGAACAAGCGCCGTGCAAGTGGCCTGGACTATTTCCGTGTTGCCGGCCATCGGGATTACGCTTTTATCGTTACCTAATGTTGTGAAACTGCCTACAAGCCGACTTCTGGCCCGCAACAACTTCCGAATTTCCCATCGACCGTTAACAACATAGGATTCAGGTCTACTCACGGACCTTCTTGAGGTTTGATCCCGGCGGCTTTGATGATACGGGCCGCCCTTTCACTCTCGCTCAACACGAAGCGCGCGAACTCAGGCTGCGTCATGATCATCGGGTCGGCCCCATGCTTCGCAAGCCAATCGCGCATATCCGGCGTTGCCAAAGTGCGCGCGATGTCCTTCGCTAGTTTGTCCACAACTCCGGCTGGAGTGCCAGCGGGCACCCATACTCCATACCAAATCGGCCAATCGAAGCCGGAGACGCCGGCTTCCGCGATCGTCGGCACTTCGGGCAGCAAGGACGAGCGCTTCTTGGTGGTTACGCCCAGTGCGCGGAGCCTGCCCGCACGGATCTCGACCAGGGCGAGCTGCATGGGCGCCAGCTGGTAATCGGTGCGCCCCGCTACCGTATTGGCAATCGTGTCGGCGATCGCGTCCCCCGCTCGGGCGGGCACGTGTACTGCCTTGATGCCCGCCTCCAGATTGAATTCTTCAGCCCCCAAATGCGTACCGGTGCCGATGCCGCTTGAACCAAACCTTATCTTGCCCGCCTTCGCTTTCGCCGCCGCAACCAACTCGCCGACGGTGGTGATGCCGGACGACTTACCTGTCACCAG
>Ga0302322_100001312_pt1 | contig 20222 bp, 20 predicted proteins | sample Fen_T0_2_FD_203757 | JGI IMG/M metagenome (GOLD analysis project Ga0302322, IMG submission 203757) | Peat permafrost microbial communities from Stordalen Mire near Abisko, Sweden - Fen_T0_2 | ecosystem: Environmental > Terrestrial > Soil > Wetlands > Permafrost | place: Sweden: Abisko...
GTTCCGGCCCCCAGCCCATCCCCTCGCACACAATCCCGTAAGGAGCCGCCATGCCGGGCAACACCTTGACCATCCTCCTCGCCGGCGGGCGGGGCGCGCGGCTGGAGCCGCTTACGTCCGACCGCGCCAAGCCGGCGGTGCCGTTCGGCGGCAAGTACCGGGTCATCGACTTCACCCTGTCCAACTGCCTGCACTCCGGCCTGCGCCGCATCCTGGTGCTCACCCAGTACAAATCCCATTCCCTGCACAAGCACCTGCGGGATGGCTGGTCCATCTTCAATCCCGAGTGCGGCGAGTACATCACGGTGGTGCCTCCGCAGATGCGCACGGGCGCCTCCTGGTATGCAGGCACCGCGGACGCCATCAACCAGAACCTGTTCCTGCTCGAACGCAGCAGCGCCGGGAACGTGCTGATCCTGGCCGCCGACCACATCTACCGCATGGACTACGCCGCCCTCATCGCCGCGCACGAAGAGAAGGGCGGCGACCTGACCGTCGCCTGCATGAAGGTGCCCATCGGGGAAGCGAGTGCCTTCGGCGTCATGGCCATCGACGGGAACAACCGCGTCATCGAGTTCCAGGAGAAACCTGACCAGCCCAAAGCCATTCCCGGCGATCCGGGCACGGCCCTCGTGTCCATGGGCATCTACGTCTTCACAAAGGATCTGCTGATCGATGAACTGAGGGCAGACTGCCTCCGGGAGGATTCCAGCCACGACTTCGGCAAGGATCTGATTCCGCGCATGATCGGCACTCACAAGGTCTATGCCTACGAATTCGGCGGGGCGAGGGGGCGGGTCACACCGGATCGCTACTGGCGCGATGTCGGCAGCCTCGACGCCTACTACGAGGCGAACATGGACCTGCTCAAGCCCATCCCGCCGCTGGATCTGTACCAGGATGACTGGGCCATCCGCACCTACCACGGCCAGAACCCGCCCGCGCGCATGGTGCCCGGCGAAGGCGGCAAGGATGGGCTGATGACCAATTCCATCATGGGCGCCGGCACGGTGATCATCGGCGGCATCGTACGCCATTCCATCCTGGCCTCCCGCATCCACATTCTCGAGGAGGCCGTGGTGGAGGACGCCATCCTGTTCGATCACGTCACCGTGGGTCGGGGCGCCAGGCTGCGCCGCTGCATCGTGGACAAGCACGTGCAGATCCCCCCGGGCGAAACCATCGGCTACGACCTGGACAAGGACAGTCGTCGCTTCACCTGCTCGGAGAAGGGCATCATCGTGGTGCCCGAGGAGTACCGGTTCGATTGACCTTGGCCGTCCAGCCTCAGGCCATGGCCTGACGCTTCACCAGCAGCCTTGCCCGGTTCCATTCCGCCCAAGCTGCCTGCAGGTCGCGGCGGAGCTGAGCGCGCTGGGCCTTCCATTCCAGGCGGATCACGGACCAGGCTTCGGCTTGGGCCTGCCCCTTGGCTTTCCATTCGACCTTCTTCGCCTGCCAGGCTTCCAGCCGCGCCTGGAGGGCGCTCAGGGCCACATCCACACGGGCATGGGCCGCCTCCAGGATGCTTCTGGCCTGGAGGGCATCCAGGGGGAGCACCGCGATGAGGCGCCTGGCTTCCATGGCCACCTTGGCCCGCTGGATCTCGGTGTCCGGAACCCGGCGCAGGCCACGGGCCAGGCCCATCCAGGCAGCGGCGGCGATGACCCATTTGGCGGGATCCCACTGGTACCAGCGCGGGCCGTTGCGGTAGTCCCACTGCCACATGTGATGATAGTTGTGGTACCCCTCTCCGAAGGTGAAGGGTGCCAAGAGGGCGTTGTCGCGGGCGCTGTTGGTGTCCGTGTAGGGTTGGGTGCCGAACCAGTGGGCCGCCGAATTGATGAGGAACGTGCTGTGGTGGGTCGCCACGATCCGCAGCAGGAGGCCGATCACGAGCTGCCCGAGGAGGTTGTGGGTCAGCAGGCCCACGGTGAGCACAGGCAGGGCCGCGACGGCCGCGCCGATCCAGAAGTGGTAGCGATGCTGCCAGCGGATCAGGGGATCCTGCTCCAGGTCGCCGACGGAATCGTAGGGGCGGTCCTTGGCTTCCAGCACCCAGAGCCAGTGAGCGTACCAGAACCCCCGGCGAACCGGGTAGGGATCCCGCTCGACATCGTCCACGAAGCGGTGGTGGTGGCGGTGGTCACTGCTCCATGCCAGAGCCGAGTTCTCGAAGGCCGCAGCACCCAGGAACAGGACCAGGAGGCGCAGTGGCCAAGAGGCTCGGAAGGCCCGGTGGCTGAAAAGGCGGTGGTAGCCCACGGTGATGGCAAGGCCGATGAGCGAGTACAGCACCAGGAAGACCAGCACCTCACTCAGACGCAGACCCTGGGTCGCGAGCTTCCAGGGCACCAGCACCAGAGCCAACACCAGCGTGCCCAGCAGGAAGAGGGTATTGAGCCAGGCTCGAGGGGTCAGCTTGAACACACATACTCCAACGGACCGAAGAGGCCCCGTACCAAAGATAGGCCTTTGAACCTCCCGTGCCGGCCCATGCCGCCGAGCTCGCATAGCCCGCCAAAGCCAGGTCAAGTGATGGGAAATGGGTTGCGCGCGCGCCGCAGGGGTGTGTTTGAATGTCCTGGTTCCAAAGGAGGGAGGACCATGAAGATCACCATCATCCTGGTGCGCAGTCTGATGGGGCTGCTGTTCCTGTTTGCCTCCATCACCTTCCTGTTCAAGCTCATCACACCACCAGCGCCCACCGGCGCTATGAAGACCTTCAGCGACGGCCTGGAGGCCTCGCGGTATCTCATGCCCACCGTCAAGGTACTCGAGCTGCTCTGTGGTTGTGCGTTCCTGTCCGGCCGGTTCGTCCCCCTCGCCACCATCCTCATCGCCCCCATCATCGTCAACATCCTCCTGGTCCAGGCCTTTCTCGGCCGGGAAGGGCTGCCCATTGCGATCTTCCTGGTGCTGGCCAACGGCCTGCTCGCCTACCATCATCGGGACAGCTTCAAACCGTTATTCAAGGCCTAAAGCCTCCGGTGATCTGCCCAGGCCGGATGGCCCATCGCGGAGTACGCTGCGAACCGCCGGTCTGGTTTCTCACGCTGGGCGCCGCTGTTTCTATTTCAGAGTGAACCCCCGCGACTGGCAGGCCACCATGTCCCCCTCCCTGCAGACCCTCATCGATGACCTGGACCGCGAACGAATCGCCTTGTTCGAAGAGGTGGAGGCTCTGGACGTGGAGGCGCTCACGGCGCGGCCCCGGCCTGGTACCTGGTCGATCCTCGAGATCGTGGAGCACCTGGTGGTGGCGGAGGCGGTCATCCTCCAGGGGCTGCCTGCGGCCACCGACCTGATTGACCGGCGGCGCAGCCTGAAGCATCGCTGCGTCTTCCACCTGGTCGTGGCGATTCTGCGGCTCGGCATTCCCGTGAAGGTGCCCTCCCGGCGCATGATCCCCACGGGCCAGGTTCCGTTGGCGGAGCTGCGCGAGCAGTGGGACGGCCACCTGCGCTGGCTGGGCGCCTACACCGCGGGTCTAGATGCGCAGGGCGAGCACCGGGCCGTCTTCCTGCACCCGGTGGCCGGGCCCATCACGCTGGCACAGGCACTCCGGATGGACCAGTTGCACCTGGCCGTCCATGCCCGGCAGATCCGGAAGCGGCGAGGGCCAGCCTCGCCGCCGAATGGATGAAACCACCTCCAGTTCGGTCCCGAGCCCCTGAGCCGGTTCCGTGGCTGGATTGCCTCCCACCCCCCTGTCAGCATCTCCAGCAACCTGGAGCCTGCCCATGAGCCGTCCCATCCCCCTTGTCCCCGATCCCCGGTTCGATCTGGTGTTCGAGCGCGTCGTGGACGTGCCGCCCGAGCTCATCTGGCGCGCCTGGACCAGTCCTGAGCTGATCAAGCAGTGGTTCACACCGGCGCCCTGAAAGACCGTGGATTGCGAGATCGACCTGGGCCCCGGAGGGATCTTCCGCACGGTCATGGAATCCCCCGAGGGTGAGCACTTCCCGATGACGGGCTGCTACCTTGAGCTGGCACCCCCCGGGCGGCTGGTGTGGACCAACGCCCTCGGGCCGGGCTATCGGCCTGTCGAGGCCGGCAACCACGGCCCCTGCATCACCGCCTGCGTCTCACTCCTCTCTGAGGGCAGCGGCACTCGGTACACCTCCATCGCCTTCCACCAGGACGAGGCCGCCCGCCGGGCCCACGAGGCCATGGGCTTCCAGGAGGGCTGGGGCAAGGCCCTGGACCAGCTGGTGGCCGTGGTTCGCAGGCTGCCGCCGGGCTGAGCCGAGGGGCCGCTGCGGCCCCGCCCAATCCACCTGACCCCGGCCCAAGACCTACGGCGTTTCTCCGCTCAACCAGGCCGCCGTCTCATCCTTGAGCGCTACGCCGGACCGGCCGCGCCGCAGGGCTTCCTCGGTCAAGTAGAGCAGCTTGCTGGCGGCGGCTTCGTAGCCGAGGCCCTCGGGCGGGCGGATGTTGGAGATGCAATTCCGCCCCGCGTCGGTGTTGCCCGGTCGCGGCGCGAAGGTCGAGTAGATCCCCAGGCTATCGGCGGCGCTGAGCCCGGGGCGTTCACCGACGAGGATGATGGCCACCCGGGCCGCCAGAGCGCTGCCGATGTCATCTGATACGGCGACGCGGCCGTTGGCCGCCAGGGCCACCGGGGCCCAGCGGAGAGGCCGTGAGCGGAAAGCAGTCTGGATCGCCTGCAGCAGCGGAATCCCATGCCGCTCCACGGCGGTGGAGGACAGCCCATTGGTGACGATCAGGGCCACGTCCACCACCCCGGCCTGGACCTGCCGCAACCGGTTTCGCGAGGCTTCGGCGAGCACCCGGCCGAGGTCGGGACGACGGAGGTACTGGTCGCGACTGCCTACCTGTGTCTCCAGGATCAGAACGTCTTCACCCAGGTTCCGCAGCTTTTCGGCAAAGGCATCGAGGTTCCAGGGAACGTGCACCGCATCGCGTGCCTGGGCATGGGCCAGCTGGAATGCCAGTTGAGCCTGGGTGGGAACGGCGTGGCCCGCCCGCCCCAGGGCGATGCGTGCCTGGGTGAACCGGCGCAACGTGACCCACGAATCGGTCATGGTGTCCCTTCTGTCAGCTCATGGATGGCGCCATGCAGCCGTGGCGGGACACCGAGCGCCAAGGCGTTGCGCCCGTCGAAGATCCCCATGCGGTTCAGCCACGCCTCGAATTCCGGTGCGGGCCGGAGGCCCAGCACCCGACGCAGGTACAGCGCGTCATGGAACGAAGTACTTTGGTAGGCCAGCATGACGTCGTCGGCTCCCGGGACCCCCATGATGTAGGTGCAGCCAGCCACGGCCAGCAGCGTCATCAGGTTGTCCATGTCGTTCTGGTCGGCTTCGGCGTGGTTGGTGTAGCAGACATCGCAGCCCATGGGCAGGCCCAGCAGCTTGCCGCAGAAGTGGTCCTCCAGCCCGGCGCGGATGATCTGCTTGCCGTCGTACAGGTATTCCGGCCCGATGAAGCCGACCACCGTGTTGACCAGCAGGGGCGAGAAAGCGCGGGCGACGCCATAGGCCCGGGCCTCGCAGGTCTGCGCGTCGATGCCGTGATGGGCCTCGGCCGACAGTGCGCTGCCCTGACCGGTTTCGAAATACATCAGGTTGTCACCCAGGGCTCCCCGCTTCAGGGACAGTGCCGCGTCGCGGGCTTCGGCCAGCAGGGCCAGGTTGATGCCGAAGCTTCGGTTGGCCGCTTCGGTCCCGGCGATGGACTGGAACACCAGGTCCACCGGCACGCCACGGCGCATCAGCTCCAGGGTAGTGGTGACGTGGGCCAGTACACAGGACTGGGTGGGGATCTCATGACGGCGGATGACCTCGTCCAGCAGGTGGAGCAGGCGCTCCACATCCTCCGGGCTGTCGGTCGCCGGGTTGATGCCGATCACTGCGTCGCCGCTGCCGTAAAGGAGGCCGTCCAGAAGGCTGACGGCGATGCCCCGGGGATCGTCGGTGGGATGGTTGGGTTGCAGCCGCGTGGAGAGCCGGCCCGGCAGCCCGATGGTGTTGCGGAACCGGGTGGTCACCGCGCAGCGCCGGGCCACCGCGATCAGGTCCTGGTTGCGCATGAGCTTGGAAACCGCCGCGGCCATTTCCGGCGTGATCCCCTGGCGGGCTGCGGCAAGGTCGGCGTCGCTGGTGGCATCCGAGAGCAGCCACTCGCGAAACTCGCCCACGGTGAAAGCGGAGATCGGAGTGAAAGCAGTCCGATCGTGGGAATCCAGGATGAGCCGACTGACCTCGTCCTCTTCTGGCGGGATCAAGGGTTCGGCCAGGAAGATCGTCAAAGGCAGCTCAGCCAGAGCCCATTGGGCGACGGCCCGCTCTTCCTCCGAGGCTGCGGCAAGGCCAGCCAGCTCGTCCGCCGACCGCCGCGGCGACGCCCTGGCCAGCAGGGTCTTGAGGTCCTTGAATCCAAAGCTGCGACCCTTGAGGGACTGGGTGTAGGCCATGCCGGTCAACCTCCTGAGTCTGGAACCGCATCGTACCGGCATTTCCAGCAAGGCCGAAACAAGTCTCTCCACCTCGGGTGGTTTGGCCGTCCTTCCGGCGCGCTTCTCCGGAAGGATCGAGGGATCCGGCTACGCCCACATCGGCCAGAGGGGGCGACGGAGGATCCACATCCTTCGGTGGGTTGTGAGTGACCAGCCAGGAAGTTCTGAGTGACATTGTATAGACAGGAAATACAGGATCGATTGGATGGCTATCCATGGAATGCCAGGCGTGAGTGGAATTACCCGCCCTGTTCCGTGATTGGAGTGGGAATAAACCTGGATATGGGGCGCGTTGACGCGGGCCGGGGGTTGCCTACATATCTCGCCTTGAGGCCACCATGACCATCAACCTTTTCCATTCCCATCCACACTCGAACGCAGGCTGGATTGCGTTGATCTTCGCCCTCGCCATCGGGGTCTGCCCGGAGGCTCGAGGTCGAGAAGTTCAGCGGGGCGTCACGAAACTGGCCGACCTTCCGCGCCTCAGCTTCGGCGACTTCTTTGAGGCGTCCTCCCAGGAACTCAAGCCATCGGCGCGACTGCGTGAGCTCTCCGGCCAGCGCGTGAAGCTGGTTGGATTCATGGCCAAGATGGAGGTCGCGCCCAGGGGTGCTTTCTACCTCACGCCGCGGCCCGTGTCCTGCGACGAAGAGGGTGGTGGCACTGCCGACCTGCCCCCGGAGGCGGTCTATGTCATGGTCCGTTCTTCTACCGAACGGGAAATCCCGCATACGCCCCGGGCGCTCGAGGTAACCGGCCTGCTCGAGGTCGGCTACCACGTCGAGCAGGACGACCGGGTGACCCACATCCGCCTGCTGCTTGATCGCCCGCAAGACCTGCTCGGCGCCGCGCCGAAGCGGAAACGCTCCCCCAACCCCCCGGAGGTCCGTCCATGAACCCGAATGTCTCCCGCAGGCTGTCCCGCCTGCTCGCCCTGGCCGCTGCGCTCACAGCCGTGGCTGCCAGCGCGGCTCCAGCCAAAGTCTCGCTCGTACCGTCGGACGGTGCGCGCTTCCTCGTCCACCAGCGCTTCGACATCCGTGTCGAGGGGCAGGGCACCGGACCCTACTCGGCCAAGCTCTGGGTCGATGGCCACCCGGCCACCTTCACCTCCGGAGCCCAGGCCACCTCGACCACCGATGGCATCTCCACTGCCGGTTGGGGCGGCTTCAACCTGCGCGGATCCTCCCTGGCACATAAGGGCTGGCATACGGTGACGGCTGAACTCACCGACGCGACCGGCACCGCCACGGTGACTTCCCGCATCCAGGTCATCGACCCCTTCGATCGCGGGCATGGGGATCGCCGCCTGACGAAGAACATCGTCATCATGCTTGGCGACGGCATGGGCATCGCCCACCGCACCGCCGCACGGATCGTGCGCTACGGCGTGACGGCGGGCAACCCCAATGGCCGGCTGGAGATGGAGCAGTTTCCTGGCACCGGCCTTGTGAGCACGCATTCCCTCAACAGCATCATCACCGATTCCGCACCGGGCATGGCGTGCTACACCACCGGGAATCACGCCTTCAACGGCCAGGAGGGTGTCTACCCTGCCCACGTCTCGAATCCCTTCTTTGCCCCCCGCGTGGAATACCTGGCTGAATACCTGCATCGCGTGAAGGGGACCTCGCTCGGCCTAGTCAGTACCGCCGACGTGGAAGACGCCACTCCCGCAGCCAACGCCGTGCATACCGCCAACCGCAACAACGGTACCGGCGTGGTCGACCAGTATCTCGATGAAAGTGATGCCTCCGGCAGCAAGGCCTACGGCACCGGCCTGCGCGTCCTGCTGGGCGGGGGGCGACGATGGTTCCTCCCCTCGACCACGCTGTACTCGAGCCGGGCCGCCAGCACCGGCTATGCCGGCCTTCCCGCTGATCTGCTGGCTGGCTGGAACCTCCCCGCCACACCTTCGGCGCAGGGCAGCGCCACCCGTGACCTGATCGCGGATTTCAAGAGCGCCGGCTTCTCCTACGCTTCCAGTGGCACCGAGTTGAGCCAGGCCGTGGGCGGACATGCTCCCGACAAGTTGCTCGGCCTGTTCGGCTACGGCAACATGAATGTGGCCCTGGACAAGATCGCCAAGCGCCGTGGGGCACTGCCCGCGGGCGCTTCCAGCTTCGTGGTCGACGACTACATGGCACCGGACCAGCCCATGCTGGACGAGATGTCGGAGGCCGCCTTCAAGGTCCTCTCCCGCAATCCCGAGGGCTTCGTGTTGATGATCGAAGGTGCCCACATCGACAAGCAGTCGCACCTGATGGACGCGGATCGCGCCATCGGCGAGACCCTGGAGTTCGACCGTGCGGTGGGTGTGGCCCGGAAGTGGGCCGATAAGCTGGGCGACACCACGGTACTCGTGCTCGCCGACCACGAATGCTCTGGGTTCAGTCTGATCGGCGCCCTCTCCCTGAGTGGTGGCATCTCCGCCCTGAAGGGCCTGCCTTCCGATAGCGCTTCCCTTGATCCATCGATCATCCCGGCCCGCCAGAATGCGGTCGGCACATACGATCTTGCCGGTTTCCCAAGCTACCAGATCCTTTCAGACGGCTATCCGGCGACGATGGACATCGACAACAAGATGCTGGTGGGCTTCGGCGCCAACAGTGACCGCTATGAATCCTGGCTCTCCAAGCCGACCCCGGTGATCGACAGCCTCCTGCCAAGCCAGTTCAAGGGCAGCGGCGGCATCCTCGGCATGAAGGGCTACGCGACGATCCCCGAATTGCGAGCGATCGACAAGGATGGCTTCTTCATCCGCGGCCAGCTCAACGGTGAAGGCCAGGCCGTCCACACCGCCGCGGACATTCCGGTCTCCGCTTACAGTTCCGGCAACAGGGCATGGCTCCGGTTCATCGGTGCGCAGAAGAACACTGACGTCTTCTTCAAGCTGATGAAGGCGGCGCTCGGCGGGGACGAGCCGGCCGAGCCCAGCACCCAGGAGACTGACTAGCTGTCACAAGCCACTATCCAGAGGACCAAGAGCGCGCGGCTTGCCGCGCGCTCTTGTGTCTAGGATCCAGGCAAATCGGATAAGCATGTTCACACAACATTCACTCCATGGGAGCGCATCGGCCGTGACAAAGACCGACCTTTGAATCCTCACTCCAAGGAGGATGCGTGATGATTCGGCAGGTCGTGTTTGGTTTGGTAATAGGTCTTTCCATGGCGGGGCAAGCCCCTCTTATGGCCCAGGCAGAAGCAGGTGGCGGCGCGGCTCCCGGAGCCTTGAAGCCTGCCCTTCCAGACAGCATCCGTCGCGCCATGGCCATTCCTGCCAACCACCGCACGGGCACCATCGCAGATGTCGAGCACATCGTCATCCTGACCCAGGAGAATCGCTCCTTTGACCACTATTTCGGCGCGCTGCGGGGCGTCCGTGGCTTCGGCGATCCACGGGCGGTGAAACTGCCTACGGGAAAATCCGTGTGGCACCAGCCCAGCGGCCTCGGCGATCTCCTGCCCTACCGCCCGGACGTGGCAGACATGGGCATGACGTTTCTGCAGGATGTGTCGCATGGCTGGAACGATTCCCATCTGGCGTGGAATGGCGGCAACTACGATCAGTGGGTGCCCGCCAAGGGACCCGCAGCCATGGCGTATCTAACCAGGCGCGACATTCCCTATCACTACGCCCTGGCTGATGCCTTCACCGTCTGTGATGCCTACTACTGTTCCCTGCTCGGACCCACTGACCCCAATCGATATCACATGTGGACCGGTTGGGTAGGCAATGACGGTAGAGGCGGTGGTCCCGTCATCACCAATGCCGAGGTTGGCTACGACTGGTCGACCTACCCCGAACGGCTGCAGAAGGCCGGGATCACCTGGAAGGTATATCAGGATGTCGGCACCGGCCTCGATGCAGCGGGTTACTGGGGCTGGACCGACGATCCCTACATCGGCAACTACGGCGACAATTCGTTGCTCTACTTCCATCAGTACCAGAACGCGCTGCCGGGCAGCCCGCTCGCGGACTTTGCGAAGACTGGAACCAACGTCGCGGTGAGCGGTTCTCTGCTCGACAGCTTTCGTGCGGACGTTCGTAGCGGGAGGCTGCCCCAGGTGTCCTGGATCTCCGCTCCGGAAACCCTTTCGGAACATCCCAACTGGCCCGTCAACTATGGCGCCTGGTACATCTCCCAGTTCCTCGATGCGCTAACGGAAAACCCCGAGGTGTGGAGCAAGACCGTGGTGTTCCTCAACTACGATGAAAATGGTGGTTTCTTCGATCACATGGTGCCCCCCACGCCTCCGCAGAGCCGCGAGCAGGGTTTGTCCACCGTGCCAACCACCAACGAGATCTTTCCCGGCGATGCTGCCGGGCACGTGAGTGCCCCCTACGGTCTGGGGATACGCGTCCCGATGATCGTGATCTCGCCCTGGAGCAAGGGCGGCTACGTGAACTCGCAGGTTTTCGATCACACGTCGCTCATCCGCTTTCTCGAGGCCCGCTTCGGAACCGAGGACCCTGGACTGATCGAGAGCAACATCACGCCCTGGCGGCGCGCGGTGACAGGCGATCTCACTTCAGCCTTCGACTTCAGCCGGGCCGATGCCGCGGTGGTCGCGCTGCCTGCCACGGACGCCTACCGGCCGCAGGACCGGCAGCGGCACCCGGACTTCATCCCGGTTCCCCCGGCGGTGCAGGTGCAGCCCTTCCAGGAGCCCGGCGTACGTCCGGCGCGGGCACTGCCGTACGTCCTGAACGCCGTCGGCAACCTCCGCGCCTCGGACCATTCGTTCCAGATCGGATTCGAGAATTCGGGTCAGGCAGCCGCGGTCTTCCAGGTACGTTCCGGCAACGCCGGAGTCATTCCGCGTAGCTACACCGTCGAACCTGGGAAGCGCTTGGCGGATACCTGGGGTGTGGCCACGAACGGAACCAATGGTTACGATCTCGCGGTATACGGTCCGAATGGCTTCCTGCGCGCGTTCAAGGGCGTCATCTCTGATCGTGGCAATGCCAGTCTCGACGTCCAAGCTAGCTATGACAAGGAAGGTGGCGGCGTCACCCTGATCATCACGAATCAGCGCTCGCACACGGACAAGGTGCGAGTCCTTGACAACTACACCGGCGAAAGCTTCAGGCAGTCGCTGGCTCCCAACGAAAGTGCGAGGAAGCACTGGCCATCCTTGCGCCGCTCTGGCTGGTATGACCTGACCATCAAGGTCGCCGATGATCCCGGCTTTGAATACCGCTTTGCCGGGCACGTGGAGACCGGGCGGGACAGCGTGAGCGATCCGGCCATTGGGGTCTCCGACCAGCAGGACTGAAGCACTTGAGACGCGTTGAACGGTGGCCCGCAGTCGATTCAAGTGCTGCGGGCCACCGCCTTCGCGCTTTCCATTTGGAATGAGCCGATCAGTGCCCGCCTTCGCCCGCCAGTTTCCGGGCGAGCTCGCCCATCACGGCCTTGGCGTCGCCGAAGAGCATGAAGGTCTTGTCGAGGAAGTAGAGCTCGTTGTCGATGCCGGCGAAGCCCGGGGCCTTGGATCGTTTGATGGCGTAGACGGCCTTGGCCTTGTCCGCGTCGATGATGGGCATGCCGTAGATGGGGCTGCTCTTGTCGGAACGCGCGGCGGGGTTCACCACATCATTGGCGCCGATGACCAGCACCACGTCGGCCTGGGGCATGTCGCCGTTGATCTCGTCCATCTCCACCAGGTCGTCGTAGGGGATCTCTGCCTCCGCCAGCAGCACGTTCATGTGACCCGGCATGCGGCCCGCCACGGGGTGGATGGCGAACTTGACGGTGACGCCCTTCTTCTTCAGCAGGTCGTACACTTCGCGCACCTTGTGTTGGGCCTGGGCCACGGCCATGCCATAGCCGGGCACGATGACCACCAGGTTCGCCTGCTCCATGACCATGGCTGCGCTTTCGATGGTGTCGGACTTGTAGGCCTTCTGCTCGCCCTCGGCGCTGGCCGTGGTGGTCTGGCCGAAGGCGCCGAACAGCACGTTGAAGAAGGAGCGGTTCATGGCCTTGCACATGATGACCGACAGGATCAGGCCCGAGCTGCCGTCCAGGGCCCCGGCGGTGATGAGCAGCTTGTTGTTCAGCACGAAGCCCATGGCCACGGCGGAAAGGCCTGCGTAGGCGTTGAGGATGGAGATCACCGTGGGCATGTCCGCGCCGCCGATGGGGATGATCAGCAGCACACCGAAGGCGAGGGACAGCGCGATGATGCCGCCGAAGGCATAGGGGGCCCAGGGCGCCAGGGGATGCAGCACCAGGGCCACACCCAGGGCCAGGGCCAGGGCGAAGAGGCCGAGGTTGCTGGCGTTCTGCATGGGGTAGGTGACGGGCCGTTGGGGAATCCACTTCACTTCCTGCAGCTTGCCCGCCGCCAGGATGGAGCCGGTGAAGGTGAGGAAGCCCAGCAGGATCTCCGCCACCAGGGCCACCACGATGAAGGGAGCCAGGGCCGCCTCGTTCTTCTGCCCGTAGTAGAGGAAGAACTTGGCCGTCCCCACCAGGCCCGCCGCCAGGCCACCGAAGGCGTGGGAGAGCGCCGTCCGCTGCGGCACCGCCGTGAGGGGCACCTGGGCCAGCGGGTAGCCCACCGCTGCGCCCAGGGCGAAGGCGCCGAGGATCCACCAGTAGTGGGTGCCACCGGTGGCGATGACGCCCGTGAGGGTGCCCACCACCGCCAGGGCCATGGCGGCCACGCCGGAGAACACGCCCTTGCGGGCGGTTTCGGGGTCGCTCATCCACTTCAGCGAGAGGATGAAGAGGGCCGTGGAAACGAGGTAGAGGAACTGGACGAGGGTTTCGGCGCTCACTTGGCACCTCCGCCCTGCTTCTTGAACATTTTCAGCATGCGGTCGGTGATGAGGAAGCCGCTGACGATGTTGGTGGTGGAGCAGAAGATGGCTATGAGGCCGAGCAGGGTGACATAGCCCGGCGAATCCTTCCCGGCCGAGACGATGATGGCGCCCACCACCGCGATGGCCGAGATGGCATTGGTGAGGCTCATGAGCGGCGTGTGCAGCAGCCGCGATACCCGCTGGATGACCATGAAGCCGATGAAAGTGGCCAGCATGAAGACGAAGACGGCGCCCATGACGTCGAGCTCACCGTGTCCGCCTCCCGCGGCCGGGGCCGCGTGTTCCGAACGTGCCATCAGCATCATCACGCCTTCCCTCCCTGTGTCTGGTCCAGCGCCTTCAAGGTGGGTGCATGAACCACCTTGCCTTCGTGGGTCACAGCGCAGCCCTTCAGGATGTCGTCGGCCCAGTCGAGGTTGAAATGTTTGGCCTCCTTGTCCCAGAAGGCCGTCATGAAATTCAGCAGGTTGCGCGCAAAGAGCATGCTCGCATGGGTGGGTACCGTGGCCGGCAGGTTGAGGGGCGCGACAATCTTCACGCCGTTCACGACCACGGTTTCACCCAGTTTCGATAGCGTGCAGTTGCCGCCGCCGTCCGCGCCGAGGTCGATGATCACCGAGCCGGGCTTCATGCTGCGCACAATGGCCTCGTCGAGGAGTTTAGGCGCGAAGACGCCACCGATGAGGGCCGTGGTGATCACCACATCCACCGTCGCGCAGTGCTCCGCCAGCATCTTCGCCTGCAGGGCCTTGTCCTCTGCCGACAGCTCCGTGGCATAGCCGCCGCCCGCCGAGGCGCCCTGCTTGAGCTCGATGCCCACGTACTTGCCGCCCACGGATTCGATCTGCTCCTTCACTTCGGGCCGCACGTCCGTGGCGGTGACGCTGGCGCCCAGGCGTTTCGCGGTGGCGATGGCCTGGAGGCCCGCCACCCCGGCGCCGATGACGAACACCTTGGCGGGCAGCGTCGTGCCTGCTGCGGTCATGAACATCGGATAGAACTTCGGCAGGTCCATGGCGCCGATCAACACGCCCTTGTAGCCCACGATGTTGCCCTGGCTGGACAGCGTATCCATGGCCTGGGCCCTGGTGGTGCGCGGGATGCAGTCGGTGGAGAAGGCCGTGAGGTTCCGTTCGGCCATCCGCTTCACCGCATCCAGGTTCCGGGTGGGGAAGAGCGAGGCCAACAGCATGGTGCCGGGCTTGATGAGATCGACTTCGTGGGTTCCGTCAGTCCGAGCCTGGGGGGCGTTCACCTTCAGCACAAAATCAGCAGTGCCCAGGAGCGACGCCGCATCCGGCGCAAGGCTGGCGCCCGCATCCTGGTAGGCCTGGTCGGGGAAGTTGGCCGCAGCTCCCGCACCGGTTTCCACGGCCACGTCGATGCCGAGCGCGACCAGCTTCTTGCAGGATTCCGGATCCAGCGCGACGCGGGTTTCACCCGCCCTGATCTCTCTGGGAACGGCAATCTTCATGGGGCCCTCGGATGGGAAAACCTGGTGATCCAGTCACCTTAGCATTGATTGGTAATCGCTGTTCAATGTAGATTTTTTACGATACGCAGGTCAGCTGGTTTCGGGCGCGCCCAGCCGGGCCAGCAGGTCGATGGGGAATCCTGCTGGCCTCTGCAGACCTAGGTGTTCCCCTCCTCCGCCAGCGGAGGCTCCCTTCGACGCCGATGGACCTCAGCTGCGCGGGGTCCGGGGAGTCCACGCAGGGTGCGCGCCCGAGACCTTATCCACGCTCTGGTAGAGGATCCGGCCGTCCGCGAGGTGGAGGCGGGCGATCCGGTGCTCCTCCACAAGGCGCTCCAAAGCCCGCTGGACCGCCTCCGAGGGCTGGGAGTAGGCCTCAGCCGGAAGCCACCAGGAGGCAATGCCCTCCAGGCTGTCCGCCGCCTCGGGGTGCTCCCGGAGGTACTGGAGGATGCCCTGGCACAGGAGGCTCGTATCGGAAAGGGGGGACTCGCTCATTCGGCACCCAGGGGACCTTGCCTGGATTCCATGGCAATTGATGGGCCAAGCGCCTTGGGGCGGGCTAAGGGCCATCGATTCATAAGATGTCCATTTTCGATGAATCCGGTTCCGACTCGCGCCTTGAGCGGCATGGCACTCGATCATTGGATTTAACTGTATTTTTATAAATAATTTAAATACATCGACATGGGGTGGGTTTAATCCGACCCGTTCCGGGTGCAATGCTCCCTGTGGTTTGCCAGGAGGAGTGGTTGTCCAATATCTGGAACGTGAACCGCACAATGATTGAGTATCCGTTGCTTAGGTTTATTTGATAAAAAACAGGCATTGATTACTTGTTGCATGACAATCTTCTGGGTCTATATTGCCTCATTAGACTCGATCACATCGTCTTTCCTCAAACAGCCGCCAAGGGAGTCCCATTGATAGGTCAGTCACCAGCCTTTCGAGAAACGGTGCGCTTGGTCGCGCGCATGGCGGCTTGCGATGCGCCGGTCCTCATCGAAGGCGAAACAGGGACGGGGAAGGAACTGGCTGCCCGGGGCATCCACTACCAGAGCGCCCGCAAGGATCGGCCCTTCATCCCGGTGAACTGCGGGGCGATCCCCGACTCCCTCATCGAGAGCGAGCTGTTCGGTCATCGCAAAGGCGCCTTCACCGATGCCAAGGAGAATCAGCCTGGCCTGGTGACCCTGGCCGAGGGCGGCTCCCTTTTCCTGGATGAAGTCGAGGCACTGTCCGCGAAGGGGCAGGTGACCCTTCTGCGTTTTCTCCAGGATCAGGAATTCAGGCCCCTCGGTGCCCGGAACATGGAGCAGGGCAATGTCCGGGTGCTGGCTGCCACCAATGCGAGCCTGTCTGTCATGGCCGAGCAGGGGCTCTTCCGGGCTGACCTTCTCTACCGCCTTCGGATCCTATGTCTGGAACTGGCGCCACTCCGGGAGCGGAAGGGGGATGTGGAGCACTTGGCGGCCTGGTTCCTCGATGCCTGTGATAAGCGGTTCGGACTGGGGGCAAAGACCCTCCATCGGGATGCCATCGCCTGGATGGAGCAGTACCACTGGCCGGGGAACATACGCGAACTCGAGAACCTCCTCTACCGGGAGTACCTCCTGTCCGATGGACCCGTGATGCAGATCGAACCGCCCAAGGGCATGAACCCGTTGACGCCAGCTCGGCGCTCCGTACCTTCAAGTGAGCTCACCTTCCATCAGGCCAAGGTCAGGGCCGTCGAATCCTTTGAGAAGAACTACTTGTCCAGCCTGCTCTACCAGGCGGGGGGCAACATCAGTCTGGCGGCCAAACTCGCCGGGAAGGAACGGAGGAGCCTGGGGAAGCTGCTCAAGAAATATGGACTGGGAAACGCTGCCACCAAGAAGCAGCTTGTCCTGGACGAGCATGTCCGGGTCTGACCTCGGGTTCTTTTTGACCCGGGGTGGGTGCAATCCGGATGACTGGCGAGACACCTTTCATCACCCCCAAGGAGGCTCAGCGTGGCGAATCCCACCCAACGCACCGTTCACATCCCGGAACATCCGTCGAAGCATGGCGGGCGCCTTGGGCGCCATGTCCATTTTGATGAACGCAGCAGGGCCTTTCCCGTTGAGCTAAAAAAGGGAGCCGTCATCCAGACCCGGACCTGGAACAGGACCGCGAAGGCCTTCACTCAGGGTGAGCTGGGTTCCTGCACCGGCAATGGCGCGGTGGGTGTGATCTGCACAGAACCCTACCGGCAAGCGGGTGTCCGGTACACCGAAGCCCTGGCCCGTAAGGTCTATGGCCTGGCCACGCACATGGACACCCTCACCGGGGTCTATCCACCGGATGACAGTGGCTCGACAGTGCTGGGGGCCATGAAAGCCCTCAGGGACCTGAAACTGGCGAAGGGCTACCACTGGTGCTTCGGCCTGGATGATGTGCTCAAGACCCTCTCGACCCTCGGTCCGGTGGAAGTGGGCGTGAGCTGGTACGAAGGCTTCGACAATCCGGATGCCCAGGGGCTCGTCAAGATCGGGGGCTCCGTGCGTGGCGGCCATGCCTTCGAAATCCTGGGCGTGGATGCGGAACGGAAGCTGGTGCACGCCATCAACTCCTGGGGACCGGACTGGGCCCTCCATGGCCGCTTCTCCTTCTCCTGGAAGGACCTCGACCGTCTGCTGCATGAGGATGGGGAAGCCTCGACCGTGACGCTCTGACCCTGCTAGTGTCAGCAGCAGATCGAAAGGATCCCGAGCATGATCCAGCCATTGGCCCTGGCCGCAGTCTTGACCCTATCCGCATCGCCCGTGGCGGGGATCACGCCTGAGGAACTCGTCCAGAAGCAGGTGGATGCCTACAATGCCCATAATCTCGATGCCTTTGTGGCCTGCTATGGGCCGGACATCGAGTTCCGGACTCTGGATGGGAACGTGGGCCCAGAGAAGGGCACAGCCGCCTTGCGCAAGGGCTATGCGGATCTCTTCAAGCGGTTTCCCGAACTGAAGGTGAAAATCCTGAAGCGGATCGGGCAGGGGGCCTTTGTCATCGACCAGCAGCGGGCCGAAGGAATGGGCCCCAACCCCATCACCGTCACGGCCATCTACGAGACATTCCAGGGCAAGATCATCCGCGTCTGGTTCATCGAAGGGTGAGCAAGGAAAGGGTGCGACACTCAGGGTATGGAAGGGCGCACCTCCACCATGCGGGCTGGAGGCTGGTCGGGACATGAAGCTGGTGATGCGCGGCGCCTTCTGGTTTGGCCTCTATGTCTTTCTCGTCACCTCCCCCCTGGTGGTGGCCGCTGTGGCCGTACCCCGGGGCGGATCCCCTTCGCTGCTCGTGAACCTGGCGGACGGCCTTGGCTACCTGGCGTTGGCCATGATGACCCTCGAACTGGCGCTGGTCTCGCGGATGGACCAGACTTCGGGCGCCTTCGGCCAGGACGCGCTGCTCCAGTTCCACCGGGGCATGGGCCTCGGCGCGGTGACGGTGGTGCTGCTCCACCCGCTGCTGCTCCTGGCCAGCCGCGCCTATCCCAGCGCGATTCTAGGCATCGGCGATGCTGTGCCGCTGCCCATCCGGCTGGGCACCTTCGCCGCGAGCATGGCCCTGCTGCTGTTGGTCACATCGCTCCTGCGCAAGCGCCTGAAGATGCACTACGAAACCTGGAGGCTCCTGCACGGCCTGTTCGCCGTGGCCATTCTCATTCTGGTGACCTGCCATGTCACCAAGGTAGGGAGGTTCCAAGTGGGGGCCCCCATGCGCACTCTGGGGATGGTCTACCTGGCGATTTTCATCGGGGTGTTCCTGCGCTACCGGCTGGTACGACCCCTGGTGCTCTGGCGCAGGCCCTGGGAAGTCGTGGAAAACCGCGCGGAACTGGGCGGGGCCCGCACCATCCGGGTGCGGCCGGTGGGCCACGCGGGTTTTTCCTTCCAGCCCGGCCAGTTCGCCTGGGTGAACCTGGGAGCCACGCCCTTCCACCTGGAGCAGCATCCCATTTCCATGTCTTCTGGCGGTGATGTGACACCCGGTGGAGAGCTCGGCTTCACCATCCGTGCCCTGGGAGACTGGTCCGGCGAGGCCGTGCCAAAGCTGGGCCCGGGTCAGCGGGTCTGGATCGACGGGCCCTACGGCACCTTTTCCATGGATCGGGAGGAGGGCGCGGGCTATGGCTTCATCGCTGGCGGTGTTGGCATCACGCCGCTCGTGTCGATGCTTGAGACCATGGCCGGACGGGAGGATTGCCGTCCCACCGTGCTCTTCTACGGTGCCCGCACGGAAGCGGACCTCACCCTTCGCGCCGCCATCGAGTCCCTGGTGCCGCGGCTGGCGCTCAAAGTGGTGTTCGTGCTCGAACACGGTGCCCCGGGCTGGCCTGGGGAACGTGGCTTCATCAACACGGACATCCTGCGTCGGCACCTGCCGAAGAACTTCGTCCATTTCCAGTTCTTCATCTGCGGGCCACCGGCGCTCATGGATGTCATGGAAGCAGATCTGCCCGCCCTGGGCGTGCCGGCGGATCGGATCCACGCCGAGCGATTCGACATGGTCTGAGGAGGAGGGCCGTGAACCATCGCATCGTCTCAGGCGTCATCGCCGCCCTCCTGGCGCTCTTCGGGGCGGCGGCCCTGCTCTTTGCCGTGGGCAGCCTGCCCCTCCGCAGCCCGACAGCTCCGGCCTCGGCCAGGCCCGGCGTGATTCCGCACGAGCGCGGCGGGGCCTACGCAGCCTGCAGGGACTGTCATCGGGCCGAAGGGGGAGCCACCGTGCTGCCGGCAACCCACCGCCACTTTGCGGTGGGGACCTGCGCCACTTGCCACCCAGCAGCCGTGGGTGGGTCGTGATGCCGACGGACCATTCACAACCCCCGCGACCACTCCGGTCGTAGCGGGATCTGGCCTGCCAGAGCGGCGTCAATGGAGCCCAGGATCGCCGCCCGGTCCCTCGGCAGGCGGCCGCCGATAGGCAGGTAGTTGGAAGCGTGGTTGGAGCGGAAGATCGCCGAGGTGGGGTGCGCCTCTTCCACGAACCAGCGCAGCTCGGCCAGCAGGCCCTGGACATCCGGCAGCTCAAAGCGCCCCTGATCCTCCAATCGGTGGATCGGCGTGCCTGGGACCACCGTCAGGGTCAGCGTCGAGAGGAACCGCGGGTCCATGGCCGTGGCCAGGCGTCCGGACGAGCGCGCATGGGCCTCGCTGCGCTCACGGCCGCCGGCCCCGAGCAGGAAGATCAGCGACTGCTCCATGCCGGCCGCCTTGGCCTTCCGCGCCGCCTCGATATGCTCTGCCGCCGTGGCCCCCTTGGCGATGCGCCGGAGGGTCGCATCGTCACCGGATTCCGGTCCGATGTAGAGCAGGGACAGGCCCAGCTTGCGCAGGCGATCCAGTTCCGGCTGGGATTTCTCCAGCAGGTTCCGCGCCGTGGCGTAGGTGCTGACCCGCCGGAGG
>Ga0302322_100001313_pt1 | contig 20221 bp, 15 predicted proteins | sample Fen_T0_2_FD_203757 | JGI IMG/M metagenome (GOLD analysis project Ga0302322, IMG submission 203757) | Peat permafrost microbial communities from Stordalen Mire near Abisko, Sweden - Fen_T0_2 | ecosystem: Environmental > Terrestrial > Soil > Wetlands > Permafrost | place: Sweden: Abisko...
GGGCAGTCGACGACCGCGACGTTGACGCCGGTGCCGCAGACCTAGCGGTTCAGGGCGACGTCAGTGCAGCGACCAGGTCGGCGGCGCTGGAGCAACGGTCCAGCAGCGGCTGCACGTGGGCCTGAGTCCCGCGGAGCGGGTCGAGGGTCGGGACGCGCTGCAGCGACTCCCGGCCCACGATGTCGAAGATCACCGAGTCCCAGGATGCCGCGGCCACCGAGTCCCCGTAGCGGCGCAGGCACTCGCCGCGGAAGTAGGCGCGGGTGTCCAGCGGCGGTGACTGGACGGCCTGTGCCACCTGCTCGTCGGTGAGCAGCCGCTGCATCCGGCCGCGAGCCACGAGCCGGTGGTACAGACCCCGCTCGGGACGTACGTCGGAGTACTGCAGGTCGATGAGGTGCAGGCGAGCGTCGGACCAGTCGAGCCCGTCGCGTCGGCGGTAGCCGTCGAGCAGCTCCCACTTGGCCACCCAGTCGAGCTCGCCGGACAGCGAACGCGGGTCGTGCTCAAGGCGACCGAGCACCGACTCCCACCGCTCGAGGACGTCGGCCGTCTGGTCGTCGACGTCGGCGCCGTAGCGGTCCTCCACGAACTTGCGCGCCCGTTCCAGGTACTCCAGCTGCAGCTGGACGGCCGTCAGCTTGCGGCCGTCGCGCAAGGTCACCGTGTGCTTCAGCGACGGGTCGTGCGACACCGCGTGCAGCTCGTTGACGGGGCGAGCGGGAGCCAGGTCGAGGTCGTCGAGGAACTCGGCCTCGATCATCGACAAGACGAGGGCCGTCGTTCCGGTCTTCAAGAAGGTGGCGATCTCGCTCAGGTTCGCGTCCCCGATGATGACGTGGAGCCGGCGGTACCGCTCGGGATCGGCGTGCGGCTCGTCGCGGGTGTTGATGATCGGACGCTTGAGTGTGGTCTCGAGCCCGACCTCGACCTCGAAGAAGTCGGCACGCTGACTGATCTGGAAGCCGGACTGTTGACCCTGCTGACCCAGACCGACGCGGCCTTGGCCGGTGATCACCTGACGGCTCACGAAGAACGGGGTCAGGTGGCGGACAATCGAGGCGAACGGGGTCTGGCGGGCCATCAGGTAGTTCTCGTGCGTGCCGTAGGACGCCCCCTTGTTGTCGGTGTTGTTCTTGTACAGGTTGATCGGTCGCCCGCCCGGTAGGCCCGACGCACGCCGCGCCGCCGCTGCCATGATCAGTTCTCCGGCCTTGTCCCAGAGCACGGCGTCGAGCGGGTTGGTGGTCTCCGGCGCGGAGTACTCGGGGTGCGCGTGGTCGACGTACAGCCGCGCCCCGTTGGTCAGGATCACGTTGGCCAGACCGACCTCTTCGTCGGTCAGCTGGCTGGCGTCGGCCACGTCGCGGGCGACCTCGAACCCGCGAGCGTCACGCAGCGGGTTCTCCTCCTCGAAGTCCCACCGCGCGCGCAAGCCGGCGGTTGCGTTCCCGACGTAGCCGTTGACCACCTGCGACGACAGGAGCATGGGGTTGGCAGCCGCATCGCCGGGTACGGCCACGCCGTACTCGGTCTCGATCCCCATGACGCGGCGGACGCTCACCTCATCAATGTACGGCGCCGGCGGGTCAGAGGTACTGACCGGTGTTGGCCACCGACTCGATCGACCGGCCGGCCTCGGTGCCCTGCTTGCCCTGCACCAAGGTGCGGATGAACACGATCCGTTCGCCCTTCTTGCCGGAGATCCGGGCCCAGTCGTCCGGGTTGGTCGTGTTCGGCAGGTCCTCGTTCTCCTTGAACTCGTCGACGCAGGCCGCCAGCAGATGCTGGACCCGGATGCCCTTCTGACCGGTCTCGAGGAAGTCCTTGATGGCCATCTTCTTCGCGCGGTCGACGATGTTCTCGATCATGGCGCCGGAGTTGAAGTCCTTGAAGTAGAGGATCTCCTTGTCGCCGTTGGCGTAGGTGACCTCCAGGAACCGGTTCTCCTCGGTCTCGGAGTACATACGCTCGACCGACCGCTGGATCATCGCTGCAACGGTGCCGTGGCGGCTGCTGTTGTTCTCGGCGAGGTCGTCGGGATGCAGGGGCAGCTCGGCGATGAGGTACTTGCTGAAGATGTCGCGGGCGGACTCGGCGTCGGGGCGTTCGATCTTGATCTTCACGTCGAGCCGACCGGGACGCAGAATCGCGGGGTCGATCATGTCCTCGCGGTTCGACGCGCCGATCACGATGACGTTCTCCAGACCCTCCACGCCGTCGATCTCGCTGAGCAGCTGCGGGACGATCGTGTTCTCGACGTCGGAGCTCACGCCGGAACCGCGGGTGCGGAACAGCGAGTCCATCTCGTCGAAGAAGACGATGACGGGGACGCCTTCGCTGGCCTTCTCGCGGGCGCGCTGGAAGACCAGGCGGATGTGGCGCTCGGTCTCACCGACGTACTTGTTGAGCAGCTCCGGACCCTTGATGTTCAGGAAGTACGACTTGGCTTCCTTCTGCCCGCTCACCTCGGCAACCTTCTTGGCCAGCGAGTTGGCCACGGCCTTGGCGATCAGGGTCTTGCCGCAGCCAGGAGGGCCGTAGAGCAGGATCCCCTTCGGCGGCCGCAACTTGTGCTCGGCGAAGAGATCCTGGTGCAGGTACGGCAGCTCGACGGCGTCGCGGATCATCTCGATCTGGCCGGCCAAGCCGCCGATGTCCGCGTAGTCGATGTCGGGCACTTCCTCCAGGACGAGCTCCTCGACCTCGGCCTTGGGGATCCGCTCGTAGACGTATCCCGACTTGGGCTCGAGCAGCAACGAGTCGCCGGCCCGGATCGGCTGGTCGGCGAGCGTCTCCGCGATCCGCACGATCCGTTCGTCGTCGGTGTGCCCGATCACCAGCGCGCGCTCGCCGTCGTCGAGCAGCTCCTTGAACAGCACGACCTCGCCGACGCGCTCGAAGCCCATGACGCGCACGACGTTGAGGGCCTCGTTGAGCATGACCTCGCGCCCGCGGACCAGCTCGTCGGCCTCGACGTCGGGGCTGACGTTGACGCGGAGTTTGCGACCACCGGTGAACACGTCGACGCTCGCGTCGTCGTGGCGCTCCAGAAACACCCCGTAGCCCGAGGGTGGTTGGGCGAGGCGGTCGACCTCTTCCTTCATGGCCACCATCTGGTCGCGCGCCTCGCGCAACGTGGTGGCCAGGCGCTGATTCTGGGCCCGGCTCGCGGCCAGCTCACGCGCCAGTTCGGCAGGGTCCGGTGCCATCTCGTCCTCGGATGCGGGCATCGCGCTCACCTCCCAGCAGGGCTGTGTCTGTGACCCTACCCTCGGCACGGTGGCGACGAACCTGGACGATTTCCGGCGGCGTGTTGCCGGGAATGTGATGTCGGCGTCGACGGCGATTCGTGAGCCACTGGAGAGAGACTGTGCCGTGCCGGCTGCCCGATCGTGCCGGGCACTGGAGCGCTCGTGACGGTGGCCCAGCCCTCGACAGGTCGCTGTGGTCCGCGGTCGCGGCCTCGGCTCGCGGAGGCCGGGCGGTCCCGATCAGACCGACGCCCCGCCCGTCCGAGTTGCCCGATGTGTACCGGTTTCGCTGCCGGTGAACGGCCGTTCTGCTCACCACTTACCGAATCAACGCTTCGATGCTTCAACACTTACTGAAGCAACGCTTCGACGCTTCAGTTTCGCCGCAACGCTTCGACGCTTCAGTTTCGCCCCACGCTTCGACGCTTCAGTTTCGGTCCCCCCGGGGGGCGTCAGCCTTCGCTGGACGCGACGTCGCTCGGGGCGGTGTCCGTGGCCGCCCAGTCGGTTCCGTAGGACCCCTTCGCCGGGCGCCGACGGCGCAGTGGTGCCCTCACCCCCGGCGCCAGCCGGCGCGCGGTCACCAGGAAGCCCGTGTGCCCGATCATCCGGTGGTCGGGGCGGACGGCGAGCCCCTCGACGTGCCACCCCCGGACGATCGTCTCGCTGGCCTGCGGCTCGGTGAACCCCTCGTGTCCGCGCAGCGCCTCGACGGTCCGCGACAGCTGCGTGGTGGTGGCCACGTAGGCGAGCAGTACCCCACCGGGCACCATCCGGTCGGCCATGACCTCGATGCACTCCCACGGGGCGAGCATGTCCAGCACCACGCGGTCGACGTCGTCGTCGCTGACCGTCTCGGCCAGGTCCCCCACGGTCAGTCGCCAGGCCGGGTGCTCAGCGCCGAAGAATGCGCGGACGTTGTCCTGCGCGATCGCGGCGAAGTCGGCCCGCCGCTCGTAGGAAGAGACGAGGCCTTCGTCCCCCACCGCCCGCAGCAAGGAGCAGGCGAGGGCGCCGGACCCCACCCCCGCCTCCACGACGCGAGCCCCCGGAAAGAGGTCGGCCAGCTGCACGATCTGCCCGGCGTCCTTGGGGTAGACGACGGTCGCCCCCCGGGGCATGGACAGGACGAAGTCGTTCAGCAGCGGTCGCAGGGCGAGGTATGACGTGCCGCCGGTGGACGCGAGCACGACTCCTTCGGGCCCACCGATCAGCGTGTCGTGGTCGATGGAGCCCTTGTGCGTGTGGAACTGCTTACCGCTGACCAGCGTGAAGGTGTGGTGCCGCCCCTTCGGGTCGGTGAGCTGCACCTGGTCCCCGGCCCGGAACGGACCGCGCCGGTGCTTGGCCCCGGTGGGCGCCATCAACCCACCCCGAGCCGGCCCAGGGCCCGCTCGACGTCGGCGCGGGCGAGCACGCCGTAGATGGCACCGCCGGCGTCGAGCACCAGGTACTCCGGACAGGTCGAGCCCGCCAGGCGCTGAAGCAACGGCGTCCCGGACAGGTCGATCGGGAGCGTGGACTCGGCATCCACTTGCCGGGCGACCGCAGCGACCGTCACCCAGGGGCGACGTTGCTCGGGCAGGGCCGACACCGCGGCTTCGGCCACGATTCCCTTCGCCTGGCCCTCGTGGTCGACGATGACCAGGGCGCGCGCCCCGGCCTCGTGCAGGCGACGGACCGCCTCGGCGACCGGCACCTCGGGGGTGACCGGGATCGCCCGCCGGGTCAGGGCGCGCACCTGGAGGGCGGGCAGCTGCTCGCGCACGCGCGACGACGCGAGGGCCCGCCCGGCTCCGGTCCAGATGAACGCCGCGAGCAGGATCGACCAGAGCCCGAACACGTACCCGCCGAAGGCCAGCTGGGTGCCGCCGGTGACTGCCGGGAGCAGGCCGAACAGGGCGAGGACGACCGCGAAGCCACGCCCGACCCAGGCGGCGACGACCGTTCCGGTGTGCTCGCTGCGGGAGGCGCCCCACACCACGTCGCGCAGCATGCGCCCGCCGTCGAGGGGAAGCCCGGGAATCAGGTTGAAGGCGCCGACGATCAGGTTGGCCCACGCCAGCTGGAAGACCACGAGCCCCACGATCGTGTCTCCAGGAATCGCCCGGGACAGCACCCACGTCAGCGCGCCGACCGCCAGCGAGGTCAGCGGTCCCACGACAGCGATGACGAAGTCCTTGCCAGGACGGTGGTCGTCGCCGCCGATCTCGCTGACCCCCCCGAGCACATGCAGCGTGATCCGGTGCACCGGGAAGCCGTAGCCCTTGGCGACCACGGCATGGGCCAGCTCGTGGGCGAGGACCGAGAGGCCGAGCAGCACCGCGAAGGTGAACGCCACGGTGAGGAGCAGACCACCGGCCAGGTCGGGGAACTGGCTGCTGAACACCGGAAGCACCAGCAAGGCGATGACCGCGCTGCCGAGGAACCACGACCAGGAGACGACCACCGGCACGCCGAACGGCCGACCGAGGCTCATCCCCTCGACGGCGCGGGTTCCGCTCGGTGGCCCGGACACGGTCACGATGCTAGGCAAGGGTCCGGTCGAGTCGACCGACCGGCACTGTCGGAACCTTCTCCTAGGGTGGTCCCGTGACCGAATCCGTCGTCGACCCGACGCCGCAGACCGACGAGCGCGTGCGGGCCCTGTCGCCATCGCGGGCCAGCGACTTCATGAACTGTCCCCTGCTCTACCGGTTCCGGGTCGTCGACAAGCTCCCCCAGGCGCCGAGCCCGGCGGCCACGCGCGGCACCGTCGTCCACACCGTCCTGGAACGGCTGTTCGACCTGCCGGCCACCGAGCGGACGCTGGCGGCAGCCGCCGGGCTGGTCGACGCGGCCTGGCAGCAGACACTCGCGGACGACCCCGAGCTGGCGGCGCTGTTCACCGAGGGCGGCGCCGGTGCCGATGTGGCCGATGTGGCCGACTGGATCGGCGGCGCTGAGGACCTGCTCGCCACGTACTTCGAGCTGGAGAACCCGACCCGGCTGGAGCCGGCCGAGCGGGAGCTGCACGTCGAGGTCCCCCTGGCGTCGGGTCTGGTGCTGCGCGGCTACGTCGACCGGCTCGACCAGGCAGCCGACGGCGCGTTGCGGGTGGTGGACTACAAGACCGGCCGGGCACCGCGCGACGGGTTCGAGCAGCGGGCGCTGTTCCAGATGCGCTTCTACGCTCTGGCCCTGTGGCGGATCCGTGGGGTGATCCCCCGTCGGCTGCAGCTGTTGTACCTCGGGTCGGGCGAGACCGTCACGCTGGATCCCGACGAGGCCGACCTGCTGGCCATGGAGCGCACGCTCGAGGCGCTGTGGACGGCCATCGAGCGGGCCCACGAGACCGGTGACTGGCGACCCAACCGATCGAAGCTGTGTGACTGGTGCGACCACCGCGCGTTGTGCCCGGCGTGGGGCGGCACCCCGCCGCCGCTCCCGGCGCAGGGCGACCCGGCGGTTGCCGCCGGCGACGCCACGGACGTCGCCGAGGTCGAGTTCTGATCCGTTGCGCCCACTGCGGCTCGGCCCCGTAAGGTCGAACCGCACCGTCGATCCAGGGAGTTCTGCGTGTCCACGTCAACCACGCCCGATGCTGCTGCGCCCGATGCGCCCCCCGAACTGGCCGCGAGAGGCGAGAACCTGACCAAGATCTACGGCGAAGGCGACACCCAGGTCGTCGCCCTGGACTCGGTCAGTGTGGAGTTCGCCCGCGGGCAGTTCACCGCGATCATGGGTCCCTCGGGATCCGGCAAGTCGACGCTGATGCACCTGTGCGCCGGCCTCGACCAGGCCACCGACGGGCGGGCCTTCGTTGCCGGCACCGAGCTCAACCTGCTGAACGACGGACAGCTGACCCGGCTGCGACGCGACCAGGTCGGCTTCATCTTCCAGGCGTACAACCTGGTGCCCACCATGACGGCGCTGGAGAACATCACCTTGCCCATGGACATCGCCGGGCGCAAGCCCGACCAGCAGTGGCTCGACACCGTGATCGACACGGTCGGGCTGCGCGATCGGCTCCGGAGCCGACCGAGCCAGCTCTCCGGAGGCCAGCAGCAGCGGGTGGCTGCCGCGCGCGCCCTGGCCAGCCGTCCGGCGATCGTCTTCGCCGACGAGCCCACCGGAAACCTCGACTCGCGGGCCGGCGCGGAGGTCCTCGGCTTCCTTCGCGAGAGTGTCGACCGGTTCGACCAGACGGTCGTCATGGTGACCCACGACGCGGGGGCCGCCTCGTACGCCGACCGGGTCCTGTTTCTCGCCGACGGGCGGATCGTGGACTCGATGCAGAGCCCCACGGCCGACCGGGTGCTCGAGCGGATGAAGAGCTTCGACGGCAAGGGCCGGAGGTCGTAGCCGATGCTTCGGGCTGCCTGGCGAAACGTCCGGGCGCACCTGGTGCGCTTCCTCCTGTCCGGCCTGGCGATCGTGCTGGGGGTCGGATTCGTCGTCGGCACCTTCATCTTCACGGACACGCTCAACAAGACGTTCACCGACCTGTTCACCCAGACTACGGCCGACGTCGTGGTGACCCCGAAGAGCACGGTGAACAACGGACTTGCCGGCCAGGTGGCCACGCTGCCCGAGTCCGACCTCGCCGCCGTGTCCGGCGCCAACGGCATCCAGCGGGCGGGGGGCGCCGTGCTCGTCGACGGCGTCACGATCCTCGGCGCGGACCGGTCCCCGCTGGGCGTCCAGGGCGCTCCGCACTTCGGTTCGAACTGGGGCGACGACCCCGACCTCTCCCCCTTCCGGCTGCAGAGCGGCCGCGGGCCCACGACGACCGGCGAGGTCGCGATCGACTCGGTCAGCGCCGACAAGGGCCAGCTGTCCGTCGGAGACACGATCGACCTGATCACCCCCAAGGGTGCGCAGACCGCGAAGCTGGTCGGGATCTTCCAGTACGGCTCCACCGGGAACCTCGCCGGTGCGACGATCGCGGCGTTCGACCTGAAGACCGCACAGGACACGCTGCTGGGCGGCAAGCGCGGCTTCACCGAGATCGATGCCGTCGCCGACGACGGGACCTCGCAGACCACAGCCGCCGACGCGGTGCGCGCCGCGCTCGGCGGTGACGTCAAGGTGCAGACCGGCCAGCAGGCCGCAGACCAGAACGCCAGCGACCTGACCAACTCGCTGCGCTTCATCAACGTCTTCCTGCTGATCTTCGCGGGGATCGCGCTGTTCGTCGGCACGTTCATCATCTTGAACACCTTCGCGATCCTGGTCGGCCAGCGATCGAAGGAGCTGGCCTTGCTTCGTGCGGTCGGAGCGACCCGCTCGCAGGTGACCCGGTCGGTGCTGACCGAGGCGCTGATCATCGGGGTCGTCGGCTCGGCGCTCGGCGTCCTGGCCGGGATGGGGGTGGCTTACGCCCTGCAGGCGCTGTTCACCGCGATCGGTGCCGAGATCCCGACCGGTGGACTGGTGCTCAAGCCGCAGACGGTGGTCATCGGCATGAGCGTGGGGATCGTCATCACCGTGCTCGCCGCCCTGGCACCGTCGTGGCGGGCTTCCCGCGTGGCACCGGTGGCTGCCATGCGGGACGACTTCACACTGCCCGCGCGGTCGCTGCACCTGCGGGCCATCGTCGGGTCGGTGGTGCTCGTCCTCGGGGCCATCGGTCTGCTCGTGGGTGTCGTAGTCAAGGGCGGCGCGATCTCCTTGGCCGGCCTGGGAATTCTGGCGATCCTGATCGGCGCGATCGTGGTGAGCCCGGCGCTGTCGCGGCGTGCCGTCGCCGCCCTCGGCTTCTTCTACCCGAAGGTGTTCGGAGTCGTCGGTCGCCTGGCGATCGACAGCGCCCAACGCCAGCCGCGGCGCACGGCCGCGACTGCGTCGGCGCTGATGATCGGACTGGCCCTGGTGAGCATGCTCACGGTCTTCGCCGCCTCGACGAAGGCGAGCACCGACAAGGTGCTCGACCAGGTCGTCGGTGCGGACTTCCTCGTCTACACCCAGGGCCAGAGCCCGTTCCCGTCCGCGGTCGCCACAGCCGCTGCCGGGGTGCCGGGCGTCGAACAGGTGTCTGCGGCGCAGAACATCTCCGCCAAGGTCGACGGCAACGACGAGGACCTCACCGGGATCGACCCCAAGACCGTGACCTCGATGATCAACCTCGACTTCTCCCAAGGGTCCGTGACCGATCTGACCGGGAAGACCGTGGGGCTGGACACGCGAACGGCGAAGAGCGCCGGGCTCACGATCGGCAGCACCGTGAAGGTCAGTTTCGGCGGGCCTGCGGAGGACTACACGGTGGTGACGCTCTACGACCCCGCCGGCTTCTTCACCGGCTATGTGGTGTCGTCGGCCACCGTGGCGCAGGCGGGCGTCCACGTGGGCGACAGCGTCGTCTACATCAAGACCTCTCCCGGTGCCGACCTCGCGCAGGTCAGCACCGACCTGAAGGCCGCGTTGACCGACTACCCCACCGTGACGGTCCAGGACCAGTCACAGTTCAAGCAGGCGATCAGCAGCAACATCAACCAGCTGCTGGCCGTGCTCGTCCTCCTGCTCGGACTCGCCATTCTGATCGCCATCCTCGGGATCGTGAACACGCTCGTGCTCACCGTGATCGAGCGCACGCGCGAGCTCGGCATGCTTCGGGCGGTCGGTGCGACCCGACCACAGGTGCGTCGGATGGTCGTGCTGGAGTCGATCGTCATCGCCGTGTACGGGGCCGTTCTCGGCATCCTGATCGGCGTGCTGTTCGCAGCGGCCTTCCAGAAGATCCTGGCCGATCAGGGCATCACCGTGCTCAGCATCCCGTGGAGCCAGCTCCTCTTCTTCGTGGTGCTCGCCGCGCTCATCGGCTGGTTGGCCGCACTGTGGCCCGCATACCGCGCCGGGCGGATCGACGTCCTGCGCGCCGTCACGACCGAGTGAGGACCGAACGCAGCACGCCCAGATCCACCTCGCGCAGCGTGGCGACGACCTGTCGGCGTGGACCGGGCTCGATGGGGACCACGCTGGGCACGGCGATCACCGCGCACCCGGCGGCCTCGGCCGACGCCACCCCGGCTGGTGAGTCCTCGAGCACCACGCAGTCGCGCGGCGCCACGGACAGGAGGCCCGACGCGCGCAGGTACGGCTCCGGGTGGGGCTTCTTGTGCGTCACGTCGTCGCCGGTGACGAGGACATCGAAGCGGTGGTCGGGAAGGCTGTTCAGCACCAGGTCGAGGTGATCGCGCACCGAGGAGGTGACCAGGGCGGTCGGGATCTCGGCCTTCGCCAGTGCCGCAACCAGCTCGGTGACGCCCGGCCGGAAGGTAACGCCGGTGCCCAGCTGAGCGGTCATGGCGTCCTTGAGCATCACGGCCACCTCCGCCGGTGGCCGGGAGGAGCCGGTGAGCCGGATCATGTAGTGGGCGGCGAACTCCAGGTTCGAGCCGAGCAGGTCTTCTTGATGTTGCTTGGTCCAGGTGCCGCCCAGCTCGTCCACCACCTGCTGTTCGGCCAGGAACCACAGCGGCTCGCTGTCGACCAGCAAGCCGTCCATGTCGAACAGGACCGCGCTCGGCGTCGACTCCGCGCCCTCGATCGATCCGGTCATCGGGCGTTGAAGTACTTGGCCTCGGGGTGGTGCACGATCAGCGCCGACGTGGACTGCTCCGGGTGCAGCTGGAACTCCTCCGACAGCTCCACGCCGATCCGGGCGGGATCCAGCAGCGTCATCAGCTGCACCTGGTCCTCGAGGTCGGGGCAGGCCGGGTAGCCGAATGAGTAGCGCGACCCGCGGTAGCCCTGGCCCAGGATCTCGTCGAGGTCGCCGGCGTCCTGCGCGGCGAACCCGAGCTCGTCGCGGACCCGCGCGTGCCAGTACTCGGCCAGCGCCTCGGTGAGCTGTACCGACAGGCCGTGCAGCTCCAGGTACTCCCGGTAGGCGTCCTTCGCGAACAGCTCCGCGGCCGCGACGCTGATCCGCTGCCCCATCGTCACCACCTGGAACTCGATGACGTCGACCTCGCCGCTGTCGCGGGGTCGGAAGAAGTCGGACAGGCACAGGTGCCGGTCGCGTCGTTGGCGCGGGAACGAGAACCGCACGCGTTCGGCGCCGGCCTGCGGCCCCTCGTGGCTCAAGACGATCAGGTCGTTGCCCTCGCTGACCGCCGGGAAGTACCCGTACACGACCGCGGCCTCGAGCAGGCCTTCGGTGTGCAGCCGCTCCAACCAGTAGCGAAGCCGCGGACGGCCTTCGGTCTCGACCAGCTCCTCGTAGCTCGGACCCGCCCCGCTGCGTGAGCCCCGCAACCCCCACTGCCCCATGAACGTGGCCCGCTCGTCGAGGTAGCCCGCGTAGTCGGCCAGGGCGACGCCCTTGACCACGCGGTCGCCCCAGAACGGCGGGGTCGGCACGGAGTTGTCGGTGGCGACGTCGGACCGGGTGACCGGCGACGCGTCGTCGGCAACCACCGACGTCGCCACCGCGCGCACCCGACGAGGACGACGCTGCGGCAGTGCCGCCCCCGCTTCGCCCCGCTTCACCGCCATGATCGCGTCCATCAGCCGCAGCCCCTCGAAGGCGTCGCGGGCATAGCGCACCTCGCCGCTGAACCGGTCGGCGAGGTCGTGCTCCACGTAGGCGCGGGTGAGTGCGGCGCCGCCCAGCATCACGGGCCAACGCTGGGCCACTCCGCGCCGGTCCATCTCCTCGAGGTTCTCCCGCATCACCACGGTTGACTTGACCAGCAGCCCGGACATGCCGATCACGTCGACGGCCTCAGCCTCGGCCGCATCGAGGATCGCCGACACGGGCTGCTTGATCCCGAGGTTGACCACCGTGTAGCCGTTGTTCGTCAAGATGATGTCCACGAGGTTCTTGCCGATGTCGTGCACGTCGCCCTTCACCGTGGCCAGCACGATCGTGCCCTTGCCCGTGGTGTCGGCCTGGTCCATATGCGGCTCGAGGTAGGCCACGGCAGCCTTCATGACCTCGGCGGACTGCAGGACGAACGGCAGCTGCATCTCGCCGCGGCCGAACAGGTCGCCCACGACCTTCATCCCTTCGAGCAGGTCGACGTTGATGATGTCCAGCGGATCGCGCGTGGTGAGGGCTTCGTCGAGGTCGGCTTCGAGCCCGGTTCGCTCCCCGTCGATGATCCGGCGCCGCAGCCGCTCCCCCAGCGGCAGCGCGGCCAGCTCCTGCGCGCGCGACTGACGAAGGTCGGCCGCGGTGGCGCCTTCGAAGAGGTCGAGGAAGACCTGCAACGGGTCGTACGCGGGGGTGTCGGCCGTAGCCGCGCGACGACGGTCGTACACGAGGTCGAGGGCCACCTGGCGCTGCTCGTCGGGAATTCGGGTCATCGGCAGGATCTTCGACGCGTGGACGATCGCGGAGTCCAGTCCGGCCTGAACGGTCTCGTGCAGGAACACCGAGTTCAGCACGATCCGGGCCGCAGGGTTCAGGCCGAACGAGACGTTCGAGACCCCGAGCGTGGTCTGCACGTCGGGAAATCGGCGCTTCACCTCGCGAATCGCCTCGATCGTCTCGAGCGCATCGCGACGGGTCTCCTCCTGACCGGTGGCGATGGGGAACGTCAAGGTGTCGACGATGATGTCGGCGGTCTGCATCCCCCAGTTCGTGGTCAGGTCGGTGATCAGCCGTTCGGCCACCCGCACCTTCCACTCCGCGGTACGCGCCTGCCCGTCCTCGTCGATCGTGAGCGCCACCACCGCGGCCCCGTGCTCCATGATCAACGGCATGATGCGGCGCATGCGGGAGTCGGGGCCGTCTCCGTCCTCGTAGTTGACCGAGTTGACGACGGCCCGGCCACCGAGCAGCTCCAGCCCCGCTTCGATCACGGCGGGCTCGGTGGAGTCCAGCACGATCGGGAGCGTCGACGCGGTGGCCAGGCGGCCCGCCATCTCGGTCATGTCGGCGACGCCGTCGCGGCCCACGTAGTCGATGCACAGGTCGAGCAGGTGTGCGCCGTCGCGGGTCTGTTGCCGCGCGATCTCGATGCAGTCGTCCCAACGGGCCTCGAGCAGCGCGTCGCGGAAGGCCTTGGAGCCGTTGGCGTTGGTCCGTTCGCCGATCGACAGGTAGGAGGTGTCCTGGCGGAACGGCACGCTCTGGTAGAGCGAGGCCGCGCCCGGTTCGGGGCGCGGCCGTCGGACGGGAAGCTCTCGACCGCCGACGCGAGCGACCACCTGGGCCAGATGCTCTGGGGTCGTGCCGCAGCAGCCACCGACGAGGGCGAGGCCGTAGTCGGCCACGAAGCTGTCGTGGGCGTCGGCGAGCTGCTCCGGCGTCAACGGGTAGTGGGCGCCGTCGGCAGTCAGCACCGGCAGACCGGCATTGGGCATGCAGGCCAGCCCGATCCGGGCCTGCTTCGACAGCGTGCGCAGGTGCTCGCTCATCTCGGCCGGTCCGGTGGCGCAGTTCAGGCCGATCAGGTCGATGCCGAGCGGTTCCAGTGCGGTGAGCGCGGCTCCGATCTCCGTCCCCAGCAGCATCGTCCCGGTGGTCTCGACGGTGACGTTGACGATCACCGGAAGGTCGACCCCCGTGGCGACCAGCGCGCGCCGGGTGCCGATGGCCGCCGCCTTGGCCTGGAGCAGGTCCTGCGCGGTTTCGATCAGGACGGCGTCCACGCCCCCGCGAACCATGCCGGCCACCTGCGCCTGGTAGGCGTCGCGCAACCGGGCGAACGACACGTGACCGAGCGTCGGCAGCCGGGTGCCTGGCCCCACCGAGCCCAGGACGAACCGCGGCCGGTCTGGCGTGGACCAGGCGTCGGCCACCTCCCGACCCAGCCGTGCCCCGGCCTGCGACAGCTCCTCGATCCGGTCGGCGATGTCGTACTCGCCCAGGTTGCCGAGGTTCGCCCCGAAGGTGTTGGTCTCGACGGCGTCGACGCCCACCGCGAAGTAGGCGTCGTGGATGCTGCGCACCACGTCGGGCCGGGTCAGGTTCAAGATCTCGTTGCAGCCTTCGAGCCCCTCGAAGTCGTCGAGGGACAGCTCGTGGGCCTGCAGCATGGTTCCCATGGCGCCGTCGGCCACGACGACCCGCTCGGCGAGTGCGCGCCGCAGGGCGTCGGGGTGGGCACTCATGGTTGGCCCAGGATACCGGGGCCGGCCGCCCCTGGACCCGACCGCACCGCTGCCCCCGAACGCGGTCGGCCACGACGTAGGCTGACGGCGGTCGCCGCAGCGGCCGACCTGGTCGGGGAAGGGGCGTCCAAGTGATCGAAGTCGAGGCGGTCCCGCCGCTGGAGCACGCGGTGCTGGTGGCCGCCTTCGAGGGGTGGAACGACGCCGCGGATGCTGCGTCAGGAGTCATCGCACACCTCATCGAGGTCTTCGACGGGCGTCCGATCGCGGAGTTCGACCCGGAGGACTACTACGACTTCCAGGTGAACCGACCCACCGTGAACGTCGGGGAGCGCGGAATCCGGTCGATCACCTGGCCCACGACGCGGGTGTACCTGGCCCGGACGCCGGCCGGTCAGGACCTGGTGCTGGTCCGAGGGATCGAACCGAGCATGCGGTGGCGCTCGTTCGTGAGCGAGCTGGTGGGGTTGGCCTTCGAGCTGGACGTCGAGACGGTGGTCACGCTGGGGGCGCTGCTGGCCGACACTCCACACACCCGGCCGGTGCCGATCACCGGGTCTGCCTCGACGCCGGGTTTGGCGCAGACGCTGTCGTTGGAGCCATCCCGCTACGAGGGTCCGTCGGGGATCGTCGGAGTCCTCACCGACGCCACGACCCGCGCGGGTCTGGAGACCGTGTCGTACTGGGCGGCCGTCCCCCACTACGTCGCGCACCCGCCTTGCCCCAAGGCGACGCTCGCCCTGCTGCGCGAGCTCGAGGACGTGCTCGACGTCGCAGTGCCCAAGGGTGACCTCGACGACGAGTCGCTGGCGTGGCAGCGCGGCGTCGACGAGCTCGCCGAGGAGGACGACGAGGTGGCGGAGTACGTGCGGGGCCTCGAGGAGGCGCGGGACACCGCGGCTCTGCCCGAGGCCAGCGGCGACGCGATCGCCCGCGAGTTCGAGCGCTACCTGCGCCGGCGCGAGGACGGTCCGGGCCGTCGCGGCTGAGGCGGTCCGGCCCCGGCTACGGCGTGACCCGGATGTCGGTCCCGGCCACGTCCTGGTAGCCGTCGTCCTGCAGGAGATAGAGGGTGTACCGACCCGGTGACAGCGGCCAGGTGCCGCCGTGGGTCCGGCCGTCGATCGTGGCCGATCCGTCGACGGTCGAGCCCGTGTACAGCCACTGCTGGTAGTTCCCGCTGCCGGTCCGGGCGTGGTACGGGTAGACCGACACCCAGTCCCAGCGGTTCCCCGCAGCACCCGTCCACGCGACATGGATCGGTGCTCCGCTGCGGTACCTCCGACGGTCGGTCGAAAGGGTCACGGCGTCCGACGCCTCCACCCACACGGTGGACCTCGCGATCTCGTCACCGTTGCCGGCCACCAGCACCACGTCGTAGGGCTGCGGGTCCCAGCCGGCGGTGTCGAAGCTGGTCGAGCCGGCGCTGGTGCCATCCGGTACCGGTGAGTCGGCAACGGCGGCGACGTCGACGGTCCCACCCTGGGGGACGACCACGAGGTGCGAGCCGGGTGACCCGTCACCCTGGTAGCGGACGACCACCGGTTCGCCGCGGGTCGCCCGACGCGAGTCGACGGACACGAGCGGTGGAGCCGGCGCGGGCGCGACGGTCATCGTGGTCATGACGGCGTGGTGGTCGGACGGCCACGGCTGTGAGGTCACGTCGACGCCCGCAGTGCCCGGCTCCCCGACGACGACGCTTGACGTGGGGGTTGCACCGGACAGGTAGATGAAGTCGATCCGGTCCCGCGGTGCGTGGTCCGGGTAGGGGTTGTAGGTACCGCGGACGGCGCGGTTGGCCGGCCAGGTCAGGCCGGGGTGAGTGACCGGGTCCGGGTACAGCGTTCGGTAGGAGTCCACGAAGCCGGCCCGCTCGACGGCTTCGCTCACCGGCCAGGCGACCGGGTGGGTGATCTGGCTCCGGATGCCGACGGTGGCCGGCGTCCAGTCGAGGTGCGACGGGGCGTTGAAGTCGCCGGTGATGACGGTCGGGACTCCGGCCGCGACGAGCGGCGCCACCGCGTGCAGGTACTCCTGCGCCATGGGCAGGCGGCCGCGCGCCTCGACGGCAACCAGCTTCGCCGGCGAGGCGCCGCGTCGGGCGAGGTTGGGCCCGTACGGTGCGGACGGCAGATGCAGGTTGGCCAGGGCGACCACGTGCCCGGGGGCGACCTCGACGAGGTCGTAGTGCGAATCGTCGGACGGCGCCAGCAGCGGGTACTTCGACACGACCTGGGTGCGCGGGTCGTAGTACCGCCAGCCGAGTGCCGCTGCGATCCGCGGCATCTGGGCGTACCCCTCCTCGATCGCCACCACGTCGGGATCGGCCTTGCGGATCGCCTGCGGAACTCCGGAGAAGTCCACGACGCTGCCGCCGTACTCGATGTTGAACTCCATGACCTTCACGGTCATGGGAGCGACCGACCCAGCTCCGCTCGCGCCGGACCCGGTGGGATCGGGATTCGAGCCGCCCGTGCAGGCGGCGAGGGCGAGCGTGCTCATCAGCACGATGGCAGCTCCGACGGGGAGTCGGGCGGCCGGCGATCGACTCATGGGCGGACCCTACTGAGCGATCGACTGGGTGAGCGCGATTCCCAGCAAAGCATCAGCGGCGGTCGCGACCGTGCTCGGCGCAGCGGGGTCGCTGCCACGGCCTCGCTGGACGTCGCGGGTCCACTGGTCGACCACGCGCAGCGCCCGCGGGGTGTCGAGGTCGTCGGTCAGGGCCTCGCGCAGCTGTCGGACGACGACGGCGGCGTCGGGACCGGTCTGCGCGGCCACTGCGCGTCGCCACGTGGCGAGTCGCTCCTGGGCCGTTGCGAGGTCTGCGGCGGTCCACTCCCAGTCACCTCGGTAGTGGTGGCCCAGCAGGGCCAGACGAATCGCCATCGGGTCGACCCCGGAGCGTCGCAGGGTCGACACGAAGACCAGGTTCCCGCGGCTCTTCGACATCTTCTCGCCGTCCAGGCCCACCATCCCCGCATGGACGTAGGCCCGGGCGTAGGGCCAGTCGCCGGCGATCACGTGCGCCTCGCTGGCGCCCATCTCGTGGTGCGGGAACGCCAGGTCCGAGCCCCCGCCCTGCACGTCGAACCCCATGCCCAGGTAGCGAAGCGCAATCGCCGTGCACTCGATGTGCCAGCCCGGTCGGCCGTGACCGAGCGGGGTCTCCCAGGCCGGCTCGTCCGGACGCTGCTGCTGCCAAAGCAGGCAGTCCAACGCGTCTCGTTTGCCGACCCGCTCGGGATCGCCACCTCGCTCGGCGAAGATCCTGAGCATCTGCTCGCGACCGAGGTTGGCGACGTCGCCGAACCGATGGTCGGCCGACAGGTCGAAGTACACGTCCCCGTCCACGTCGTAGGCCGCGTCCCTGTCCTGCAGCGACTGCACCAGCTCGATGATGTGCGGAATGGCTTCGACCGCACCGATGTAGTGGTCCGGGGCGAGAATGCGCAGCGAGGTCATGTCCTCGCGGAACAACGCGGTCTCGCGCGCGGCCAGCGCGGTCCAGTCCTGACCGGTCGCGACGGCCCGCTCCAGGAGCGGGTCGTCGATGTCGGTGACGTTCTGCACGTAGAGCACGTCGTGCCCGGAATCCCGCCACAGGCGGTTCACCAGGTCGAACGCCACGTACGTGGCCGCGTGCCCGAGGTGAGTGGCGTCGTAGGGCGTGATCCCGCAGACGTACATTCGCGCCGTCGGTCCCGGCGCGGTCGCGACCAACGCCTGCAAGGCCGTGTCGAACAGACGCAGCGGGAGGCCTTCACCGGGCAGCACAGGCAGATCGGGCGAGGGCCAGGCTTCCACGCGGGCAGCCTAGTGGCCGTTGATCACCGCCGTGGCCGTGGTCAGACGACGCGACCCAGTGAAGCCAGGAGGTGGCTGGCCGCGTCCGAGGTGACGACCAGCTCGATCCGCCTGGTGGATCCCTGGCAGTCCAGCACGTGGTTGGTCCCGACGTTGGCCAGCACGTGCTGGGCGACCTCGGCATCGATGACGTAGTGCGCGCCGACGGCCCGCGCCAGGTCCCAGCCGTGGATGGCGACCTCGGCCAGGTGGCGGTCGAGTGCGGCCGCACCGTCGATGGTTCCGCCGGGCAACGCGAACAGCCGGGTCAGCGCGTCAGGGTCGTGCCAACCGGCGAGCGCGGCCTTGCGCGAGGCCTCGAAAGCAGCGAGGTGGTCGACCCCGAGCAGGTCGATGTCGTCGATCTCGTCGCCCTCGTACTCGCCACCTTCGGCCAGGGCCCCGTAGATCCAGTTGAGCTCGACGAGGTGTCGCAGCAGCACCGCCACGTCCCAGCCCTGGCAGGGCGTGGGATCACCGAGTTGGTCCCGCGGGACGATGGCCACCACTTCGGCCAGGTCGTCAAGTGCGCGGTCCAGCAGAGCGATCGATTGCACTTGGTGGCCTCCTCGTCCCCTCAGGGAGCCAGCGGACTCGCCCCCCTGTTGAGGCGCCTCGATCCTCCCGCGCCCGGTCGGCCCGCCGTCAAGGGGGTGGGGGTGGCCAATCCTTCAGAAGGGCGGCCACGGCACGGCGGGCCAGTCCGGCGACGGGCTTGGGTGGATGCCGGTCTCGAGCAACCGGCGCGCGCGACGCCGGGTGGCCTGCACCTCGGTACCGGTGAGCAGTGCGACCAGCTGCTCGGCGAGCGGACCCGGGGAGCGTCGTGAGCCAAGCTGCTGGTCGAGTGAGTCCAGGGCCTCGAGGCACTCGCGGGGCAGCGGCTGTCCTTCCCACTGCCACAACAGGGTTCGCAGCTTGTCGTCCACGTGGAACGTGACACCGTGGTCGATCGCGCGTACGGCGCCCGTGGGCAGTGGCAGCAGGTGGCCACCCTTGCGGTCGGCGTTGTTGATCACCGCGTCGAGGACGGCGATCCGACGCAGGTCGGGATGCTGGCTCCGGACGAGGGCCACCGGGTCGACCGTCTCGTCGACGTCGACCCACTCCTGCACCATGCCGGGGCCGAACGGGCCGTCGCGCAGCGTGGTCCGCGGGATGAGCTCCCAGCCAAGGGCGCGATCCACCAGGAACGACGCGTACTCGCGTTGGGCAAGCGTGCCGTCCGGGAAGTCCCACAGCGGTCGCTCCCCGCGAACCGGCTTGTAGATGCAGGCGATCTGGTCGGCTCCCCTGGCCACGCGGGCGAACAGCGTGGCGTTCGACGCATCGACCAGCCGTCCTTCGACCGTGAGCTCACCGTCGAGGAGCAGGACCTCGGAGTCGGTGGTCATGACCGACGCCGATAGCCGTTCTGTCGGGGACAGACGTGCCCGTCGGGGTCCAAGGGCAGGTCGCAGAAGGGGCAGGTGGGCCGGCCGGCCGCCACCAAGGAGCGGGCCCGTTGGGCGAAGGCCCGGGCAGCGGCACCGGACAGCAACACTCGGAGGACGTCGGCCGACTCGTCGACGCCGTCGATCTCGTCCTCGCCTTCGTCCTCCTCGTCGTCGACCGTGAGGTCTGGTCGACCGATCGCCGTGGCTTCGGACGCGACGTCGTCGCCGGTCTCGTCGAGGGCGCCGAGGACGTCGAGGTCGTCGGACGGCTCGGAGACTGCGTACGCCTCGATCACCACGTGCTCGGCCTCGTCGTCCCACCCCAGTCCCATGGTCCCCACCCGGAACTGCTCGTCGAGCGGGGTGTCGAGCGGTTCGAGGTCGACGGAGTCGGCGGGAGCCACCGCGGGAATGGGCGCGTCGCCGGAGGAGCGACGCAGCACCGTGTCGAGCAGCTCGTCGAGACGCTCGGCGAGCACCGCCACCTGTTGCTTCTCCAAGGTGACGCTCGTGATCCGGGCTCCGTCTCGAGCCTGCAGGTAGAACGTGCGCTGCCCCGGCAAACCGACGGTGCCCGCGACGAACCGCTCGGGATAGCGGTACTCGAACACCGCGAACATCAGGCCCCCTCCCCCGCCCCGC
>Ga0302322_100001314_pt1 | contig 20211 bp, 19 predicted proteins | sample Fen_T0_2_FD_203757 | JGI IMG/M metagenome (GOLD analysis project Ga0302322, IMG submission 203757) | Peat permafrost microbial communities from Stordalen Mire near Abisko, Sweden - Fen_T0_2 | ecosystem: Environmental > Terrestrial > Soil > Wetlands > Permafrost | place: Sweden: Abisko...
AATCAGCAATGCGTTCAATTCTGAAGCGAAGTAGAGTGTATGATTTTGAATTGAATAATATAGAGGTTTCTTGCCAAGGCGATCACGCGCTAACAAAAGCTTTCTTTTTTTTTGATCCCATAAGGCAATGGCGGCTTGACCGCGCAGATGTAGCACACAGTCATCGCCATATTCTTCATAGAGATGCAGGATACATTCAGTATCTGAACGTGTGCGAAACTTGTGACCGCGTTTGATAAGGTCAGCATATAAATCTGGAAAGTTATGCGACTCGCCGTTGAAGATGACCCACAACGATTCGTCTTCATTGGAAATGGGTTGGTCGCCGCCTTTGACATCCACAATGGCCAGACGCCGCATACCCAACCCGATGCCTGCTTCAATATGGAAACCGTCGCTATCCGGCCCTCTATGGAAGATGGCTTGCGTCATCTTTATGAGAGTCTTAGGTTCGGGGGTCTGGTGATCTGAATAAGCAACACCGCAAATACCGCACATGAGATTTATTTTACCTGTTCCAATAAGATCGCGTATTGCTCGGCAGTATTCTCCCAACTATAGCATTTCTCTACGCGACTGCGTGAGGCTGTTCCCATTTGTTGACGCAGAGCAACATCGTTCAATAATTTTTTCAACGCCAAACTTAAAGCCTCCACATTTTCAGATGGAAATAAAAATCCCGTTTCCCCGTCTAGAACCAATTCTTCATTGCCAGCAATCTGCGAGGCAACAATGGGCAGTCCGCTTGCCATGGCTTCAAGCACAGCATTAGGCATGCCTTCATGACGCGAGGGGAATACGAACAAATTGGATTTTTGATATTGTTCAATTAATTGTTCGCGCGATTGCCAGCCAAGGAAATGGATGCGGTCTTGAATGCCAAGTTCATGCGCGAGAGACTTCAACAATTCCATTTGAGGACCATCCCCCGCAATACGCCATTCCCATGCAAAATCTTTCAAGCCAGCCAGTGCACGCAGGGCGAGGTCGAGTCCTTTTTGGTGAACAATACGTCCAACCGAAAAGAGCCGCGGCAAAACAGAATCGTGAATGGAACTCTTGTAAATTTTAAGATCAACGCCATTAGGGATGATGGGGATTTCAAAGCGTTGGTCGAACTGAAGGGCAAGGTCGCGCAAGCCATTGCTATTGGCAACTAGCGCAGAAGCATTTTTCCAAATGATTCGCAAAAAGGGCGCGAACAATTTATGATAAATTTTAAAATCATAAGGGCGAAAGCCTGGCACATCGCCACCGCGCAATGAAACTACATAAGGAATTTTATGAACGTATTTGAGAAATAAAGCCACCGCGCCAGAGGGTACACCAAAAAATGCCAGTGTAGCGTTCGGCTTGAATCGGCGTACCAGGCTAAAAGTCGAGAAAGTAGCGGAGAGGCTGAAGAGCAATTGCTCTACTACACCTGAGCGATCGGGACTGCGGCGCAACGCAGGAATGCGTCGAATCGTCACACCCTCTATCTGTTCATTATGCGGCAAATTTTCAAAACGGGAGGTAATAATCAGAACATCATGTCCCATTTTTACAAGTCGATTTGCAATATGCGCGCAGGCATTTCCGGCACCACCACCAATGGGCGGATATTCACTGTTAAGGATAAGGATACGCATCATGCCAACCGATCTAACTGCTTCTGTTACGGACAATTTTCACCCGCCTGAGCTGGTACTAGGACAAAAGTGTTCGATGAGGTTAAAGTAATGGCGCGCTGGTAATAACAAGATAATGGACGCGAAACGGCGTCCACCCAAACATTGTTCTCCTCAGAAAAAGGTTCGCCGGTTTTTTTAACGGCACGCTGTCCACGTATGATAATCACAGCAAAGCGGTGGCGGGCAAGGTCTTTGTAAAAGTGATCGAGATAAGTTTGATTGCCCGACATAGCCATCTCCATCAGAGTCACAACTTCGTAATCAGGTATTAATTTAACTGCAGGCACCATATGAAAAGTAAGCAACTGCCGTTCACTGATGAAGAGCGCCTCACCACCTTGATCGTGAACATCTGCGATCACTTTCTGCAATGTGGCTAAATCTTTTTGAGCTTGTATATGATTATAAGAAAAGTGCGGATGAACGTCTTGCAGAGCAAAAACAGTGGGGATGAACGCAACAAGCACCAACACCCAAACTGGTATAACACCCCAGATAACACCACTCTTTTCACCAGAGACCTGACCGGCAAAGAAACTGCATGCAATGACCGCCAGCAAAACCATGAACGCATCCATGTTATGAATATCTGCCCCACCGCCAATCTTAGTGCTGACAACGAGTCCGCCAAGAAAAAGCGCGCCTAACATGGTAAATAACCCCAATGGACGAATGAAATGCCAATCAGTTCGATGTCCGTGGCTGGCGTAAAACAAAACCATGAGCAATGGCATAGAGACAATTAAAATAACTAGAAGTACACCCAATGGGTAAGTAACATTGGGGAGCAGGCGGCTCCAGATCAAATCAGAAGTGAAAGACGAACCAAAATCCTTGGCATTGTTTGAATTACCAGACCAGAAAATATAAAATGCCTGGCTAATGAGCGCGACAGAGATGCCCGTTACTGCCCATAACATGGGTTGCTTTAGATATTGCCATAAATTCTTTGAAGCTGAGACGGGCTCCTCCAAAAAATAAAGTGCAATTGCCAGCATGGCAGGGACAGGAAACCAGTTCACACGACTAATACCCGCCCATAGAGATGCAAGGATAACAGTCAAAAAAGTTCGCCGGTCATCTTTTTTAGAATAGCCAAGCAAAACTATAATGACGCAAACTTGGAGATGATAATAAACCACACCTTGCAAAAAATAAACAAAACCCCACGCGGCAACCAAAACAGTAATTGATGTTGCCGAAAATTTCATACGCCGTGCTAACAACCATGATGCAAGTCCGGTTAAAACAACCCACAACAAAGCCTGCCAAAGACGATGAGCCCAAAATGGTAGGTTAGAAATTAAAAACGGAATTGCTTGCAATAAATAACGACTGGGATGTAATGTAGAAAGCGGCAAGTCCATGCCATACAAAGACTTACTAAATAAAAGTGAACCATAATAAAAACGGCTGGCTTCTGAATATTCAATCGTAAACGGAAAGTCGGTAACACCGTCAAAAATGCCCCAAAACCGAAATAGTACGCTTTGAATAAGCAATACGGTCACAAAGGATTCGATGATGGTAGTATTTGCGGCTATGCTTAACGCCAACGCAGAGATTAAACTTAACCAAAGAAATATCCATAAAGAGGGAAAGAATTGCGGCAGGATCGCGCCAAAAACTTTGAAGTGAATAAAACAGAAAACTATCAGGGTTGCCGGAACAATGATCGCAGCGAGACCCCGCATCCAGCGTGGAAAAGAGGCGGTTTTGAATCGCACCAATGTATTTTCATAATAGCCTCGTACAATTCCCCAGGTTATCAGTCCGCCGATAAAGACATTAACCATCAAAGCCAGGAGTAGCATTGTCCACTTTGAGCGCCATGGGTCAATTCCTGCCGCAATGAGTTGAGGCAGAGCTTGGTCAAACGCCAACTTACTGATGGAAATACTAATAACAAGGAACACAATCCAAAAGGCGCGCGGAGAATTTTGTATGCGCAGCATAAGACTTACTCAGGCAATGTGTTCGATATGGATTGTTTTTTTTGTTCAGCCATGACAGAAAGAATGGAAGGAAGAAAGAACGCCCCAGGGAGACTGGAAAGGACTTGATAGGCACGGACCAAAACCACCACACCTAAACTAACAGCAGGTGACAACCCAGCCACATGCGACATAAGAAATGTAAAAGCCAATTCCTGTACGCCGTAACCGTTAATGGAAATCGGCATAAGCGTAATGAAATATGTAAGACTCCACAAACCAGCGATCATCCAAAAAGCTACATGACTGCCAAAACCGGTTATTAAAATATAAATGGAGCTAAACAGGCAAAGCATATTGACCCACGCGCAAGCCAACGAACCAACCAATGAAATCGGTTTTTTGAGCCAGACACCAAAGACTGTCAAAGTCCGTTTTAAAAACGAGATGGGCTTTTGCAAAAAAACAAAAAAGGAAAATGAACCCTTGAGCTGTAAAACGCCCCACGAATAAGACAGCCCAATCGGCGCGATCATACTCATTCCAAACATACCGATCAACCGATCAGCGGCAATGGAAGCGAGACAAACGGCGCGATCAAAACCCATTTGGATTGCCCCGGCTAAACGCACCACATCGCCGCCTACAGTGGTTGGAAGAAAGTTGGAAGCAAACAAACTTGTAAAGGTTAAAGCCATACTGTCTTTAAATCGTATATCAATCCCACCGAAGCGCAACAAAACATGCCATCTGCCTACAACTGCAATGCGCCCAATCATAAACAACAAAGCCACCCACAATAGATCGATTGGTTTTATCTTACTAAAGATATCACGGATCTCATTCCAGTTTTCGTCCCTCAACAAAAGAAACAACAATCCAATCGCTAAAATCGTTCCAATCAATTGCAGAAGACGCTGACGATTCTGTATCCACCAGACATTCATATTTTTAATGCTTCTTTCCCAACACGGTGCGGACTGTATACGTCGGCTTACTTTGCGACTCGTGATACGTGCGCGCCAGCAATTCAGCGATCAATCCCATTAGGATGGACTGAAAGCCCAAGATGACCAACATCACACCGACTAACAACAATGGTGAAGTGGATACAGGCACACCAAAGAAGCGACGAATAAACAGATAGAGTAAATCAAGCATCCCCATCAACATCAACACGACTCCCGCGCCGCCGAAGAGTCGCATTGGTTTATGAGAATAATCCAATAAAAATTTCACGGTAAACAGATCAAGGATAACTTTCACGGTTCTTTCCAAGCCGTATTTTGCCACGCCAAATTTACGTGGGTGGTGGCGGACAGGGAGTTCCGCAATACGCGCACCCACTGAATGCGCGAACACCGGAATGAAACGGTGCATCTCACCGTATAAACGAAAACCTTTTAACGCATCACGGCGATAGGCTTTGAGCGTACAACCATAATCATGCAAATAAACACCGGTGACTTTTGAGATCAAGCCGTTCGCAATATTCGATGGAATTGTGCGTGTAAGGCGGCTATCTTTACGGTCTTTGCGCCAACCGCTAACCAGATCATAACCTTCATCCAATTTAGCCAACAATAGTGGAATATCTGCTGGGTCATTTTGCAGATCCGCATCAATTAAGATGATCGTATCCCCTAATGCATAATCCACCCCTGCTGTAATGGCAGCAGTCTGCCCAAAGTTACGACGGAAGACGACCACCCGCACATGCTTAGGGTCTTTTTTTACAAGTGTTTCCAAAACATCCAGGCTTTTATCGCGACTGCCATCATCCACAAAAATCAGTTCCCACGTTTTGCCGATTGGCTTTAACACTTGTTGGATAGCATCGTACAACAGCGGGAGGTTTTCTTCTTCGTTATAGACCGGAGTAATGATAGAAAGTTCAGGCATAATTTACTTCTTCAAGCGTTTGAGATCCGCATCGACCATCATGATGACGAGTTCTTTGAAAGTGATAGCTGGTTCCCAACCCAACACTGAACGAGCTTTTGATGGGTCGGAGATCAACAAATCCACTTCGGCAGGACGATAGAATCTTTCATCCTGGACAACAAATTCTTTATAGTCCAAATCTACATGACCAAACGCGATCTCGCAAAATTCGCGTACAGCATGTGTCTCGCCAGTACCGATCACAAAATTGTCCGGCTTATCTTGTTGTAACATACGCCACATCGCATCTACATAATCGCCGGCAAAGCCCCAATCACGTTGCGCTTCCAAATTACCCAAACGCAATTCCTGGGTCATGCCTAATTTGATACGCGCCACACTATCTGTAATTTTGCGAGTGACAAACTCCAACCCACGCCGCGGACTTTCATGATTGAATAAAATCCCCGAAGTCGCAAACATATCAAACGACTCACGATAATTGACCGTGATCCAATGCCCGTACACTTTTGCCACACCATACGGACTGCGCGGATAGAACGGTGTGTCTTCTCTTTGTGGCACTTCAAGAACTTTACCAAACATCTCACTTGATGATGCCTGATAAAAACGGATCTTCGGATTCACAAAGCGAATTGCCTCGAGCATGCGTGTGACGCCAATCGCCGTAATATCACCTGTCAAAGCTGGTTGGTTCCATGAAGTTGGCACAAATGATTGAGCCGCCAGGTTATACACTTCAGTGGGTTGGTACTCTTCAAGCAGGGACAGCAACGAGCCCTGGTCATGCAAATCACCTTGAACCACTGTTATACGGTCCAATAAATGTTCGATACGTTCACTCGTTACCGTGCTGGAACGACGCGCCACACCAATGACACGATATCCTTTTGTAAGCAACAACTCAGCCAGATACGAGCCATCCTGTCCGGTGATGCCTGTTATTAAAGCAGTAGGCATGTACTCTCCTTAATTCAAAATTCAGTCACTGAATTATAACGCACAATTACACATCTTTCCTATGCGTTCGGTCTCGCCACCAACCCAGCCCAATAATCGCAGTCCACAATCCAAAGATCAAAGCGATCATCACTGCAAAAGGCAATTGACCGCCCCAATGAAAATAACGGCTTGCATACCATTGCGTGAACACCAGCAAAAAAGCAACTTCACATGCAATCACACGCATAAACCAAACAGAACGCATATCGCGCCACCACACGCATACAACCCCGGCAAGGATCGCCTGCCACATGAATAGGATCGTTCGGTAACGCGGATTATCCCACTGGTCGCCACCAGCTCGTAGTGAAGCGAACAGGATCCAGGTCCAGGAAAGAAGCGTAAGCCATTGGATCAAATTTCGCATCTTGACCGACGTTTGACCTGCTCCGGCTACGAAAGAAAGAATCAGCATCGGCAGCAGTACATACCATCCCGCAGCGCGTAAGAAATAGATCAACCGCCAAATGGGAACTGTCGGCGCGATGAGCGTGGCGGGCAACACCGGTTGCAAGATTCCGAAGACCGTCACAAAAGGCAGACGCAGCCATTCAGGCATGTCCTCAAAAAGTTTTTGCACCCAGCCTGAACCACGCTTAAGCTGATAGGCATCCCATTTGACCGCCTGCTTTAACCAATCATTGATCACGTGCAAAGGTGAGGTTGCATTGAATTCGCCAGAACGATTCAACGAAGCCGAAAGAATAAAAAGACCCACAACAAAAACAATCGCAAAAATAAGGATCGTTTTCCACGAAAGTGTGCCGCGTTCACTTGTAAACCATATCCAACCTGCGAAGATAATCAGTGTGGCAAGCGCCACCGCAGGCGAGACAAGTAACATACCGAGCAAACCTATACCAAGCCAAACTCTGCCTCTGGAGTCGGACAGCTTGCTGTCCAGTGCCGGAGCAAGCTCCAGCACTCCAGAATTAACAAACCCATATAACGTCATGGCACTAAACGTCAACAAGTACGGCTCACGCATGATTGCTGCGCCGAGCAAAATACTTTCGGGATACAAGGCAAACACCCAGGCGCTTGCCCACCCGACCTTTTCGCCAAAGATCTTATTGACCGCTTTCCAGAAAAACGGAATCCCCAGCGCCGCGACAATAGCTGAGAACAGAATCAGCATCAAAGGACGATGCGCATCGGGCGAGGCGTAGCGATACACCAACGCGCTGAATGCCAATAAACCACCATATTGATCGGAAGAAAATTTCTTACTGAATGCTTCAAGAATTGGACGGTTGGAACTCGCCAACTTCCAAGCTTGATTGTCGCGGATATGCGCGTCAGTAAAAACGAACCCAGCTTGATCATCTTTATCCTCATGTCCATAAACCGGCAAGCCGAGATACAGCCCAACACCGACAAACAAGCGCAAAGCAAAGGTGAGCGCTAGAATCCATGCCAGCATCTTCCCTGCGCTTGCCCATTTGAGTGAAATGACAAACAACCAAAAGGAAAGAAAAAGGATTAAAGAGAAAGAGATGAAGCCAACCAACCAGTTACCTGGTTGAATAAAAGATAACCCCGCGCCCAACACGAGAGCAAGCGGAAGCATCCAGAAGAGATCAGTTTTTTTGAGGTTCATAGGATTTGATTCTACACTAATTGCATCTTGTAATTATCTTTTTATTGGTTGAAGATATAATTTTAAATGGATGATGTTAATGGATGATGTTAATTGATGCTGAAAGATTTAGAGTTGAAGATTTCATTCAAAGGATTTAATCAAATGCTTGAATTACCTTTCTTCAAAGAATTAGAAAAAGCACAAAACATTTTGTTAGCTGGCGCTGGCGGCGGGTTCGATATTTTTAGTGGATTGCCTCTTTATTTCGCATTGGAAGCGGCAGGCAAACAAGTCCATCTTGCAAATTTATCTTTTTCTTTCCTGCCTCCATCTCAAGTTACAAAAGAAGTCCGCTTATCTCCATCACTTCTCAAAGTCACAGCTGATACATCTTTGCTCAACGATTATTTTCCGGAAAGATTTCTGGCGGAATGGTTTCGGAAGCAAGGCAAAGAGACGCCGATTTACTGTTTTGAACGCACAGGCGTAAAACCGTTGCTAGCAAGTTATAAAGCTCTTGTAAAAGATTTGGGAGTGGATACGATTATTTTGGTAGATGGCGGCACCGACAGTTTGATGCGCGGTGATGAGGCTGGCTTAGGTACGCCGCATGAAGATATTGCTAGTATTCTGGCAGTCAATGAACTGGCTGTCGAGCACAAAATGCTGGCTTGCCTCGGTTTTGGTGTGGATCACTTTCACGGTGTATGCCATGCCCAATTTTTGGAAGCGATTGCTGAATTAACCAGTAGACATGGCTATCTTGGCATGTTCTCGCTGCTGAGGGAAATGCCCGAAGTACAACTATACCGAGATGCAACCCAATCCGTATTCAACTCAATGCCTCAGCAGATCAGTATCGTTTCCAGTTCAATCATCTCTGCACTGGATGGTAGATACGGAGATCATCATGCTACGATACGTACGCAATACAGCAAACTATGGATCAACCCTTTAATGCCGGTGTATTGGTGCTTTCAATTACCCCAAGTAGCTGAAAGAATTCTTTATCGTAACGCCATGATGAATACAGAAACATTTTCAGATAGCATTATGGTTATCAAGGAATTTCGAGCTTCATGTCAAAATATTCGATCAAAAGAAGATATACCAGTTTAAAAACGGAGGATACCAATGAACTTAGTTTTTCGAAAGACAGGCAAAGAAATTAAAGCCGCAATCACAAACAGACGTACACAACTTGAGCAACGTCTAAAGCAACGCAATGAGTCACTTGATATATTTTTGAAAAGCGCATCGAAGGTTCGTTCATATCTTGTTCGCAGCACACAGCCAGATTATAGTCACCGTGGCTCAGGCGGTTATGTTTTATTTGGTAAAGGTGATATTTCCAGTGAGGAAAGACAAGAGATAGACCAACTCTGTCAACGTATATTTGAAATCGAGCAGGAATTACATCGCTTAGCTTATGTGGTCACGCACTTGGAAGACAATGTAGTTTTTGAATTGGATTTCAATGATTTGATTGGCTATGGATTTGACGCTGAAAAATAATGTATTAACAACAGAGTAGAATGTAGGTCGCGCTTAAAGCGCGACCTACATTCCTAACATAATTTTTTGTGCCCTTGCCAGCCATGTAAACTTCAGCACATCTTCTTTCGCCTGTTTCCTTAATTCAACTCTGTGCGATTCATCTGCAAGTAATTTCTCAATTCCCAATTTCCAATCATCCAAGTCATCGGGCTTACAAAAGACCGCGTTCTTTTCATTCAACACTTCGCGGATCACAGGCAAATCGGCAGTGACGATCGCGCGTCCTGCCGCCATGTATTCGAACATTTTCATCGGGCTGGCTACACTGGCTGAATCCGCGGTGCCGCTAGAACCCATGATGGAACGGCTGTAGGGCATGAGCAAAATATCCGCGGCGGATTGGTAGAGCGGCAGATCCTGATTCGGGATGAAACCGGTGAATGTGATGTTAGAAATATTTTGACTCTCGGCGCGCTGTTTCCATATGGCGATATCGTCGGGACGACCGCCAACCCAAACGAAGTGTGCTTGCGGAATGGATTTAGCGAGCGCAAGGAATAAGTCTGCGCCGCGACCGGCATAGAGATGTCCCGTGCACATCACGGTTGGGGTTGATGGAAAATTCAATTGTCCGCGGGCAAGCTCAGGCGTAGATGGAAGCGCGGCGAAGCGTTCCAATTCCACACCGTTGGGAGCGATGACCACATCATCAGGTTTGAGTCGGATGTTGTAGTTGCGATCCAAAACATCCACGAGCGCTTGCGTAATGGACACGAGTCGTTTGCGTCCGTTGAGCTTTGCAAAGGCTTGATGCCACGCCGGTCCCAGCGTGCCAGTGGGTTGAATGTGAATTTCAAAGACCGTGGGGATTTTATACAGCAAACCAAAAACCGCTGATTGCGGAAACCACGTATACAACAGATCAGGCTTAAGCGCACGCGCACGTTGGACAGCTTGCCACGTGAACATGCGGCGGCTGGATGATGTGAGCCATTCGATGGGGAAGTCGGTTTGCAGACCGTAGTGGGATTTTAGATTTACGAGTGACGATTGACGATTGCCAGGGACGATGAGGGTTAATTGATGACCGAGTTGTACGAGAGCAGAGCAGGCTTTCATGACCTGAATGCTATTAGCAGTATCGGAGGGAATCGTTGAACCGGCAATGGCAACTATGTTCATGCGGCTGTTTCTTGTTGTTTGAGAATGGAAAGTCCACGCAAGACATTCCAGCTAATAGATACAACGAGGTACGCAGAAAAGATCGCAATGCCGATCAGGTATCCGCCACGCGGCACAAGCAAAAAGATCAGCGCGATCTCGATCACGCCAGTCACTATCGCAACCATCAACGGATAATTCGGGTGACCCAACGCCAGCAGGAAAGGACGATTCCAATTCAGCACATTGGCGAAGCCATAACCGATCAAGAGCACCACGAGACAAACGTAAGCCGGAGCGGCATCAGTCCCATAGAACAATGGAATGAACCACCAACCCAACGCCACCAATCCGCCGCCTGAAATAAGCGTCCATACCCCGCCAACCAGGCTGACCTGTTTCAATAATTTGCGAGTGACTTGCCATTGTTTTTGAGCGATCGTCCGCGTGATCTCGGCGTACGTGGGTCCAATAAAAGGATCAATCGGCAACGTCACGAGCGTGATGAATTTCGATGCAATACTGTAATATCCCATCGCGATATTTCCAGCAGTATCGCCCAACAACTTTAAGATATACAAAGGCACATTATCACGCGCAAAAAGATTGACCGTGCCATTAATATTCGTGCTGACTGCAAAACTTGCAATGGCTTTCCAATCGGGAATCAAATGTGTCGGTGCACCCAGCCAATCCGCCCCGACGTTGCGCTTCAATTCTCTGACCGCCGAACTGGTCACAACCCAAGCGGCTATGATCTTGCCGATGAGGTATGCTGCCAAAATCTCGAACAAACCCCAATGCATAATAAACGCAACAAGCACGATCGCAGCGGTCACAACGCCTTGAATCAAATTGGCAAATGCCACCCGATCAAATTTATTCGTGACTTGCAGCACACCGGTGGAGGTTTCATAAACGATATTGGCAAGCAAGTACAAACCATAAAACTGATAGAGACTCGTCGCAGTAGAATTTTTAGAAAACCAAGGCGCCAGCACAAACAAAACCAGATATGCCAAGATGGAAGTCAATGCCTCTGCCAGCCCGATCCATTTGGCGAGCGCGGCAGCACGGTCTTTATTTTCCTGTGCCAATGCATCGCCCATATATTTCGTCACCACTTCGCTCATGCGAAAGGAAAGAAAGCGATTGACATTGGTTGCAAACAACATGATACTTGCGGAAAGACCAAACTGCTCAACGCCAAGCAACCTGAACATGAGGATACCCTGAACCAATCCAAGCATGGCAGAGACTGCATTGCCACTGAACAAATAGCCACTGTTCCGCAACACACGCCGGATCATTGGATCTTCGCTCAGAGCTGATTTAATTCTTTGAAAGAGGGACATGGGCTTGAATGTTATGAATTACGCAGAACATATTATGTATATGTTCTGCGTAAGGTTTTACGAAGTGATTACTTCCTTCGCCCACTCGCGCTCTACGTTATACCATTTGACAAGTTCTTGAATGCCTGCGCGCATACCGTATTGAGGCTTCCAACCGAGCAGCTTTTCAGCTTTGGATACATCGGCATGGTTAGTGAACATATCCGCTGGGTTAGGCGGACCATATTGCACATTCGCTTTTTTGCCCACCACATCTTCAACGAGTTTAATTAAATTGTTGATCGTGATCACTTCATGCCCACCGAGGTTAACGATCTCAAAGCCAACCGGCTTTAAGGCAAGAATGATGCCACGCGCAATATCGTCAATATACGTGAAACCGCGGGATTGTTCGCCATCACCATTCACTTTCACCGGACGACCTTCGCTGACCCATTGCACAAAACGAAAGATGGAAAGATCCGGACGACCGGCAGGACCATAGACCGTGAAGAAACGCAGGACGGTTACATCAATGTTATGCAAATGATGATACGCATGTGCCATCGCTTCGGCGCCTTTTTTGCTGGCAGCATACGGCTGAAGCACTTCATTACTCGAGGCTGATTCAGGCGTCGGGTAGGGCGGATTCGCTCCATAGATACTGGATGTAGATGCGGTGATGAATTTATTCGTCCCGGTCTGGCGGCACAGTTCCAGCATGTTCAATGTGCCAGTCATGTTGCTTTCCACATAGATCCACGGATTCTCGACGCTAACGCGCACACCTGCCCACGCTGCCATGTTGATGACGCCATCGAATTTTTGATCTTTCAATTTTTCGATGGTGGATTTCTCTGAAATATCAAGCTGATGAAAAGTAAAACCGTTCAGCGCTCGTAATTTATTGAGGCGATATTCCTTCATGCGCAGATCATAGGCGTTGTTGATGTTATCAATGCCCACAACAGTATGTCCATCCTCTATCAACATTTCGGAAGTACGCGCGCCGATAAAGCCCGCCGCACCAGTGACAACATAATTTGCCATTTTATAATCTCACAACCTTTTCACTATCTTTTGTATATTTCCGCATCGCGTTGCGACTATCAAAAATGAATTTTGATTCGCGCAAGATCGCTTCATAATCATAAACCTTGTGATTCGTCACAATGATCACAGCATCCGCCTCGCGCACGGATTTCATGAGATCAGGGACACTATCCATTTGCCAACCATCGTGTTCATGATGAATATGCGGAATATAAGGATCATGATATTCGACCAACGCGCCTTTCTTTTGTAGAAGACCGATCACATCGAGCGCAGGCGATTCGCGCACATCATCAATATCCGGTTTATATGCCGCGCCCAGCACAAGAACTTTTGAGCCTTTCAAAGCTTTGGCACGATCATTCAACGCCTCCATAATGCGACTGACCACATAGCGCGGCATATTGGTGTTGATCTCTGAAGCCAGCTCAATGAAGCGCGCATTGTAATTGAACGACTTCATCTTCCATGAAAGATATAGCGGGTCGATCGGGATACAGTGACCGCCCAAACCGGGACCCGGTGTGAACTTCATAAAACCAAACGGTTTGGTAGCAGCTGCATCGATCACTTCCCACACATCCACATCAAGGCGTTCACACATGATCGCCAACTCGTTGACGAGTCCGATGTTGATCATACGAAAGGTATTCTCCAACAATTTCGCCATCTCTGCGGCTTCTGCAGAACTGACATGGTACACGTTTTCAATGGCGCCTTCATACCAGATCGTTGCGACTTCGCCACAAGTCTCAGTGATTCCACCCATCACCTTGGGTGTGTTCTTGGTCGTGTAATCTTCACGCCCCGGGTCAACTCGTTCGGGGGAAAATGCGAGGAACCAATCTTCGCCCACTTTCAAGTTATGTTCAACTCCAAGTTTGGGCAATAGCAATTCACGCGTGGTGCCGGGATACGTGGTGGATTGCAAAACAACCACCATGCCCGCATGCATATATTTTGAAAGTTGCTCGGTAGCTGAAATGATGAACGACATATCAGGGTCGCCAGTTTGGCGCAATGGCGTTGGCACACAAATGCTGACCGCGTCCATATCCTGCAAGACCGCGAAATCCGTTGTCGCTGCGAGATAACCAGACTTGACCAATCTTTCAACCACTTCGGTCTTCACATCCGGAATATAGGAAATGCCCTTCGCAAGCGAATCAACTTTACGTGAGTCAGGATCGATGCCCGTTACGTGGAATCCGGCTTCAGCAAAGACAACTGCCAAGGGCAATCCTACATAGCCAAGTCCAAGAATCGCAATCTGCGCTTTTTTTTCTTTTAACTTTTTTATCAGGGTTTCTTTGGTAGACATTCAATCTCCATTATTCGTAGGGACGGAGCAATGCTCCGCCCCCTACGAGGATAATCAAAACAGATCTAACTGTTTCGGGTCTGCCACTTCGGTGGCGACAACTTTCTTTGCCGGTATGGCTTTGCCCAACGCCGCGCGCGCTTCATTCAACAACTCGGGCAATTTTGCAAAATCCGCCAGGATCGCGGGCTTGAGTGCAGCTTGATGTAATGCAGCAGCGGGATGGAACATCGCGATCACATAACGATCACCGATCTTGCGCATCTGTCCATGTACCTGGCTGATCTTCGCGCCTTGCATGAACTTGCCCATCGAGAAGCGACCCAACGTCACAATGATACTCGGGTTGATCGCTTCGATCTGACGTTCGAGATACACGTTACAAGCGGAGAGTTCATCCGGCAAAGGATCACGGTTCTCAGGCGGACGACATTTCACGACATTACCAATGAAAACTTCAGAACGCGTCACACCGGCTTGCGCCAATAACTGATCCAAAAATTTTCCAGAGGCACCCACGAATGGATGTCCCTGTTCGTTTTCGTGAAATCCCGGTCCCTCGCCAATGAACATGATCTCAGCATGTGCCGGTCCATCACCCGGCACCGATTTTTTGCGCGATGTATGCAGTGCGCAATTCGTACACACCGCTACTTCCTTGGCAATTTGTGCCAGTGTTTCTTCAGTTGTCATCGTACCTCCGTTTATAAGCTGGCAAATTTACAAGTGGTAAATTTATTCACCTGCCAACTTTTCAACATTCAACCCTTCGATAAACTCAGGGCAAGATTTTCAAATGTCATAAGAATCGCATCTTCGCCGTTATCTTTGTAATAACGCTTTCTGCGACCCGTATTTTCATAACCAAACTTGCGATACATTTCCTGCGCAGCAAGATTACTTTCGCGCACTTCCAAAAACGAAGTCACTGCGCCATCTGCTACAGCCAGTTTCAACACCTGCAACAATAACGCCCGTGCAATACCCTGTCGCCGGAAATCGGGATGCGTTGCAAGATTCGCAATATGAATTTCATCCACGAACAGCCATGCCACGATCATGCCTACAACGCGTCCATCCACATCAGCTACCCAACAACGCGAAGCTGAATTATTGACAACTTCAAATTGAAACGATCGCTCTGGCCACGGCAAGCTGAATGAAATTTTATCCAACTCCGCAACCGCTGGCACATCCTCGATTGTCATCTTACGAATACTAAAGTTCATAGTGCTTCGGCAACATGCAAATAGATCGGTGCGAGCGTGGCTTCATTATCCACATCATTATTTTGCCAGCGCGCCCATGCCAACTCTGCCAAAACTGCTGGTCGCCTAATGGAATTCGCCGGAGAAACAAGTTGAATATTTTCATTCAACATTATTTTTTGACGAATATCATCGGTGAATTCACCACACATCACCAACGGATTCTGAGCATCAGCCATTAACGCTTCGAGCGTTACGACTCGTGCCTGACCCTGAGCCTGCCACTGTTTACTGGAAGCTTGATCCGCAGGACTGCTACGCTTGTACCAGCCCAAAGCATAGCGTCCGCGCCCTGCTTGAATCGCAACCGCTAATGGAAGTTCAGATATGGGTTGGGCGTGTGCAAGAATATCCAACGTAGGAATTCCGATCAAAGGAATATGCCGTGATAACGCGAGTCCTTTTACTAACGCCAAGCCGACTCTTAAACTTGTAAACGAACCAGGGCCCAACGCCACACCCAACACGTTGATATCGTCCATCGTTACTGCGCAACGTGCCAGCAGGTCAGCAACAGCCGGCGCAAGCTCAACGGTATGACGTTGTCCGCTACGCCAGGCGTATTCGCCAAGCACTTGTGCGCCATCATAGAGCGCCAACCCCATTTGCGTGGTGGATGTATCCACTGCGAGTAACATCAATTGCCTCCCGCCATAGAATCGCGAATTATTTCCAGCAATTCTGTATAACGTTTGCCACTGGCATTGAATTTCATTTTGCGTTCTTCATCATCCACATATTCAAGATTGACCCATAATCTTTCAATGGGGATAAGTCCAGCCATGCGTTCGGGCCATTCGATGATCAATGCGCTATCAGCCAGCATAGAGTCGAGGTCCAGCTCTTCAGCTTCAGGCGTAGAGTCGAGGCGGTAAGCGTCCATATGAAAAAGTTGACTCTGATCGTCACGCCGATACACGTTAACAAGAATAAACGTCGGGCTTGAAACTGAATCGAGTGAGCCCCAGCCCTGCGCAATACCCTGCACAAAAGTGGTCTTACCTGCGCCGAGATCGCCCTGCAAACAAATGAGGTCACCTGCCTGCAATGCACCACCCAAACGCACACCAATGCGGCGCGTCTGTTCGGGACTGCGGCTGAAAAAATTCATTGTGGATGAATTAAGAGTAGGCACTTGCAGGATTATACCGTGAGGCGGTAGTCGCGTATTACTACGCTACACCAAACTCAACATTTTTCCAATTTCATGCGCAATGGTGCGCGCGGCTTCAGGTCTGCCGGCTTTGCGGCAGTTCTCGATTACTTGTTTACGTTCAACAGGGTGCGAAATCCAACGGGTCAGAGTCCGCACGACCTCCTGAGGCTTGGGCGCCCAAACACCTGCACCCTCTTCTACAACAAAGGTGACATTACCATCTTCCTGCCCAGGAAGTTTTGAATAAAGAATAATGGGCAGTTCTGCATTCAATGCCTCAGCGATCGTGCCAGGTCCAGCTTTCGTGACGATGAAATCCGCGGCGCGCATGAAGTCTGGCATGTCGCGCGTGAAACCATAAATGAATGTTGGATTCTCCCACGTCTGCGATTCGAGATTCGTTTTCAGACGTTGATTCCTGCCGCATACAACGACCAGCCCCACATCCAGACCTGAAGCATCTATTTCGCGCGCAGTTTTGCCAAGGGGACCCATCCCATCGCCACCGCCGACCATCAAGACAATGAGTTTATCTGTGGGCCAGCCAAGCTTTTTACGCAGGTTGCTTTTGCGACCCTTGGGTTTGCAATATTTATCGGCAACAGGCAAACCCGCCACATGTACAATTTCTTCAGGCATTTTATATCTAAGGGCGGTTTCACGAGCAGTTACAGTAGGAACAAGAATCAAATCAGCACGTTTGTCGTACCATAAGGCATGGGTGGTAACCATATCAGTAACAACTGTGATAAAAGGTGGACGATTCTTACCCAACGCACGCAAGGCAAATGAATTTGCAAATGGATGAACTGTAACAATAAGGTCAGCCGGATGTTCACGCACGAGATTACGAGCGGCACTGCGAGCGATTGGCCACATGGATGTAGTAATGAAGCGCGCCTGGGCACGTCCATCTGTGGCATGGAAACTAGCACCCCACAACTTTGGAGCTTTTACCATATAGGGGTACATATCACCCAAACGATTAAAAGGCGGCGGAGCATAGTCTTTGAAGAAATCCACCATCTCAGTGGTCACTTGATCTTGATATTCAAGCTGCACCGCCTCGATGATGGCTTCTGCGGCGGAGCGATGTCCGCCACCGGTATCGGAGAAGTAAAAAACAATATGAGGCTTTCTAGGGGTCTGCTGGTTATTCATGTTGTTTCTGTGCTTCCTGTTCGTGTTTGGTGAGATTGGTTTTGAGTCTTTTTGCAAGTTCACGCCGTGTGAGCATAACATGTCGTCCACAACCCTTGCAATCGAGTCCAATATCGGCGCCGAGACGCGTAACAGTCCATTCGTACGAGCCACATGGATGTTGTTTGCGAAGACGCAGGTGATCGTTGAGTTGCAGGTCGGGGAGCATAGGTGACTTTGAAAGGCGAAATTTGGAATGTAGAATATGGAAACAAATGGTGTAAATATTATAAATTGAATTGTGATAAACTACGCACGAGAAATTTAACGAGGAGCTTTGATGATGTCCAAATATGAAACGTATGCCATTGAAATCGCAGGAATCAAGCGCGAATTGCGTTTATTCGAGATCAAACCGGGTTTGAAGATCGCCATTTTGAATATTCTGGGGGATACGGAACTTGTACAAGCCAGCGCGCAAGCATTGGCTAACAAACTCAAGCACACAGAATACGCTGTAATTGTGACCGCGGAAGCCAAGTCGATTCCGCTGGCATATGCGCTATCGGTTGAAACAAAAAAGCCTTATGTGGTTTTACGCAAATCCTATAAACCGTATATGGGCGACGCGCTCACAGCAGAGACATTATCCATTACTACTGGTCAGCCGCAAACATTGATCCTGGATGAAAAAGACCGCGAAATGATCAACGGCAAGCAGGTCATTATTGTAGATGATGTGATCAGCACCGGTTCGACACTACAAGGCATGAGGATGATCCTAGATAAAGCGGGGTCATCTGTTGTAGCGGAGGTGGCGATCCTTACCGAAGGTGATCGCGCCCAGTGGATGCATATCATTTCGCTGGGGCATTTGCCACTGTTTTCATAAAGTAAAATTGTACAAAATAAAAAGCTAGGTGGTATATAACCATCTAGCTTTTTATTTTTCAATCACCTCTATCAGTGCTTACTTTTGACAATCAACTTTTTCTTTCCATCTCTACCCATCTTCTTGATTGCAATCTCACGCTTCATCGCGGACGTTCTATCTGGTTGTTCTTCAACATAAATTAACTTCACCGGCAACCGCATCTTTGTATACTTTGCGCCGCGACCTTTATTATGTGTGGCAACACGGCGTTCGGGGTCGGTGGTCCAGCCGGTGTAATAAGTCCCATCTGAACATTCAACGATATAGCAATAACAAGGCATATAAACTAAAAAGGCGAAACACCATCGCCTTTACGATTTCTTCTTTTTCTTTGCACGGTCCATGATAGTGCCAAAGAACATGTGACCAAGCTTATCACCAAAGGATTCGGACTCTGGCTTGGCTTGTTCCAGGGCTTGCCAATCTGCAGTTGTTCGTTCTTGCAACCAACGGTCATGGGCTTTGACCGCATCTTCAAGAAATTCAACTACCGATTCTTGATCGTTTTTTTCGATTCCATCACGCAATTTTTCTAGAGATACCATATACGAATCAATTAGGCGCAAAACATTTTCGCGATTCCCCAGCGCCGCTTCGCCCAATGACTTGGCTTCATCATGATATGCCAGTGTAGCAGTGGCTGTGGCATACGGGCGCGCCGCAACCTTGCGTGCTTCCGTCCAGCCGGGTTGGTCTATAGTGGCATCAAGAAGTGCAGCAGCTACAAGTTGCGGCAGGATATGTGTGGATGCCAGCAAACCATCGGCTTCGATTGCGTCGGAAAGCATGGATTGGGCACCGAGAAACGAAACCAGATCCGTGGCTAGTTTGACGGCTTCGCCTGGCGTACCATGCGGCGCATTCACCATAAACAGACCTTTCGTGAACAGATCGGCGCGGGCTGATTTAACGCCAAAATCAATGTTATGCAGGTAATTTGCGCCTGCGGCGGGAGCCATCCCCACATAATAGCGTCCTTGAGGAATAAGCTCATTGAACCATGAGGCAACCGTCGTTTTGGCAGGAGTCGTGTCAATCACCACTGTCCCGTCTTGCAGGTCTTGAGCAATATATCCCAAAGTGGCATGGACCTCACTCAGTGGAATACTCAGAATAACGACATTCGCTTCACTCACGGAGGCGGGTAAGTTCATCTTGATCTCATCCACGGCACCAATTTTTTGGGCGTGACGCGCGATTTCGTAATCTTTGTCGTGACCTACACGTTTGATGTTTTTTTGGCTAGCTAGC
>Ga0302322_100001315_pt1 | contig 20209 bp, 18 predicted proteins | sample Fen_T0_2_FD_203757 | JGI IMG/M metagenome (GOLD analysis project Ga0302322, IMG submission 203757) | Peat permafrost microbial communities from Stordalen Mire near Abisko, Sweden - Fen_T0_2 | ecosystem: Environmental > Terrestrial > Soil > Wetlands > Permafrost | place: Sweden: Abisko...
GAAAAGGCCAAGACCGAGAAGCGGGGCAAACGCGTGGAAGCCGAAGCCGCCGAAGCCAAACCCAAGGCCGAGAAGAAGGCCAAAGTCGAAAAGAAGGGCTAAGCCACATTTTTCAATCAAAGCCACGGATTCATTTCCGTGGCTTTTTTATTGGGCACGCCCGGCCGGGCACTTTGATTGGTTGGTTCAAGCCTAATGCCCACCAGGCATCGGCGAGTGCCGACTGAACTGGATCTAATTATGGTCGCCTTTATTTGGGATATCCCCGAGCTGACCGCCCACCGCCAGTGGGGTGCTGTGACCAACCAGCCAGACTCTTGGCGTGCCATATCGAACAGCTAAACCATTTCCCGGGAATAGCCTGCATCGACTTTGCCGGTCTTCCACAAACGGCGGCTCGTATGATAATATCCGATCTTGATGCAGACGATCCTATCCCCAGTTCAGGCCCCGGCCATTCGTGCCGTCGGCCGCAGCAGCACCCCGTCGACTTTCGCTCAGGGGCCGATTTGTCCGTCGGCAGGGAGAATCGCTCCCCTGGGCAAAGAACCATGGAAGTCGCCGTCAAAAGATTAAAAATTACGAAACGAACCCAAACTTAAATTGATGTAAAAATTTGACGACAAGTCAGATATGAGCATTTTAGGGTTTTTGAAAATTTGAAAATGAACCCAATAAGCCCCGGTTTTCCCCCGCCGGGCCGGTCCGTTGGCGCTGGCCGCGCTCTACCGTATATTCCCGCAGAACGCACTTTCGTAGCATACTTGATTGCGGTGCCAGTTAAGCCCACGAAGCCTCCCACACCACGTTCCTTGGCAGTAGCTGCCAAAAGGTAAAATGGCGAAACAAATCCAATTCAAACCCAAAACAAACCCAATTTTAACCAATCTGCCATCGTATTGACATTCCTGACCTGACCGATGCAAACGCCTTGGCTATTTTTGCCGTCCGACCGACAGCCTGGCCTGTAAGCGTTGGCTGGCGTCCGCCGCAATTTCGATGGGTACGCTTTTGGCTCAAACCCGGTGTCCGTTTGCGCCTGCTCACTGTAGCGGGGTGAATCTCGTCTCGCCCGGCGTAATGGCCGCACGTCCGCCCCGGGTGCGGCCACGGTGCGTCGCAATGATTGACTGACGCGTGTGTTTTTGTGACATGAGGCAAACAAATTCCTTTTTAGTCGGCGGTATTAATTTTATAATCGGGTATGGTTCATGTTGGCATTGGCTATGACGTTCATCAACTGGTCGCCGGTCGCAAGCTGGTGCTGGGCGGCGTGGAGATTCCGCACACGAAAGGGCTCGACGGCCATTCCGACGCCGACGCGCTGATGCACGCCATCTGCGATGCCGTGCTGGGCGCGCTAGGCGAGGAGGACATCGGCCATTTCTTTCCGAACACCGACCCGCGCTGGAAGGGCGTGCCGAGCAGGATTTTTCTGGAAGAGGCGGCCAAACAGGTGGCCCGACGTAGCGGCAAAATCGTGAATGTGGATGCCACGCTGATCGCCCAGGCCCCGAAAATTTATCCTTATATCGCGGAAATGAAAAAGCACATCGCCGCCGCGCTGGGGGTCACCGAGAAACAAATCGGTGTGAAGGCCACGACCAACGAGACGATGGGTTTCGTCGGCCGCGAAGAAGGCATTGCCGCGATGGCGGTGGCCAGCATCAACCTGCCGGAATAATTTGCATACAAGTCATGAGATCGCTGGCAGGTTGGTGAGCTAGGATTGGCCGGTAATCCGCTCATCTCCGATTCAGCGATCCAACCGTCCGTTTAATCAAAGCCATGCCCAAAGCTGAAATCAGTTGGAAACGCATCACCGAAGAGGGTGAGAAACTCCAGGTCTACGCCCAGCACATCGGGCGCGAGTATCATTTTTTTCATCGCGCCAAACGGTTCGATGTCTGGCAGCGCGTCAAGGAACCGCCAATTGAGGACTGGCTGGCCTTGCTGGATGCCGTGGTGCGGCTGGTCAACCGCCGCCGCTACCAGCCGGATGATGAGGAGCGGCTGCGTCGCCAGATTCGTGAACGGTTTCCCGAAGCGGGCGTTTGAGTACCCGCCAAGAAAGTTTCGAACATGAACCAATCAATTTTTTGGAATAAATCAATTCTTGTCTGCAGCTTGCTGACCAGTGCGCTGGGCTTTGCCCGGGGGGCGTCTTCCCCGCAGTCTTTTTCGAACTGGCCGGCCTACTGCAATCCGCAGGCCGTCGGTCAGCGGGTGGTGGATAACTATCTGGCCCACGCGATCTGGACCAATAAGAGTTCCGGCAGCATCATTTATCCCGAGGTCTGCGCGGCTTTTGGCGCGATGCGGTTCGCCGAGGCCACCGGCAACGACGCGTTGAAAACCAAGTTGATCAGCCGGTTTGACGACGTCTGGCGGCCGACGGCGAAACGGCTGATTCCCGCCAGCGGCCACGTGGACAACAGCGTTTTTGGCGTGGTGCCGCTGGAAATTTATTTGCTCAATGGCGCCACAAATGCCCGGACCCTCGGCCTGGCCAAGGCGGATGCCCAGTGGGCTTCGCCACTGACCAACGGGCTCACGCGCGAGACGCGGTGGTGGGTGGACGATGCCTACATGATTGGCAGTCTGCAGATTCAGGCCTACCGGGCGACGAAAAATTTGAAATATGCCGACCAGGTGGCGACCCAGCTCGCCGCGTATCTGGACCGGTTACAAGAACCCAACGGGCTGTTTCATCACGGGCCGAATGCGCCGTTTTACTGGGGGCGCGGCAACGGTTGGGTGGCGGCGGCCCTCGCTGAGGTGCTGCAATCGCTGCTCCCGGACCATCCGCAGTACGCGCGGCTGATGGCGGGCTACCGGCAGATGATGGCCGGCCTGAAAGCGGTCCAAGCTCCCTCCGGTCTCTGGCGCCAGCTTTTGGACGTGCCGGAATCGTGGGAGGAAACCTCCTGCTCCGGGATGTTCACCTATGCGATGATCGTGGGCGTCAAACAGGGCTGGCTGGCCGAGGCGGAATATGGCGAGGTGGCCAGACGTGGCTGGATCGCGTTGTGCGGAAATATTGACGCCACGGGTACGCTGCCTGGCATCTGCGTCGGCACGAACCAAAGCAAGGACCGGCAATTTTATCTGGACCGGCCGCGTGCCGCGGGCGACCTGCATGGCCAGGCGCCGTTGCTGTGGTGCGCTTGGGCATTGGTGCAGAAATAACCAGGCAAATCCGGACTGAATTGTAATTCACGCATGACTAAACGGCCATTCGTTCTTGTTTCGCCCAGCATTGAAAAACGCGGGGTGGAATTCAATGATTTGTCCATCAGTCTCTCGCTGCGCTATGAACAGGCGGTGCTGGCGGCGGGCGGCATCCCGGTCATCGGCCCGGCGACCACCGACCCGGCGGTGCTGGCGGAGGCGGTTCGCCGCTGCGAAGGCGTGTTGCTGACCGGCGGCGATGACATCAGCCCCGGGCTATACGACCCGAAACTGCCCAAAAGGATCCTGAAAACCGTGGGGCCGACCCCCGATGGCGGCGGCCGGGACTTGTGCGAGTTATTGCTGATTGCCGAAATTTTCCGTCAGCGCAAACCCGTGCTGGCCATTTGCCGCGGGCATCAGCTGCTCAATGTGGCCTTCGGCGGACAGTTGGTGGCCGACATCCGGCAGCAGGTGCCGGGTGCCCTGAACCATCAGCAAATGGATAAGGCATGTGAATTAGTCCATGAAGTGACATTGACACCCGGCTCTTTGCTCGCCAAGATTTGTGGCAGACAGGTTCTGGGGGTCAACAGCACGCACCATCAGGCGGTGTTGGCACCGGCCGAACCGTTTGTGGCCGTGGCGCGCAGCTCGGACGGACTGGTGGAGGCGATGGAATTACGACCGGAACTGGCCGGGAAACCGCCATTTCTGCTGAGTGTGCAGTTCCATCCTGAGCGCCTGACCCAGGTGGGTGACTGTTACAGCGTGATTTTCAGAAAATTTATTTTATACTGCAGCCGGAACCGGAATACGAAAAATGAAAGGTAAAATACTCATCGTTGACGACGAGGCGGATTTGCGCGCCATGCTCAAAGCCCTCTTGGAGGACGATTATACTGTGTCGGAAGCCGAGGATGCCTTGTCGCTCCAAGGCTTGTTTTCCCAAGAGGCGCCGGATCTCATCCTGCTGGACTTGAAGCTGCCAGACGCCAACGGGCTGGATCTGCTGCCGCAAATCAAGAAAGTCTGGCCGGACACCGAGGTCATTGTGCTGACGGGCGAAGCCACCTTTGAGGCCGCCGTGCAGGCCACCAAACGGGGCGCGTACCACTTCATCAACAAGCCGTTCGACAGCCAGGCGCTGCTTGTGACGATGGACCGCGCGATTGAAAACAAGCAGCAGAGAGAGGAAAATAATTCCCTCCGCCGCGCCATCTCCACCATGAGCGGCAGCACCGCCCCAGTGTTCCAGAGCGGGGCGATGCAGTCAGTGGTCCGCACCATCGAACGCGTCGCGGCCAGCGATGTCACCATTCTCATCACCGGCGAAAGCGGCACCGGCAAGGAAGTCATTTCCGACCTCATCCACGCGTTGAGTTCCCGGGCGAAAAACCGGATCGTGAAGGTCAATTGCGCCGCCCTGCCGCGCGAGCTGATCGAAAGTGAATTGTTCGGCTCCATCAAGGGCGCCTTCACCGGCTCCACCTCCGACCGCGAGGGCTTGTTTCGCCAGGCCGAGGGGGGCACCCTGTTCCTCGACGAAATTTCCGAGATGCCGATTGATACGCAGAGCAAACTGCTGCGCGTGTTGCAGGATCAAAAGGTCCGTCCCGTCGGCGGCAAATCGGATTACCAGACCAACTGCCGCATTCTCGCCGCCACCAACCGCAAGCCCGAGGACGCCATCAAGGATGGCAAGCTGCGCGAAGATTTGTTCTACCGCATCAGCGCAATTTCCGTACACCTGCCGCCGCTGCGGGAACGGCGCGATGACATCCTGCCGCTCGCCAATTCCTTTCTCCGGCGCTTTGCCGCGCAGGCCAACCGCACATTGCGCGGGTTTTCCATCCAGGCCTCCGACCGGCTGGCGAGTTTTGAATGGCCGGGCAACGTTCGCCAGCTCCAGAACGAAATTCAGCGCGCCGTCCTGTTGTCCGAAGGCCCGGAAATCCAAGTGACCGACCTCTCTATCAGCGATGTCAAATTCGTCCTTTCGGAAGGCCACGACACCAATTTCACCCTGCTGGAAGGCGTTGAACGCAACGCCATCGTCCAGATGCTGAAGGAAACTGGCGGCAATAAATTGGAAACTGCCAAGCGCCTCGGCATCGGCCGCCAAACGCTCTACAACAAGATTCGCGCCTACGGCATCGAAACCTGATCTGGTCCGGCGATAAGCCGGTTCACGAAAAAGCGCCGGCAACCCAGTGGTGGCCGGCGCTTTTTTGTGGTTCTCTTTGGTCTATTGGCCCGCCTTCAGCATCCACCGGCATTCGTCATGCACTTTTTTTCCGGTTTTTTCTGCGTGCGCCTCCACCACGTTTTCGCCGGGCGTGAGCCTCACGTTTTGCCAGCGGAAGCTGCCGTTGCCGTCATTGTTTTGCGTTCCCAGTGAAGCGCCGTTCACGACCAGTTCCGCCCTCGCCGCGTTGGAATAAATCTTCACGTTCGTCACCGCGTTGGTGCGGTCGGTGAACCGCCGGTCGGTGATATGGATCATCGGTTCGGTGGCCCAGTTGGCCTGGTAAAAATAGAACGCATCCTTTTTGACGTGGCGGTCGAACGTCACCAGCCCCTTGGTGTTGAGTCCCGGCAGCCCGCCTTCATGCCGCCAGTAGCTGGTGAAATCGCACAGGTTCCACACGAAGGTGCCCCAGATGTAAGGTTGTGCCTTGAACTGCCGCCACGCGGCTTCGTGGACGATGGCCTGCCATTCCTCCGGGTGCCATTGCTCATCCGCTTTGGGTTCCTTCGGCTCTTCCTCATGTTGAGTCACATTGGCACCCGCGCCATATTCGCTGACGCAGAAGCCGCCATGGCGGCTGGTAAAGCGATATTTCTCCAACGCGTCCAGTTCCTTCAGAGTGCCCCATTCGGGATACCAGCCCGGATAAATGTTCCAGCCCAGCAGATCAGGAATCTTGTTCATTTGCGGCAGCTTGTCGGTGCAGGTCGCGGCAATCGTCGGTCGGGTGGGGTCCTCGCCTTTCGCCACGAGGTTCAGGTCCTGCAGTTCGCGGTGCGGATCAGGATTGTTGTTTCCCGGGCGCAGCTCATTGAACAGGCTCCAGCAAAAGATCGCCGGGTGGTTCACATTCTGCCGGATCAGGTCGAGCAACTGGTTGCGCGAAGTCTCCGCAAAGGCCGGTGCCGCGCCAATCCGGTCCACTTGGGAAATTTCCGCCCACACCAAAATGCCTGCCTGGTCGCACAGCGTGTAAAAGTAATCGCTGTGCTGATAATGGCAGCAGCGGACGACCGTGGCGCCAATCTCCTTAAGCAGGGCCAGGTCTTCCTCCTGATCCGCTTCGGAAATGGCCCAGCCTTTGTCCGGCCGGTCCTGATGCCGGTTCACGCCATGCAGATGATACGGTTTGCCATTCAGAAAAAATCCCTTTTCCGGATCCACGTAAAACGAGCGCAGGCCGAGGGGTTGGGTCACGGCATCCACCACTTCATTCGTCGTCCGCAGTTCCACCACCGCCTGGTAAAGATAGGGATCCTTGAGGCCGTTCCACAAATGCGGCCGCGGCACCACCACGCGCACTTGGAAGGGCTCCGTTGCGCCGGGCATCAGCGTCAGCGGTTGTTCGGTGCTGGCGATGATCTTTCCCGCCGCATTCCGCACGCTGGCGATGAGCGTGAGCGGCTGGTTCTTCTTGGTGCCATTGGAGGTTTCCACCGTCACATCCAGCACCGCTCGGGCGGCCGAGACGCTGGTTTGCAGCCAGGCAACGCCTAGCGAGGCGTGGTCGGTGAGCGTGAAAATCTTGTCGCCGGTCGCCAGCAAATGCACGGAGCGGTACAATCCGCCGTAAACCGGAAAATCCCCGCTCAGGGGGGACACGTCCTTTTGCTCGCTGTTGTCCACGCGCACGGCCAGCAGGTTGGTGCCCGTGGACGAGAGGTTGGTGGTGATTTCAAAGCAAAATGCCCCGAAGGCCCCGCGATGTTGGCCCAATTGCCTGCCGTTCAAATAAACATCCGCCACGGAAGCGGCCGCCTCGAAGCGCAGGAAGTAGCGCTGGCCGTGCTGCGGCGTGACGGCCAGTTCGCGTCGATACCAGCCCGGCCCCCGCAGATATTTTTTGCCCTGCTGCGCCAGTTCCCAACCCCAGCAGTGGGGCAGGGTAACCGGTTGCCAGCTGCTGGTATCAAAATCCGCCGTCGCCGCGTTGGTCACTTCGCCCGGTTGAAACCGCCAGCCGGCCTCCAGCCGTGTATCTTCGCGCGGCGTGGCGCACAGGGAAAAACTGGTCAGCAGCAGAACGGCAAGGCTGTGGGCGATAAGGTTTCGGCACATAAAGGTTGCGCCACAGAAGCTACCGGAAAGCACCGGGATGGTCAGTTACTTTTTTGCCCCGAATCCACCCAGCTCCCACCGGTCGTGCCAGGCCAGCTTGAAGGTCCCGTTCGTGGCCATGTTGATCGGCAGCCACACCTGGCGCGAATCCGCCAGATTCTGGGGATGCCATTCATCCGCCATGAAAATGAATCTGCCCGGCTGGCCCGCCAGCGGCAGCACCGCCGTGCTCTGCGTCTCGTAGGTGATTTCCGCCTCTTCGCCCACGCAGGGATTGCCCTTTTGCACGTAGGGACCAAGAACGGTCTCCGCCACGGCTACATCCGCCGCATTGGGCTTCCACCCCGTGCAGGCGGAGGTGATCAGGTAATATTTCCCCGCAAACTTGAAGGGCGCCGGGCCTTCCCGCATCTGCCGTACCAGGACACGCGACCAGTTTTCGTTTTCGACCTGCGGCAGTTCCGGCCCCGTGAAATCCGCGTCCAGCCGCACCACGTACATCGTCCAGTTGCCCTCCGAGGAATAAAATACATAGGCCCGGCCATCGTCATCCACGAAGACGTTCATGTCGCGGAACGTGCCGCCATAAAGCTGCTGGTCCGCCCCGTCCTTCGCGGTGAAGGCGTTCGTGTTGGCCACCGGCCGGATGGCTTTCAAAAACTGGAACGGCCCCGCCGGCGTATCGCTGGTCGCAATGCCCGCCCGGGAAAGGGCGTATCCCGTCTGCTCCAAGTGCAGCCACATCACGAATTTTTTCGTGCGCGGATTGAAAATCACCTTGGGCCGCTCCACAAACGTGCGTTCGCCGTCCACCTTGGGCAGGTCCGGCCAGCTCAGCGCCGCTCCCTCATGCTTCCAGTCGTAGAGATTGGTCGAGGAATAGCATGCCACCGCCCCGTGTCCCCCGGGCGACCGGTCTTCGCCATACCAATAATACACATTGCTGTATTGGAGCACCCCGCCGCCATGCGCCTGTATGGCCTTGCCATCGGTATCGCGCCAGATTTCGCCGGGCCGGAATTCCTGCGCGGCTAGAACGGTGAAAGCCACCAGCCCGAAGACGGCCAGCACGAGATGATTCGCAAAACGTTTTGAAAAGGGTGACATGGTTGGTAGCCGGTCTTGGTCATACACCTGCGAACGGCTGTCACGCTAGACAGCCTGGCGGTTGCCAAGGTTTCGTCAATCTGCGCCAATTTAAGCCGGCTGGCGAGCCCGCCCCACGAAGCTCGCCTCCAGCCGGCTGATTCATTTGCCCAGTTTTAAGGCGTATTGCGCCACGCGCCGGCCCAGCCGTTCGCCGGTCTGCTTGTCCGGGGCGTTGGGCGCAATATCCGTCGGTTCCTGGCCGGCTTGCGCCATCGCGCCGCTAAAAGCCCCCAGGCGGTTGATCCCGTCGGCCTGCATCGGCATCTCGCCCAGGCCAACCCACACCATGCCGTGCTGCATGGCCAGCGTGAAGAAGTATTGCAGGGTGCTGAACTTGTCGCCGCTCGGGCTGCTGGAAACGCTGAAGCCTGCCGCCAACTTGTCGCGCCACGCACTCCCGAACCACTTGCCCGCCGTCGCATCCGCGAAAACCTTGAACTGTCCCGCCGGCCCGCCCATGTAAGTCGCGCTGCCGAAAATGATCGCGTCGCTCGCATCCAGTTGCTCAAACACCGCGTCGTTTTTATACCGGCCTTTGACGATGTCATCCCCGCTGATGGCGATGAGGTTCGTTTTGACACCCACGACGGATGCCGCGCCCTGTTGCACGGCTTCGGCGAGTTTGGCGGTGTGGCCGCCGCCGGAGAAGTAGATGATGGATACAGTTGCCATAATATTATGTGGGGTTGAATGGGTTACTTGACGGACGCACCGGCGATGCTCAGGGACAGGTCAATCGTCGTGGAAACCTTGTCCTCATACTGGCCTTTCTGGATGTTGAAGTCTTCGCGGTTGATGACAAAATTGGCGCGGATCACCAGCAAGTCGCCTTTCAGGTTCGGCACGCGGGCGCTGAGCTTGTCGGCGAGATAGGTCAGCTTGATGGGCACCGTCATTTCCTTGGCCACGCCGTGCAACGTGAACGTGCCCGTGGCGTCCGCAGTGGTGATGTTGCCTTCGGTCTTTACGTTCGCGAGCGACTTTGCTTCAAACGTGATCTCCGGATATTTCGCCACGTCCAGCCAGTTGACGCTGTGCAGGTGTTCCTTCTGCATCGGGTTGGGCACGGTCAACGATTCACTGGCCACGATGATTTTGCCGGTGGTGGCCGCCGGGGCCGCCGGATCAAACGTCACGGTGCCGCTGATGCCGCTGGCGCTGCCGTTGATGGATTCGAGCGGCGCATCCAGCTTGAAGACGGCGTTGTTCACGCCTTTCGGATCTTTAAAGTCAAACGATTGCGGGGCGGCATAAGCCACGGTGGCCAGGCCGAGCAGGGGGAGGAGGTGGTTCAGTTTCATATAATTATTTTTGTTTGGTTATGGTTTGTTTGATTGATTTGTTTTTGTTTTGCCGAAGAAAAAGGAGGCTCCTGCGAGCAGTCCGGACGCCACGGCGGCCGCACCGAGAAAATCCACGCCAGGCAGGAATTTCTGCTGGTAGCTGATGCCCTCGATGCCGGTGACATCGTCCAATGTTTTGACCGGCACGCTCGTTTTGGTCCAGCCCCGGTTCGCGCCGGTGGCCACCCAGACCACGGCGGCCGCCAGGGCGACAATAATGGCGAGGCTGCGCAGGAGTTTTTTCATAAATATTTTCAGATGTGGACCACCACTTGTTCCCGCGGAAAACGCACTTTGGCGGCCCCGGCATATTTGTCCGTTGCCGAACGGTAGCCGACAGTGGCAATGACCGCTGCGGCCAGGCCCTTGGCCTTCAGACCCAGAATCTCGTCGAATTGAGCTCGGTCAAAGCCCTCCATCGGGCACGCGTCAATCCCCAGCAACGCGGCGCTGGTCAGCAGATTGCCCAGGGCGATGTAAGTCTGGTTGCGCGCCCACGCATTCCGCGCGGCTTCGTCCAAACTTTTCACAATACCGCCCACCAGCATGTTTCGCAAGGGGGCCAGATTTTCAATGGCCACGCCCTGAACTTCGGCTAAATGGCGCAAATGGGCGTCCACTTCCGCTTCTCCAAAATTGGTTTTCGCGGCGAACACCACGAGGTGCGAGGCCGCCGTGATCTGGGCCTGGCCATACGCGGCCGGGGCGAGCTTGGTCCGCATTGCCGGATCGGTCACCACGATGAATTTCCACGGCTGCAATCCGCCGCTCGAGGGCGTGAGCAACAGCGCGGCTTCGAGCGTCTCCCAGTCCCCGGCGCTGATCTTGCGGTTGGGATCAAACTGCTTGGTCGCATAGCGCCAGTGGAGTTGGCCGAGGAGTTGTTGCGCATTAATCGGTGTCATGTTTGGTATTTTATGTTGGTTGATTTGATGGTTCTAAAAAATTAAGCCGCTGCGCCTGCCACCGCACCGTCATTGAGCAGCGCCTCCAGATCCAGCGGTTCGGTGACCATGTTCAGGTTTCCGTCAGGGGTGACCGGCCATTGGGACCGCGGTTTGTCCCAGTACAGTTCCACGCCGTTCCCGTCCGGATCGCGGAGGTAAAGGGCCTCGCTGACCCCATGGTCGGCGGCACCTTCCAGCGGAATGTTTGCCGCAATGAGCCGGCGCAAACCGTCGGCCAGTTCGCCGCGCGTGGGATACAGGATCGCGACGTGGTAAAGTCCCGTCGTGCCCGGTGCCGGCGCTTTTCCACCGGCGCTTTCCCACGTGTTCAAGCCGATGTGATGGTGATAGCCGCCGGCGGATAAAAACGCCGCGCTCCGCCCAAAGCGCTGGGTCACTTGAAAGCCCAGCACATCCCGATAGAACGCCAGGGCCCGGTCCAGATCGGCGACTTTCAGATGCACATGCCCAATGCTGACCCCGGAATTAGCCGGGAGCGGAGCTGCGGTTGGTTTCATGATGGTTTTATGTGGTTGCCTGGTGCGGGTTCAATTCAGGTCAAACAGCAGCACCTGGGCCGGTTTGGTCGCCGTGATGGCCAGTTCGCTTTCGGCGTTCACGCCCGCGGCATCGCCTCCGGTCAGCTTGTGGCCATTGACGTTCACTTCGCCTTCTGCCACGTGCAGCCACGCATGGCGACCCGGGGCCAGCGGCTGCTTCACCGCGTCACCCGCCGACAATTTGCCCAGCCAGAGATCGGCATCCTGATGGATCTCCATGGAACCCGCGCGGCCGGTCTTGCTGGCCACGAGTTGCAGCTTGCCGGTCGGGGCCGCCGCCAGATTGCGCTCCGCGTAGCGCGGCGCCACGCCCCTGGTGTCCGGCTGGATCCAGATTTGCAGCAGGCGCAGCGGCTCCGTGGTCGAGGGGTTGAACTCGCTGTGCTGCACCCCCGTGCCGGCGGCCATGTATTGAAATTCACCCGCGCGGATCACGCGCCCGTTGCCCATCGAATCCTTGTGCTCAATGGCCCCGTTCAAAACATAGGTGATGATTTCCATGTCGCGGTGCGGATGCGTGCCGAAGCCCATGCCGGGCATCACGAGATCGTCGTTGATGACGCGCAGGCTGCGGTAGCCCATCCACTTCGGATCATGGTAATCCGCGAAGCTGAAGGTGTGGTAACTGTCCAGCCAGCCGTGGCTGGCGTGACCCCGTTCATTTGATTTGCGAATAATTATCATGCCACCACCTTACGCGTGGTTTCGTGTTTGGGGAAATATCATGTTCCTTGCCTCAGCATAACTATTAGGCATGGTGGTCGTGGCGCAGGCTCTCGCCACCGTCGCCCGGTGACGTCACGCAGGCTTCCACCGTCCCACCGGGGCGGGAAATCTGTCTGCGATGTGGTCATCACGCGCCTCCCCGGAGCGCGAGTTGTCTCAACCCGCGGCGCGTGGCCAATCCGGGCGCTCCCTCCCGCTCTGCGCTGCGTCTTCCACACCTGTCCTAGGCAAGTTCCCGGTCGCCGGGTATGCTGGGGCCATGGAACTGCGCCATCTCCGATACTTCGTGGCCGTGGCCGAGACCGAAAACGTCTCGCGTGCGGCCCTGAAGCTGCACCTTTCCCAGCCGGGATTGAGCCGGCAAATCACCGACCTCGAAGAGGAATTGAACGTGCTGCTGCTCGAACGCGGCGCCCATTCGGTGCGGTTGACGAATGCCGGGAAAATCTTTTTCCGCGAGGCGCAGGCCGTGCTGGCGCGGGCGGATGCCGCCGTCGCGGCCGTGCGCGAAATGGCCGGCGGCGCGCACACGGAATTGCATGTGGGCTATGCGCCGTCGCTCACCGCCCAGATTCTGCCGGGCGCGCTCCGGACGTTTCAAACGGAATTTCCCCGCGCCCGCGTGCTGCTGCATGATTTGTCCACGGAAGAAATGCTCGCGCGGCTCCGCACCCAAAAGATTCAGGTCTCACTGATGGTCAAGCCGTGCCCGAAACAACTGCGCGGCCTCCGGTTCGAGGAACTGGCCCATTATCCCATCTGCATCGCCGTGGCGCGGAACCACGCGTTGGCGCGGCGGCGTTCCGTTACCGGCGAACTGGTCGCCCGCGAAAATTTTATCACCTACACGCGGGCGGATTATCCGGAATATCACGCGCAGCTCGCGGAACTGTTTGGCACGAAACTACGGCTCGTGGAAGAGCACGACAGCGCCACCAGTCTGATCGCCGCCGTGGAATCCGGGCGCGGCGTGGCGATGGTGCCAGCCTGCATGGCGTGTCTCGCCGGGGATCGGATCAAAATTATTCCGCTGCTGCCCGCTCCCCCGGCGCTGATTGTCGGCGCCGTGAGCCGGACCGGGCCGCCCACCGCCGCGCTCGAGAAATTCATCGACGCCGCCCGGCGCGCCGCGTAACGATGTGAGCGCGACCTTCAGGTCGGTTTAACCCGCGCCGGGCTGGAAACATTGAAAATGATGGGCACGCCCTGTTTTGTGGACCTGGCTGTGGCATCCCTGTCGTGCACCAGTTGCCGGGTTTGCCGATCCCAAACCCCGGCGGCACCGCCGGCGGGAAAATGAATCAAGATTTCCGGTTGCGTGCGATTCAGGGGCAACGTCCAAAATTGCGAAGCGTCCGGCGACAGCAGTCCAGGAGGCGGACAGGGGATGTCCTTTGAAGAGACTCATGCCGCCGAACCATAAAAATTTCCATACCGACCTGCAAATTTCCATGGGGTGTTTTACCCATGCCAATTTTCTCCGGAACCGTCTCCAAACATGCCCGTCCCCGTGTGCCGCTCGGCCTCCGATGCTCCGCCAGCACGCAGCGTCTTGGAAGCGGCCGGCGGCCGGCCGCCGTTTTCCCCCGCCAGCCAGCAACCCCGAGTTTGCTTTGAGTCCGAATCACGGTATGTTGAACCAATGCGCCGGTTTGTTTTGTCGGCATTTGTTTTGGGGGTTTTCTGCCAGTGCCTGGTTTTTCAGGCTCGGGCTTACATTGATATTGCGCTGCAAATGCAGCTCGGCAACCCCACCGGGGCCATCGTCGACACCAATAACCACGACCATTATCTCCTGCAACGCGCCGTGGAGGCGCTGGATTACAACGATAACCGCGGGCTGCCCAACTGGACGAGTTGGGATTTGACCACGAACGATCTCGGCACCGCTTCCCGCACCGGTTCGTTTTTTGACGATACCAACCTGCCCGCCAATTTTTACCACGTCAAGGACGCGGATTACACCTACTCCGGTTACAACCGCGGCCACATGTGCCCCTCCGCCGATCGCACCATCACCACCAACGACAACCGGATGGTCTTTTTCATGTCCGACATCATCCCGCAAACGCCGGATAACAACCAGGGGCCTTGGGCGCGTCTGGAAACCTACTGCCGCGCGCTGACCCCCACCAACGAACTGCTGATCATCTGCGGGCCGCGTACTTTCAGCGGTGCCCGGATCAATACCAACGGGCCGGTGCTGATTCCCGATTACGTCTGGAAAATCATCCTCGTCGTGCCGTCCGGCGAGGGGCCGGCCTTGAGCCGCATCACCACCGCCACGCGCGTCATTGCCGTCGATATGCCCAACATCCAGGGTATTCGCAGCGTGAACTGGACGAATTACCTTACCTCCGTGAACGCGCTTCAGACCAATACTGGCTTCACTTTTTTCACCGCGCTGCCGGCGGGCGTGGCCAATGTTTTGCGCGCCAAAATTGACGGGGTATCCCTTCAGCCCACCACGCCGCCTGGCTTTCAGTCCCTCGCCTGGGGCGCCGGCCAGATCAGTCTGGTCGTGACCGGGGCCGTCGCCACGCATTACACCATCACCGCGACCACCAACTTGAACAGCCCGCAGTGGGTCATCGTGCTGTCCACCAATTATCCCGCCTTGCCGTTTACCTTTGTGGAGACCAACGCCGGCTGGCCCCAGCGGTTTTATCGCGTCCAAACCGGCCCGTGATCTGGCGGACGGCCATGGGGCAGGGCGGGTGGTGGATGCAGTGTTCGCTCCGCAGAGACAATGGGTGTCGCTGGCGACCTTCGGGGTGTTCGTGGCTGCCCGGCTATTTTGCATCATCCGACTCTTTGTCCGCTCCCCGCCGCAAAGAAAACTTGGCGTCGTTACGCCTTCATTGTTTAATCTCGGGCAATGTTTTCATCCGAAATTAAATCGGTTCACTTTACCGGCATCTGCGGCACGGCCATGGCCTCCGCGGCGGCCGCCATGCAGGACAAAGGTTTCACCGTCACCGGCTCCGACCAGAATGTTTATCCGCCGATGTCCACGTTTCTGGCCGGGAAAAACATCCCCGTCATCAACGGCTACGGCGAACAAAACCTCGCCTCCAAGCCCGACCTCGTCGTGATCGGCAACGCCGTCTCCCGCGGCAACCCCGAGGTCGAATACGTCCTCGACCACAAGCTGCGTTACTGTTCGCTGCCGGAGCTGCTCCGCGAGTTTTTCATCCGCGGCAAGCGCTGCATCGTCGTCAGCGGCACCCACGGCAAGACCACCACCACCTCGCTGCTCACGTGGGTGTTCGAGCACAACGGCCTGAATCCGAGCTACCTCATCGGCGGCATCCCCAGCAACCTGGCCCAGGGCGCGCGGTTCACCGACAGCGAATGGTTCATCATCGAGGGCGATGAATACGACACCGCGTTTTTCGACAAGCGCAGCAAGTTCATCCATTACCAGCCGGAAATCGCCATCGTCAACAATCTGGAATTCGACCACGCCGACATCTTTGAGAACCTCGACGCGGTGAAGAAGACCTTCAGCCATTTCATCCGGCTCATCCCGCGCAACGGCCTCCTGCTCGGCAATGGCGACGACGCCAATCTCAAGCCGCTCCTCAACGTCACGCATTGCCCCGTGAAGCGCTTCGGGTTGGGAGGCGACCACGCGGTGTATGCCTTCAATATCCGTTACGGCCCCACGGCGACCGAGTTTGAAATCCCCAGCTTCAAGTTTCACCTGAACCTGGTCGGCGAGTTCAACGTCCGCAACGCGCTCGCCGTGATTGGCGCGGCCAAGCATTGCGGCCTCTCCAACAAGCAGATTCAAAGCGCGTTCGACACCTTCAAAGGCATCAAACGCCGCATGGAAGTAAAGGGCATCGCCGGCGGCGTGACGGTGATTGACGATTTCGGACATCATCCGACCGCCATCCTGGAGACCCTGCGCGCCCTGCGCATCCGCTACGCCAAGGAGAAAATCTGGGCCATCTTTGAGCCGCGCAGCAACACCACGCGCCGGAATGTATTTCAAGCCGAGCTGGCCTCCGCCTTTGCCGACGCCGACGCCGTGGTGGTCGCCGAAGTCGCGCGTCTGGAGCAGTTGCCCGCCGGCGAGCGCCTGAATCCCGAAAAGTTGATGCAGGACTTGAAAGCCTCGGGCAAAGAGGCTGCGTACCTGCCGGATGCTGACGCCATCGTGGCGCATCTCGCCAAGCATGCGCTGGGTGGCGAAGTCGTGGTCGTGTTCAGCAACGGCGGCTTCGGCGGCATTCACGCAAAACTGCTCGAGCGCCTGGCGCGGCGTTAGCAGCCCGAAGTAAATGAATCAATCCTCACCGCTTTGAAAGCTGCCGCACTTGCAGGTTGGCATAGCGGATGGTCGTGGCGTTGGAATCGTTGAAAGCGCCCAGGCCCAGCCGGAAATCGTCGGTGGCGAGGAGGCTGTTTTTGGGCGGGGCGACATTGCGGAACACCTCGTGGCCATTGATGGATGCAGTGACCTTGCCGTCCTGGAAGCGGAATAAAAACGAGTTCACGCGGCTATCCAATGGCAGCGGCGAGAGGATCCGCTGAACGGTCCAATGTTTGGAAACGCTTGCGACGTCGCCTTCATTGGTATTGCGCTTGATGCGAAAGGCCAGCCAGTTTTGGTTCTCCCATTGTGGCAGGCCCAGGGCCAGCCCTGCCTGAAACGCTTGGTCGCTGCTCCGCACCACTTCAAATTTACCCGTGACTTCAAAATCAGTGCCCATGCGGACGCGGGAATAGAGCAGGTGCCCGTTTTGGTCGGCCTGCACTTCCAGCGCGCCATCGGGCAGAAGGCGGCATTGACCGCGTTCCACCTGCCAGCCGGTGAGGTTCGTGGTCGTTGGCAGAAAATTCACCCACTCCCCGGCCTGCAAGCGGCTTTCCATCGTCAACGCCGCCAGCCGTTCGCCCACAAAAATCTGCGCCGCCGGACTCAGATTCGTGGCGGGGATTTCTTGATATAGCTTCAGCGCACCGGCCAGATCCCCGGTTTGGCGCTGCGCTTCGGCCTGGGCCACTTGCGTCGCCTGGTCGCTGGTGCGGGCGGCCATTTCCGGGCCAAGGAGCGAGAGATCCCGGCCCCAGCCGGTCAGGCTCCCGTAATTCGGTGCCCAGTTCAAGGCCGCGAGTTGCTGGCAGGCAATGTCGTTTTTTCCGGCCAAATACGCCACCACCGCATAGGTGCTGCGCCAGCCGCGTTGGGTTTCGTCGGTCGTGGCGGCCACATAGCCTTCGTACATTTCTTGCACCTGCGGCCAGACATCGGCCCGCCCGTAAATATGCTGGCCGGCGGGCAAGTTCAGCTCCGTCTCCAAATCCGCAATGACATCGAACAGCTTGCGCGGCACATCCGTGTCAAAACGGTGCGTGTTCACCGCCGTTGCGCCGAAGGCCAGCATGGCACCGGGAGTGCCATACCAGCGCGGTCGCAGCCCCCAGCGCATTTCGTTCCAGGCCCCGGCGTAATCCACTTGCGCCGCCACGGTCCGGTCAAACCACAGCCGCATTTCCCCAATGTCGGAATCACCCAGCGCGACCGTCATCATCCGGCACGCGGCCAGCGGTGCGGTGCGCCGCATCTGCCAGGCTTTGGTCAGCTGTTTGCGGGCTTCGCCCAGGTGCTCGCTGAACCCCTTCCAGCCGGCCTCCGACACCGAGCCGGCATAACCGGTGCCGCGCGCGCGCCACGCATTGTTGATTTCGAGTTCGCCGCCCAGCACCAGCGCCAGCCAGGCCAGCGGCTTGCCGCGTTCCACCACGGCCGCCACCACGGCATCGCCGTTGCGCTCGAAGAAGTTATTCGCCCAGCCCGAAATGAGGATTTCCCCGATCGTATCCTGGTCGGCGGCAGTGATGCTGCCATCGGCCAACGCCTCCTTCAATCGTTGTACGGCCAGTGCATCCAGCACCGGTATCCGCTCGTTTCGGTTTTGGATGAGTTTGTTTCTCAGCATCACGGTGGCATAAAATTTGGGGTATCCGAGGTGCTTGGAGTTTTCAAAACCCCGCACCGCCCGCTCCAAACGCTGGATGCTTTCATGCAGTTCCACGCTCTCGACCGCCACCGCCGTCAGCACCAGTGGATCGGTGCAGGCGGCGTTCGTGGCCAGTTGATTGCCGAGGATGGCCAGCTGCGGCAGGTTGGTGTTTACCGGGCCGCCATAGTTGTCCGCAATCCAGTTTTCCAAATAGCCCAGCGCCAGCGCATCGGTGGCCGGGTTGCGCTCGCCGCGTTCCCGGTAGCCTTCGACATACTGGCGCACGCGGAAATCGCGGTTACGCTCCGTCACTTGCTTCACCGTGTAGGTCTCCGGATTGGTTTCCACCGGCCGGCTTGCGGCCTCCATGGCTGAGGCGCTGCCGCTGGCTGGCTCAGAACTTTCGCCCTCGGCCGCCACGGCCGCTTGCGCCCGGTGCATGACTCGTTTGAGCACCAGCGCGGTGCTGATGCCGGCGAGGATGAACAATACCGCTCCCACCGCCAAAACCGCGGCGATGATCCGGTTGGAATTCGATTTGGGCGCACTGGCCGGCGCGACCTTGGGTGGCGTGCTTTGTTGCAGGATGAATTCCAACGTCTGCCATCCGGCCATGCCTTCGCACCAGACGAACTCTGCCCCGGTGAGTTCACCCGCCGCCCGCCGCTGCCGAAGTTCGCTCAGCGGGAAAATGCCCAAATCCTGTCCATTGTGATTAAGATGATAGTTCATGAGTCGCCCAAATAACTCCCCAGTCTTACGCAACCCGCAGTGGTTTCGCAACTTGGAAATCATCGCCCGATCAGGAACGCGCGCACCTGGCCCCGGTCATCCACTCGCGCAGGGTTTGAACTTCCCGTGGGCCTGAACGGCCATGTTGGCTTTTACGGGATATGGCCCCGGGCGAATCGAATCGTCGCGCGACTCGAGCTTTCCAGTCCGGTTGCGAATGGCACCACCATCACCGTAAAGTTGAAGTTGAATTCTGCCGGCCAGGCAGTCAGTCTGAGCCCAACCCCGCCACCATGAAATCCGCCGCGCCCCCCCGCAAAATCCGCCTCATGATTGTGGAAGACCATGTGTTGGTGCGCCTGGGCTTGGTGTCCGCGGCCAGCACCGAGCCGGACATCGAAGTCGTGGCCGAAGTCGCGGACGGCCGGCTGGTCATTGAAACATACCGCCAGCAGGCCGTGGATGTGGTCGTGCTCGATTTGCGGCTGCCGGGAATGGATGGCTTTGAGGTTATCAGGGCTTTGCAAAACAAATTTGCCCCGGTGCGGATTTTGGTGTTGAGCAGCTACGACGGCCGCGACGACATCACGCGCGCCATGCAAGCCGGTGCTTCCGGCTACCTTGTCAAGGGCATGGGCTTGGACTGTCTTTTGGCAGGCATCCGCGCGGTTCACCGCGGGGAGCAATATTTGCCACCCGAAATTGCCAGCCGGATGACCGCCCAGGTTGATTTGGATGTTTCCCTTCGCGAACTGGAGGTCTTGCGCTTGATCGCCAACGGAAAAAGCAACAAGGAGATCGCCGCCCATCTCGGCATCGTGGAAGGCACCGTCAAGGCGCATCTCACCAATATCTTTGCCAAACTCGGGGCGGCAGATCGTGCCCAGGCGCTCGCCATCGCCATCAAACGCCAAATTCTTCAGCTCGAGTAAAGGCTTGATCCCGGCGATTTGGAGCATTTGAAGAAACACCGCAGCCACGCGGAGCGAGGCCGTTTCGGTCTGGGCGGGGCTTTGCGATGGAACCTGCCCACAACACCGGTCTGTCACTGAGCCAAAAAAAGCGACGATGTTGAGTTGATTATATTAATTATGCATTAGCAGATAAATAATTATTTTTTATTAACAAGGTAGAGTTACACCATTGCCGTCATTTTACTCGTTCTCTGGCTGTTGGGATTGGTTACCAGCACCACCATGGGCGGATTCATCCATATCCTGCTCGTCATCGCCATTGTCATGGTGCTGCTCCGGCTGATCAGTGGCCGGAACCCGGTCTAGCGGTCCCGCCCTGCGCC
>Ga0302322_100001317_pt1 | contig 20200 bp, 20 predicted proteins | sample Fen_T0_2_FD_203757 | JGI IMG/M metagenome (GOLD analysis project Ga0302322, IMG submission 203757) | Peat permafrost microbial communities from Stordalen Mire near Abisko, Sweden - Fen_T0_2 | ecosystem: Environmental > Terrestrial > Soil > Wetlands > Permafrost | place: Sweden: Abisko...
CGCCCGCCGGAACGTGTGGAAGTGGCCCGGGTGGTACAGGTGCGAGCGCGTCCCGCCGGCCACGAGCGCCGGACCGACGAGGAACAGGGTGTGCTTCCACAGCTTGTGCTGCTTCACCGTCGCCTCCAGCTCGGCCAGCGTGCAGCGGACGACGAGCTCGTCCGGCCAGGTGGCGCGGTACGCCACGACGACCGGCGTCTGCGGCGGGTAGCCGCCCGCCGCGAGCTCCTCCGCGAGCTGCCCCGAGCGGGCGGCCGACAGGAACACCGCCATCTTCGTCCCGTGCCGGGCGAACTCGCGCACGCTCTCGCCGGGCGGCATCGGCGTGCGGCCGCCCTCGAGCCGGGTGAGGACGACGGACTGCGCCACCTGCGGGATCGTCAGCTCCCGGCCGGCGATGGCCGCGACGGCGCTGAACGCCGACACCCCCGGCACGATCTCCACGGCGAGGCCCAGCTCGACGCAGCGATCCAGCTGCTCCTGGACCGCGCCCCACAGCGCCGGATCGCCCGAGTGGATGCGCGCGACGGTCAGCCCCTCGCGGGCGGCGCGCTCGTACAGCGGGATCACGCCCTCCATCGGCAGCTGCGAGCTGTCGACGATCTCGGCGTCCGGCCGGGCGTGCTCCAGCACCTCCGCTGCACCAGGCTGGCGGCCCAGACGACGACGTCCGCCTCGGCGATCGCCCGGACGGCGCGCAGCGTCAGCAGGTCGGCCGCCCCCGGGCCCGCCCCGACGAACCAGACCTTGCCGCCGCGGGAAGGGCCGCTCGGACCCTCGGGCTCGTTCACAGTTGACACTGGACCGACCGGTCTAGAGACTTCCTCCATGCCCTCCGCCCCGGTCGAACCCGTCGGACCTGCCGACCCTGCCGCCCCCGGCACGCGGGACCGGCTCGTCCGCACCATGACGGGCGCGCTGGCGCGGCGCGGCCTGCACGGCATCGGCCTCACCGAGCTGCTCGCCCGGGCCGGCGCCCCCAAGGGCGTGCTGTACCACCACTTCCCCGGGGGCAAGACGGAGCTGGCCCTGGAGGCGGTCCGGGTCGGGGCCGCCCGGGTCGTCGCCGGCCTGGACGCGCTGACCGAGGCGGACGGCGACCCGGCGGTGGCCCTGCGGGCGTGGTTCACCGGGGCGCTCGACCGGTTGGAGGGCAGCGGGTTCGAGCGCGGCTGTCCGCTGGCGACGGTGGCCCTGGAGTCGACGCCGGACGACGTCGCGATGCGTGCCGCACTGGCGGAGGCGTTCGCCGCCGTCCGGGACCGGCTCACCACGCTGCTCTGGCGCGCCGGCGCCGCTCCGGACCGGGCCGCCGGGCTGGCCGCCCTGATCGTCGCCACCTACGAGGGGGCACTCATGCAGGCACGGGTCGCCGGCAGCGCCGCGCCGATGCGGCAGGCGTGCGACACCCTGGTGCTCCTCGTCGACTCCGAGCTGGGGGCCGCTCACGCGCGTGCGGCCCGTGCGGCCCGTGCGGCCCGTGCGGCCCGTGCCGACCGCGGCGACCGCGGCGGGTCGGCCTCGTGACGACGTCGCCGACCGTCACCGGGGAGCAGCTGACGCTCGCCGCCCTCGACGGCTACCCGCTCGCGGCCACCCGCTACCCGGCCCCGCCGGACGCCGGGCCGCCGCGCGGGCAACTGGTCGTCGCCGCGGCGACCGCCGTCCCGCGCCCGTACTACCGGCGGTTCGCGCAGTTCGCGGCCGCGCACGGGTACCCGACGCTGACCGTCGACTACCGCGGCATCGGCGGTTCGCGCCCGCCGTCGCTGCGCGGGTTCGCGGCGACGATGCTCGACTGGGCCGAGCTCGACCTGGCCGCCGCGATCACCCTCGCCGCCGACGAGGCGGACGCGGACGGCGTCCCGCTGCACCTGATCGGCCACTCGTTCGGCGGCCAGGCGGTCGGCCTCCTCCCCGACGCCTCGCGGTTGACCTCGGCGTACGTCGTCGGCACGGGCACCGGCTGGCACGGGCACATGCCGCTCGTCGAGCAGGTCCGGGTGTGGGCGATGTGGAACCTCGCCGGGCCGGTGCTCGTCCGCTGGAAGGGCTACCTGCCGTGGAGCCTCCTCGGTGGCGAGGACGTCCCGCTGGGCGTCTACCGCCAGTGGCGGCACTGGTGCGCAGCGCGGGGCTGGGCCTTCCGCGACCCCGCCTTCGCCCACCTGACCTCGCGGTTCGAGCAGGTCCGGACGCCGATCGTGGCCGTCAGCGCGACCGACGACCGCTGGGCCCCGCCGCCCTCGCGCGACGCCCTGATGGCCGGGTATCGCAACGCGCCCTGGCGCGGCGTGGACGTCGACCCCCGGGCGTTGGGCCTGCGCGAGATCGGTCACATGGGGTACTTCCGGCCGCCCGCGCGGCCGCTCTGGGAGGCCGCGCTCGTCGAGCTGGACCGGTACGCCCCCGCCGCCGGCGGCGGCTGACGGTCACGCCGTCCGAAGGTCACGCCGTCCCGACGACGGCGCCCTCCCGGTCGACCACCAGCACGTCCACCGCGACCGGCGCCCCCCGCAGGACCTCCAGTGCCGTCCGGCGCGCGCCGGCCGCGACGAGGTCGCCCAGCGGGACGCCGGCGGCCGTCGCCACGCGCAGCGCGCCGAGCGCCGTCCCGGCCTGCTCGATCGCCGCACCGAGCGCCTCATCGGTGGCCAGCCGGGCCAGGCCGGGCAGGTCCACCTGGGAGCGGCCCGAGTGCAGGTCGAGGTGCCCGGCCGCCAGCTTGGCCAGCTTGCCGAACCCGCCCGCGATCGTGAGCCGGGGCACCGGATGGCGCCGCAGGTACTTCAGGACGGCGCCGGCGAAGTCGCCCATGTCCAGCAGCGCGTCGTCGGGGAGGCCGTGGCGCGCGCGGACGGTGGCCTCGGACGTGCTCCCGGTGCACCCGGCGACCTGCCGGTGCCCGACCGCGCGCGCGACGTCCACCCCGCGCCGGATGCTGTCGATCCACGCCGAGCACGAGTAGGGGACGACGATCCCGGTGGTCCCGAGGACGGACAGCCCGCCGACGATGCCCAGCCGCGGGTTCCGGCCGCCGTGGACGGCGGGGCCAGGTGACCGGTGGCGGCGGGTCCCCACGGTCGCGGCGGCCGCCGCCGTGGTCGCCGCCGCGCCGTCGGGCACCGTGCTGCTCACGCTCGGACGCCGGTCCGTCGCCGCCTTCGCCGCCGACACGGCCCACCGTTTCGTCGTCCGCTGCGTCGACCCGCCGCAGCCGCCGCTGCCACCGCGGCACGAGCTCCTCCTGGCCCGCGGCCCCTTCACCGAGGACGGCGAGCGCGACCTGCTGGTCGGGCACGCGGTCCGGCTGCTGGTCACCCGGGACAGCGGCGGCGACGCCACGGCACCCAAACTGTCCGCGGCGCGCGCCCTCGGCGTGCCCGTCGTGCTCGTCGACCGGCCGCCGCCACCGACGGCCGGCGTGACCCTCACCACGGTGGCGGACGCCGCGAGCTGGGCCGCCCGCCCGGCGCACCCGGCGCGACCGGGCGATACTGGACGGTGACGGGTCCGCACCGCACCGCACGAGGGGATCGCACGCGTGACACACGACGACGATCGATCCCGGCACGCCACGGACGGCGGCGGGACCCAGCCGCTGCCCGCCGACGCCTTCGGCGAGCGCACGGCCGGGTTGCCCCAGAGCGTCACGACGACGACCCCGATGAGCGATCTCCCGGCCGCCGCGGCGCAGCAGCAACCGCAGCCACCGGCGTTCGAGCCGCCGCGACCGGCGCCCGCCGGTGGCTACGAGGCCCCCGCCGGTGGCTACGAGGCCCCCGCCGGTGGCTACGGGCCCCCTGCCGCCGGGCCCCGGCGGTCGCCCCGCGGACGGCGCGGTCTGATCCTGGCGGCCTGCGCGCTGGCGGGCATCGCGATCGGCGTCGGGGCGGAGCGGCTCGTCGCCATCGGCGGCAAGGGTTCGCAGACCGCGACCCAACCGACGGCGACCGCCTCCGCGGCGCCGGTCTCCGCCGACGTCAGCAGCTTCGACCCCGTCGGCACGGGCTTCCCCCGCCAGACCGGTGGCGTCTGGAGCTCGGAGGGCTACAACTCGGCCACCTTCGGCAACCTCAAGCCGGGCATCGGCCTCCTGCTGGACCTCGGGACGGCGCGCCCGTTGCGCTCCGTCACCCTCGATTCCCGTGCCGGCACCGTGACGGTCGAGCTGCGCGCCGCCGACACCCGGGCGAACAGCGTGGACGGCTACCAGCGGGTCGGCGGCACGGTGCAGGCCAAGGGCCCGACGACCCTGCCCGCGAGCAGCGGCGGCAGCCATCGGTACTGGCTGGTGTGGGTGACCGGGCTCGCGCCGCGCGCCGACGGCAAGTTCGCGGTCCAGCTCGGCGCGGTCACCGCCCGGAGCTGAGGCCCTCCCAGAGCAGGAGCAGCCCGAAGATCACGAACAGGGCCGCCGCACCGTACTTGATCACGCGCTCCGGCAGCCGCTTGCCCAGGAGCAGCCCGACGCCGATGGCGAGCGCGTCGGCGGCAACCATGCCGACCGTGCTGCCCGCCCAGGTGCCGAACCAGCCGTTGTCCGTGGCGAGCGTGATGGTGGCCAGCATGGTCTTGTCGCCGAGCTCGGCCAGGAAGAACGCCGTCCCGACGGCGAGCAGCGCGGACCCGCCGGCCCGGCTCGCCTTCGCCTCCTCGTCCTCGTCCAGCTCGTCGCCGCGCACGGTCCAGGCGGCGAAGCCGAGGAAGGCCAGCCCCGCGACGATCGAGATCGCGCGGGTGGGCAGCGCGACGCCGAGGACGGCGCCGAGGCCGACGGACACCAGGTGCACCAGCGCCGTGGCGAGGGTGATGCCGAGGAGGACGGTCCGGGCCCGGAAGCGGGTCGCGAAGGTCATCGCCATCAGCTGGCTCTTGTCACCGAGCTCGGCAACGAAGATCACCGCCGTGCTCAGGAGGAACGCGTCCACCGCTGCAGTCCTGTCCGCCCGAGCCCGGTGAACGCGCCCCACCGGCCCGGGCACGTCGTCATGGAGGTGCCGGGCCGAAGGTCTCGTCCGCCCGGAGGGCCGGGCCGGGGGTGCCGGGCCACCGCGCGGTGCGCGGCGGCCAGCATGTCGACACCCTCGTTGGGGACTACTCCCCTTCGCAATCGGCCACGTTACCCGACCTGCTCGGGACCGCCGGTCACGATGCAACGGTGGCTGCAACCGACGCTTCACCACGTGATGCGTCCGCCGCATCCACGGCCGCACCCACGGCTGAATCCACGGCTGAATCCACGGCCGCATCCACGGCCGAGTTCACGCGCGACGGCGCCCGTGGCGCGGTCGAGCAGGCGTCACATCCCTCGCTCAGCCGCCGAGGACGGCGAGCGCCTCGACCGACGGCTCCCCCGCCGCGCGGGCGAACGTCTCCAGGGCGCGCCCGACGGCGTCCACCTCGGCGGCGTCCAGGCGATCGAGGATCTCCTCGATCCCGGTGCGCCGGCGGCGGGTGACCTCGCGGACGTGGTCGAGACCGGCCTCGGTCGCCTCGACGAGCACCTCGCGCCGGTTGCCCGGGTTGTCGAGCCGGCGCACCAGGCCCGCCTCGACCATCCGGTCGGTGGTGCGGGTGAACGTCGACTGGTGGACGCCGAGCCGTTGGGCCAGCGCGCCGATCCGGGTGGGCCCGAGGCCCGACAGCAGGACCAGCGCGCGGAACTGGGTGAGCGTCACCTGTTCCAGCACCGGGGCCAGCGACAGTGCCACGACGCCGAGGAGGGCACGCGACGCCGCCAGCACCCCCTCCACCGCGGGGTCGGGCTCACCGGCCCGCCGCTGCGCCTCGGAGGAGCCGGTGGGGCCGAGCGCGTCCGGCGGGTCGGGTCGGGGAGGTCGGTCGGGCGGGTCGTCGGGGCGGGTGAGCTCGAGATGCCTCTGGCCAGGAGGCGGCCCGCCGTCCGGTCGATCGACCGCCGGACGACGGGGACCGCGTGGGCCTCGCGGATCCGTCATCTCCGCAGGGTAGCCGCGCCCGCCACGCCCGCCCAGAGGCGCGGATCATCATGCCGTCGCGGACGCGACCGACGACGCGGCCGCCGACGACGACGCCACGGCCGCACCCGCCGTCGCCCGGAGCAGGTCCCACAGTCGGGCCACGTGCTCGTGCTCGGTCGCCTCGGCGCCGATCGACACCCGGACCAGCCAGCGCCCGTCGAGCTGGGACGGCGTCACGAACGCCAGCCCGGAGTCGTTGACCGCCGACGCCCAGGCCAGCGTGTGCCGGTCGAGCGCATCGCCGGCTCCCGGACCGGCGCCCGGGCCGGCTCCCGGGCCGGCTCCCGGATCGGCGAGTCCGGCCGGCTCGTGGCGCACGCACACGGTCTGCAGCGTGACGGGCGCGAGGACGCGCCAGTCCGGCTCGGCCTCCACCTGCGCCGCGAACCACGCCGCGTTCGCCAGGTCGCGCCGCAACCGGGCGCGGATCGCCTCCACGCCGTCGAGCCGCAGGTGGAACCACAGTTTCAGGGAGCGGAACCGGCGTCCGAGCGGGATCCCCCAGTCCCGGTACTGGGTCACCTCCCCGTCCACGGCCGAGCGCAGGTAGGAGGGGTCCGTCGACATCACCCGGACCAGCTCGTCGGCCTCGCGCACGTACAGCAGCGAGCAGTCGAGGATCGTCCCCATCCACTTGTGCGGGTTCCAGCAGAGCGAGTCGGCGCCCTCGATGCCGTCGATCATCCAGCGGCGCTCGGGCAGCAGCAGTGCCGAGCCCGCCATCGCGGCGTCCACGTGCACCCAGGCGCCGTACCGGGCCGCGATCGGGGCGAGCTCGGCCAGCGGGTCGATCGCCGTCGTCCCCGTGGTCCCCACCGCGACGACGACCGCCGCGGGTCGCCGGCCCGCCGCGACGTCCTCCGCCAGGGCGGCGGCGAGCGCGTCGGGGAGCATCGCGCGGGTGACCGGGTCGACGTCCACCGCACGCAGGTTCGCCGCCCCGAACCCGGCGAGCAGGGCGGCCTTCGCCACCGAGGAGTGCGCCTGCGGCGAGGTGTAGACGACGAGGGGCGCCGGCTCGCCCTGCAGGCCGCCGCGGTTCTGGGAGAGCCCGCTGGCCCGCTCGCGGGCCGCGAGCAGCGCGACGAGGCAGGCCGTGGAGGCCGTGTCGTGGATCGCGCCCCGCCAGCCGGCGGGCAGCCCGGTCAGCTCCCGCAGCCACTCGGTGACGACCTCCTCGACCTCGGTCAGCGCGGGCGCCGACGCCCAGGTGATGCCGAGGGCCGCCAGCCCGGACGACGCCAGGTCGCCCAGGACCGACGCCGGCGCGGCGTTCGAGGGGAACCAGCCGAAGAAGTTCGGGCTCTGCGTCTGCGTGATCCCGGGGACGACGACCCGCTCCAGGTCGGCGAGCACGTCGGCGAGCGGCTCGGGCTCCTCCGGCGCGTGCGGGGCCAGGCCGCGGGCCACCTCGCCGGGCGCGACCTGCGCCGCGACCGGCAGCGTGGCGACCCGTTCGCGGTGGTCGGCGACCCAGTCGACGAGGACGTGCGCGGCGGCGCGGAACTCATCGGGCGTCATGCCGCGGACTGTAACTCAGCGCTCGGGCGGTTCCTCGCCCCGGCGGCGCAGCTCCTCCTCGCGGCGGGCCAGGTCGGCCTCCCACCGCTTGAGGGTCTGCTCGTGCTCGGTGTTGACCCGGCCGAGCTGCTCGAGGAACTCGGGGTCGTCGTCCGGGGCGATCTCCCGCCGCGGCCGCCGCGCCGGGGCGGGGAAGCCGCTGACGTACTCCCCGTCGTAGTCCCTCGTCGGCCGGCCTGCCACCAGCCAGGCGATGCCGCCCACCAGCGGGAAGAGCAGGATCAGCACGATCCAGGCCCAGCGCGGCAGGTTGCGGATCGCCCCCTCCGGCGACTGGATGCAGTCGATGAGGCAGAAGATCGTCAGGCCGAGCTCCACCAGGACCGGCAGCGCGCGCAGCATCATCCCTCCCGGAAGACCGTCCGCCGGACGGGACGACCCGTCGGCAGGTCCGCATGGTCCCACGCCCGGGGGTCCCATGTCATGAACGCCCCGCCACTCCGCCGTGATCATGGACTTCAGCCTGATCATGGACTTCAGCGGGCCGGCACGGCTCAGGGCGGCGACGTCGCGGCAATGGGCCGTTCGAGCAGCTCGGCGATCCGGTCGGCCCCGACCGGTGGCGACCACAGCCGGCCCTGCCCCTGCGGGCACTCCAGCCGGCGCAGCATCGCGTACTGCGCCTGGTCCTCGACGCCCTCGGCGACGACGGTGAGGTCGAGCGCGCGCCCCAGGGTGATCAGGCTCACGATGATCGCGGTGTCCGTCGGGTCGGTGCCGAGCCCGCGGACGAACGACTGGTCGATCTTCAGGATGTCCACCGGGAAGCGCCGCAGGTAGTCCAGGCCGGCATACCCGGTGCCGAAGTCGTCGACCGCGAGCTGGACGCCGGACGTGTGGACGGACTGCAGGTCGGCGGCCTCGGAACCCGACGCGGCGACCGCCTCCCGCTCGGTCAGCTCGACGCACAGCCGGGACGGCGGCAGCCCGCTGTCCGCGAGCGCCGCGGCGACCCGCTCGTGCAGCAGACTGTGCCCCAGCTGGCGGACCGAGACGTTCACCGCGACCGTCGGAGCCCGGCTCCCGAACCGCCGGTACCACTCCATCGCCTGGAACGCCGCCGTCCGCAACGCCCACTCGCCCACCGGCACGATGAGCGCCGAGCTCTCCGCGACGTCCAGGAAGTCGGCCGGACTCAGCGTGCCGTGCTTGGGGTGCTGCCAGCGCAGGAGCGCCTCCACCGACACGATGCGCCCGTCGACGATGTCGACGACGGGCTGGTAGTGCAGGTAGAGCTGCTCGTCGTCGAGCGCGTGCCGCAGCGCGGCGGAGAGCGTGAGGCGGCGCAGGGCGCCCTCGTGCCCGGCCGCCTCCGCCATGGCACTGCGGTCCTTCCCGGCGGCCTTGGCCCGGTACATCGCGATGTCGGCGTCCCGCAGCAGCCCCTCGGCCGTGCTCCCCGCGGCGCCGAGCGCGACGCCGACGCTCGCGGTCGCCGTCAGCTCGTGGCCGTCGACGTCCACCGGCACGCTGACGGCGAGCCGGACGCGGTCGGCCAGCGACCGGGCGGCCGCCGGCCGCAGGTGGCCGGTGCTGACGACGACGAACTCGTCACCGCCCCACCGCGCGGCGAAGGCCTCGCCCGCCACGCAACGCTCGATCTGGACGGCGACCCGCCGCAGCAGCTCGTCGCCGGCGGCGTGCCCGAGGCTGTCGTTGACGGTCTTGAAGTCGTCGAGGTCGAAGAAGGACACCGCGACCCGCGACCCCGCCGCGAGCAGCCCCTCCAGGTGCTGCAGCAGCGAGACCCGGTTGGGCAGGCCGGTGAGCGGGTCGAACCGGGCCTGCCGCACCAGCTCGGTCTCCGCGTCCCGCCGGGCCGTGACGTCCTCCACCTGGACCAGCAGGTACATCGTCCGGCCGGACACGTCCCGGACGGCGGTCGCGCCGAGTCCCGCCCAGGTCTGGCGCCCCTGGTCGCTCGTCAACCGCACCTCGACCCGCTCCCCCGGGAGGGCGCCCAGCGCGGCCTCCCGGTCGTCGGGACGGACCCAGTCCGCCAGCACGGACCCGACGACCTCCGCCGCGGGCCGGCCGAGGATCGCGCCCAGCGCCCGGTTCGCGCGCAGCACGCGGCCGGCGTCCGGGGGCGGCGACAGCAGCCCCTTGCCGATCGGGCTCTCGTCGAACGCCAGCCGGAAGCGCTCCTCGCTCTCGGCGAGGGCCAGCCGGGCCTCGTGGGCGTCGGTGACGTCCTGGGTGGTCCCGCGGACGCCGGCGACCTCGCCGTCCTCGTCGAGCACGGCCTCGGCCCGGACCACCAGGTGCCGCAGGCCGCCGTCCTCGGTCCCCAGGCGCAGCTCGACCGCGAACGGACGGCGGTCCACCAGGATGCGCGCCCACGCCTCCGCCAGCCGGGGCCCGTCCGGGGAGCGGCTGGTCAGCGCGGTCAGTCCGGCCCGCAGCTCGGGTTCCGGCGCGTCCTGCGGGAGGCCGACCAGGCGCCGGTGCTCGGCGGACCGCCACAGTTCGCCCGTCCGCGCGTCCCACGACCAGCTGCCGGTGCGCGCCACCCGCTGCGCCTGCTGCAGCTCCCACAGGGTGCGGTCGCGCTCGCGGCGGGCGGTCTCCTCCGCCGTCACGTCGAGGGCGACGATCATGCCGGTCGGGCCCGCCGCGCCCAGCCCGGGCAGCGGCGCGACGTCGAGCCGCCAGCTGCGCCCGCTCGCCGACGTCACCCGCGGGACGACGAGGTGCTCGCCGTCCAGCGCGGCACGCAGCCGGTCGGGGAGGTCGGGCGAGGCGCGGTGGTCGGTCAGCAGGTCGAGCACCGGGGTCCCGACGACGTCCGCCAGGCGCAGGCCGCGGTCGGTGAAGGCGCGCCCGGTGATGAGCCGCACCCGCAGCTCGTCGTCGTAGACCGCGACCACGCGATCGGGCAGCGCCTCCAGCAGGGCGCGGTAGGCGTTCTGCGCCTCGCTGAGTTCCCGACGCCCCTTCTGCACGTCGCTGACGTCGTGCAGCGAGACCAGCAGCCCGTCGCCGAGCCGGCTCACGACGCCCTCGATCCACTCCGGCACCAGCCCGGACCCGGCCGTCGGGAGGCGGAAGGCCCACGGCTCGCCGGTGTCCGCCACGGCCGCCGCCCGGCGGAGGGTGTCCGGGTCGGCGAGGGTCGGCCACAGCTCCCCCACCCGCCGCCCGACCGGGCCGGGGTGGGCGGCGGGCGGCGACAGTGACGGCAGGGACAGGGGCAGCGACGGGGGCATCAGCGCGTCGACGGCACGGTTGACGTAGACGATCTCGAAGTCCACGACGGTGCCCGACGGGTCGCGCAGGCACGCCACGACGCCGACCGGGACGGTGAGCAGGTCGAGGGCAGCCCGATGGTCGAGGGCACCCCAGCCCGCGCCCGCGCCTGCCTCGGCGGTCATGCCCGTCCCCCTGGACCCTCGTGCCGCGCGCGACGCCGAACCCGGCGGCGCTCCGGCGGCAAACTGCCCGAACCCGTCAGATTACTCGCGCCGGCGCGACCGGGGCACACGTCGCCGCCGGTCCGGGCCGTCCGGACCGGGCCACAGGGGCAGCCGCAGGGTCAGCCGGTGTTCTGCAGGCCGGCCGCGGCGCCGTTCACGGTGAGCAGCAGCACGCGCTGCCAGGACGGCGCTCCGGCCGACGCGCCCACCGACGTCCCGACGGTCGTGCCGCCGTCCGCGACAGGAGCGCCGCCGGGCGCCCGCAGGATCCGCAGCGCGCGCAGCTGGAGCTGGCTGAGCGCGTCGATGGACGGCGCCCGCAGCGCGACCGCCGTCCGCAGTTGCGGCTTGCGCTCGAGCAGCTGCGTCTGGTCGAGGGTGGCCAGCACCTGGGTGCGGGTCAGGTCCAGCTCGCCGAGCACCGCCTCGGTGACGTCGGGCCGCCCTCCCAGCTCGAGGAACGCGGCCGCCAGCGACCGGTTCGCCTTGGCCAGGCTCATTTCGGCGACGTCGACGAGGCTGGCGAACAGCGGCCACTCCCGGTAGGCGGCCCGCAGCTGCCCGACGTCCCCGACCGCCGCCAGCCCGCTGCCGAGGCCGTACCACCCGGGCACGTTGGCCCGGATCTGCGCCCACGCGAACACCCACGGGATCGCCCGGAAGTCGGCCAGGTCCCGGCCGGTGGTGGCGCCGCTGCGCCGGGCCGGGCGCGACCCGAGGCGCAGCTCGCCGAGCTCCTCCAGCGGGCTGGAGGCGGCGACGACGTCGGCGAAGCCCGGCATCCCGACGAGCCGCAGGTACGCCTCGCGGGAGGCCTGCTCGACGCAGGCGCCGAGTTGTTCGAACCGCTCGGCGGCGGCCCGGTTCGCGTCCACGACCTCCGGCGTCCCGGCGAGCAGGACGGCGGACGTGAGGCGCTCGAGGTGACGTTGGGCGATCGTGACGTCGGCGTACCGGGCGAAGATCACCTCGCCCTGCTCGGTCACCTTGAACCCGCCGGCCACCGACCCCGGCGGCTGCGCCAGGATCGCGCGGTGCACCGGGCCGCCGCCGCGACCGAGCGAACCGCCACGCCCGTGGAACAGGGTCAGCCGGACGTCGTTGACCCGTGCCCACTCCACCAGCTGGGTCTGCGCCTGGTAGAGCGTCAGGGTCGCGCTCGCCGGCCCGACGTCCTTGGCAGAGTCGGAGTACCCGAGCATCACCTCGACCTCGCGGTGCCGGTCGGCCAGCCACGCCCGGGTGCTGGGCACCGTGAGCCAGCCGTCCAGGACGCCGGTCGCGGCGCGCAGGTCCTTGCCGGTCTCGAACAGCGGGACGACGTCCAGCCGCAGCGGCCGGTCGCCGACGGCGAGCCGGGCGAGCGCCCGGACGGCGACCAGGTGCTCCGGCTTCTGGCAGAAGCTGATCACGTACCGGCCGCAGCACCGCTCGCCCCAGCGCTCCTGGAGCAGGGCCATCACGCGCAGGGTGTCGAGCACCTCGCGGGTCCGGTCGGTGACCGGGCGCACGTGCCCCGGCCAGCCGTGGGTGGCCAGGCTGTCGAGCAGGGTGAGGTTGCCGACCATCTGCCGGACGTCGACGGTGTCGTCGAGCTGGGCGAGCAGCTCGGCCATCGCGTCGTCGTGGACCGCGCTGTGCTGGCGGACCTCCAACTCGGCCAGGTGGAACCCGAACGTCTCCGCCTGCCAGATCAGGTGCTGCAGCTCGCCGTGGGCGGCCCGGGCGTCACCGGCGCGCTCCAGCGACTCCTGGACGACGCGCAGGTCCGCGATCAGGTCCTCGACGCGCCGGTAGGCCAGGTCCATGCTGCCCCGCCGCGTCGCCGCGACCCGCTGGGCGACGTACAGCACCTTCTGCCGGTGCGGCTCGTCGGGCGAGGAGGTGACGATCCCGGCGAACAGCCCAGGCGCCGCCACCGCGTCGTTCGCCAGGGCCTCGCGCAGCGCCGGGGACGGCGGGCTGCTCTCGCCGTCCATGGTCAGCGTGCGGGCGACCCGGCTGGTGCCTGCCTCCAGGGCGCGCAGCACGTGGTCGGCCTGGATCGCCATGGTCTGCCGGGTCACCTCGGCGGTGACGAACGGGTTGCCGTCCCGGTCGCCGCCCACCCAGGAGCCGAACCGGACGAACGCCGGGACGGCGGGCAGCTGCCAGCCCGGCTCGGCGCCGCCCACCAGCGCGGACTCCACCGCCCGGTAGAGCCGGGGCACGGCGCGGAACAGCGTCTGGTCGAAGACGGTCATCACCGTCCGCACCTCGTCGGCCGGCTCGGGGCGCGTGCTGCGCAGCGGCGACGTCCGGTGCAGGATGTCGATCTCCTCCAGCAGCCGGCGGCGGGCGACCGCCTGCTCGGTCGGGCCGGAGCTGACGTCGTCGTAGCGGTCGAGCTGCTCGGCGATACGCCGCAGACCGCTCGCGACGGCGCGGCGGCGGGCCTCGGTGGGGTGCGCGGTGAGCACGGGATGGATGCGGAGCCGGTCCAGGCGGGCGTGCACCTCGTGGCCCAGCGCGGCCACCGCGGGCCAGACGTCGTCCGTGGCCGTGCCCGGCTCCTGCGACCCGGCCCGCAGCACGCGCGCGCGGTGCCGCTCGTCGGCCAGGTTGGTGAGGTGGAACGTCACCGTGAGCGATCGGGCCAGCTCGGCGGCCTGCCGGACGTCGAGGCCCTCGACGACGGTCGCGGGCTCGGCGGGGTCACCCCCGGCGGCGGCCCGGGCGGACGCCTCGCGCAGCCCTTCCATGACGGCGACGAGCCCGGCCTGCCCGGCCTCCCGCAGCACCTGGTCGTAGAGGTCGGTGAGCAGCTCGACGTCCCGATGGAGCTCGCCGGCGTCGGGGAGGACCTGTGCGGGGATCTCGCTCCGGTTCACCACGCGCCCAGGGTAGAGCGTGCCCCGGGACACCCCGCAGCGGGCCCTGCGCCCCTGGGGCTGCCGGCCGCGACCTGCTTGGGTGGGCGGATGACGACGGTCGAGGTGACGCGCACGATCACCGCCGACCCACGGGACGTGTACGCGGCGGTCGCGGACGTGACCCGGACGCAGCGGTGGAGCCCGGAGTCCGCGGGGGCCCGCTGGACCGGGGGCGAGCCGGGCGCGGTCGGGTCCCGGTTCAGCGGCCGCAACCGCCACGGCCCGTTCCGGTGGAGCACGACGTGCACGGTCACCGCGGCGGACCCGGGCCGCCGGTTCGCCTTCGACGTCACGTTCCTCGGGCTGGCGATCTCGTCCTGGGAGTACGAGCTCGCCGCCCGGGACGGCGGCTGCACGGTCACCGAGCGGACGACGGACCGGCGGTCGTGGCCGATGCGGCTCGCCGGCCTCGTCGGGACCGGCGTCGCCGACCGCGCCCGGCACAACCGCCGGACGATGGAGCGGACGCTCGAGGCGCTGGACCGCGCGCTGTCCGCCCCGGACGCCGCCCCCGCCCCCGCGCCCGGGGTCTCGGGAGGCGGCGCGGCGGAGAGCGGGCCAGAGTGGACGTCGTGATCCGCGACCGGGACCCCGCAGGCCGGCCGCGCCAGGCGCGCCCGCGGGACGCGCTCGGCCGGCCGCTGCCCTACGGGCACCCGGACGGCGTCGAGCCCGTGCCGGAGGAGCCGCTGCCGCCAGACCGTGCGCTGGTCGCCGCGCAGGCCCTGCTGGACGACGGCCGCCCCTTCTCCGCGCACGAGGTGCTCGAGGCCACCTGGAAGGCCGCCCCGCCCGGCGAGCGCGACCTGTGGCAGGGGCTGGCGCAGCTCTGCGTCGCCGTCACGCACGCCCGCCGCGGCAACGGCGTCGGGGCGACCCGCCTCATCGCGCGCGCCGCCGGGCGCCTGCGCCCCTACGCGACCGCTCGGCCGCACGGCGTCGACGTCCCGGGCCTGCTGCGCTGGTGCGACGACAACGCCGCCACCCCGACCCCGGCCACCCCACACCTCACCCCACCCACCTCGCCGTGATCATGGACTTCGCCGTGATCATGGAGTAGCGAGCGATCACCGCTCAGGCGAAGTCGCCCGGGGTGAATGCGCGCGGCTCGACGAGCACCAGCCAGTTCCCGCAGACGTCGCGCATGATCGCCTCCACCCCGTACGGCCGGTCGGACGGCTCCTGCAGGAACTCCACGCCCTTGGCCTTCAACTCGTCCACGGTCTTGCGGCAGTCGTCGACGCACAGCCCGAGACCGCCCATCTGGCCCTTCTCGAGCTGGCGCCGGATCATCGCCGCCATCTCGTCGTCGAGCGGGGGCCCCGGCACCATGAGCGTCACCTCGAGCTCCGGCTGGCTCGGGTGGTTGACCGTCACCCAGCGGAAGTCCTCCCCCATGGTGACGTCGGTGTTCGCCACGAACCCGAGGACGTCGACGTAGAAGTCCCGCGCGACGTCCTGGTCGAGGCAGTAGACGGTGGTCAGCGACACATTCGTAATCATGGCGCTGACGCTAGCCGGGACCCGGCGCCACCGGCTTCTCCCGGATTGCTCGATGCGGCCGCCTCGCCGACCCTTCCGACGGCGCCCCCTCCGCCGGCTCCACCGACGGCGTGGGGCCCGTCGCGCGGGGGTCGAGGATGCCCCGCATGAAGAGGTAGCACCCGGGGACGTGGGCGACACCGCGCGCGGCCCAGTGGTCCCGGTAGGCGGTGGGGCTCTCGCCGACGAGCTCGGTGAAGCGGGTGGAGAAGGAGCCGAGGCTGGCGAACCCGACCGCCACGCAGATCTCGGTGACGGTCAGGTTGGCCCCACGCAGCAGGTCCTGGGCTCTCTCGATCCGGCGCCGGGTCAGGTAGCGCAGCGGCGTCAGCCCGTACGTCGCCTCGAACGAGCGGGCGAAGTGGTACTTCGAGACGCCCGCCACGCGGGCCAGTCGGTCGAGGTCGATCGGCTCGGTGTAGTGGCGGTCCATGTGGTCCCGGGCGCGGCGCAGGTGGGGCAGGAGCTCCAGCGGGACCGGACGGCGCGACACCACCCCCCGAGGGTAGGCCGCCGCTCACGTCGACGGACCCTCGGCGCGGACGCCGCCGCCGCGCCGCTGCACGTGACCGGCCGGGATCCACACCTCGTGCGGCGCGCCCCAGGGCGTCGTCCAGGCGACCAGGACGTGCTCGCTCGTCCAGGCGACCGCCTGGGCGTCCTCCGGGGTGCACCGGCCGTCGTGCCAGGTGATCAGCGCGACGACGGGCACCGGTACCCCGGCCCGGACCACGGGGCCGCTCGGGATGATCTGGCGCAGGCGGGGCACGGTGGGGGACATGGGCGCTCCAGGGGTCGACGACACGCTCGGCTCGACCCGGGCAGCACCGTAGCAGATGACTCGAACATTTGTTCGAACGCCGTGCTCAGCAGGCTCGCCCGCTGGGCCGACCGGATGACGGGATGCGGTAGGGGAGGTCCGTCCCGGCGGCAGATGTGCCAGACTTGCTGGGATCGGCCCCCCGGTGCGCGGTTAAAGCCTGCTAGCACCGATGCCGAAGACGTCGTCAGGCCGAAGCATCGGCCGGCAACGTTGCGGACCAGGACGCCGTCCCGGTCCACGCTCTATCGCCAGCGAGGAGGAAAGCAGAGCCCTCGTCTCGCGCAGGCCCCGCCCGTGCCGGATCCCGGCACCGAAGGTCGAGGCCGCGCTCGATGACGCAGCGGCACTGCTGACAGCATGTACACACGTCCTACCTGGGGCGGCGTCGACTGGTTCGGCTGCGACGACGACCTCACCTGGGAGCGCCTCGACGCTCCGATCATCACCACCGCCCCCGCCACCCGCCCCCGGCTCGACCCGGCGGCCGCGACCGGCCGACGCGCCGGACGCCGACGTCGCGGCGCCGCCGCCCCGTTCGACGGCCCGATGCGACGGGTGCTCATCCTCGACGTCGAGAACGTCTGCCCGAGCTCGCGCCGTCCGGTCCGGGCGCTGGCACGGCTGCAGGCCGTCCTGCGCGCCGCCGGCCCCGTCGACGAGATCATCGCGGCCTCGGCCGCCAGCCAGCACAGCCGGCTCGACGAGCTGCTGCACCGCGCCGGCGTCCAGGTCCACACCCGCTGCGGCAACCGGCCCAACGCCGCGGACCGCGCGCTGATCGACGCCGCGCGGCGCTTCGCCAGCCAGGGCGACTGCGAGGTCGTCGTGGCCAGCAACGACCACGGCTTCAAGGTCATCGCGAACCTGCCCGGCGTCCGCCGGCTCATCCTGGTGACCCACCCGGACCTCGCCACGGCGCGTTCGCTGCTGCGCGTGGCGAACGAGCTGCGCGTCGCCGCCTGAATCGTCACCCTGCCGGGCGGGTCCTCCGCCCGGCAGGCGGGCGCGGGGACATACTGGACGCGTGACGTCCACCGTGGCCCTGCGCCCCTACGAGCCGCAGGACAGCACGTTGCTCGCCCGGTCCGAGAGCGAGTTCGACGACTTCGGCCCGGCCGGCGTGGACCCCACCCGCACGTTGCCGAGCTCCAGCCTCGACGATCGTGGCGGCCTGGCGATCACCGAGGCGGGCCGGGTCGTGGGGGGCCTGTCCTGGCTCTACACCCAGTGGGGACCCAACGCGTCGTCCCGCTGCATCATGATCGGCATCGGCCTGCTGCCGGAGGCCCGGGGCCGCGGGATCGGCACCGAGGCGCAGCTCCAGCTCGTCGAGATGATCTTCCGGCACACCCGCGCCGAACGGGTCGAGGCCGCCACCGAGGTCGAGAACGCCGCCGAGCGGCGCTCCCTGGAGAAGGCGGGCTTCACCGCCGAAGGCGTGATCCGCGGCAGCATGTGGCGCCGCGGCCGGTTCCGCGACCAGGTGCTCTACAGCCGGCTCCGCAGCGACCCGGACCCGCGCCCGCGCGGCTGACCACCTTCACCGTTTCGCCGTTTCGCCGTTTCGCCGCTTCGCCGCTTCGCCGCCCCGCCCCCCGACCCACGGGGCGGCAGGCCACCTCGGAACTGACATGGGCAAACCCCCGACGGGCATGTCAGATGCGTAGCGAGGTCCCCCACCCCTGCCCTCGCCGTCCGGTGCGCGGCCGGAAGTTCTTCCGGAAGTTTCACTGCCGACACTCCGCCCGCCGCGCAGCACGAAAGGGGCACAAGCTCCCACGCCCCCTTGACGCCCCTCAGGTCGGCGCATAGCGTGCATCAGCGCTGGTGGAAGTTACCGATAAGGAGTTCTTGACTCTCGGTCACTTTCCGCTAATTGGAACTCACTCTCCGGACCAATGACGGTCCGAAAGGAGCACCTCGATGAAGCTGAGACGGTCGATCCTCATCGGTGCAGTGGCCGCTGCGACGGTGGGTGCGCTCACCGTCGCGCCGGCCGTGGCGACGCTCACCGCCAAGTCCCCGGCCGATCAGAGCCTCAAGGCCCTGGGCCAGCGGCACGACCTGGCGATCGGCACCGCGGTCAACGTGGACCTGCTGAGCGACAGCACCCAGCCGCAGTACAAGGAGATCGCCTCGAGCCAGTTCTCGTCGGTCACCGCCGAGAACGCCATGAAGTGGGAGTCGATCGAGCCCACCAAGGGCACGTACGACTGGACCAAGGCCGACGCCTTCATGAAGTTCGCCAAGGACAACCACCAGCTCGTCCGCGGGCACGTCCTCGTCTGGCACAACCAGCTGCCCAAGTGGCTCACGGACGGCGTCACCGCCGGCACCATCACCAAGCCCCAGGTCCGTGAGCTGCTCAAGAAGCACATCACCGACGTGGTGTCGCGGTACAAGGGCCAGATCTGGCAGTGGGACGTCGTCAACGAGGCCGTCAGCGACCCGTGGGAGACGAACAACGTCATCAAGCTCCGCGACGACGCCGCCAAGGGCTTCTGGTACAACAACTACGGGCCGGACTACATCGCGGACGCCTTCAAGTTCGCCCGCGCCGCCGACCCCAAGGCGCTGCTGTTCTACAACGACTACAACCTCGACGCCTTCGGTTCCGGCGGCGCCGACGACAAGTCGCAGTTCGTCTACACCATGGTCAAGGACCTGCGTGCCAAGGGCGTCCCGATCGACGGCGTCGGCAGCCAGGGCCACCTGTCCACCCGGTACGGCAACTTCGACGCCATCCAGATCGCGGACTGGCACAACAAGTTCGCCGGCCTGGGCGTGGCGACCGCCGTCACCGAGGCCGACGTCCGCAGCCTGATGACCGACGCGCTGAAGGCCAACAACAGCGACGCGATCAACGAGGCGTTCCAGGCGCAGGCCGCCAACTACAGCGCGCTGCTGCAGGGCTGCCTGGCCTCGCGGCACTGCCTGTCGTTCACGGTCTGGGGCTTCGACGACAAGAACAGCTGGACGGCCACCACCGACCTCGGCTCCGGTCCCGGCGGAGAGGCGCTCGCCGCCATCTACGACGCGACCTACAAGCCGAAGCGCGCGCTCAACACCCTGAAGGCCGACCTGGCCTACACCGGTGCGCCGTACGTGCTCGACCGGATCCCGCAGCGCCCCCGGCGCTGACCGGGGCCCGCACGAGCTGACGTGATCGTGCCCGGCCGGACCAGCACCATCGGTCCGACCGGGCACGTGTCACGTCGGCACCGTGACGTCGACCGGGCCCAGCAGGCCCCACACCTCGTCCCGCAGCACGAGTCGGCCGTACAGGCGCAGGACCTGCTCCCCGGCCTCGACCGGCAGGTGCTGCTCCACGACGAGCGCCGAGAAGCCGTGAACCAGGCTCCAGGTGAGGATGTCGAGCGCCGCGCCCTCGCCGACCCCCGGGCGCAACAGGTCGCGCTGGGCCAGCTCGGCGAGGCCCGCCAGGAGCAGCGCGAACGCGGTGTCGTCCTGCAGTTCGAACCCCGCCCCGTCGGCGGCCGGAGGCTCCTGCTTCACCTGGGTGCCGAACATGTGCCGGAACAGGTGGGGTTCGGTCAGCGCGAAGCTGACGTAGGCGCGTCCCATGGCGACGAACCGGGAGACGGCCCCGTCGTCGCCGTCCGCGGTGACCGTGGCCATCGCGCCCCGCATGCGGCGGGCCAGTTCGTCGAAGCCCCAGCCGCAGACCGCGTCCAGCAGCGCCGCCTTGTCGGGGAAGTGCTGGTAGGCCGCGCTCGCCGACACCCCGACCTGATAGGCCAGCCCCCGCAGGGACACCTGGTCGACCCCGCGCTCCCGCACCTGCGCCACGGCCTCGACCAGCAGGGCAGTGGCGAGGTCGCCGTGGTGGTAGCGGAGGCGCTGCTGCTTCACACCGCTCAGTGTAGGCGCGGCGGCGACAATCTCAACAGTGTTCAGACCCTA
>Ga0302322_100001318_pt1 | contig 20198 bp, 11 predicted proteins | sample Fen_T0_2_FD_203757 | JGI IMG/M metagenome (GOLD analysis project Ga0302322, IMG submission 203757) | Peat permafrost microbial communities from Stordalen Mire near Abisko, Sweden - Fen_T0_2 | ecosystem: Environmental > Terrestrial > Soil > Wetlands > Permafrost | place: Sweden: Abisko...
GCAGGTAAACGAACGCACGGTGGCCAGTTCCCAGCTCATGCCGCGGCAGTGGGTCAGGAAGTGCTGCTCGACGGCGAGCAGCTCGTTGGTGCAGGCTTCGTATTCGCCGTCGAAGTAACGTACCGTTGCGCGACACATTCGGGTCAAGCCGACGGTCGCGTGGTCTGACGAGCGTCGCGCCAGCACCTCGGCCTCGGCCATCAAGCGCGAGGCCCAGGCGAAACGTGAGCCCCAAAACGCGGCCAGCTGGCCACCCAAGACCGACAGGCCCTGGGCGATGCGCCGGATGTCCCCGGTCTTGAGGGCCAGAAGCACGAAGCGCAGGAGAAAGTCCACCGCCCGAAGTGAATCCACCACGCCGAGACCAGTATTGACGGACCAGTACACGTCCAAGAGTTGTTTGTCTTCGGCCTGGATGCTGGATGCGGGCTTCTCCTCGAAGCGAACGCCGCGCAAGCGAAGCCAGATGAGCCGCCAGGCCACCGACCAATTGGCTGCCCTTGAGCTCGACGCCAGTTGCAGACCCGCTCGACTGAGAACGTCCTTGAGAACAACGAGCCCCTGCGCGATCTCTCCGCCGCGCAGGAGTTGTTCGGCGGCCAGGTGGCGCAGCCTGGCCGCTTGCTCGGCACCGCTGCATGCGGCGGCTTGTTCGAAGGCGGCGGCGGCCAGAATCGCCCGCCCGTCACTCGCCTGGCATTCGCCCAAGGCGCGCAGAAGCTCGGCCTTCTTCTCGTCTTGGGTCTCGAGTCCAGCCGCTGTCTCGTACAACTGGGCGGCTCTGTCGAAGGCGAGTTTGGCGCGCGCCTCCGCCGCTGCTTCCAAGGCATAGCGTTTGGCCCGTTCGGGATCCTCGGCGGACAACCAGTAGCGCGCCAGCATGTCGGTTCGTTCGTGCTCCCATTGCTCGACGGCCTGGGCCAGGCGCACGTGCACGGCATGCAGCTCTGTCGGGTCGAGACTGGCGACGACGGCGTTGCGAATGCGATCGTGGTAGTGCTCGACCACATCCGTCCCCTGCCGGCCTCTGCGCCGAATCAGGCATTCGTCCGCAAGTGCGGAGATGCCACGTTCCCACGCCTCCGATCCCAACGTGACTTGCGCTGCGCTGGCCAGCACCCGTTGGGGCAGGGGATCGCCAGCCACGGCGATGACCCGAAGCATGCGCTGACTCTCCTCGGAAAGACCATTCGCACGCTCAAGAATCATGCTGTCGAGGCGCAGGGTTCCGACCTCCGTGGCCGCTTCGAGCCCGCCCTTGGGCAGCACTACCGTGCGCAGGTGATGCACGAACTCGACGGCGAAGAAGGGATGGCCGCTCGCCTCACGCACCACCGCCTCGACCATGTCCCGCCTGGTGGCCACCGGAAGGGTGTCGTCATCGAGAAGGGCGCTGGCCAAGGCGCGGGTCGATTCGGGCGGGAGCGGCCCCAAGGCGATGGTTTCGACCTCCGGCTGACCCAGGAATTGTCCCAGGAAATCCTCCGTGATGCTTCCGCCCAGTTCGGCCCCGCCTCGACAAGTTGCGATGAACAGGAGCGAGGGCGCACCTGGCTGCCGCATCAAGGCCCGCAACAGGGCGAAGCTGTCGCGATCGGCCCATTGCAAGTCATCCACAAAGATCACGACTGGCACGGTCCGCGCCAAGTGAACCAGCAGCTCGCGGAACGCAACGAACGCCTGATTGCGCAACTCCTTGGCCTCACGCAGAGGAAGGCGGAAATAGCGTTCGTGCTCGGTGAGTTTCAGTCGGCGCAGAACCGGAAAGATCTCACAGAGGTACGCGATGCCATCGGGCAGAACGTAGGCCTGGTCGCCGCCAGTCAGCGTGGCCAGGCGATAGCTCAAACCGTCGATCACGTTGTCGAAAGCCTTGAAGGGTAGGGTCTCGCGCTCGTGGCAACGACCGCGCAGGACCAGGGGCGAAGAACCAGCCGCACCCGCGCTCAAGATATCTTCCAGGAAGGAGTCGACCAGGCATGTCTTTCCAATGCCCGAGCTTCCCTGCACGACGACAACGGCAAGGTTGCCTTTGCGCATTCTCGCGTAGGCTTGGTACAGGGCGTGCAGTTCGTGCTCGCGGCCAACCACAGAGAGGGCTGGGGTGGCGATCGGCGTATGCCGCCGCAGCGGAGGCTGCGGGCGCGTCTCGGCAGTGATACCGAGGCGAATCAGAACTTCGACGCCCGTCGGACGCTGGGCTGGATCGCGCTGAATGAGCCGCGTGCATAGCTCGCTGAGCAAGTCGTCGGCCAGCGGATTGACCTCGCTTGGCGCGGGCGGATCCTCGTTCTGCTTCCGCATCACCACGTCAAGCAGGGTGCCCTCGAAGGGACAGCGCCCGGTCAGCACTTCGTAGATCATGCTGCCGACCGCGTACCAATCGGCGGCCGGCAGGCTCGGCCGCTCCAGCGCTTGCTCGGGCGCCATGTAGGCCGGGGTTCCCGAGAAGCCGCTGGCAGAAATCGTCGCACTGCCGTGCGGCTTGGCCAGCCCGAAATCCAGAATGACCACCCGTCCTTCCGGGGTGATGAGTACATTGGTCGGCTTGAGATCGCGATGGATGCACCCAGCTTCGTGCATGGCATGGACGCCGGCGCAAAGCTGCTGAACCGAGCGCAACACGAGCTCCGGATCGGGCTCTTGGACGCTGCCGTCCGGATCGGCATTGGGCTTGTCCACGGCCTTGGCTAGGCGCTGGTCGAAGGGCGTGCCGGGCACGTATTCCATGGTGAAGAACCACAGCGGGCCTTCCGAGACCAGTTCATACAGGGTCACGAGATTCGGGTGTTTGAGATCCGCAAGCGCCCGAAATTCGCGCTTGAAGCGGTAGAGATCGGCGCCGCTCGTGAGGTTCAGGGTCTTGAGCGCGACCTCGGTCTCTAGCTGCTCGTCGTAGACCAAGTGGACACTGCCCATGCCTCCGGTGCCAAGGAGACGAATGGGGCGAAATCTCGACGTGCCTGCGAAAAACATGGAGCTGCTAGGTCAAGCGCGGAACTGCGGACCAACCCATTGTGGACCCGGATTCACTTAATCGCAATGCGTAAGGGGACTTGCCGCGAGCCTCGTTCGACCGCTCATGGTCTTCGTTCGAGAATCGTGTAGACGCCGAAATGCGCGGCGGGCACGAACCGGTTGCGAAGATACTCGTCGAGCAAGGTGGAACCTTTGAGCACGAGGACAGGCTGATCTTCCACGTAGCCGTCGAAGAGCGACGAGAGCACAACCACGCGCACAGCCTGCCGTTCGAGCGACGCAATCATCTCCTCCTGGATCTCGCGCCGTGAGGTCATGTTGGGCGAGTATTGCGTGTAGCGCGTGCCGGGCAGACGGTCGGCGAGGAAGTAGAGGTCGGTCTCGTTGACCATGGTCCGTTCGTGTTGCGAGTTGGCGAACATCACGCGCTCGCTGGTGGTCGCATGCTTCTCGATGTACTCGAACATGGCCCGTCTATGCGCGTCCAGCGACGGGTCGGGTCCAAAGAATCCTGGCTGCCGGCTCGCGTGCGGCTCGGGGCTTCCCACCATCCCCGTGGTCAGCAAGTGGCGGCGGGGCAGAAATTCCAACTTGACCGGACGGATGACCACGAACAGCAGCGCCGCGCACACGACGATCCGGGTCGCCAACGGGCGCACGCTGCGCGAAACCGCTTCCAGCAGCGCGGAGCTTAGGACGAGCGCCGGGGCGACCGCTTGAATCACATGCCACAGGTCGGAGCGCTTTAGCATCTGCGGCATCACCGCCAGTGCGAGTGCACCCAAGGGCAGCACGGTCATACCGCTGATCCCGCGCAGCCGCCGTCGTCCCGTCAGAAAGTACAAGGCAAACACCGGGGCGAGGAGGATCTGCACGCAGGCCCCGACGTGCTCGCTCACCAGGATCTCGGGCCATCCCGTCGCGCGATCGAGGCCGGTCAGCGGGGGCATCTTGGCCAGGCTGCCCGGCTCGACGTACAGCACCTGCTCAATCAAGAGGTCTCGCAGCGGCGTGCGGAGCCCTGCCAGAGCGAGGGGGGGAAGCCAGACCAAGCACAACGGGACGGCGGCGCCTGCCACCAACCAGCGCAGCTCGCGCGGCCCCGGTCCTACGTACGCGAGCCGCCAGCGAAGCACGCGCGGCACCAGCCAGCATAGGCCGAGGATGAAGGAGAGATAGACGAACAGATCGTGGCGAAAGCAGCCAACCAGGCCAAAGGCAACGCCCGCCAGAAGATGGCGACCCCGGGTAGGGGCATGATTCGCTCTTGCCCAAAGCTCGATGAACGCAAACGCGCACGCCACCCCAGCGAGCCATGCGAAGGGAATCAGCCCGAGCACTGGGGTCCAGACCACCACCAGGCCCATGGCCAGCCACGAGAAGTGCCGCCCACCGATGCGTCCAGCAAGGCGCCCCGCAAGAAGCGCGAGGGAAAGGTGGATGGCAATCCCGACCAGCCGGTACGCCCAGGCCGAGACGCCAAAGACCTTCCAGACCGCGGCCAGCAGCAAGAAGATGCCCGGGGGATAGTTGCTGTAGAAGTCACGGTAGGGCCACAGCCCATGGAGAATGAAGTGGGCATTCGACAGCAAAATGCCTTCGTCGAAGTAGGTTTCCTCCGGCACCAACCGTTGGCTGCGCGCGCAGATGCCGTACACCACGAGGACGATGCCTACGAGAGCCGGTAACTGATTCGCCACCATGCCGAGAATGTGGTCCAACCTGGCGTTCGTGGCTGTGCGCGTGCTAGTCGGAGGATCCGTGGTGCGCTCGCTCTCGGCCACGGTCGTGCGCTCCTCTTCTGCGCTACCGCTTGGCTTCCCCGCAACGTCGGCCTGTTTAGCATCGTGTCCGGCACACGCCTTCTCCAGGCCCACAACGCCCGCGTCGAGCAAGCCGCCTTGCACGCCCGGGCACGCGACCAAACGGAGCTCGGCGCGCGGACAGGGCGGCAAGCTCTCAAGCAACGCGTTCGCAGAGGGATGTGTGCCATCCCAGTTGACCAGCGCCAGGAGCAGCAAGGGTTGCTCGTCGCTGAAACCAGCGAGATCCCCATCGCAATCAAGGAGGCCGAGAGCGCGCTTCTGGTTGAACACGCCAACCATCTCGTCCTGAAGGGCTCGGACCCTACCCGCATCGTCGAGAAAGCGATGGATGCGAGCAATTCGGGCGTGGACCGCGTCCGGGGCAGTGATAGCAGTCTCGGCGTGCTCGGCCACGACGAATGCCAACCTACCTTGCTGCGGCTTCTTCCCAGCACCAACAGCCGCTGGCCAGTGGACGGCCACCAGGCCCAGGCGTCCCTCGGCCGTTTGGTAGTCGATGTCGCAGACGTAGTCGTTCGTCGTGCGTTCCACGCCAACGGATTTGTTCGCATGCTGGACCGCCTGCAGAGGCTCGTGATCCGCTTCCGGGTGTTCCTTCCCATAGAGGTCTATCGATGACTTGAGTGTGGGCCCCATGGCGACCCACTCTTCGACGTCCGAAAGGCTGCCGAGCCTCGCATCGGGCATCGCCCGAGCAGCCGCTCCCTCGTTCATTTTGGTCCAGTCAGGGGCTAAGCCGACCTGGTAACCGATCGACGCAGGGGACACCTTGAGCAGCTTCGCCCCGCGGTAGTAGATCTCGACGAAGTCCTCGCGAATCTCGAGGGAAAGACCCTGGTCGGCCCTGACCCATTCGAGCAGTGGAAAGAGAACCCCCTCCTTGAGGTGCCAGAAGAAGCCCTCGCTCAGCCTATGGGCCATGCCTGCTGTTCCCCAACCAGCCGACTCGGCCGTTGGCGTCGGACTCTATGGGCGGTTTCTTCGAACGGCACAGCGCGATTCTATCCGACCTCGCCCGCAGCATCGAGTGTCAACGCTGGTGGGCGGCGTCCGAACAGGCGCAGGTCTTCTAGGCACCAGCCGGCATCAGCGCCGCGTGCCTGGACTGAATGGTTTCGGCCAGCCTGTCGACGGCAAGTAGATCCTCGGACGTGGGCAGGCCCTTGCTCATGAGCGGGTCGAACATCTCCAGCTTCAAACCGGCAAGCAGGCCCTTGAGGGTGTCGACGGTTTTTCCGCCCCAGGCTTGCGAGCCGATGATGACAGCGTGGCGCAATTTGGGTTTGATGGCGCCCGCCAGGTAGGCGGCGTAGACCGCGGCGGGGTGGGGACCGTTGAGCACCGTCGGTGTGGCCAGCACCAGGGTTGCGGCATCAACCAGGGCCATGGCCAGCTCGCCGATATCGATGGTCGCCAGGTCGAACTGCTTGACGTTGATGCCTTGGGTGACCAGGCGGTCGACCAGGCGGTCAACCATGATCTTGGTGCTGCCGTGCATGGACACGTAGGCGACCAGGGCTTCGTTCTTGACCGTGTCCGAGGTCCAGTCCTTGTACGCATCCAGGATGAATTCCGGCCGGCGGTAGATCGGTCCGTGGCTGGGCGCGATGATCTCGGGCGCCAGGGCGTCGATCTTCTGCAGGTAGACGCCGTACTTTTGCCGGAAGGGCATCATGATCTCGGCGTAGTAGCGCTTGGCCGAGAGGTAGACGTGGTGCTCGTCGTCGGCGTACAGGGTGCCGGTGGCGAAGTGCGAGCCGAAGAAATCGCAGGTGAAGAGGATCTTGTCCTCGCGCAGGTAACTGAACATGGTCTCGGGCCAGTGCACCCAGGGGGCGAAGATGAACTGCAAGCTGCGCCCGCCCAGATCCAGCACGGCGCCGTCGGGGACGATCTCACAAGCCGTGGTGGGCACGCGCAGGTGGGACGACAGAAGGTCCGCGCACTTCTGGTTGGTCACCACCTTGGACCCGGGATAGCGCGCCAGCACCGCCGGAATGCTGCCCGAGTGATCCTGCTCGGCGTGGTGGCAGACCACGTAGTCGATCTTCTTCACGCCCAGCTCGTCCAGGTTGGCGAAGAGATCCTTGGCTAGCCCTGGCTCGACGGTGTCGATGAGCGCGACCTTGTCCTGACCCTGGACCAGGTAGGCGTTGTAGCTGGTGCCAAGCGGTAGCGGAATCAGCGAATCGAACAGCCGCCTGTCCCAGTCGATCGCGCCGACCGAATGCACTCCAGGTTTGATCTTGCGTGGTGCCATCGTGAAACTCCTTGGGTCGCCTGCCGGGCTTTCGCCGTCAGTTCATGGGGATAAAAGCGTCCTTGGAAATACCACAGACCGGGCACCTCCAGTCGTCGGGAATATCCTCGAATGCGGTCCCTGGCGCGATGCCGTGTTCGGGGTCGCCCAGGGTGGGATCGTATTCATAGTCGCAGGCCGAGCACATGTACTTCTTCATGGGTGCCGGGTTCCTAGCGCCGTGGAGGACAGAATTCAACGCCTCCAGTGCCTTGCAACGCCTTGCAACGCCTTGATCAACGGGCAGGACAGGGTAGGGTTACGCGATGGCAAGCCCGACGCGCACGGAACGCGACCTCCTCGGTGAACGGGAGGTGCCCGCGTCCGCCCTGTGGGGTATCCATACCTTGCGCGCGGTAGAGAATTTTCCGCTTTCCGGCCGGCGCACGGCCCCGGCTTTGGTCCACGCGTATGGGCTGGTCAAACAGGCTTGCGCGCGCACCAACCGGGAATTGGGCAGCTTGCTGGCGCGCGAGTCGCAGGCCATCGAGATGGCCGCCGCCGAGATGGCCGAAGGCAAGCTCGACGAACATATCCTCGTGGACGCGTTGCAGGGTGGGGCTGGGACGTCGCTCAACATGAACGTCAACGAGGTGCTGGCCAACCGCGCACTGGTCCTGCTGGGCCGTGAGCTCGGCGACTATGCGGCCATCGATCCGCTCGACCACGTGAACATGCACCAGTCGACCAACGACACCTACCCCACGGCACTGAAGGTGGCGGCCATCGCCGGCCTGCGCACGTTGGAAGCGGGCGTGGTCGAGTTGCAGGAAGCCTTTCAGCGCAAGGAGCGCGAGCTGGCCGACGTGGTCAAGGTAGGCCGCACGGAATTGCAGGACGCCGTGCTGACCACCCTGGGCCGCGAGATGGGCGCCTACGCCGAGGCCTTCACGCGCGACCGCTGGCGCATCTACAAGTGCGAGGAGCGCCTGCGCGTGGTGAATCTGGGCGGCACCGCCATCGGCACTGGCTTGGGCGCGCCCCGGGCGTACATCTTCCATGTGGTGGATGTGCTGCGCGAGCTGACGGGCTTCGGACTGGCGCGCGCCGAGAACCTGGTCGAGGCCACGCAGAATGCGGACGCCTTCGTCGAGGTCAGCGGCATTCTCAAGGCCTGTGCCAGCAGCCTGTGGAAGGTGAGCTCGGATCTGCGCCTGCTTTCCTCCGGCCCCAGCGCAGGACTCGGCGAGATTCGCCTGCCGCCGCGCCAGGCGGGCTCGTCCATCATGCCGGGCAAGGTGAATCCGGTGGTGCCCGAGGCCGTGACCCAGGCGGCGATGCAGGTCATCGCCAACGATCTGGCCATCACCTTGGCGGTGTCCTCGGGCTCGCTCGAGCTCAACCCCTTCCTGCCCCTGGTCGCGGATGCGTTGCTCGGCAGCCTGGAGCTGCTCGCGGCATCGTGCCGAATCTTGGCACGCGCGTGCGTGTCCGGCATCGAAGCCAATGTGGATCAGTGCAACGCCCACGTGCATGACGGGACCGCAGCTCTGACCGCGCTGGTCGAACGCATCGGGCACGCGGCCAGCAACGACCTGTCACGCGCCGTCGCCGCCGGGCAAGGCAGCCTGCGCGACCTGGCCGTGGGGCGCGGCCTGCTCACCGTTGAAGAATACAACCATCTCACTTCGCCCGGACGGGTGAACCAGCTAGGCCATCGCAGTAAGGAGTCAGAATGAACGCGGCACCTCGTGGAGTACGTTTGCACATCGGGATCTTCGGCCGGCGCAATGTTGGCAAGTCGTCCCTGCTCAACGCCCTGACCCGGCAGCAGGTGTCGATCGTATCGCCCGAGCCTGGCACCACCACCGACCCGGTGGAAAAGCCCATGGAGTTGCTGCCGCTTGGGCCCGTGCTGTTCATCGATACCGCCGGCCTCGACGACGTGGGCGCGCTGGGCGCCCAGCGTGTCGAGCGAACGATGAAGGTGCTGGAGCGGACCGAGCTTGCCATCTTGGTGCTGGCCGAGGAAGGGCTTGGCAGCCTGGAAATCGGTCTGCTGGATGCGTTCGAGCAGCGCAAGATTCCGGTCCTGCCGGTGCTCAACAAGAGCGATCTGGCCAAGCCCGCGGATGCCACGCTGGATCGATTGCTTCACCGCGGTCTCAAGCCCGTGGTGGCCAGCGCCGCGCGCGGCGAGGGCATGGCCGAGATCCGCGAAGCGCTCGTGGACCTGGCGCCCGACGACTATCTGAACGCGCCCACCATCCTGGCGGATCTGGTACCGCCCGGCGAATGCGCGGTGCTGGTGGTGCCGGTGGACAAAGAGGCCCCCAAGGGCAGGTTGATCCTCCCGCAGTCCCAAGCTATTCGCGACCTGCTCGACAACGATTCCTACGCCATCGTGGTCAAAGAACGCGAGCTGCGCGAAGCGCTCGACCGGCTGAAGCGCAAGCCCGCCTTGGTGGTGACGGATTCGCAGGCGTTCCTGAAGGTCGCCGCCGATACCCCGCCCGACGTGCCCCTGACCTCGTTCTCGATCCTGTTCGCCCGGCAGAAAGGCGACCTGCTGCAGTTCGCCCGCGGCGCCCTGGCCATCGACAGCTTGAAACCAGGTGATCGCATTGCCATCGCCGAGGCGTGCTCGCACCATCCCATCGGCGAGGACATTGGCCGCGTGAAGATCCCGCGCTGGCTTGGCCAGTACATCGGTGGCTCGCTCGACATCCAGCAAGTGCAGGGCCGCGACTTCATCCCCGACCCCAAGGACTACAAGCTCGTGATCCACTGCGGGTCGTGCATGCTCAATCGCCGCGAGGTCCTGTCGCGCATTTTCGCCTGCAACAAGGCTGGCGTTCCCATTACCAACTACGGCATGGCCATCGCCTACAGCCTGGGCATCTTCGAGCGCGCCCTGCAACCATTCCCTGCCGCACTCGATGCCTACCATCAGGCGGCGGCAGCGCGCGGGGCCAAGCGCATGCAGCCCGTACCCTAGGGCTGTTGCCCACGTCACCAATCGCGGCGGAAAACTGACCTGGCTGGACCGGGCCACCTCGGATTTTTGAGGTTGGCTCGCAGGTCGGTTCCGACCTGCGAGCGAAACAGGGCGATTTCGCCAGCAGGCCTGGGGTGTCCCATCGAATGTGCAGTGGCACGACGGTTGCTAGTTCCAGAGTCGCGGAGGATTTCCATGCGTCCAATCAACTCGCGCGTCTTCTATCTCCTATTGTCCAGCGCCGTGCTCACGGCGTGTTCCGATTCGAACAGCAACCAACCTCAGCCACCTCCCACCGACCTGCCGACCTACACCAGTCAGTCGCCGGTGTCCGGCAACGCGAATGGCTCCAATGCCGAACAGGGCGGCGGGCCAACCTTTGGCACGGCCGGGTTGGCGCCGACCGCGGCGCCGGTTACGGATTCGACCAAGACCGGGTCCACCGTGCCCGTGGTGCCCGGTGGACGCGTGGCTGACGTGCAAGAGGCCGACGTCTACCGCATCCAGAACGGCAAGCTCTTTTTGCTCAACACCTACCGCGGCTTTCTCGTCTACGACATCAGCGATACCACGAAGCCACTTCGCCTCTCGCACCTGCCGGTCTACGGCTACCCGGTCGAGATGTTCGTCGAGAACAACACGGTCTATGCCCTGCTCAGCGACGCGCTCTACCTGACGCAAGTGGGCGGCAAGTTGCAATTCCAGCGACGCAATACCTCGCAGATCGTCACCATCGACATCAGCGATCCGTCCAACCCCAAGCTGCTACAAACGCAGGATCTGGCCGGCCAACTGCGCGAAGGCGTCTCGCGCAAGATCGAGAACTCGATCTACGTGGTCTCCTATCAGCCCAGCGGCTATTGGTACTACGGCTGGGGTCCGCAGAACGGGCAGCAGCCCAACGAGCAGGCCTGGGTGTATTCCTTCGACGCCTCCACGCCGTCGAACCTGAAACAAGTCGGGCAGCTCAAGGTCTTCGAGGGTGGCTCGACGGACAGCTACGACGCGACCACCGGGGAAAGCCACAACCGCTATTCCAGCGGCGTGACCCTGTCCGCCACCTCGAACGCCATCATGGTGGTGCAGAACTGGTACACCTACGACAACGTCCCTGGCAAGCCCGTGTACTCTGCTGGCGATCCAGACGCGGGCGTGAGCAGCTACACCTGCGGCTCGTACAAGAACGACCAGCAGTCGGTCGTGTCAGTGGTCGATGTGAGCGACCCGGCCGGCACCATCCGCGTGGCTGCGACCTTTACCACCGAGGGCTCGGTGGGCGACCAGTTCAAGCAGACCTACGTCTACGATGCCGCCGCCAACACGGGCACCTACCTTGGCATTTTCGCGCGCAGCCAGTGGATCGAAAACAACTGCAACTACACCCAACAGACCCAGAACACGCTCGAAGCGTGGAACATCACGGGCGACGGCACCGCGAAGCAACTGTCCGCCGTTGATTTCGGCAAGCCCAACGAGACCGTGCGTGGATCGTACTTCGATGTGGATCGCAAGGTGGCCTTTGCCATCACGGCGCGCAGCATGGACCCGATGTACTCCATCAGTTTCGCCGATCGGAATAGCTTGAAGATCCTGTCCGCCATCGACGGCCTGTCGGGCGACATGGACCTCTTCCGCCCGGTCGAGAACGGCCAGTATCTTCTGGCCGTGGGGCGCGACACTGGAACCGCGTGCGCGGGTTACGTCGCTGGCGGAACCGATGCTGGTGCCTCGACGACTTGGAGCTCGCAGATTTCGGTCAGCCTGATCGATGTGCGCGATCTCAACAAGATCCGGCTGGTGCAGCGCAAGTGTCTCGATATCGCCAATTCCGGCTGGGTCAGCTCGCAAGTGACCTGGAATCTGGACCAAGCTCACAAGCTCATCGGCCTGCAAAGCGACGGCACCACCAGCGTGCTCACCGTGCCTGTCTCGTACAGCGTGCAGGACACCAGCAATACCTGGTACTGGTACCGCTACGAAACCGCGGTCGGCATCATGTCGTGGGACATTGGCCTGTACAACGACGCCCTGCCGCCCGAGCAGCAGAATGTGATCAGCACGCACGGCCACTTCGTGCACCCCAATGGCGAGGTCAATCGCTCGGTCATCTTCGCCCAGGGGGCAAGCAAGCAGCGCGAGATGCTCAACATCTCCGACACTTACCTTTCGTTCGCCAACATCCAGAACCTGGACAGCCCAACCCTCGACTCCGTGGTCGAGGTCTCGGCCGCCGATCAGGCGGTGTACCGCTTTGGCGACTACGTGGTCGAAGAGGTGGCCCTGCCGAGCAACGACTATTCGCAGACCGGCTATGAATTCCGAGTGAAGAAGGCCGGCGGCGATCTCGACCAGACCCCGGTTGCGGCCTCATTCACGGTGGGGCAGGTGCAGCAGGTGCTCCGGCACGGCAACTTGCTGGTGCTATTCCGATCCATTGAGAACACGACACCCACTGACGCCGGCGCCTCGCAAGTGACGTACACCAGCCAGGCGCTGGTCTACGATCTGTCCACCCCGACCGCGCCCAAGGCAGTTGGTAGCGTGGATTTGCCTGCCGACTTGAGTCCCTACAACTCCTTCTACCGCTACTACTGTGGCGACATGGGCTACTACGGCGGCTACTACTTCAGCTACGGGCAAAGCACCGCCTCGGTCAGTGATGGGATTGCCTTTCTGATTCAGAACGCGACGTACGCGCCCAAGACCGTGACGTTGTCCGACGGTAGCACCACGACCCAATACAACTACGTCTACACGCAGAACCTGGCGTTCCTCGACCTGCGCAATCCGGCCAAGCCAGCCATCTCCGAGCAGACGCTTGCGTTGCCTGGGGCGAAGTCTGGCTCCGTCGACTCGGCCAGCCTGGTGGCCGATGGCATGGCGCCCGCGGGCTTCTACATCAGCTACCGCATGCTTCTCGGCAGCTCTGTCGATGCGCAAACCCAAGCGACGCTGTATCAGTACGCCAACTACGCGCAACGCTGGGAGCGCCGGAGCGGGGCGTGGCACGCCGAGGAAGCCATCAACATTCCTGGCTCGCTCACGCGAACCTGGGCCGCCGCCAACGGCGAACGACTTTTGCTCACCCGTGACGACGTCTATGGGTCTCAACAGGTGGACACTTACTGGCAGTGGGTGGACAACGTCAGCTTGAATCTCCTTCGCGCGGTCGTGGTGAACGGCAAGCCCGGCGCCGAGCGTCTGGATACGAAAGGATTCAGCGATGTTTCTCCGAGGTCCATGGTCTATGACGGCGACCGGATCTATATGACCATCTCGAATTCTCCCTACTACTACGGCTATTACGCGACCGGCGGTATTGCGGTTCCCACCGCGGTCGGCAGTTCGAGTGGCGTCGCGACGTCGGGTTCGAGCGGCACAGGCGGCGCGACGGGCAGTACCTATCCTGCGCCCGACACCTCGGACCACCTGGCCATCATCGATATGTCCCAGCGCAAATTGACCACCACCTACGATCAGCCCACCGAGCTTTACAACCTGGATCTCATGGGTGTGCAGCAGAACAAGTTGTTCGTGAATTTGCAGGGCGATGGCATCCTGGTCGTCGACGTGGCCAGCGCTGCCGCCCCCAAAGGCGTGTCGTTCTACCGCACGCTGGGCTATGCCTCGGGCATCGAATTCGTGGGCAGCAGCGCCTACGTGCCGGCCGACTACTACGGTACGTATCGCCTTGATTTGAGCGCGCCGGGCAACCTCTAGAGGAGAAGGCGCAGAGAGTCCTTCCCCTGTGCTAGAACCCGCGCCGCATTTCGATGGGCGCGGAAAATCCGAAAGACACGACAAGCAAGGCCAACGGTTGGTCGGGGCTGGCGCGTGCCGAGCAGTACGACGATGACGTCAATCGCGCCTTCTACCGTGCAGCCGTGGTGCGGCTGCTGGAGAAGGCGCCGATGCTTGCAGGCCGAGGTCTCGACCTTGGGTGCGGCACGGGGTTTTCGCTTGAGGGGTTGCTCGAGAGCGCTCCTGCCGTCACTTGGACCGGCGCCGACTGGTCGCGCAGGATGCTGCAACTGGCGCGAGGGAAGAAAGGGTTGCGCGCGGCCTCACTGTGTGTGGCACGTGCCGAGGCGTTGCCCTTCGCGAACGGAAGTTTCGATGTGGTGGTGGCCAACTTTTCCTGGCACTGGTTCGGGAAAGAAGCGGGCCACGAGGTTCGGCGCGTGCTGCGGCCCGGTGGCTGGTTCCTCGCTTGTTTGCCGCTACGACGTTTCTCGAATGCGCCTGGAAATCGTGCGTTGGCGCATGCATTGCTGGCCGGCCGCGGCCACTTCACCCGTCGATCGAGCCAGGGTTTTCGCTTTGCCGATGTGCCGCACGTGCTGCCCGGCGAGACGCGGGTGCTTCGACACGAGTTGGTCGTGGTGAACGAACGCTTTGTCGACGGCGGCCAATTGCTCGACGTGCTACGCAGCCGCGGCGCGCTTGCCGCGATCTTCGGCGATCAACCGCCGACGGCCATCGCGGCGCCTTCGCCAGTCGAATTCGAGTGGCCCTTCGCCGTATTGCACGCGCAAGTTTAATGTTCCCGCTGGGTGATGTGGTACAGGAAAACCGCGCCCGCGGTGGCGACGTTCAGCGAGTCCACCGCCAGCGACTTGGCCATGGGAATGGTCACGAGCGTGTCGCAGGCGTGTTTGATATCCTCGTCGAGGCCACTGCCTTCGGAACCGAAGAGAATCGCCAGTCGGGCAGGGGGAACGAAACTGGCCAGGGGAATCGCACGCTCGTCCAGAGCGGCCCCCACCAGCGCGAAACCCTGCTGCTCGCGCAGGGCCAGCAAGTCCTCGGGCCAGCGCGTGGCTCGGACGATAGGCAGCGATAGCACGGCGCCGGCCGAGGTACGTACGGCCTTGCGATAGAAGGGATCCGCGCAACGGGGCGACAGCAACATGGCATCGGCACCAAAGGCCGCGGCGTTGCGAGCCATGGCGCCGAGGTTGTCCACGTCCACCAGATCCACCAGCACGACCACGGTGCGCGCTCCTGCCGGGATGACCGGCTGCCGCGGCCGCTCGGCGATGGCCAGGCAGCCGCGATGAACATGAAAACCGGCGATTCGATCCATCACAGCCTGGGGAACCACGAAGACCGGGTAGTCACCCTTGCCAGCCGCGAGCAATGGTTCCAACGAGGCCAGGCGGGGCGCGGTGAGCAGCAGCGAGCGCACGCGCAGTTCGGTGGCCAATAGCTTGCGCACCACCAGCTCGCTCTCGGCCACGAAACGGCCACTGTCTTGGTTCATCCGCCGGTCTTGCACATCGTGGAAGTCGGCCAGGCGGGCGTCGTCGAGGGCCGATTCGGTCAGAAAATGTAGGTCGATGGGCACGAGGACCGCCAGTATAGGTCAAACGGGGTTGCGAGAAGCGGGACACACTGGTATTCGCATCTGGCAATGAAAACCGTCGTCGTCGCGGGAGCCGGGATCTCCGGGCTCGCCCTGGCTTTCGAGCTGCGCCGCCTGGGCGTGGCAGTGACCGTCCTAGAGAGCGAGGGCCGGGCAGGGGGCAAGATCGAGAGCGACCATCGCGCGGGCTATCTGTGCGAACGCGGTCCGGCCAGTTACCTCGATCGGTCGGGTGGCATCACGGCCCTGGCCAAGGCTCTTGGCATCGACCATCGGGTGGTGCTTGCCGGCGATGCGGCCGAGCGGCGCCTGGTGGCGGCGAAGGGCACGCTGCACGACACGCCGGGAACCGTGTTGTCGTTTGCCGGGTCGTCGCTCTTGTCGTGGACCGCCAAGCTGCGCGCATTGATGGATCTTGTCCTTCCACGCGGGCCTTCGGCGCGCGGTGGGGATGAGTCGGTGGCGGCCTTCGCGCGCCGGCGGCTGGGCGTGCAGGCGGGCGAGCGCCTGCTTCAGCCGCTGGTGTCTGGGCTTTACGCCGGCGATCCCGAGCAAGTCAGCCTGCCCTCGGCCTTTCCTCTGGTGGCCGCCATGGAGCGCAAGCAGCGCAGCTTCATGCTGGCCATGCGCAAGGAGTTCGCCGCCGCCAAGTCGAAGACTGCGCCGCGCTTGTCGTCCTTTGCAGGCGGACTTGACGAATTGACCTCGGCGCTGGCGGCGCATCTTGGCCCGGACTTGCGCCTGGGTGCGCGCTTGCTCAGCGTGGAGAAAGTAGCCGACGCGTACAAGATCGCCATCGAGGAGCGCGGCCAGCGGCAGTCCATGGAAGCTGCGGCCGTGGTCATGGCCTTGCCAGCCCACGTGGCCACTGTCGTGATGGGGCCCCTAGATGGCCAGATCGCGGGCACGCTGGCGCAAATCCCCTATGTGCCGGTCACCCTGGTTCACCTCGGCTACCCGCTTTCCGCGTTGGCGCGGCCGGTGGATGCCTACGGCTTCTTCGTACCGCCTTCGGAACCCTTGCGTGTGCTGGGCGGGATTTTCCCGTCGCAGTTCTTCCGCGCGCGTGCGCCCGCGGGCTTTCATCTTTTTTCCGTGCGCACGGGCGGCGCCCGCCATCCCGAGGCCTACACCATGCCCGAGGCCGAGCTGGTCGCGCTGGCCGACGGCGAGTTGCGCGGGCTGCTTGGCCTTGTGGCCGGGCCGTCGTTTGTGCACATCGTTCGCCACGAACGTGCCTTGCCCCAGTACACGCTCGGCCACATGGGGCGCGTCGCCTTGCTTGAAGAGGGCGAGCGTCGTCACCCTGGGCTCTTCTTTCACGGCAACGCCTACCATAATGCTGGTGTTCCCGAGCTGGTCAGCCGCTCGGCGAAGTTGGCCGAACGCGTGGCTGGGTTCATCAAATAGGCGGCACTACAGCCCGGCTAGGAACGCCTGCACCGTGCGAAGTTGCTGGCGGGTGGCGATGAAGCGCGGTCCAGCCAATGTTTCCCTGGTACGGGCACTCGGCGCCAGCGCTCCCCGCAGGGAAGGACATTCGTCGATCAAGGCTAACAGGGTCGTCAGCGTGGCCGATTCGATATCGCCTTCAAGCGCGGCGAGCTTGCCCAAGGCCAGCCATGGCTTCCCGGTTGCGATGGCGCTGTGAAGTGTGCGTCTTGCGCGCTCCAGCCGCTGACCGCGGTCGGTTCCCGCGTGGGCTTTGTCGACGAGCAATTTCTCGAAGGCGCGAGCCGCCGGTAGCACGACATCCCTGGTGAGCAACTGCCAGCCAATTCGGAACAGCTTGTCGGCGCTCTCTCTTTCAAGCACGACCATCCCCGTGGCGAGTGCGGGTTCAGCTTGCAGCAGATGTTCGAGGCCGAGGTTGCAAGCCGCTACTGCCGTGTGGGCCGCCTCGAGTGGTCGCAAATTGCGGCCTTCCATGCTGCAGCCGGCGGCCAGGACGTTGGCCAGGTAGGCAAGCTCCTGCATGCGCTGGTCGTGCACAGATATCGACCGCGCGCGCAGCTCGGGCAGGGCGTGGGTGAAGACGCCGTCTTCTGGTGCCGCGGGTGCACTGCTAGGTTCCGGCAGCAAGAGCGTCGGCCCCGAGGGCGGCAACACGTCCGCTTCGCGCAGGATCTCGACAAGAGACGCCGCGTCTGCGGTCGCTTCGGCGGTCGCGCCAGGCACCGGCCGTGTGGGCCCGCGCAGTGAGCGGAAGTAGGCGTGCGTGACCGGATCGCGTTCCTTGGACGCGACAATGTTCGCCAGCTCGGTGGTGCGTGCCAGAGCCAGAAAGCTGGCCGCACCCGACGGGGCGATGAATCCTTCCTCGGCCCGCCTTTCCTCGCGCTCCGCGCCCACATCCGATTCGAGCATCTCGTCGGAGGTGAGGACCTGGTACAGCCCGCCGTTGTCGTCGATGAGCTCGCTGGCCAGGTGGCAACAGTGTTCGAGTACCCGCGCCAGGAAGTCGTGGTGGTCGCGGTCGAGGGCAAGGAGCACCGTGAGGATGCTGTCCCAGCCCGCGTGGTTGCGCGCGATGATGCGGTACTCATCAATCTCCTCGCACAGGCAGCTTTCCAAGGCCTTTTCGGTCAAATCGTCGCCTTGCGGGTTGCGATTCGCGGCCGCCATGGCCATCTCTTCGATGTTGATGACCAGGACGTTCTTGTGAAGCGCGAGGGTGACCAGATCCTCTGGCAAGTCGGCCAGCTTGCGCGCCGCAAACTCCTCACCCGCCTCCAGCATGACCTCCAGCCAGAGGGCGAAGCGGTTGGCATCGAACTGCTCGTCTTTTCCCGGACGCTCGCTTCGCCAAAGGTCGTCGTCGAAGATGCCCTTGAGCTGTTCGGTAGTGGCCAGGGCGATGATTTCACCGCAGTCCTCAAGTCCAATATGCTCGATGAGCTTGCCCAGTGCGCGGGCGGGCAGGGCCTGCACCGCGCCGACCAGGTTCGGCTGGTCGAGAATTCGGATCAGAACCTGGGGTGGCGTGGGCAGGGGCGACATGGCCCGATCATTGGGCCAGGCAAGGCCAGTTTTCGCAAGATCTGTTCGACGCTGCAAAGCCAGCCACGCTGAACATCAGCGAACGACAAGGTCGTCGCGGCGGTTCTTGGCCCAGGCGGCATCGTCGTGTCCCGAATCCTTGGGCCGTTCACTGCCGTAGCTGACGTAGTCGATGCGAGCCGAGGGAACGCCCAGATGCTCCAGGTACTTGGCCGCAGCCCTGGCCCGACGTTCACCCAGCGCGATGTTGTACTCGGTTGTGCCGCGTTCATCGCAGTTTCCCTCGATGTGAATCCGACTTCCCTTGGCTTCGCGAGCGACGGCTTGCAGCGCAGGTCTACCATCTGCAGCGATCTGGTCCGAGTCGAAGGGGAAGTACACGGCGCGCTCGTTCGCACCTGGGGTGGCAGTGGTGTCCTCGGCTGAGGTCCGAGAAGCTGCTGCGGCCTTCTGCCGCGGTAGTGGAGCCGTCTGTGTGCGTCCGGCCAGATTCTGGTCTGTCGGTATCTTCGCGTGCGAGCAGCCCAATGCCAGGGCAACCCCCAAAGCAAGCTCGATGATAAGTGCGGTCTTTGTGGTCTGCATGATCTTACCTTTCATAGGTTCCCCACATTGCACCCATCGTGCCAGCGACCTACATCTTCGCGCCGATTCGGTAATGCTTGGCCTTGCTATAGAGCGTGCGCAAACCAATGCCCAGCGTCCGCGCCGCCGCCACCTTGGTTGCCGCCCGTTTCATGTGCTCGCTGATGACCGCGCGCTCGACGTCAGCCAGCGTCGCCTTGGCCGACACCACGATGGAGTCTGGTGGAACCACCGCAGACGTGGGGACGCCTGTTCGCATCGGCAGCGCAGAGGGGCGGCGAATGGCGGTCGTGGCTTCGAACTCTTCCAGCCCAAGCGTCTCGCTGGTTGCCAGCATGGCGGCGCTCTCGACGGCATTCTTCAGTTCACGCACGTTGCCCGGCCAGGCCAGCTCGGTCAGCCAGCGCATGGCCTGTGGCTCGATGCCTCTGATTTTGCCGCCGTTGCGGCGGTTGAAGTCGGCGATGAAGGCCTCGACCAGCGCGGGAATGTCCTCACGGCGCTCGCGCACGGGCGGCACGACAATGGTCACGACCTTGAGTCGGTAGTAGAGGTCTTCGCGAAACCTCTTGGCCGCAATGGCCTCTTCGAGATTGCGGTTGGTGGCCGCCACCACGCTCAGATCCACGTTGACCAAGGCCGTTCCACCCACGCGGCGAAAGGCATTGCGCTCGAGCACGCGCAGAAGTTTCGCTTGAGTCGATGGATCCAGCTCGCCGATTTCGTCCAGGAAAAGCGTTCCGCCGTCCGCCAACTCGAAGAGTCCGCGCTTTTTCTCGTGGGCACCGGTGAAGGCGCCCCGTTCGTGCCCGAATAGCTCATTTTCAAGAAGGTCGCGCCCAAGGGTGGCGCAGTTGATGGGCACGAAGAGATGTTTGCGCCTCGGTCCGCGGGCGTGCAGGGCGCGCGCGATCAGTTCCTTGCCGCTGCCACTCTCGCCCAGCAGGAGCACATTGGCTTTGTAGCGCGAGATCTTGTCGATGGTGGCAAAGACCTTGGCCATGGCGGCGGAGTTTCCCACCACGCCGAGATGTTCAAGCGTGGCCGGCGCCGATTCACGCGGCCGGTTCTGGCCAAGCATCTTATCGACCATGGTTCGCAGCCGGGCCGCGATGAGCTCCGCCTGGAAGGGCGGTCCAAGGTAGTCGGCCGCCCCTTGCTGCATGACATTCACCGCGTCTTGCAGGGCCGAGGTGGCGCCCAGAA
>Ga0302322_100001319_pt1 | contig 20186 bp, 21 predicted proteins | sample Fen_T0_2_FD_203757 | JGI IMG/M metagenome (GOLD analysis project Ga0302322, IMG submission 203757) | Peat permafrost microbial communities from Stordalen Mire near Abisko, Sweden - Fen_T0_2 | ecosystem: Environmental > Terrestrial > Soil > Wetlands > Permafrost | place: Sweden: Abisko...
TCGCCGGCTCGAGCGACTCGGCCCGAGCGCCCCTGCCTCGGGGCGGGTCCGACCCCCTAGCCTTGGCGGATGGAACCCGGAAACGGTCACGAGCGACTCCGCGCGCTCGACGAGGCGTTCCTGCACCTCGAGCGGGTCGACACCCCCATGCACGTGGGCGCGGTGGCGATCCTCGAGCGGGCGCCGTTCCTCGACGCCGATGGCCGTTTCCGCCTGGCTGACGTGCGCCGGCTGATCGCCTCGCGCATGCAGCTGCTCCCCAAGTTCCGCCAGCGGGTGGTGCCGGTGCCCTTCGGTCGGGGCCGGGCGGTGTGGACCGATCAAGAAGGCTTCACCGTCGCCGACCACGTGCACCTCACGTCGCTCCCCGAGCCCGGTCACCGTCGCGACCTCTTCGCGTTGGCCGAGCGCCTCATGGATCAGTTGCTCGATCGGGATCGGCCGCTCTGGGAGATGTGGTTCGTCGACGGCGTCGACGGCGGGGAGCACGTGGGATTGATCCACCGTTCGCACCACACCCTCACCGACGGCGTGTCGGGCGTCGACCTCGCGATGGCGGTGCTCGACTTCAGCCCCGAGCCGATGATCCTCGACGACGACGGTTGGGAAGCGGGACCGGCGCCCGAACCGGCGACCCTGGTGTCGGAGTCGGTCCGCCGCACGCTGGCGTTCCCCCGTGATGCCGCGTCGGTGGCGCGCCGGTTGCTCGACGCGCCGCGCGACTGCGCAAGCGAGGCGATCCGGATCGGCCGTTCCCTCGCCTCGTTCGCGGAGGGCGCGCTCGTTGCGCCGCGGCTCTCGATCAACGACGGCATCGGCACCGGACGCAGCTTCCAGACCGTGAACGTGCCGCTCGACACGATCCGCCGAGTGAGCCGAACCTTCGGTTGCACCGTGAACGACGTCGTGCTCGCGGCGGTCAGCAGCGCGCTCGGTCGCCTGCTCGACGATCGCGGTGAGCTCCACGAGGAGCTCGTGGTGAAGGCCTTCTGCCCCGTCTCGGTGCGCATCGACGAGCAGCGGATGGAGCTGGGCAACCGGATCTCCGCGATGTTCGTGCCGCTGCCCGTCGCCGAAGTCGACGCGCGCTCGCGCCTCCATGCCGTGCGGGTCAGCACCGAGTCGCTCAAGGAGCGGGGTCAGGCGAACGGCGCCGCCGCGGTGCTGCAGCTCTCCGAGCTCGCGTCACCCGCCATGCTCGGCCTCGCGGCGCGTGCTGCACACCGACAGCCGCTCGCCAACGTGATCGTCACCAACATCCCCGGGCCCGACGCCGCGCTCTATTGCCTGGGTGCCCGGATGCTCGAGGTGTACCCGATCGCTCCGTTGTCGCAGAACCTCACCGTGAACGTCGCGCTCCTGTCCTACGGCGGCAACGTGCACTTCGGTCTGCTCGGCGACGGCGCCGCCACCCGCGACCTCGAACGTCTCGCCGGGGGCATCGAGGACGCGCTCCACGAGATGCACGACCTCCCTGAAGTACGCGGCCCGGAAGTCGCCCCCACCGCACGCGTGTAGCGTCGCGTCATGAGCCGGAGCGACGATCCCACCGCCGAGGTCACCGACCTCCTGCAGCAGCTCATTCGCAACCAGTGCGTCAACGACGGCACGGTTGCGTCGGGCGACGAGCTGCGTTCCGTCGACCTGCTCGCCGGATACCTCGCCGGCGCGGGGGACCACGAGACCTACGAGCCGCAGCCCGGCCGCACCAGCCTCGTCGCGCGCATCGAGGGCAGCGACCCCACTGCGCCGTCGCTCCTGCTCATGGGCCACACCGATGTGGTGCCCGTGAACGAGGAGGGCTGGAGCCGCGACCCGTTCGCCGGCGACCTCGTCGACGGCTTCGTGTGGGGTCGCGGTGCGGTCGACATGTTGAACCTCACGGCGTCGCAGGCGGTCGCGTTCCGCCGCCTCGCCGACAGCGGCTTCAAGCCGCGGGGCACGCTGATCTACCTCGCGGTCGCCGACGAGGAGGCGCTGGGCACGTGGGGCGCACACTGGCTGCTCGACCACGAGCGCGACGCGGTGTACGCCGACTACGTGCTCACCGAGTCGGGCGGCCATCAGATGCCGACGCCCAACGGGCCGCGCCTGCCGGTGCTCGTCGCCGAGAAGGGCACCTACTGGACGAAGATCCGCGTGCACGGCACGCCGGGCCACGGATCGCAGCCGTACCTCACCGACAACGCGCTGGTGACCGCGGCCGAGGTCGTGCGACGCATCTCGGAGTACCGGCCGCAGGCGCAGATCCACGACGCGTGGAAGTTGTTCGTCGCGGGGATGGGTTTCGACGACGAACTCACGCGCATGCTCCTCGATCCCGACCAGTTCGACGACGCGCTGCGCGACCTTCCCGTCGGTATCGCGCGCCACTTCCACGCGTGCACCCACACCACGTTCTCGCCCAACGTCGCGCACGGCGGAACGAAGACCAACGTGATTCCCGACAAGGTGGAACTCGAGGTCGACATCCGCACGCTGCCCGGCCAGAGCGGCGCGCACGCGGCGGCCATGTTGCGCGACGCGCTCGGCGATCTCGCCGACGTGGTCGAGATCGACTCCAACGACGACGGCTCCACCGGCTCGCCGCTCGACACGCCGCTGTGGGACTCGCTGGCGCGCACCACCGCGCAGTTGTGCGAGGGGTCGGCGCTGATCCCGTCGCTCATGGTGGGCGGCACCGACAACCGCTTCTACCGGCGGGCCGGCGCAGTGGGGTACGGGTTCGGCCTGTTCTCCGAGCGCGTCGCCTACGAGGACTACGCCAAGATGTTCCACGGCAACGACGAGCGGGTCGACCAGGAGTCGCTGAAGCTCTCCACGATGCTGTGGGAGTCCGTGGCGCGCGACCTGCTCGCCTAGGTGGCATCCGCCACGGCGCGTGGCGACGTGGAGCGACGCGCGTCGAGGCCGAGGCGTCCGCAACCGGTCCACACGAGGAACAGCATCGCGACGAGCATGGCGGGCGCGACCCCGAGGTTGAACGAGCCGCCTTCCACCCGGCCCGCGGTGGCGATGGCGCCCACGAGGTTCGCGGCGAGCAGCAGCGCGGCCGGCCGGGTCAACAGGCCGATGACGACGAGCGCACCGCACACCAGCTCGAGCGTGCCGACGAGGTACGTCGTCACCTCGGGGAACGGCACGCCGTAACGGTCGAAGTCGAGCGACTCTTGTGCGTGGTCGACGAACTTGCCCGTGGAGATGCTCACGAACAGGGCGCCGGTCACGAGGCGCACGATGGTCGGGATCCACGCCGCGGCACCGTGCAGCCGCTGGCGACTCGACCAGGCGAGCACGCGGTTCACTCGGCCTGGCCCTGCTCCCGCAGGAACCGCTCGACCTCGTCGGCGAGGTCGGCCGCACCCTCTGGTTCGAGCTCGGGGCCGATGTCGTCGCCCGACATCACTCCCTCCTGATCCGCGCCGTCGGCATCCATCTGCATCTCGATGCCGCGGATGTACTCCTCGAGTTCGTCGTTGTCCTCGACCGCGCGGTCGACCTGCGTGCGCCACATGTCGACGAGCTCTTCGAGGCCGTGCAGATCGAGGTGGAGGCCGGCGAGACGACCGAGCCGGGCGAGCAGCGCGCGCGTCGCGACCGGGTTCGGCGGGCTCGACACGTAATGGGGGACGGGCGCCCACAACGACACCGATCCGATCTCCATCTCGCGGCACGCGTCGTGGAGCACGCCGACGATCCCGGTGGGTCCTTCGTAGTGCGAACGGGTGAGGTCGAGGCGGTCGAGCAGGTCGGCCTCGGTCGCGGTGCCGGTGACGGGGATGTCGCGCGTGTGCACGACGTCGCCGATGAGCGCGCCGAGCGTGACGACCATCTCGCAGCCGGTTTCGCGCGCGACCTCGAGGATCGCCGCGCAGTACTCGCGCCAGCGGAGGTTGGGTTCCACGCCCTGCACGATCACGAGGTCGCGCCCGCCGATCGACGTGGCGTGGATCTCGGTGGCCGGCCAGGTGACCGAGCGGGTGACGCCGTCGATGAGCTCCACGGTGGGCCGACGCGATTGGTAGTCGACGTACTCGTCGGGGTCGATCCAGGCGATGCGGGGGCCGTGGCCGTGGCGCAGCAGCCACTCGGCGGCCGCGGTGGCGGCGTCGCCGGCGTCGTTCCACCCGGAGAACGCGGCCACCAGCAGCGGTCGTTCGAGTGACGGGTGCTGCTCCCACGAGAGGCCGGCTGCCATCCCGGAAGCTTACGGTCCGCTGGGTAGAGTGCCCCGATGGCGTTGAGGTCGGCTGACGAGTACCGCGCGTCGCTGCGCGACGGCCGCCGGGTCTGGTACCGGGGTCGCCCCGTCACCGACCTCCTCGGCGACCCGGAGCTCCGGGTGGCCATCGACCACGCGGCGCTCGACTTCGAAGTCGGCCACGACCCCGTGCATCGCGACCTCGCGGTGGCCAAGGACCCGGAGTCGGGCGAGGAGTACAGCGCCTACTACATGGTGCCGCGCTCCTCCGACGACCTGCTCGCCCGGTCCCGGCTCATCGAGACGGTCACCGGCGTGGGCGGCACCCTGGTCACCCTCGTCAAGGAGATCGGCTCCGACGCCCTCTTCGGGCTGCTGCGGGTCCTCGACGGCGAGGCGCGCGAACGGGTGGCCGCCTATTACCAGAAGTGCCGGGACGAGGACCTCGCGATCGCCGTCGCCCAGACCGACGTCAAGGGCGACCGCTCGCTCGCGCCGCACCAGCAGCCCGATCCCGACCACTACGTGCACGTGGTGTCCGAGGACTCCGAGGGCATCGTGGTGCGCGGCGCCAAGAACCACACGAGCGTGTCGGCCAACGCCAACGAGATCATCGTGCTGCCGACGCGCGCGATGGGTCCCGACGACGCCGACTTCGCCGTGTCGTTCGCGGTGCCGGTCGACACTCCTGGACTGTCGCTCTACGTGTCCGGATACGGCGCGGGTGAGCACCACGAGTTCGAACACCCGATCTCGTCGAAGCACAAGATGCTCGAAACCCTCACGGTGTTCGACGACGTGTTCGTTCCGTGGGAGCGCGTCTTCCTGTGCCGCCAACCCGAGCTCGCGGGACCCGTCGCGTTGGGGTTCGTCGACTACCACCGATTCACTGCGGTGTCGTACAAGTTGCCGCTCGTCGACGCGTTCGTCGGCACCGCGGCGCTGATCGCCGAGATGAACGGTGTGGCGAAGGTCGGCCACATCCGCGAGAAGCTCACCCACCTCGTGATCTACGCGGAGACGGTGCGCGCCCTCACCGAGATGGCCGCGTTGCGGGCGCAGGTGGGCGGGCACGGCATCGCCTATCCCGACCCGATGACCACCAACCTCGCGAAGTTCACGTTCGCCAGCGGCTACCACCACGCACTGGAGCTGGTGCAGGACTGCAGCGGTGGTCTGCTCGTGACCGGTCCCGGGGGCGACGACTGGGACAGCCCCGAGGTCCGCTCGGTGCTCGAGAAGTACTACTCCGCCGCGGCGCCGGCGCGCGAGCGGTTGCGGGTGATGAACGCGATCGCCGACCTCACCACGCGCGACTTCGGCGGCTACCACGCAGTGCTCGCGGTGCACGCCGAAGGTTCGATCGAGGCGGAGAAGAAGCAGATCCTCCGTGCCTACGAGCCGGGCCGCGCCATCGCCTACGCCAAGCGCCTCGCCGGCATCGACTGACCCCGAAGTTGCGTCCCTCGAATCCGCTATCGGGATTCAGGCGACGCAACGTCGCGGAGAAGCTGGCGGAGGTCACGGGCGAGTTGGCGACACCCGTGGCGGAGGTCCTCCGCAGTGGCGCTCAGTACCGTCCAACCGGCGGCCGCGAGCGCGTTGCGGCGAGCGCTGTCACGAACCAGTGCGACCTTCCCCGTGTGCTCCTGGTAGCTGTCGTACTCGATCGCAATCCTCCGATCCGGGTAAGCCAGGTCGACGCGTGCGACGAAGCGCCCGTCGCCCGTGGTGACGGTGTGCTGCGGCGACGGTTCGTCGAGACCGGCGCTCACCAGGGCCCGAGCCACGAGCCGCTCCGGTGCGCTCTCGTGCGGAGCCGCGCCGGTCCGGGTGTTCAGCGCGGCGCGAAAGCGAAGCCCGCCCCGGCGCCCCCGCGTTGCGAGCCGGTCATGGGTCTCGTGCAGTGCATTGAGTGACGTGAGCTGGCAGCGCAGGGCGGCGTCGATCGCGAGATCGATGGTCGCGGACCCGGCGAACGAACAGAGGTCGAAGATCGTCCGCTCGACCGTCGTGCACCGGATGTTCTCCACCATGGTGATCTCGGCACCCTCCAGTCGGGTGCTCTCGTGCACCACGAGGCCGACGTGACGTGTCCGTCGCCAGCGCGGGCAGGTGATCTCGACCGGGGTGGTCCGGCCCCCCGGAAGCCCCCACAGTGCGGCGGCGATGCGATGCGACGCGACGGCGCGCTCCCCGCCCGCCCAGGTGGCCGCGATGACGTCGCCCTTCCACGTGCGCGGTGAGCCGGCGACGCGGTACACGCCGTCGTAGGGGGACACCCATCGTCCCTGTTGGACGCGGTGGAGGCGCGCCTTCTGTGTGATCTCGAGCTGGTCGAGGTGATGCAGCGCGAACACACCGTGGTGTTGTTCGGCGATTCGAGCCACGAGGTGATCGATCGTGAGGTCGTCCATGCCCCAGGAGAGACGACCATCGCTCGTCGTCGTCCCTCCCCGCGACGTTGCGTCGTACGAATCCCTCTGGCGGATCCGAACGACGCAACTTCGGGGGAGATGGAAAGCGCCGCCCCTGAGGACGGCGCTCTCATCCGGCGACTCTCCGGAGGGGGGAATCCGGAGGTCGCGCAGTTCTGGTGCGGTCAGGCGACGCGGGGGGTGCGGGGCTCGACCGGCGTTCCGTTGCCCTTGGGGTACCGGGCGACCCGGCCGACGGGCATGTCGACGCGGTAGCCCGCGGCGGCGCGCTCTTCCTCGGACTCGCCACCCCAGAAGCCGTACTCGCGGTGCTCACGCGCCCACTGGCGGCACGGCTGGAGCACGGCGCAGTTGGTGCAGACCGCGCGGGCCTTGGCCTCACGGACGTTGCGCGTCTCGGGACGCTCGCCGGCCGGGGCGAAGAACAGGTCGTTCTGGCCTTGGCAGGCGGCAGATCCGGTCCAGGTGAGCGGACCGGTGAAGATCAGGCTGGAGACGCTGTCGGCAGCGGACACAGAGGAACCCCCGGTGAGTTGTGTGCGGATGAGGAGATTCGGGGAGCCGGTGGGGGGAACCGGCTCCCCGAATCGTCCTGCCGGGACACTCAACCAGGTCACGGCGAATCTGTCCAACAGTTACACTCGATAGGTTCCATCGGAATTATCGATGGTCCACGCGCCTTGTACCACAAGGGTTGGAAGAACTTCGAAGGGAGCGACCGGATGGAGTTGCGGCACCTCGAGACGCTGGTGGCGATCGCGGAGGAGGGCTCGTTCACCGCGGCGGCCGACGCATTGGCGACCGTGCAGTCGAATGTGTCGGAGCAGGTGCGCCAGCTCGAGGCCGAACTCGGCGTGCCGCTCCTCGTGCGCGGGCGCCGCGGCGCCGAGCCCACCGAGTTCGGCGCGCTCGTGCTGGAGCGCGCTCGCCGCATCGAACGCGAGCTGGACGCGCTGCGGGCCGACATCGCCCTCGTGCAGGGTCTGGAGACGGGCCACGCCCGCCTCGGGGTGGTGGGTACCGCGAGTCGGTGGCTGGTGCCGTCGCTGGTGGAGGACCTGCGCACCCGGGCCCCCGGGGTGCGCCTCCGCGTGAACGAGGGTGCGTCGGAGCGCCTCTTCACCGAGGTCATCGAGGGTGAGCTGGCCCAGGCGGTGGTCACCGAACCGGTCAACGACCGCCGCCTCGTGGTGGAGCACCTGCTCGCCGAATCCATCCTCGGTCTGGTGGGCGCCGACGCGGACCTGCCGCCCGATCCCGTACCGCTTGCCGCGTTCGCCGCGCTGCCTCTCGTGCTGCCACCCGAGCCGAACCCGTTGCGGATGGAACTCGAGGCGCTCGCCGCGTCGCAGGGTGTGACCCTCTCCGTGCCGGTGGAGGTGGAGGGCATCCGTCTGCTCGCCGACCTCGTCGCGACCGGCGGATTCGCGTCGATCCTGCCCGAGACCGCGATCCCGCCCGAGCTGCGTCACGTGCGCATCGTGCGCATCGCGAAGATGCCGCCCCGTCGTCTCGCGATCGTGCGGGCCCGCGACGCGCAACTGTCGATGGCCGACCAGGCAGTCCGTGACGGTGTCAAGCGGCTGGTGTCGAGTCGCGCGCACGGCCCCGAGCCGACGGCATCGGTGACGGCGCCGAAAGCGGTACGGTCGCGACGCTCGAAGTGACGGGACGAGGGGGGTCGGAGCAGATGGCTGACAACGGACGCGCTTCCGGTGGCGGGCGGAACATCAGTGGGAAGACGATCCTGCTCGGCGTCCTCGCCGTCGTCCTCGTCATCTTCGCGGTGCTCAACACCGACGACGCACAGGTGAACTGGATCCTGGGCACGTGGGAGACGTCGCTGATCGTGGTGATCCTCATCAGCGGCGGGATCGGCTTCGGGATCGGCTGGCTGATCCGAGGCCACCGCCAGAAGGACTGACGTCAGAAGGACTGACGCCAGAAGGACTGACGTCAGGCCGCGGTGGTGTCGGCCCGCACGTCGATGGCGGGGCCGCGTCCGGCCTTCGTGACCAGCCGGGCGAGGCCGTAGCCCGCGGCGAGCACGAAGAAGCCGCCGATGGCGTCGAGGAACCAGTGGTTGGCGGTCACCACGATCACCGTGACCGTGCACACCGGATAGAGGATCGCCAGCGCCTTGGCCCACCCGTGGCGCAGGCGCGGCACCAGCGCGCACGCGCACCATCCGGCCCACGCGCAGTGCACGCTGGGCATGGCCGCGAACTGGTTCGAGATCTTCTTCATCGCGCCCTCGTTGAACGACCAGAACGCGGGGTCGTTGGCGAGCGTGTCGATGAACCCGAGGTTGAGGTGGAACGTCGACCCGTCGAACATGCGCGGGGGCGCGAGCGGGAAGAACGCGAAACCGATCAGCGCGAGCGCGGTGCCGATGGCGAGCGTGTTGCGCCACAGCGGGTAGTCGTCGGTCCACTTGCGGTAGAGGAAGATCATCACGCCGACGGTGACGATGAAGTGCAACGACCCGTAGAAGTAGTTCGCCGCGACGATCCCCGCGTGCCAGCCCATCGCCCAGGTCTGCACCGCCTTCTCGTGGAAGATGCCGAGCGAACGTTCCCAGCGGATGACGTCGAGCGCGTGGCCCCGGGCCTCGGCCGGTGTGCTGTGGTGCAGGTTGCGGATGAACGAATACACCTCGTAGAAGACCGCGGCCGCGATCAATTCCACCCACCAGTACAGGCGGCGTCCGTCGCGCAGCGTGCGGCCACCGCGCCAGCGTCGCCGACGCGGCACTCCCGCGTTGGCGGCCGCGTCCGGCGCACTGCCTGTGTCGTCCGCGCGCTCCACCACGTTCACGTCATCCGTCCTGCACGGCTTGCTGCGCCCGGACCGTTGCCGGCTCCCGGGCCGGACGATGCGCCGGACGCGCGCCGTCCATCTCGGGAACCGCAGCCATCCGTGCATGTTACGGGTTGTTCACCCGGGGGCTCCCCTGCCCGTAGATTGACCAGGTGCGGGTGACGGCGGACGACGGCGTGGGCCTCGAGACGGTGGTCGCGGGTCGGGTCGACGCGCCCGGCCTCCTGCTGGTGCACGGCTTCGGCGGTGCGAAGGAGGACTTCGCCGATCACCTCGACGCCCTGGCCGCGACCCACCGGGTGGTTGCCTTCGACCACCGGGGCCACGGCGCGAGCGACAAGCCCGACGACCCCGCGGCCTACTCCCTCGACCGCATGGCCGCCGACGTGCTGGCGGTCGCCGAGGCCACGTCCCTGCGTGACCTACGCCTGCTCGGGCACTCGATGGGCGGGATGGTCGTCCGCCGGGTCGCGCTGCGATCCCCGGAGCGGCTCGCCGCGCTGGTGTTCATGGACACCTCACCGGGACCACCCCCGGGACTCGACCCGGAGCTGATCGCATTCGGGGTGGAGGTGGTGCGCCGACACGGCATGGTCGAGCTCAAGCGACTCCAGGACGAGCTCGACCCGCTCGGTTCGCCGTCGTACCGGCGGATCCTGGCCGAGCGGCCGGGCTTCGCGGAGTACTCGGCCCGCAAGTGGGCGGCGCTGTCACCGGCGATGTGGTCGGCGATCGCGACGGAGATCGTCACGCAACCCGACCAGCTCGACGCGCTGACCGCGGTGCGGGTGCCGACGCTCGTGATGGTGGGCGAGGAGGACAAGGTGTTCGTGGAGGTGTCGCGTGCGATTGCCGCAACGGTGCCGGGCGCCCGCCTCGCGGAGATCCCGGTGGCGGGCCACTCCCCACAGTTCGAGAACCCGGAGGCGTGGCGGTCGAGCCTCGAGGACTTCCTCGGCTCGCTCTAGAAGTGCCGGCCGGTCCTGCAGGCCCGGGTCATTCCCCGGGTCATTCCCCGGGTCATTCCCCGGTGGCCTTCTCGAGGAACCGGGCCCGCTCCACGATCACGCGGGTGATGCGACCGGCGGCCACGAGACCGTGGCCGTCGCTGACCGACACCCGGAAGGTGAGACGGCGGCCCTCGATGGCCTCGAGCGTGGCCTCGGCCCGCACGTGGCCGCCCACGGCGGTGGGAGCCAGGTGATCGAGCTGCACCCGGTACCCCACGCTCGTGGTGCCTTCGGCGAGTTCGCCGTCGACCGCCTGGACGGTCGCCTCCTCGGCCAGGGTGACGACCCTGGGGGTGGCGAGCACGGGCACGTCGCCGGTGGCGAGCGCGAGCGCGGTGTCGCCTTCGGTGACGACCAACTCGACGGCGGCGGACAGACCGGGACGCAACGGCATCGGCCTACGATACAGAACCCGCCAACAGCCCCGTTGATCAAGGATGAATGTTGATCGAGGAAGCAGTTCTCGCCCGGACGCTGGGATCGGCCCTGCGACACGGTGGTGACTTCGCCGAGGTCTTCGCCGAGGACCGCCGGACCGCCGGCGCCCGGCTCGACGACGGCAAGGTCGAGGAGTTCGTCTCGGGCCGTGAACGCGGCGCCGGGATCCGCGTCGTCCGGGGTGACACCACGGGTTTCGCCCACACCGCCGACCTCAGCGAGGCCGGCCTCCTGGCTGCGGCCGAGGCCGCGGCGGCCGCCGCCCGCGGTGCCGAGGGTGGCATCCGGGAGGTGGCATTGCAGCGCCGGGAGACCCGCCGCCCGCACGAGGTCACGGTGCTGCCGGAGACGGTCGAGAAGGCCCGCAAGGCGGCGGTGCTCGAGCGCGCCGACCACGCGGCACGAGCGGTCGACGGCTCGGTGCGCCAGGTGAGCGCGAGCTACGCCGATTCCCGGCGGCGCGTGCTCATCGCCAACTCCGACGGTCTGCTCGTCGAGGACGACCGCGTCCGCACGCGATTCGCGGTCAACTGCGTGGCCGTCGGTGACACCGGGATGCAGACCGGCACCGAAGCGCCGGGGCGCACGCTGGGGTTCGAGATCTTCGACGAGATCGATCCCGAGGAGGTCGCGCGCGTCGCGGCCAACCGCGCGCTCACCATGTTGCGCGCCCGCCCGGCGCCGAGCGGCAAGTTGCCCGTCGTGCTCAAGCGTGGCGCGGGTGGCGTGCTGTTCCACGAAGCGTGCGGTCACGGCCTGGAGGCCGACCTCGTCGACAAGGACGCGTCGGTGTTCCGAGGCCGCGTGGGTGAGCAGGTCGCGTCGCCACTCGTCACCTTGATCGACGACGGCACCTACGCCCGCGAGTGGGGCACCTACGCGATCGACGACGAAGGCGCGCCCGCGCAACGCAATGTACTGATCGACCACGGTGTGCTCACCGACTACATGTGGGACCTCGTGCGGGCCCGTAAGCACGGACGCGCGAGCACGGGCAACGGTCGCCGCGAGACCTATCAGCACCTGCCGATGGTGCGGATGACGAACACGTTCCTGCTCGCCGGCGACGACGATCCCGACGACATCATCCGCGACACCGGCACCGGCCTCTACTGCGTCGCGCTGGGCGGCGGTCAGGTCGACACTGCCACCGGCGACTTCGTGTTCGGCATCACCGAGGCCTACATGATCGAAGATGGCGAGATCACCGAGCCGGTGCGCGCCGCGCAGCTGATCGGGAACGGTCCCGACACGTTGCGCCTGGTCGACGCGGTGGGCAACGACTTCGACACCTGGGCCGGCACGTGCGGCAAGTCGGGCCAGGGTGTGCCGGTGTCGTCGGGCCAACCCACGTTGCGCGTCGCCGAACTCACCGTCGGGGGGACCGCAGGATGAGCGGCCGTGAATCGGGAGTGAGCGCATGACCGAGTTGCTCGACATCGCGCAGCGCGTCGTCGACGCCGCCGCGCCGGATGAGCAGGTCGAGGCCTACGTGCTGCGCACGCGGGAGACCGACGTCAGCGTGTTCGGCGGTGAAGTGGAGTCGCTCTCGGTCGCGGAGATCGAGGGTGTCGGTGTGCGCCTGATCGTCGACGGTCGCCAGGGGTACGCGTGGGCGGGCTCGCTCGACGCCGACGTCGTTGCCGAGACGCTGGCCGAGGCGCGCGACAACGCCGGGTTCGGTTCACCCGACGAACACACCGGACTCGCATCGCCCGACGACTTCGGTGGCGTCGCCGCGCCCGCGCTCGAGCTCTGGCGCGACGAACTGCTCACGGTGCCGGCCTCCGCGAAGGTCGACCTCGCGCTCGCGCTCGAGGCCGCAGTGCTGCGCGCAGACGCCCGCGTGCGCGGCGTCGAGTCCGCGTCGTACGGCGACGCCGCGAGTGAGGCGGCGATCGCCAACTCGCTCGGTATCGCGGTGTCGACGCGCCGCACCACGGCGTCGTGCTCCGCATTCGCCATGGCCGGGGAGGGCACCGCGACGCAGACCGGCAGTGGGTTCTCCGCCGGGCGCAGTGTCACCGACCTCGACCCCGACGCGGCCGCTCGCGATGCCGCCGAGCGCGCGGTGCGGCTGCTCGGCGCGCAGCAGGTGCCGTCGCAACGCCTCCCCGTGATCTTCGACCCGCTCGTCACACGGTCGCTCCTCGCGCTCGTCGGGGGTGCATTGTCGGGTGAGGCCATCACGCGCGGCCGTTCGATGTTCGTCGGCCGCGACGGCGAAGAAGTGGCGGGCCCGGGCATCACGCTCGTCGACGATCCCACGCTGCCGCTCGCGTTCGGCGCCGCCACCCACGACAGCGAGGGCATACCCACTCGGCCCGTCGACCTGATCACGGGTGGGCGGCTCAGCGGCCACCTGCACAACGTCACCACCGCCCGCCGTGCGGGCGGCGGGGCGCGCACCACCGGTTCGGCCGTGCGCGGCGGCTTCAAGTCGCCGCCGTCGGTCGGTGCCCGCGCCCTGCATCTCCTCCCCGGAGACCGGTCGCCCGAGCAGATCTTCGCGTCGGTGCCGGAGGCCCTCTACGTGCAGTCGGTCAGCGGGCTCCACTCCGGCACCAACTCGGTCAGCGGCGACTTCTCGGTGGGCGCGGTCGGGTTGATGGTGCGCGACGGCGCGTTCGCCGAGCCGGTGCGCGAGGTCACGATCGCGTCCACGCTGCAGCGCATGCTCCACGACATCGTGCACGTCGGCGCGGATCTCACCTGGTTGCCGGGTGGCGCGGCAGGCATGACCTTGCTGGTGAGCGAGATGTCGCTCGCCGGTCGCTGACCCGCCCGTTTCCCGTTCTTGCGCTCCTGACGCGTCACTATGACGCGCCAGGAGCGCCAAAACGACGGGCGGTCAGCGGCGGGTCGCGGAACGGGCGGACTCCGGAGGCACCAGTGCGAGGGTGAGCACACCCGCGGCCTGCGCGGCCGCGAGGCCGGCGGCCTGATCGGGATCGACGAGCAGCGTGACGCCGAACGCGCCCGAACGCCCGCCGCCGGTGGCGCCGCGCTCGTCGGTGCCCAGCACCTGCACGCCCGCGGCCGCGACGCGCGCGGTGGCGGCGTCACCCTCGACCGAGCGGGGATCGGCGGTCGCGAGCACGTCGACGACGGCGCCGCGCTCGGGCCGGAGCGAGTCGGTCACGACGACGCGCAGCGCCCGCATCCCCGCGGGGACCACGCCGTCGAGCCCGGAACGGTCGCGTGGCGTGACGTTGGCGGCCGCGACGAAGCCGCCGCGCAGCACGGGGACCACCACGACCCGACCGACCACGTCACGGGTGGCGCCGAGGATCCCGGTGGGCGTCTGCGATCGGTGCACGCGCCGGACCGCGACGTCGTGGGCCTGCACCCGGCGGCCGAGGCGCAGCGCGTGGGTGGCGACGACGACATCGCGCTCCGGGCCGAGCGCGTGGGCGCGGCGGTGCAACGAGGCGAGGTCGCCGGCGACGACCACCGCAGTGACGACGGCGATCACGGCCGCGAGCGCCCAGAAGAGGAGCGCGCGGGGGGAGCGGTGCGACATGGGACTTCCCGGGGGAGCGGGGCGCGCGACGGCGCCGGCCCTGCGGGGGAGGTCGGGGGCAGCAAGGCTGCGGGGAAAGCGGGCCTAGCTGGCCTTTTTGGTGTCGCTCTTCTTCGGCTCGGACTTCCTGGTGTCCGACTTCGAGCTCGACGAATCGGTGGAACTCGAACTCGTCGAACTCGACGAGCCATCGCTGGAACTGCTCGACGACTCGCTCGACGAGTCCGAGCCGCTCTCCGACTTCTTCGAGGAGCTCGAGCTCTTGGAACTGCCGCGGTTGTCGGTCTTGTAGAAGCCCGAGCCCTTCAAGACGATGCCGACGGGCTGGAGCACCTTGGTGACCTTGCCGCCGCATCCGCTGTGCTTCTTGAGCGGCTCGTCACTGAACGACTGCCAGAGCTCGAACTCGTCACCGCACTTGGCGCACTCGTAGACGTACGTGGGCATGGGGCGACCTCACGGGAAGGACCGGTGCTGGCACTCTCACAGCGCGAGTGCTAACGATAGCGCCTCGCCGCACTTTCCGACACCTGGAGTGGTCGCCGGGCCACGCGTGGCGGAGAATGTGCCCAACATGTCCGACTCCCTCATCGTGCTCCTCCTCGCTCCTCTGGCCTACCTGCTCGGCACCTTCCCGAGCGCGGCCATCGTGGCGCGTCGCAAGGGGGTCGACATCGCGGCCGCGGGTTCGGGCAATCCCGGGGCGTCCAACACGTTCCGGATCCTCGGCTGGAAGGCCGGCACCCTGGTGTTCGGTCTCGACGCCGGCAAGGGCGCGCTCGCCGCCGCGGTCGGCCTCGCGATCGACGGCCACCGCGGCGCGTACCTCCTCGGTGGCGCAGCGGTGCTCGGTCACGTGTGGCCCGTCACCCGGAAGTTCAAGGGCGGCAAGGGCGTCGCGACCGGCGCCGGGATGATGCTCGTCCTGTTCCCGGTGATCGTGCTGATCCTGAGCGTGGTGTGGTTCCTCCTCGTGAAGCTCACGGGGAAGGCTTCGCTCGCGTCGGTCACCGTGGTCGTCGCGTTCCCGCTGATGGTGTTGCTCGCCGGTCACCCGTGGGGTGACGTGGCGGTGATCGGGTCGCTCGCGCTCGTCGTGGTGGTGCGGCACGCGTCGAACCTCCGGCGTCTCGCGCGCGGCGAGGAGCACGGCCTCGGCAGCGGGGGCGGCCGGTAACACGGGGTAGCGTCGTCCTCGTGACGAACAGCACCACGAACAGCACGAAAGGCAGCAACAAGCGGGTGACGAAGGCGGTCATCCCCGCCGCGGGGATGGGCACGCGGTTCCTGCCCGCGACGAAGAGCACTCCGAAGGAGATGCTGCCGGTCGTCGACAAGCCGTCGATCCAGTACGTGGTGGAGGAGGCGGTGGCCGCCGGGCTCACCGACATCCTCATCATCACCGGCCGCGGCAAGCGCGCCATCGAGGACCACTTCGACCGCAACTTCGAGCTCGAACACTCCCTCGAGGCGTCGGGGAAGCTCGATCTCCTCGCCGAGGTGCAGGAGACCAACGACATCGCCGACATCCACTACGTGCGCCAGCGCGACGCGCTCGGTCTGGGGCACGCCGTCGGCGTCGCCCGCGAACACGTGGGCGACGAGCCGTTCGCAGTGATCCTCGGCGACGACATCATGGTCGACGACGGTGCGCTGCTCCGCTCGATGATCGAGGTGTACGACCGCGAGCACGCGTCGTGTCTCGCGCTCCTGCAGGTGACGCCGGAGGAGATCTCGGCGTACGGCTGCGCCGAGACCGACGACCTCGGTGACGACCTGCGCCGCGTACGCGGTGTCGTCGAGAAGCCGAAGCCCGAGGACGCGCGCTCCGACCTCGCGGTCATCGGTCGGTACGTGTTCACGCCGGGAATCTTCGACGCGCTGGACCGCATCACGCCCGGCGTGGGGGGCGAGCTCCAGCTCACCGACGCGATCGCGCTCCTCATCGAGGACGAGCCCGTGTTCGGCCGGGTCTTCTCGGAGGGTCGCTACGACGTCGGCCAGAAGCTCGACTTCCTGCGCGCCAACATCGAGCTCGCGCTCGAGCGCCCCGACCTCGGCCCTGGTCTCTCGGACTATCTCCGCAAGCTGGTGGCGGAGCGTCTGTCGTGATCCCGCTCGAGGACGTCCGCGCCAAGGTGTTGGGGCGGGTCCTCCGCCTCGACGTGATCGACGTCCCGATCCGCGACGCGCTCGGCCTGGTGCTTGCCGAGCAGGTCATCGCGCCGGACGCCGTGCCCCCGTTCCCCAACACCGCGATGGACGGCTACGCGGTGCGGGCCGCCGACACCGCGGGCGCGACCGAGGAGTCGCCGGTGCGGTTGCGCGTCGTCGGCGACCTGCCGGCCGGGCACGCCCCGACGGTGGCGGTGGGGCCGGGCGAGGCGATCCGCATCATGACGGGGGCGCCGATGCCCGACGGGGCCGACGCGATCGTCATCGTCGAGCTCACGACCCGCGACGACGGCGACGGTGACGGCGCCAATGGCGTGTTCGTGCAGCGTGCGTCGGAGCCCGGGCGCCACGTACGCGCCGCGGGCGGCGACCTGCGTGCCGGTGAGATCGTGTTCGAACCGGGCACGGTGTTGCGGCCCGCGCACATCGGCGTGCTCGCCACCGTCGACGCGCAGACCGCGCGCGTGTACCGCCCCGCGCGCGTGGGCGTGCTGTCCACCGGTGACGAGTTGGTGGAGTCGGGGCCGCTCGCGCCTGGCAAGATCCGCGACTCCAACCGGCCGATGCTGCTGTCGTTGCTCGCGCAGGCCGGCGCTGATCCCGTCGATCTCGGTTCCGCACAGGACGACGAGGACCTGATGACGGCCACGCTCGATGCCGCGATCTCGGAGTGCGACGTCGTGCTCACGAGCGGCGGAGTGTCGGTGGGGGACTACGACTACGTGAGCGCCGCGCTCGAGACCATCGCGGCCGCCGACCCGAGCGGCGCGTCGATCGTCGAGTGGTACCAGGTGGCGATCAAGCCGGCGAAGCCGTTGTGCATCGCGACCGTGCGCGGCACGCCCGTGTTCGGATTGCCGGGCAATCCGGTGTCGTCGATGGTGAGCTTCGAGTTGTTCGCGCGGCCCGCATTGCTGGCGATGATGGGCCACGCCGATCCGTTCCGGCCCGAAGTGATCGCCCGGGTGGAGGGTGGCCTCGGTCGCCGACCCGACGGCAAGGTGCACTTCGATCGCGTGCGGGTACGCCTCGACGGCGGTCGTTACCTGGTGTCGGGCGTGCGCAACCAGGAGAGCAACGCGCTCGCGTCGTCGGCGATGGCCGAGGGGCTCGCGATCCTGCCCGACGGCGACGGCGTGCCCGACGGTGGCGATGTCACCGTCATGCTCATCACCTGACGCACACCGCATGACGCCCGAGAATTGACGAGCGCCCGGGGGACGGCCCCGGGCGCTCGTGGTTTCCCAGCCCGCCCCTCGACGGATCGCGCGGCCCCCACGATCGCGCGCCTCCGCCGGGATCCGGACAGCCTCAGCCGTTCGACACGACGCAGTCCCCCGGGATGGTGTCGGGGAGCTGGCCGGCGGGGACCCGCACTGCATACGACGACGCGGTCGACACGTCGCCGTTGGTCTCCACACCGCTCTTGCACTCCACGACGGACGTCGTGCCGTTGGTGTCGCCGGTGGTCGCTCCGGAGGGGATCGCCGCGGCGGCGACGCCGATCGACGCAACTCCGAATGCGACGCTGCCCACCAGGACGCCCCACTTCTTGCCCCGGAACTTCGTGTTTCCAGCCATTGCGTAGCCTTCCCGGAAAACAAACAACCGGCCTCCCCCTTCGTAAAAGGGGTGGGGCCGGTTTCGCTCTGGCTCCCCGCAGACTCAAGCGACCAGTTCATCGCCTGCGGATCGATGCCTCCCCGAGATGGTGTGGCGGTTGTCCGTCGTTCCTGTTCGGTGGTGCTCCTGGTGTTGGGTTCCCAGCCCGGCTACCAGCAGTGGCTAGTCAACCACGGAGAGTGGTCGATGTCAACCCCGCGCCGGAAGAAAACCCACGGCGCGCCGGACGTCACACTCCATCGGCCGATGCTCGCCCGACCTTGAGTGATCGGCGGCGCGTACCCTGCACGGATGGAGCCGCTGATCGACCCCCATGGCCGCCGGGTCACCGACCTGCGGGTGTCGATCACCGACCGCTGCAACTTCCGCTGCACGTACTGCATGCCCGCCGAGGGCATGGACTGGTTGTCCCGCGACGACCTGCTCACCTACGAGGAGCAGGCCCGGATCGTGCGGGTGTGCGTGGAGCGCTATGGGTTCGAGTCGGTGCGCATCACCGGCGGGGAGCCCACCGTGCGGGCCCACCTGCCGCGGCTCGTCGCGATGTTGGCCCCGTTGGGCGTCGACATCGCGATGACCACCAACGGCGTGAAGCTCCCCGAGATGGTGCACGACCTCGCCGACGCGGGGCTGCGGCGCCTCAACGTGTCGCTCGATTCCCTGAAGCCCGACGTCTTCCGCGAGCTCACGCGACGCGACGATCTCGGGCGCGTGCTCGCGGGCATCGACGCCGCGCTCGACGCCGGGTTGTCGCCGGTGAAGGTCAACTGCGTGGTGATGCGCGGCATCAACGACGACGAGGTGGTCGACCTCGCGCGCTACGGCCGCGAGCGCGGCGTCGGCATGCGCTTCATCGAGTTCATGCCGCTCGACGCCGACGGCGCGTGGAGCCGCGATCGCGTGGTGCCCTCGCAGGAGATCCTCGAACGGATCCACGCGGAGTTCCCGCTCGAAGAGGTGCCCGTCGCGGGCGTGCGCAGCGAGCACGTCGAGCCGGCCGAGCGGTTCCGCTACGCCGACGGCATCGGCGACGTCGGGGTGATCGCCAGCGTGACCGAGCCGTTCTGCGACCACTGCGACCGCATCCGGATGACTGCCGAGGGCAAGCTGCGAACCTGCCTGTTCGCGCTCGAGGAGTTCGACCTGCGGGCGATCGTGCGCAGCGGCGCGACCGACGACGAGATCGACGATGCCCTCGCAGCCGAGATCACCCGGGCGGTCGGCCGCAAGTGGGCGGGGCACCGGATCGGCCAGGTCGACTTCGTGCGGCCCGATCGCTCGATGAGCCAGATCGGCGGCTGAGCACCGGGGACGCGGATGCCTCCCCAACTTGTGCTGCTACCGAATACTGAATAACTCGCCGTAGCATCGCCCCGTGCGGCGTCTGGCTCTCGCCATCATCGTGATGGTCCTTCCGCTCGCCCTGGTGGCGTGTGATCTCGGCCGCCCGTGGCCGCCGCCTCCGCCCGCCCTGCACACTCAGCATTCGCTGCTGATGGTCGGCGACTCGCTCGTCGGTCAGACCGACACCGAGCTGCCGACCGCGTTCGACCGTGCCGGGCTCAACGTCGACGTGATCGACGCGCACGTCAACGCCAGCGGGTTGCTCGGTCCCGTCGGCGACGCGCCGTCCGCGCTCGCGTGGGTGCAGGAGCAGGTTGCCGCCCATCCCGAGGCGGGCACGGTCATGGTCGAGTGGGGCGGTGCATGTGGCGTGGCGTGTGACCCGACGCAGCCCACGTTCGTGCAGTACGGATCCCCCGACTTCTACGCGCAGTGGACGGCCAACGCGCACGCGGTCATCGACTGGCTGCGGGCGCAGGGCAAGCTCGTGGTGTGGGCGGTGACACCGCCGTTCGGTGTCGATGTCGCAGGCGGCCCCACCTCGCAATTGCGCGTCGACGTGGCGCTGAACCTCGCAGGGCTCGACCGCACCGACTTCGCGGTGCGGGCGGGGG
>Ga0302322_100001322_pt1 | contig 20180 bp, 18 predicted proteins | sample Fen_T0_2_FD_203757 | JGI IMG/M metagenome (GOLD analysis project Ga0302322, IMG submission 203757) | Peat permafrost microbial communities from Stordalen Mire near Abisko, Sweden - Fen_T0_2 | ecosystem: Environmental > Terrestrial > Soil > Wetlands > Permafrost | place: Sweden: Abisko...
GTGCCGGGACTGAATGTCGGCATCACCGGCGAGCCGGTGCTGGATTACGACGAAATGAACCAGTCGGAACGCGATACCACCCTGGCGGTCATCGTCTCGCTCGTGTTGTGCGCGCTGATTTTCATCTACGGCTACAACGAAACCGGCCGCCCCATCAAGGCGACCATCTGCCTGGTGGTCGGCCTGGGGTACACGCTGGCGTTCACCACGCTCGCGGTGGGGCATTTGAACATCCTGACCATCACCTTCGTGCCGATGCTCATCGGGCTGGCGATTGATTTTGGCATCCACCTGATCACGCGCTACGAGGAGGAATTGCGCCACGGCAAAACCGAGGCCGAGGCGCTCACCAAGGCGATGATGTTCACCGGCCAGGGCATTTTCATCGGCGCGCTGACCACGGCCGGGGCGTTCCTGGCGATGGCCGCGACGAATTTCAAAGGCATTCAGGAAATGGGCATCATCTGCGGCGGCGGCCTGATGGTCTGCCTGGTCCCCATGCTCACGATGCTGCCCGCAATGTTGCTGCGTGGAACGCAAAACGCCCTGGACCACAAGCCGCGCGAAAGCCACGAAGACCAAACCCGGGCCCGCATCGAAAAATTCTGGCTGCAACGCCCCGTGCTGGTGATCGGCCTCACCGCCACTTTGTGCCTGCTCGCCCTCGTGGCCGGCCGCAAATTGTACTTCGATTACAACCTGATCAAGATGCAAAGCCCGCGGCTGTCCTCCGTGATGTTCGAGCAGAAGCTGCTCGATTCCGCCGATAAATCCCTGCTCTATTCCGCCGTCGTCGCTGATTCGCTGGAGGATGCCGTCGCGCTTCAGGAAAAATTTGAAAAACTGCCGTCCGTGGCCGAGACCCAGCCCCCGTTCTACAAAGATTTTCTGAATACCCACCAGGGTGAAAAATTGGAAATGATCGGCCAGATCAAGGAACAGATCGCCGCGATCGAATTCAATCCGCCCGACCTGCGTCCGGTGGACATCTATGCCTTGAGCAGTACGCTCTACGCGCTGTCCGGCTATCTCGGCAACGCCTTGGAAGAAGTCGGCACCAGCGATCCCGACCTGACCCAAAAACTGACCACGCTGCGGCAGGCCATCGCTGACTTGCGCAAGGCCTCCCTGCAAGGCGACCCCACCATCCTCGCCGACCATGCGGATAAACTCGCCCGGTTCCAACAGGCCCTCTTTGCCGATCTGCGCGACACCTTCCACCTGCTGCAGCACCAGGACAACAGCGCCCCGCTGAAAGTGGATGACCTGCCACCCGCGCTCCACCACCGGTTCATCGGCGTGAACGGCAAATTTTTGATCCAGATTTATCCCAAGGAAGACGTCTGGCAGCGCGCGCCGCAGGAAAAATTTGTGGGCGAACTGCGCAGCATCGACCCCAAGGTCACCGGCACCCCCGTGCAGTTGCTGGAGTATGAGACCCTGCTCAAGGACAGCTATGTGCAGGCTGCCTGGTATTCGCTCACCGCGATTGCCCTGATGGTGCTGTTCCATTTCCGCAGCCTCACTGCGGTGATTCTGTCCCTGATTCCCGTCGCCATCGGCACGCTCTGGCTCGTGGGCATCATGGGGTGGGCGGGCATCCCCGTGAACCTCGCCAACATCATGACCTTGCCGCTGGTCATCGGCATCGGCGTCACCAACGGCATCCATATTCTGAATCGCTATGCCGAGGAAGGCTCGGCGGGTATTTTCTCACGCAGCACCGGCAAAGCCGTCTTGGTGTCGGGATTGACCGCCATCGCCGGATTCGGCAGCCTGATCCTTGCCCAGCATCGGGGAATTTACAGTTTGGGGTGCATGATGGCCACGGGCATCGCCACTTGCATGATTGCTGGATTGACCTTTTTGCCCGCTTTGCTGAATCTGCTCGGCCGGTGGCGGCCGTTAATACAAAAACCCAGTGCCAGCAACGAATCGCCGACACCGGGTTCGGAGGAACCGAGGTGAAAACCTCAATTGATTTAAAAGATAATGGAAAATGGCGCAAAGTCAATCTGCCATTGCTAAAATCCGGCTTTAAAAAGTCGGAACACAGATGAATATTAAAACGGTAACGATAACTATGCGCTGGCGCAGCCTTTTCCGCTTCTGCGGACTGCTGCCCTGGCTGTCTTGCGTCGCAATCTTCGCGCTGTTGCCGTTGCTGGCTCGTGCCGAGGCCCTTACGAACACCCTCACGCTCACCCGCACCCCCCTGACCCTGGCGGAAGGCTGGCGCAGCGAAATCGGCCTGCCGTTCTATTACGCCCAGCAGAAAGATACCGAATACACCTGGGCCCTCCCGCCATTTTATTCCCACAATTGCGATCCCGGCGTGGAATCCCATGAAGATGACATCTGTTATCCGTTGGTAAGCCGCCTGCAGTACGGCAAGGAAAGCCGCTGGCAGATCATCCAGCTTTTCAACTTTTCCGGCGGCCGCGAACAGGGCGATGTCAGAAAAGACCGCTACACCGTTTTCCCCTTTTATTTTGCCCAGCGTTCGCCGGACACCAATTTGAACTACACCGCCGTCGTCCCGTTCTACGGCCATTTCAAGGACCGGTTGTTTCGCAACGAAATCTTCTTCGTCATGTTCCCCGCGTACGCCGAAACGCGTAAACGCGATATCATCACTCATCATTACCCCTATCCGCTGGTTTCCACCACCCATGGCGACGGGCTGAACGGCTGGCAGGTTTTCCCGTTCGCCGGCCATGAGCACAAGGAGATCACCACCGTGACCAATGGATTCGGTGATCTCAGCCCCGTGCCCGGCTACGACAAAACCTTCTACATCTGGCCGCTTATGTTGCGTCAGAACAACGGGATAGGCACCGACAACCCCGAGCGTTTCCGCGCCTCGATTCCGCTCTACGCCTACCTCCGCTCCCCCCTGCGCGATTCAACCTCCATCCTCTGGCCCTTCTTCACCTGGATCGACGACCGGGGCAAAAATTATCACGAGTGGCAGGGGCCGTGGCCGTTTGTGATTTTTGCCCGCGGTGCCGGCAAACACACCTCCCGCGTCTGGCCCATTTACAGTGAATCCAGCAACAGCAACCGGGTCAGCAATTCGTATCTGTGGCCCCTTTACGTTCACCACGGTCTCCACGCGGATCCGCTGGACGAACAGCGCACGCGCGTGGCGTTCTATCTCTACACCACCACGGTGGTGAAAAACACCCAGACCGGGGCAACGAAACGGCGGCTGGGCATGTGGCCGTTCTTCACCTGGCAACGGGATTTCCACGGCAGCGAGCGGCTCCAGGTGCTGGCGCTCGTGGAACCGGCGCTGCCGGAAAATCGCGGCGTGGAACGGAACTGGTCACCGCTGTGGTCCTTGTGGTGCGCGGAAGACAACGCCCAAACCGGAGTCTCCAGCCGCTCCCTGCTCTGGCACATCTGGCACCGGGAGACGGCGCCCGGCTACAAAAATGTCTCGCTCCTGTTCGGCCTTTTCCAGTATCAATTAACGAATGGAGACGAACGGACGAAGTGGTTTTACTGCCCGGCCCCGTCCTCGTCAACCCGTTGATTTTCGTTTGATTTATGCTTAGCAATGTCGGACAAATTATGTTGCTGTTCTGGCGCACGCTGCTGGCGCTGCCGCAGGCGTGGCGGCAACGGCGCAAGGTGTTCGACCAATTTTTTGAAATTGGCAACGCCAGCCTGCTGATGGTCTGCGTGCTCTCTTTTTTCATCGGCGGCGTCATCGCCTTGAATTTCGGTCCCGCGCTGGTGGAGCGCAGTTTTACCAACGCGGTGGGCGGCGTGGTCGGTCTGGCCATCGCCAAGGAACTCGCCCCGGTCATGATGGCGATTCTGATCGCGGGCCGCATCGGCTCGGCCATGGCGGCGGAAATCGGTTCCATGTCCGTCTACCAGGAAATTGATGCCTTGCGCACGATGAACATCAATCCGATCCACTACCTCGTTTTGCCGCGTATTCTCGCCATTGCCGTGGCGCTGCCGCTGCTGGTGATCTTCTCCGTGCTCGTCGGCTGGTTCGGCGGCGCCACGGTGGCCAACTTCAATCACCTCATGGACATTCCGTACCAGGTTTTTCTGGCCAACCTGAAGGACATGGTCGGGCTGAAAGACGTGGTCAACGGCGTGTTCAAAAGCTTTTGCTTCGCGCTCATCGTGGGGACGGTGTCCTGCCATCAGGGTTTGACCACCATTGGCGGCCCGCGCGGCATCGGCCGCTCGGTGACCAAGGCCGTGGTGAATTCCATCGTGTTGATCGTGGTTTTTGACTATCTCCTCACCCGCTTCATGGCGCAATGAACCCCGCGAACTCCAACTCCTCCGGCGTCGGTCTGGTCGTGCGCGGCCTGCGCAAAAGCTTTGGCGGCCAGGAAGTGCTCAAAGGCGTGGACGTCACCGTCCAGCCGGGTGAAATTTTTGTCATCATGGGGCCAAGCGGCAGCGGCAAAAGTGTTTTGCTCAAGCATTTGATCGGTCTGGAAACGCCGGATGCCGGCGAAATCCTCATCAATGGCGAACCCATCACCGCTCCGGAAGTGGCCGCGCGCTATCGCATGGCGCTCGTCTTCCAGTCGGGCGCGTTGCTCAATTCGCTGACGGTGGGCGAAAATGTCGGCCTTTACCTGGCCGAACACCGCCTGAAATCGCCGGCCGAAATCGAGGCCGTTGTCGCTGAAAAACTGGCGGATGTCGGCCTCAAGGATGCGATGAACAAAATGCCTGCCGAACTTTCCGGCGGCATGAAAAAGCGCGTGGCCATCGCCCGCGCGCTGGTTATTGAGCCGCAGTTCATCCTCTACGATGAACCGACGAGCGAACTCGATCCGCTTTCCGCCGTCGTCATCGGCAACGAAATTTTGGCCCTCAACCGCAAGATTGGGGTCACGTCCCTCGTCGTCTCCCACGACCGCGACCTCGCGTTTGGCGTGGCCGACCGCATCGCGGTCATGGCCGAAGGCCGCATCCTCACCATCGGCACGCCCGACGAGGTGAATAAATTTAACGACCCGCTGGTGCAGAGCTTTCTGCGCGCCGACTTCAAACGAGAAAATTAACGCCATGAAAAATTCCCTGGAAACCAAACTCGGTGTCTTTGTCATCCTCGCGGTCTTTGCCGCGTGGGCCATTGTTGAAACCCTGGGCAGCACGGACTTGTTCCATCACGGCTACCGTGTCAGCGCGCAGTTTGACACCGCCCAGGATTTGAAGGTGGGCGACCGCGTGAAAATGGCCGGGGTGGAGATCGGCCGCGTGGAGAAAATCGAACTGACCGAGAGCAAGGTCAGTGTGACGATGAAACTGCGCACCGAAGCCAATGTCAAAACCGACAGCAAGGCGGTCATCAAATTCACCGGCCTGATGGGGCAGAACTTTGTGGCCGTGGCCTTTGGCTCGGCCGGCGCGCCCAAGGCCTCCGACGGCATCGTGCTGGAAACCGGTGAGCAGCCGGATTTGAGCGCCATCATGGCCAAGCTCGACGCGGCGGCCGGCGGCATTCAAAACCTCACCAAGAGCTTCACCGGCGACAAGATTGACAACCTCATCGGACCGCTCACTGACTTCTTCAAGCAAAACAGCGCGCCCATCACCACGACCATTTCTAACGTGAAGAATCTTACCAGCCAGATTGCTTCCGGCCAGGGCACCATCGGCAAGCTGATCTACGAAGATGCGCTTTACTCCACCGCGCTGAATACGGTGAGCAATTTGCAGGACACCGCCTCCTCCGCCAAGGAAGCGCTGGCCTCCGCCAAGATCGTCATCAACGACGTAAGCGCCGGCAAAGGCACGATTGGCAAGCTGCTGACGGATGAAACGCTCTACACCGCCACCACCGCCTCCATGACCAATCTGAACCAGATCATGCTGAAGATCAACGGCGGCCAGGGCACCATCGGCAAACTGGTGAACGACCAGGAATTCTACAAGAACGCCAAGCTCTCGCTGCAAAAGCTGGACAAGGCCGCCGACGGGCTCGAAGACCAGGGCCCCATCAGCGTGCTCGGCATCATGGCGAACAACTTCTTCTGAGCCTGGCCGCGCCCTGGCGGCGGGGTGCCGATGTTTCATTGGCTTATGACTGGGCTGGTCGATGCTGCGCGAAGGTTAAAAAACAACTCACGCGCGTCGGCTGGCGAAGGTTTAAACCCGGTACAGACCGATGCTCCGGCTTGCGGGGAGGGCGGCAAGGCAGCAAGCACGTCCAAGACACCGGGTCGCAACCGGACACAGTAATCAATTCTGAGACGAAAGTGCGTTCCAAATGAACCTATATTGGGCGTCCGACAGTGGCAAAAGGGCAGCTGGGCGGGGTTAAAATTGGGTCTTATTGGGGTCTTATTGGGTTCGATTTTAACTATCTATATTTCTAATATTGCCCGCATGGTGTTTAAACACAGCGTCTTGCCTAAAAAATCGTTTGGGTTCGTTTCGTAATTTTTAATCTTTCTGCGGAACAATTCCTCGTTTGGAGGAACGGGAAAAATTTTCCTAGTCCGACGGAGCAACCGCTGGCCCGGTTTGAAGCCTGAAATTGAAAATTTAAACGCTCTATTTTTCACGGTCAAAGAATCTGAGTTGCGCAACGCGTGGGTACAGGCTGGTAAAGGCGAAGGCCTCCCCCGGCATGGGCTTTGCGGCATATTTCTGCTTTATTGTTAAACCGACTTTCCGGCTTTGTAAAGTGATTTTTAAGACAATTTCGCCAGGATTTTCACGGAGGGTAAAAATGCAGGTTTCTATGGACGGCGGCGACCGGGAGCGGGAACGCGGAGGAATGCGCGGTTTGAGGCTTGCGGTCTCTGGGCGGCTCCAGGGCTGGAAAGACATCCAGGTGGGCCTGAATGCAGAGGGGATGGCGCTGGCGGCGATCATCACGAGGGGGAGCAAGGTGCGACCGTAACCAAGTCGCTTCGCCCGCCTCCTTGCGGACACTCACCCACAAGTGACTGCGAGGCGGGGAGAACGGCCAAGACGCCCGCCCAACCACTGCCGCCATGGCCCAGCCAGCTTTGCTGGCGGGCCAGGCATCTGCATCCGGACGCACCCCACGCGGAGCCTTACGCCAGACCAAGATTTTTCAGCACTTGGATCGTCGCGTGCGCCTTGTTGAGCGTATAGAAATGGAGCCCTGGCGCGCCGGCGCGCAGCAGTTCCTGACACTGCTGGGTGGCGTATTCGATCCCGAACTTGGCCGCCGCCTCATCATCCGTGCCGATTTCATCCAGCCGGGCCCGGAGCCGGGGTGGGATTTTGGCGCCGCAAAGCTGCGTGAACTTCGTGATCTGCGTGCCGCTGACAATGGAAATCACCCCGGGAATGACCGGCACCTTGACACCCAACTTCTGGTGCAGATGAGCGCGGAATTCAAAATAGTCGGTATTGTCGAAGAACAACTGTGTGACCACAAAATCCGCGCCCGCCTCGACCTTTTCCTTGAGATGCCCCCAGTCGACGTGTTTGCCGTTCTTATTGGCCAGATGGCCTTCGGGGAAGCCGGCCACGCCGATCGAAAAGTCGCCCTGCTCACGGATGAATTTCACCAGTTCCGAGGAAAATTGAAAACCGCCGGGCGTGGTTTGGAATTCGCCGCCTCCGGGGGGGTCGCCGCGCAACGCCAGGATGTTTTTGCAGCCGAGCGTGCGAAATTTCTCCAACAGGGTGCGCACTTCGTCCCGGGTATGGTTCACGCAGGTCAGGTGGGCCAGGGCCGGCAGGCCGTGCTGCTGCTGGACGCGGTCCACGATGTGGAGCGTCTTCTCGCGCGTGCTGCCGCCCGCGCCATAGGTCACGGAACAGAAGTCCGGCCGGGTGGCGAGCAGGGCGGGGATTTGGCGGTCAAACAGCGCGCGGTCGCCCTCATCGGTCTTGGGCGGGAAAAACTCGAACGAGACGGCCGGTTTCCCGGCGGCCTTTTTTTCGGCAAGAATGTCGCGGATGAATTTCATCGGAGCAGGATTATGCAGGAAGTAAGCAAAAGTGAAAACAAAAAGCCCCTGCCGGCGAACCAGCAGGGGCGAAAGGATTCTAAGTCAGATTAGAACTTGTAGACCACGTTGAGCGCCACTTGGAAGGCGTTGGCAACGGAACCGTTGACGGTGGCGTACTGGGTGCCCTGTTCAACATGGTCCCAGCGGAATTCCAACCGGCTGACCACATTGGCCCACATATCGTATTCGAGCGTGGTGGTGATTTCTTCACCGCGGCCATAGCCTTCGGAGAAGAACGACAGATCCTGCCAGTGGGAGTCAACGTACTCACCACGGAGGTTGAGGGACAGTTTGTCAGTCGCCTGGTACGTGAGATACACGCCGTAGATGTTGCCATCAACGCTGGAAACCAGCGATTGAACGGTATCAAACGCAAGACCGAACTTCAAACCCGTCACCGGGGTGTTCAACGTCGCACTGGCGCTGTAGTTATTGACGCTGTTGTTGTCAAAGCCCTGAACAGTGCCCAAATTAAGCACGGAGCCCTTGAGGAAGCCGAAGCTTTCCGGCGCGGTGAACGCGATGGTCGCCACGTAATCCTTCGAGCTCAGGTTCCGGGCATTTTGGCCATAGCTGCCAAATGACGTGCCGCGGTTCACGATCCCGAGGTTCACGGCAACTTCATTGCAGATCTTGTAGTTACCGAGCAAACCGACCATGGAGGCGGGGTTCACGGCGTAACCATAAGAACGGGTGTAGTTCGGGTTCAGGTAGCCGGTGTTGGCTTCATAGCCAGTCACACCGTCCAGCGCGCCGATTTTCCAATCAATGCCGTTGCCCACCGGGGTGCGGAGGGTGACATAGGCTTGACGAACGCCAACGAGGGTAGAGGACGTCGAGACACCACCAGTGTTGATATCCCAGCCAAAAGCGTTAAACGCGTCTTGACCAGCGTTAAGGTCAACATGGTAACCGGCAGCCCACGGACTTTCGTCCAGCGGCTTGTCCAACGTAATGGTTACGTTATTGAGGCTAAAATTATCCACCTTACGGCCGGTATCAACGGATGAGGAGATTCCGCCAACTGGAACGTAAATAGCGTTCCGCTGCGGTTGATCACCCGCGTTCCATTGCGCCGCCACATCAACGTAACCGCTGATCGTGGTGCTGGAGAGCGCCGTGTTGAGCTTGTCGAGGTGTGCTGTTTCGTCCGCGCGAACGGCGGAAGCCATGCTGACGGCTCCGACGGCGGCGAGACCCAATGTCCATTTATTAAACTTCATCTGTGTTCCTCCGATGTTGTTTTGTATTTTATTTTTAACTGCAATCAACAGGGCAAAAACAGTTTGCCCCAGCACCTTGCGATGCGATTGCCATCAAAACTAAGGAAAATCGCAACAAATGACAATCATTTTTTTAGTCCGAACCAGGTTGTCCAACTAATTAACCAACAGTGTTTTATGATCTTCCATAAAAATCCAATCCCCCCTGAAACCAAGGCTTGGAGCCGCCTAAAGCCAAAATACGGGGGAAACAGCGACCATTGCCATCGGCTCTTTTGGCCTGCCGACACGAGCTGGAACAAATCGTGCTGACTGTCAGGGAGCCAGTAAATTGCGCTTGCAATTTCTGGTCATTGAATTATTCACGGACACGATATGCCTATTTTTGCTTACACGGCCAGAGAAACTGCCTCCGGGCGCGAGATCCGCAACACGGTGGAGGCGGCCACCGAACAAGCTGCCATTGCGGCTTTGCTGAACCGTAACTTGCTGGTGGTGGAGATCCAAGAGAAGCTGGGCAAACGTGGGCAAACGAAGGGCGGCAAGGTGGCGCTGGCCGATATTGTCATTTTTACGCGGCAACTGGCGACAATGATTGACGCCGGTATCGCCATTGTGCAGGCATTGCAGGCTTTAGCAGACCAGACGCCCAACAAAGTCATGCGGGACACCGTCCGGGACATCTGCTCCCGCGTGGAAGCCGGCGAAAGCCTGTCCGAGGCCCTGGTCCGGCATCCCAAGTCCTTCAACCGGCTGTATGTAGCCATGGTTTCAGCGGGTGAAAAGGGCGGTTTGCTGGCGGAAATTCTGGCCCGGCTGGCCACCTACCTGGAAAACGCCGAGCGGCTGCGGAAGAAAGTGAAAATGGCTTTGATGTATCCGTCCGTGGTGACGATTGTGGCCATCGGCATCACCATCTTCCTGCTGGTCAAGGTCATCCCGGTGTTTGCCGAAATTTACAGCGGCTTTGGCTCGAAATTACCCGGTCCGACCCAATTTCTGATGTCCTTGAGCAACATCGTGCAGCATTGGTTTATTGCTATATTGTTGCTGGGCGGGGGCGCCGTTTGGGGCTGGCTGGCCTTCATCAAGACGCCCAAAGGCCGAGAATTTTGGGACACTCAACGCATCAAACTGCCAGTTTTTGGGGCAATCGCCCACAAGATCTGTCTGGCCCGTTTCACCCGCACGCTCGCCTCGCTGGTCCGCAGCGGTGTACCGATTTTGGAAGTGCTGCAAATCGTTTCGCAAACTGTCGGCAATGTGGTCATGGAAAAAGCCATCAAGTCCACCGCCCTGGACATTGAGCGGGGCGACGGCATTTCCGTGGCGCTCGGCAAACATCCCGTGTTCCCGACGATGATCATCCGCATGTTGAGCGCCGGTGAACAGACCGGCAATATTGACACGATGCTCGAACGCGTGGCCAACTTTCTCGACGAAGAAATCGACACGACGCTAACCGGCATCATGTCGCTGATTGAGCCCCTGCTGATCGTGTTCCTCGGCGTGGTCATCGGCGGCATGGTGATCTGTATGTTCCTGCCGATTTTCAACCTGGCCAACATCGTGAGCGGCAACGGCGGCGGCGGTTAGCCAAAGCAGCGCAGGCACAAACCGCCGGACGAATCGTGATTCGTCCGGCGGTTTTTAATTTACCGGCCGATGGCAAGCGGGCGGAATGGTGAGGGCTGGTGGACGCAGCCATGACCAAGCCTGGGGACAGCGGATAATTTTCAGGCGGCGCAGGCGCGGAGTGGTTGCACTGCCATACCGGCGGTTGCTTATTTTTCGAGAATCATCGGTTGTAAGAGAGTTGCTGCGCCCGGGACGGGCGCGCTCCCGCCAAATGACGGCAGGCGCCCACGGCGAAGTCGTAGCTGCCCCCCCCATTAAACCGACACCGGCTGGGCCGGCTGCGGCTGGATGACGTTGATCTTCGGCCAGCGGATTTTAATCTGTTCGGCAAACCACTGGCGGGCGGCATCATCGCCATGGCCCAGCAAAATGGCCCGCGGCGAAACCTGCCCGACAAATTCCAGCAAATCCTGCCGGTTGGCATGGGCGGTGAGATCGAAGTCCTGCACGTCGCAGGTTTTGGTCACGCGCCCGGCACTGGGGCTGAATACGAAGGTCTCGCCCTGCTGGGCAGCCTTCAGCCGGCCGGCCGGCGAATCGGGGTCCGCGTAGCCGACGAAGAAAATGCTCTGCCGTTCGTCGCCGATCATGCGCTTGGCGAGATCATGCGCGGCCGTGTTCTCGCTCATCATGCCGGCAGTGATGACAAAAATCCGCCCGCCGCTCAGCCGCATGGAATCCGCCGCGCCCTTTTCCAGCACGATGAGTTGCAACGCCTCGTTCAGATTCAGGTTGGTGTGCTGCCGGTGGGTGCGGTGCGCCTCGATGTCGTAGATTTCGGTGAAGACGCGGCCGAGCCCGCCAATATAGATGGGCTGCTTCTTGAGCTTGCCCTCGCGCATGAGCAACGCCAGCAGCGCCAGGATCTCCTGCGTCCGCCCGAGGGCGAAGGACGGGATCATCACGCAGCCCTTCTTTTTCTGCCCGGCGTGGATCGCCGCCACCAGCCGCTCGATTTCCTGTTCGCGCGTGAACCCGGCCGGCACCCCGCGGTTGCCGCGCGTGGTTTCCATGATCAGCACGTCGGCCTTGACGCCTTCAAACCGCGCGCTGCGCAAAATGGTCTGGTCGTGAAAACAGACGTCACCGGTATAAAACATCGTCTCCTTGGTGCCACGCAGCAAAATGCCGGCGGAACCGAGCGTGTGCCCGGCATCGAAAAATTCCAGCGTGGGCGAGGGAAACCCGGCGCGGGCCTTGTGGTAGGCGGCCCATTCCACTTCGCGGTTGTATTTAAACCCCTGGAACCGGGGGGCCATGTCGTCCAGTTCATCGTGGGTGTAGAGGGGATATTCCCGGATGCCCAGTTCATCGCGCTGGCGGGTCATGACATTGACGGAATTGTGCAGCACGCGTTCCACCAGCAGATAGCTCAGCTCGGTCATGAGCACATGCGCCTTGGGATATTGGCGGCAGGCAATTGGCAAACCGCCGACGTGATCATGATGGCAATGGGAGATGGCGATGGCGTCGACGTCATGCGTATTCACCTGGCCAAAGCGGGGCAAAGCATCGCGGCCTTCCCGCTTCGGGTGCATCCCGGCATCCAGCAAAATGCGGTGCCCTTCCAATTCCACCAGCCACGCGCTCGCGCCGATGTCCGTATCGGGGTTTAAATTCGTGATATTCACAGGCTAATTAAACCACGGATGAACACGGATGAACACGGATTTCCCGAAGCTTTTTTGAACCGGCAAACGACTTGGAGCTGGTCCGGGGTTTGATTCCGCCCAGACCGGCATCCACTGGCATTCTCGTGCCCGCGATTGCCAGCGAAAATTTGTGAGGGCAAGCCATCCCCATGCCGCCGGTGGTGCGTCAATTCAAGCCGGCGCTAAAAGCCGGTGATCACCACCCGGTAGTAGTGCGGCTGGTTTTGCTGACTGGCTGAAGTGTCCGTCATGGTGGCCATTGAGCCATCGCCTAAAATCGAATCACCCCAAATGGTCCAGGTCTCCAGATCGGTGGAATACAGCAGCACATACGTTTTGCCAGGCACGGTTGGCCACTGAATTTGAACTGCCCCGTTGCCACTGAGCAAGGCACAGTCAAGGGCCAGCACTGAATGGGGATCAAGGGGATCCGTCCCGGCCCAGAATTCCTTATAATTGCTCATTCCGTCCCCGTCCGGATCGGCGTTTGGATCGATGCCGATGGAGCCGAAATGAGCCCGCTGCCACTCATCGGCAATCCCAATGCCGGCGGTATCCGGGGAGATTTCGCGAATGCAATTATTGCGGCTGTCCGCCACAAAAATATTCCCGTTGGTGTCGGCGCACAGTGCGGTTGGGGTATTAAATTGCGCCAGGGGCCCGGGACCATTTTTATAACCAGAGGTTCCATCGCCCGCCAGCGTGCTGACCCACCCCGTGAAACCAATTTTTCGAATCCATCCGGCATCGGTCACATAGACGTTGGTCCAGCCGTCCACCCAGGCATCGAGCGGGGCTTGAAACCGGGCGGCGGCGAGTGGTCCGTCCGAAAAACCTTCCGTTCCCCCGGCGAACAGTGTGGTGGTGCCGTCCGGAGTGATTTTCCAAATCAAAACCCCCGTGGCCGCATAAATGTTGGTTGCGGAATCAATGCCCGGACCGACGGACTGCCCCCACCCATCCAGGCAGCAAGTGTGCGGCCCGGCCAGTCCGATGACCGTGCCATGCGCGTCGATTTTTTGCACGCTCGCCGAAGAGCCGACGTACACATTGCCCGCCCGGTCAGCCATGAGCTGCCAAAGATCCGGACTTTGGTTGCAATCGCCGTAAATTTCCGCCAGCACGCCCACCGTGCCATTGGTGTCGAGCAGGCAAACCCGATTGCAATTGATGCCATCCGCCACATAGAGATTCCCTGCGGTATCGACACAAACGCCGCTTGGCTGGTCAAATTGCGCGTTGGTGGCCGTCCCGACCTGCGATCCCGGGACACCAGTGCCCGCAAGGGTGGTGACCATTCCAGCCGGCGAAATCTGCCGGATAACGCTGTTGCCGGTATCGGCCACATACAAATTCCCCGCCTGGTCGATGCAGATGCCTTGGGGACCTGAAAACATCGCCCGAGCGCCCAAGCCGTTGGTAAAACCTGCTGCGGGCCGACCGGCAAAGGTTGTGACCACGGTTTTTTCCGGACTAAACAGCCCATAAAAGACACTGGCCACGGCGCTGTCCTGGTACCCGGCGGCAGAGCCGACCGCATTCAAGGTGACCCCACCGTTATGACCATCAAACACCAAGGCGCCCGTGTAAACGGGCGAATTGCTGGTGGGCGGCGTACCATCCAAGGTAAGATGGATGACAGCCCCGGTTGTGGCGCAGGAAATTACCAAACGCGCCCCATTGGTAAGCGGCCCGGCGGGCGGATCAAAAACCGGGGTCGCGGTTTGCGCCAGTTGATACAGGACGCTTTGCACGGGGCTGCTGACATAGCCAGCGGCCACCGCCATGGCACTCACCCGGGTCTGGCCGCTGAGGTTAAAGGGACCGGAGTAGACCGGTGAGTTGGTCGTGGGCGTGGTGCCGTCCAAGGTGTAATAAATCTTACTTGCCGAAGTGGCGCACGAAATCGAAACAGGGGTGCCGTTGGTGACGACGGCCACCCCGGCGGGAAAAGCGCCGGCGGGCGGATTAAACACCGGGGATGCCACCCGGGCCAGCGAATAGGTTCCGCTTAACACCGCACTATTGCTGTATCCGTTTTCCACCCCGAGCACTTGGAAAGTAGTCGCCCGGCTGATGGTAACGGGCTCTGCGTAAACCGGCGAGTTGGTGGTCGGGGAGGTACCGTTGGTGGTCACAAAGAGTGTGGCACCCGGAGTGATCGTGCTGATGGTCACCACCGTTCCATTGGTCACCGGGCCGGGCGCGGGCGAAAAGGAGGGCAAGGCCACCTTGTTCGTGAAAACCGCACTGGTGACCGCACTGGGGCTCAAATCCGCTCGAAATGCACGCAGTTTGTTGGTGACGCCGGTGCTGACCACAATCGTTCCGCCGGCTGGAACCAAGGGGTCCGCCTGCGTCGGGTCAATTCCATTGGTGGTGTAATGAATGTCCGCATTGAGGGTCAGGCACGCCACCGTGACAAGATTTGAAAAAATCACCGAGTTGGTTGCCGAAAAGGTCGGGGCCCACGTTTGAAGCGAATCTTGGATTTGGTAGATCCGACCGAAAGGATAATCCGCCCAATAAAGATTGCCCTGGTCGTCCTCGCCCAGCGCGCTGATTTCATGGTAAACACTCGTACCCAGCGGCACATTTTGCCAGTTGGTGCCCACCTGCTTCAGGGTCCAAATCCAACCAGCTTGGAAATCGCCATAGAAATACATCCCGTTCATGCGCGGCACGCTGGGCCCGCGATAAACGTAGCCGCCGATGACAGCGCTCTCCCACAAAGAATGAGTGTAAACGGCCACCGGCGGGGTAAGACTGGAAAAATTCGTGAACCCGGCGGGTACTTTGTAGGTATTGGTTCCCTCCATGATCTTCCAGCCATAATTCTGTCCCCCGGCGGAACCGGCCGGTTGAAAATCAATTTCCTCGTAGCGGTCCTGGCCCACGTCGCCGATATAAAGATCGCCGGTCAGACGGTCAAACGAGAATCGCCAGGGATTGCGCAATCCGTAAGCCCAGATTTCCGGCAGATAGCCCGCCTGCCCCACAAACGGATTGTCAGCGGGAATTGCGTAAGGGGAAACGCCGTTTTCCACATCAATCCGCAATATTTTTCCCAACAGATTGGTGGTGCTTTGCCCATTGTTAAGCGGGTCGCCTTCCGAACCGCCATCACCGACGCCGATATAGAGATAACCGTCCGGCCCGAAAGCCAGCTGGCCGCCGTTGTGATTATCGTAGGGCTTGGCAATGACCAGGAGGATTTGTTCACTGTGCGCGTCCGCCACATTGGCATTGGTGGCAGTCACAAAAAACCGGGAAATCACGATTGCCCCATCGGGTTGGCGGGTGTAATTCGCATAAAAATGGTGATTGGTGGAAAACCCTGGTGAAAACGCCAGCCCCAAGAGTCCGCGCTCTCCGCCAGCCGCCACCCGATTGGAAATTTCCAGGAACGGCCGGCTGAGCAGGCTGTTGCTCTGAACGATCCAGATCCGGCCGGGCTGCTCAACGACAAACAACCGTTGGCTATTGTCGCCCGCGTGAGCAATCGCGACCGGCGAAGGAAAGCCGAGGGTAACCACCAGGGTGGAACTCAGGGTCGGCCAATCAACCACCTGGTCGGCGGCGGTCAACTCGGCGAAAAAAACGCCATAACAAACAAACAGAACCAAGCACTTCGCCCAGCTCCATGCCGACTTATACAAGCGATTCCCATACCTCATCGTCGACATTTCACCAGGTGTCGTTTTTTGTCAAGGCGCGACGAGGATTGCGTTTGCCCGGGGGGCGGCGGGTTTAGGGCATTTTAAATTACAGAACCGCCCTCTTTCCGGTCATTTCAATCTCTTGGGGATTTGGCGGCACGGCCATGAATTTTACAAAATCGTCGCTGGCCAAGAAAATAGAGGGACAGGGAAAGAGTGGACGTGAAGAGCCAGAAAAGCCAGACCAACAAATTGGGGTGGGTCCACGACAGATCGGTGTACGGCGGATCATGGGCGGAGGCCTGCCAGCCGTAAACCAAGACCACCACCACACAGCCGAGCAGCTTCATGCCAAACACGGCGAACAGCGTGAACACAATGGCGGCAAGTGGTTTCCCGGTCAGCAGCGTGAAATAGGGAACCACACAGAGCGAAGGAATCAGGAGGAGAAACGCCAGGGCGACGGCGACGAAATCGCGGACGTCACTCAAACCCAACAACAGCAGCGAGACGCCGGCAAAAGCAGCCATGAGCGCCAGACTGAGCGTGCGCATCCGGCTCCGCCAAACCTGCTGCGGAGGCTGCTCGTCGCCGGTAATCGCCTGCTCCGAAGTTTCCCGAAACGCCGAGGCGACGAGATGCGCGCAGGCGATGAAGAACAGACACAGCGAAATGGTTCGTCCGTAATGGGAACGCCAGAGCACGATGGCGGGCAGTGGCAGCACAAGGCAACCAAGCCAGGCCGGGGAAAAATGGCGCAACCATTTACTCATGTGTTCGTCGTGCCGTTCGCTCGATGATGGACGGCTTCAGTCTGGCTGGAAGTCAAAGCTTTTGGCCACGGCATCGTACAACTCAAACATTTCAGCTTTCCGGGTGGTGCCAAAACCCAGGGTGTATCGCAGCGTGCCATCCGGGACAAAATAATGGCGGCAACTCCAGGTTTCATCGTCCATCGGTTTATCGAAATCAAGCGTGAACACAGCCCTGGTCCCGATGGTGGTCTGGCCAGGAACGAAATTGCCAAAACCGTGAATGGCCAGAATCTTTTGCACGGCTGCTGAGAGCGTTGGCAAGGTTTGTTTCGGATCGTGAATCTCCCGAAAGACGATCAACAGGTGCGTGCCGTCTTCCTTCGAGGCGAACCGCATCACCTCGTTTGGACTGTTGGTGCATTGGGGTGGCAGCGCGTGCCAGCGCCGCGGAATATCCAGGCTGAAGTTCCACTCGGAACTGCGGTAGTGCTTCAGGTCGGCGGCGTTCATCATGAGGTTGGACAGACTGGTTTGCGAACCGCTCAAAGAATTGTGGCGGCGCTGACAGATCATAAGCCACCCGTCTCACACACATCACAAAATTGCTGCTTAGAGCAGATCTCTTATGAATGCGAAATAAACGAAGGCAGCGACAATCACCAGCCCCGTTATCACGCTTAATGTCGGCTGATCGATCGCAAATGCAAGCAGCGGATTCATGTTCTAATGTAGGTCAGGAAACATCACCAACGCCAGTTCCGGCTGCTTTGACCCCGCAGCAGACCTATCATAATGCGGAGACAATTCCTTTAGCAACGGTTTCATTTTGCGACGCGATCCCGGCCGGCACCTGCCGGCGGACACGACTAATCGTCAGCACGGCAACAATGGCGAGATAAACCAGAGCGGGAAGTTCAACGAAAAACAAACCACCGCCACCACCCGCCAGCAGCAGGCGCGAGACCACGAGAAACAGCAGCAGGCCAACTGGAATAAAGCGGCGGCGAACGCCTGACCGCCACACCGCAACGCCGGCGGCAATAAAAAATGCCACCCAAACAAAGTCGGCATACAGCCACCAGCCGGGCATTTCTTCATGGTAGAGGTGGCCATCCTTGCAAATGTGACGCAGGCCACACCAGAGGCAGCCTGGAATCCCGGCCAAAGCGAGCCAGGCAAACTCAGTGCTGCGTTTGGAAGTGGTCATGGGCGAAGCGGCCTAAAGGCTATTTGACGACATGGTCATGGCGCTTGGGTTTGGGTTTGCAAAATATGCGGCAGGCAAAGAACACCACCACAAGCAATGCCAGCATGGAAAAGCCACACACGGCGATTTGCAGATGGGCGTGTGACAGGGAACCATGATACCGCTCGAACTCCGCCTGCCAAGCCGCACCATATTTCTGCCGGTAGCGTGACTCAAGTGACAGCTCGCGATAAACCCAATAGCAAATATAGCCAATCACACCCAACATACCCGGGATGACCACGACCAACCCGGCCACAAATTGGAACGCGGAATCGGCGTCGGCGCGATCCTTGCCATACAGACTCCGGGCGATGCGATTGCCAAAAAAATAGATCATGAAATTTATTTGTCGAGGGTCTGCGGCCGGCTCAGATCAGGCGGCTGGTTTATCAGTGTCTGAGTTCGCCGGCGGTTTGGGGATGATATCTTTGACAAACCAACTCACGATCCGGTCGGCATACCGGAGGCAAAAGATGCCAGCCGCGAGATGCAACGCCACGCGCGCCACGATCAGGTTCGCACGAAACGTAAAATGAACGTCGGGGAGCAGATAATCCGTCAGATAAGTGGCATAAACGACGGCATCGAAAAACAGCCAGGCCGACTGCAAGCGGATGAAGAAAACGGCGAATTGCCGGAAAGTCATCCGCTCCCAAAACCGCTCCTCGGCGGGTGAAATGATATGACCCCACGCCCCGGGTGAAGTGCTAACAAAAGCGTCGGTGCTGCACGACGGACAGCTAATCGCCTCGTCGGGACTCTCACAACCACAGTTGGCGCATTTTTTCATAAAGTTAGAGACGGGCCATCGATAATGAGCAAACGGGTTTGCAGCGGATTCTGTCTGGAACATTTTCCAAAATTTCGCATTTGCCCATAGTGATTTAACGGCGACAACGGACTGAAAACATTGCCCGGTCACAACCGTGCCGGTTGAGGCAGCATGAGCCGACGGCGAATTTTACGCCAGAGATTTTTTCGTGGAACAGTTCCAGCAATGCTTTTGGAGTCGGCCTTTTTTAAATGACGAATGTCGAATGACGAAATCCGAAAGAAGCACGAAGGGCAGAGCGCACCATCCCGGTCAAGACGGGCACAGAGGAGGGATTTGAACAATAAGCAAAGCCGGATTTAACCGCGGATAACGCGAATGACACGGATGGGGACGGGAAAAGGCCACTTCCCGTGAACCCGTCCCGGACGAGGCTGCCGAGGCGGGCCGGCGGTGGCTCAGGCCGGGTGGACGATCAGCTTGAGGGTGATCCGGCTGGCTTTTTCGATGCCGGGCACGTTACGGTTGACGTAGACGCTGTTGACGGGCGCATCCGGGTGGTCGGTGCCGAAGACAACGGTGTGTTTGCAGTCTTTGGTTTTGGTGAGGATGAATTCAATTTCTTCCATAGGATGAGGTGGGGTTCACGTTTTCGCGCCGGGGATGAACCAGGCAAGCGGTGGCATCATCTTCTCAAAAGATAGCGGCCGCGAATCTCCCGAACCAGGGCATCTGGTCCGATGACCGTCCCCGCGCTCCAATTACTCCACTCAAACCTCAAGTTGGTGCCGTCCTTCATCAACACCACGACACCTTCATCATTATAATCGTCGGCATCGTCATAGTCCCCGACCTTGGTCCAGCCAGAGGCGCGCAACTCTCTCAGGATGCGGTTAAAGGTCTCGGTTTCAATGTTGACAACTTTCATAACACGGCATGACGGCGACAGCTGGTGGGCGGCCGGTTTTGCAGTCCATGCGCTTTTGATCTTTCACGCAAGAGTCAGACTTTCCCGCCGGCCCTTCAATTTTTAACGATGGCGAAGGGCTGAAAACATGGTGCCACAGCCAGCCACAACTGTGCCGGTCGGGGCATAATGAACTGACGGTAAAATTTCTGCCAGCGTTTTTTTGAGGGCATTTCCAGCCAGGTTTTTGAAGGCCGGGGGTGGACGGCGCATTGATGGACAAACTCAAAAATCCCTTGCTGGACAATGACGAAGGTCAAATGACGAAACCCGAAAGAAGCTCGAA